>Ga0137380_10002072_pt1 | contig 16822 bp, 12 predicted proteins | sample SagtaG_17_FD_104809 | JGI IMG/M metagenome (GOLD analysis project Ga0137380, IMG submission 104809) | Vadose zone soil microbial communities from Sagehorn Ranch, Mendocino, California, USA - Sage2_L_100_16 metaG | ecosystem: Environmental > Terrestrial > Soil > Vadose zone | place: USA...
AAGGCGCCCCAAACCATGCGCTTGGCTAACCAAGCCTCGCCACAATTTCAAAGACGCTCAACACCGCAACCGCTATTGGAAAAACAAACCCAAAAAAACAAGGGCCTAATTTAAGCGCCATTCTGGTTTGACCCCTTTCCTTTCTGGTTTGACCCCTTTCCTGACCTTTCCAAAAAGCCGAGGCCGCCGACCTTTTACCAGTCCACACAACGGCCTAATGGGTAACCCTTTTCAATTCGTTCGTGATCCTTCGAGCCGCACTCTGGGTGGATTTATCCAGGGAAAAATGAACTCCCACAACACTCTGCACACATAGCTTGACCGCACTGCGGGACACCGCGCGACCTCGATCAACGAATAAAACTTCAAGTCTCGTTAGCTAAATCGGCAACTTGGGCAAGCGAACGGTCTGGGAGGCGAAGGCGTAATCAATTCACTTTGAACTTCTGCTCTGTTACTCCGCTTCGCATAGCCGACGCCACCATCATCCAACCGACAGCCACAAGGCCAGCCGACCAACCCGTAACAAGGGCCGAGACCTTCGGAAGAAGCAGGAAAAGCGCATACGCGAATCCCGCTGTCGCAATCGTGGGTATGGCAATTCCCATCTGGCGACTGTACGTCCTCTCGCATCCCCAAGCAATTGTTGCGCGCGCCATGAACCCCAGCCAAAAAGCGGATAGGAGCGTCACTGGCTCCAGCCAGCCTCGGTCCGCCAGCCCGGAGGTAAGGGGAAACCTTGACATGCTTTCGAGCATCACCAGAAACCCGAGAATGAAACCCGCCAAGATTCCCAACCCTCCAATTCTCCCCAGCACGCCCATTGCAGACATCATCGGGAGAGCTGTCGCACGCGTGAACACCGAAGCGGGAACGAACCTCCCCGGCGCCAATGCCCAAGCAAGCGATGAGCAAGTCCTTTCGTTGAGTCCCAGGATTTGCGGCCGTCCCGGAACCGGAGGCTCAGTTTCCGCAGAGGCTGCTCCCCGGAAGACCGGAAGCATAGGTAGTGACGCGCGTTGGATTTTCGGATCTATGAGAATCACGATTTCCGGGGTTCCGGTGAGTCGGTGGGCTTCGAGGGCTGCGAGCAGCTCGGCAGCCACCCAGGGCCGTTGCACACTTTTCTCGTCGAGGATGCAAAGGAAGGTATCGCACTCGCCAAGATGTTGATTGAGGGACCTTCTCCAACTCGCACCGGCTGGATTACTGACGCGGTCGAGATAAGGTGTGGCGCCAGCCGTTTTCAGTTCGCGGTGCAGGGCTGTAGCCAGCTTGCTCCCTTTTGCGGAGCTTCGCGTGTAGCTAATGAAGATCCGTGCCGATAATCCCGGAAGCAATGGGCAGGAAAAGGGATTTAAATGGTCGCCTCGTAACACCGTGGCCCTAGGGTCTTGTATTGCCGGATCGGCAGCGCGCTCCATTAGCGCTCCGAGATCGATCCCCTGCCGACGTGCTTGTCGTCCGGCGCGGCGAATCGCATCCAGTAGAACACCCATCGCCGCGCCTAGGAAAAGCCAGGCATGCGGCCCGCCCAGCGCGTGCTGTAAATGGGTCCCTCCAAACATGAGCATGCCCCCGGCGAAAACCCATCGCGCGAAGGAGACATTATCTCTTAGTGCCATCACAGTCGTTCGCATCCCCCGCAAAAGCAGAAAGATCAACGGAGATTGAACCGGAAATGCCAACATGCCCAACACCAGCGACGCCAGCTTGGGACCGTGCGGGCCGAGCCAACCCAAATCCGATTTCAGGAGCCAAGCCGGGAACCCCAGCAGCGAAAGAAGCGCGGCTGCGAAAAGAAGCGCTGAGGCCAGACGGCCGCACACGCCAGACAATCTCAGGTGCAAATCTCGCCAACGTGCCGCAGCCCGTATGCGCTCGACGCTTCGCACGTAAGGCACAAGGGTCCGCCGCAGTTGTTCGAGGGATGGCGACTCCGCGATCTGCGTGGTATCGAATAGCGCTGCAACAAGCTCTCGATCCGACATTTCCCGAAGCTCATCTATGGTCATGTCGTGCAGATACACCAGCAGCCGAAAGTCTGGCACGGCAACCACTCGCCGCATGCAGGCGGCGGCCAATTCTTGGAAAACCGGCTCATTCAGTCCTTCTCTCTCCAACACGAGGATGGCTGCGCACAGATGTTGATCCGAATCAGGTTGACGCAGATGACGTTGCCCCAGTTCGGTGGCGCCAAATGCCACACGGGACACACTCACCGGCCGACCGAATTCGTCCCCCAACGAATTTAGATGCTCCATCAATGCGTCGTTAGGTTGAACTGAGTACGATGCCAGCCAGATCAACTCGCGTTGGTCAAAACGAATTGGGCCAGAATTGATTTCCGGCTTAGTTGGCGCCTCCTCCTCGGCGGCATCCTCGGCGGCATCCTCGGCGGCATCCTCGGCGGCATCCTCGGCGGCATCCTTAGGAGCCTCCCAGCCGCCATCGTCACTTGACGGGGGAGCGGGATCCCCTTCGATATCCGCGCCCTGTCCGGCACATGTGGCCAGCGCAAGGTTGCACGACTGCACTCCCGCCAGATCTCCCGTCGCTTCATCCATCTGGCGTGAGCGTCGTAGCTCCATGACCGCGTCCTTCAGTCGGCCGCGCTTTAGTGCGATGATACCGAGATGATAATGACACGCGCTCATGTCCGCAGCCCGATTCCGATTGACCAGGCTGGTCATGACTTTCAACGCTGCCCCCATCAACTCCCCGGCTTCATCAAGTTCACCTTGGGCGTGGCGAACCAGCCCAAGTTGATACTTCGCCACCGTCGCATCTGCCAACTCTCCCTCCTTTTCTGACATCTGAATGGCCGCGGCGAACCTTCGCTCGGCAATATTTAACCGCTCATCCGCTCGTGCGCGACGGTAATGCTCCTCCGCCATCTCATCAAAGCGAACGCGCGTCTCTTGAATGAATGACTCATACGCGTCCTTTCCCTCGACGAACACGCGAAAGCGGGCATCCTTCCTCGCTGCCCACCGTTCAAAGAAATTGTCGGACATGGTTGCCGCCCTGCTGCATTATGAAGATTGCTCCATCACTAGACGACGCTGCCGGCGATCACGCGTAATCATCGGGGGCGTAAGCGCGAGCAGAAGCGGTGGGATAACCAGCCCCACCACTATCCAAGATTTGCCATCGATGCCATAGGTGTTGAGTTGCCATCGCGCGGCGAAAAGCGAGACTGGGACAGAGAATGCGAGGTAACCAATAAAAGGCAATCGAATGATCAGCGCGAGGAGGAAGGCGATGCCTAACAGCAGCCCGACGACACTTCCGGTCGCGACCACATGAACGAAAGCACGCTCCGCTCCAAAATGAATGACCGCAGCTTTAGCTTCCTCTTTGCCAAGCGAAACGGACATGGCTGTCCCGATGGCCATAACCCAGACCAGACCTCCATTTGCAAGGAACTGCCAGAGCACGATGAAAAGGTCGCTAAGGCGCTCATTGCGCACCTCGATAGTCATGGCGAAAGCGAAACCGAGAAGGCCTCCAAGCGCACCAAGGAGGATGCCGGCTGCAACTAGACCGACATGTTTCGCTGTCCATACCGGCGCTGCCCAGTCCAGGGGCTCCAGACCCAAAAATGCCGTTCCACCGTAATAGATTCCAAGCCCAACGACGAGAAAGCTTGCCATTCCGGAAAATCGGGAAAGCGCGGGGCACGGGTAACGAATGCGAACCTTGGGCGGTTTGTGTCGCTTTGGGGCGATGATTTTATTCTGCCAATCCATTGTCCGTTCCTTCGATGGTTACCGGCCACGAATTCGTTTGCGGACATTGTAGCTGGCCACCGCCAATGCGAAGCCTCCAGGAAGGGCGAACACAATCGCCGCCGCATCTGGCACGGAACCGCTCGACAGAAGAAACACCGGGATGGCCAGCCATAGCCCAAACATCCAGATTGCTCTGAACCAGCTCCCGCTCAACATACGGCGCATGAAGAAAGCGTTCATCGTCACTTCGCGTTCAAAGATTGACCTGGGGCCAAGTGCGATATCGTTCTGCGTCCGGTCAGGAATCTTCGGTCCGTCGTAGCGGCCGAGCTCACGAAAAAAGAAAACTGCCAACAGTATCGATATTATGAAGTACACAAGTTCCATACTGAACTCCATACAAGTTGAGATTTGCTTCGGCTTTTCAAAAGTCGCGGACACAATATCGGCGGCAGTAGCGCGACAGCGTCTGGCAGTTCACCGCTCGTGAGCGAAGTGCCTCTCGCACGCCCACCCACGGGGCGATAAGAAGATGACGATCTATTCATTTTGGCGTCTAGAATTCTAGAGACGTGTCTTAGGCTAGAACGAATTTTGCGTTGTGGTGCGTTCGGAGGAAGCCTCTCATTTCATCCCCGGAGGCGATCTCCAGCTCCTCCATCAAGCGCAGGCGTTCCTTGGGATCGATCGTGTGCTCAAAGCGATCGCAGAGTTGCGACGTTCTTCCACGATAGTCCTTGTAACGCTCAATTTCCTTGTCGGGCGCGAGGCCGTCTTGGAGTGTGCGTAGGGCGGCGCCAACCACTGCAACAGCAACAGCCCAAGTGCGAACGTAGAGTTCAACATTTGTGGCAATACCAAAAGTGTAGCCCCAGACCAACACTGCGGAGCAGCCCAATGCACATGCGAAGCAGACCGTGGCGGCGCCGGAAAGCGCGGCCATTTGCAACTTGGCAGGCCACTTCAGGAATTGCCAAAACGGTGCGTCGCGGGACGTTCGCAATTTGTAAATAGCATAGTCACGTTGGTGATCGAACCGGAGCCTTTTGTAGGCCTGGAAGACCTGTTCGAGCGCAGCACTGTCGTTACTGTAGCCATTGGCTGGCTTGTGCAACCATGTTTCGGCGTGACCCGCTTCACTCGTCAGCTTCTCTAGTTGAGTTTCCAATTGCCCTTCATGCGCTATGAGAAAATCGTCAAGCCAATGCGCGCGCTCTTTCTCGAAATTGGCGACTTCGTTTGCATCTTTGCATGAGGCTTCAATCTGCTGCCCTCGTCGCGCGAGCAGTTGGAAGTGCCACTGGCGGAGCCGTTCGGTCATGAGGCGGCTCTCAAGCCAACGACGCTTCCAAGGACCGAGAATCAATCCAGTTGCAGCCATCACGGCCGCAAGCATACCACCCAGTTCGACCCCAATTGCCATCCACCGTGCCCAAGGGGTATGGGGCCAAACAGGCTTTGTCGCAACGGCGAGAAGCGCGAGGGCGGCCGAAATTACTGCCGAAAAGCCCAAGCGACGCACCCAATCGCGGGCATGGTTTGCCTCCTTTTCATACTCTGCAAATTTTTCCCGCAATCTTGGGTTGTCAAGCACATGTATGATCTTCGGGAATGCAGAGCTTGCAAAGGCCAGATCTCTGTCGTTCATCAACAGGTCGTCGTTGAAGATATGATCGTATGGAGTCCTTAACGCCGGAGGGGGCGCTGACTGATCGAGACCGGGCGACAGGGCGCTGCGATTCATGACCTTCCTCCCATCTGCTCGGCTTGACGGATGATTCGAGCGACTCCATCCCACGTCCAGTCAATGATGTTTTCAGGGCGGAAACACGAAGGCACAGGCCCACGATCCACTTTACTTACCCAGACTCCAAATGCTGGGATACCTTCTTCAAACCCGCATTGAACTTCCCACAGGGCACCTTCAGCGCTATATGTGGTCTTCCCGACAAGGAGAATCACGACGCGGCACCGGCTGATTCGCGGACGCATTTGCGTCTTCCAGCGCTCGTCAAACCGTTCGTGAGCAGACCAGTCGATGATCTCCCACGGAGTGTCAGGGTGTTTTCCTTGCCCGACGAATAGATCGCGGTAGCCCGCGTCTTCGATGGCGAAGCTGACGAAGGCAGGAATCTTTGCCATATATGGAGGAGAGGGTACCCGCTCCGACGAGTGGATAAAAGGCGAATATGATTGTGCTACGTTTCGCTTCTTCCTTACGCGCCTTCGGGAAAAACTCATCCTCCCAGAAGTGAGAGGCCGGACGAAAGGACACTGGTCTGCTTTGGCGCCTGGCGCGTGGAACACGACCTGCACGATGGGCTCTTGGCGCGCGGCGATCGGCAGTTGCCGAGGCCGGGGTTGATCTTGAACGGCCGCACGCAGGCGGCGGCAGCACGACTGCAAGCTGCGCTCCGCGTGCCCAGCAAAGAAGACAAACGCTTTGATTGGGTTCCCGCAGAGCTTGTCGAGGGTCGCCCACAGCGTCGCGTCGAAACCGAGAGCGGAAGCGTTGTTGCGGGCAGCTGGTTTTGAGCTTGTCTTGGCCATTGTGTCAACGGTGGGGAAAATGGCTGCCGACAGCAAGCAAGATCAGCCAGCAGCGCATTAGCGGGAGGCGGAGCCCATCAACCACGGAATGCGAAATGCAGATTGCAGACCTCCCCATTGCGGATTGCTCCACGCTTCGCTTGGTTTCAGATTGCAGATTTCCGCTAATCTCCGCTAATGGCCTCGGTCGCCGCAGTTCCTGGGGCGGGAGGCCGCAGATTAGCGGTAATTAGCGGTAAAATGAGTCCCCCTCGGTCGCCTCGGTTCCGGGGGGGGGCGGGAGGCGGTCTGGCCCATTGTAAGGAGTTCGAGCCTGTTTTAAAATTAGCAGGGGGCCTGCGGCGAGGGATTTTGGCCGTGGCCAAGGCGGCGAGTTCCGAGCATCCCCGCAAGCTGGCTGTAAGGAACGAGCCAACGCCGGCCACGGGCGAAAGACCCGCCGCCCGGAGGGTTTTCGGGCAAAAGGCCGTCTGGCTTCGTTGCTCCTCGGTCACAGACCGCTGGGGGTATGCTCCCTCGTCGCGTCTCGCCATCCTGCCCTTTGCCCGAAAACAGGCCCGCCTGCGAATTTTGAAACAGGCTCCAAGCTTAGACATCGACGTAAGTCCTTGTGGGCGAGGTGGTTAGCAAATTTCTCACTGTGAGAAATTTGGTGCTGCGCACGGGTCCTACGGACGGTCGCTACCGGGGCGCTGCGCGCGGCCACTGGGCGGTTCGGAACCACCCCAACTTTGTCCAGGCGCCCCTGCTTTGCGGGGGTCGCGGTCGCGCCTGGCAGCATTGTAAAGAGTTAACTGAGACATCGACGTAAGTCGTTGTGGGCGTGGGGCTTATCAAATTTCTCACTGTGAGAAATTTGGCGCTGCGCGCGGCCACCGGGGAACGCGGGATGCGCGACATCTCAGTGGCGGATTGCCGGTCGGCTCTGGCGGCAGAAGGGAGCAGATGGGGCTCAGCAGGAGCTTCGCCCTACCGGGTCCTGCGGACGGGCGATGGCGCAGCGGGGCGATGACGCGCCTGGCGGCATTGTAAAGAGTTAACTGAGACATCGACGTAAGTCCTTGTGGGCGAGGGGTTTATCAAATTTCTCACTGTGAGAAATTTGGTGCTGCGCACGGGTCCTACGGACGGTCACTACCGGTGAATGGGGAACCGCTCAATTGCAGATTGCCAAATGCGGATTGCCGAAGCGAAGTATCAGGAATGCAGCTTTCGGGGAAGAAAGGAGCTTTAACACTGGCCGATTCCTGATTTCCTAATCTGCGCTTCGGGCCACTTTCTCTCGCTCTTTCAGGGCTTCGCTCAATCCCCAAAGAACAGAGCCAGAGGCGCTTAAGCCGATGGCGCGCGGTCGCCTGAAAAAACTTGTTGACACTCCCATAAGGCTATGGAGTTGATGAACGTAACACTTGTATCACATCGGTGACCTCGTTGGCCCAGGAGTTTTTGCGGCTTTCGCGCCTTTCCCATTTGCGCAGGCATCCCCGGTTTGCGGCTCAATTCGCCGACCGAGTATGAACGGCTTCCGCCGGATAAGCCACATGGCTGGGACTGCTCCAGCGGTTGCCGTTTAGGGCCCGCGCGAAGAAGGTGGTGCCCGTCTGGATAGTGGGAGGAGAAGTGTAAAGTTGCGCTTTTGGGGAGATCCCGCCGCCCGGCGAACGCGGGTCCGAGCCGTCGGCGGTGTAATAGATTTTTCCAGCGGGAGCTTGCATCACGAGTTGAGCGCCGGGAACGAAGTGGCCGTCAGGGAAGGAAAAAACAGGCGCGGAAACAAATTGGCGGTCGATCCATTCCAGGCGGGCCTGGATCCACTGCTTCATCCAGTCGATTTCGTCCTGGTAGGTGTAGCCGACGTACGCGTTGGGCCAAACCATCTGGCCCATGATCCGCCACCGCCGGAAATTCCTTCGCTGCGATTCGCCCAGCAACCCGGCCAGTTCGTCCACGCGCTTGAGGAGATTGGCCGAGGCCAGGACGTTCGTCCTTAGCTCGCCCCACCGATCGACATACTTTTGCGCAAAGTCCGGGTCTTCGAACAGGCGCCGGTACCAGGTGTACTGCTGGTCGTCGAGTTGCGGCCAGTACCAGTACTCGGGCAGCTCGCCTTGTTTGCCGTTGGCGTTGCCGAAGCTGAGGTTCCAATCCCAAGCCGGGCCCATCTTGATTTTGTCGCCGCGCTCTTTGTAGAAAAAGGTGCTGAAGCGGAAGCCGTCGATGTTCTTGGTGACTTCGATCAGCAGATGTTGATCGATGAAGGAATCGGCGTCGATGAACGCGGCATAGCCTTTGGCGGGGTCCGTGAAATTGGGGCCGTAGAGGACGCTCTCGAATTGGTCCAGGTGATTCTTGAGCCACGTTTTTTGCGCGGGCGTGATCTCCCCAGGCTTGGGTTCCACATAAAAGAACTGGTTGGCCTGGCGCGTGTAAAAGATGGCCTCCGTCCCGGCAACGCCTTCGCGGCCGGTTCGGTCGCCGCCTTGGTTTTGAAAAAACTGGAACCGATCCGGTACGAAAACATCGCGCCGCTCCCCCTGGCCGCCGTCAGGACCTACCTTGGGGCGATTGAGCGGAGCCAATGGAAAGTTAGGCGGGGTGACGCCGCGGCCGGGCACGAATTGCCCTGGCTGCAGGAAGCGGATTCCCTGGGGCAATTGAAAATCCGGGTTGCCCGCAAACCCGCGCTCGGGCGGAAGAAATCCTTGTGGGTCCGCGGGAAAGCCGCCGGGGCCGGTCGGATAACCGGGCCGGTTCATGGTGAACCCGCCGTGTCCCATCGGCATTCCCAATTGGTTTGGCCGCCCCATTTCGACCTGGTCGGCATGGTCCTTTTTGAAAACATATCCGCCCGTGATGCCGGGTTCCGCGTTGTCGTCCGCCGTCAGTTTTTCGACGTCCACGCGGTGTTTGTCGCGTTTGATTTTCTCCTCCAGCACATAGACGCCCAGGTAGTTCCGCCGGCTCAATTTGCCATCCGATTCGTCCGCAAAAACTTCCACGAACTTTGTGCGCGTCGCGTAACGGCCCATTTGGTTGCTCAGTTCAAAGGCCAGCACGTCGCGCATCAGCGTCTTGTCGGGATAAGGCGCGTACAGGACCCAATCGGTTTCTTTCGGAAAGCCCAGGAGCGGCGTCTTCAGCGGATGGCCCGCATCGTCGCGAGTCTTCAGATGAAAGGAATGTTTTGGATAACGGAGCGAGGTGTGGCCGCGGACGTTGATCAGGCCGCGGCCGTCGAAGTCGGCTGGTCCGGTGAGCGTGGCGCGGCCATCGACTGGTTGGATGAACCGGGCGGAAACCGGCACTTTGCTACTATGCGGAATGTCCTGGCCGAAGGTATTCAGAATTACGAGCGGCAGGTTCGAATCGAAACTCCAGAGGTTTGGCTCAAGCAGCGTGTAACTTTGCGAGAGCGTGGGGCCGGGCGCTGAATTGGCTGGAAAAACCTGCGCTTTGACGATCGTGGAACCGGCCAGTTGCAGCGGTGCGGAATAAACCGCTGAGGAATTGGTCGGTTCCGACCCATCCAGGGTGTAACGAATGACGGCGCCGGAGGATTGCGCGCTTAGGACCAGCGAGAGGGCGTTGGTGAAAACGCCTCCCGGCGGCGAAAAGCCGGGCAACGACGCGTTCTGGTTTCCCGCGAACGTCTTGGCAAGGGCGGGAAGCGCCGTGACGGCGAGCAACAGGAGCGCAGAGCCGGCCATTATCAGCCGGCCGATCCAGGCTGATGAACGAGGGGGTGTGATTAAATGTGGGTGCGCAGAGCGAGGCCGCCGGCTAAAGCCGGCGTTCCATTGCGGCCGGAACGCCGGCTTTAGCCGGCAGCATCGCACCCACTTCCAATCACACCCTGAACGAGGCATCATTATTTTCGCCGATTCCAAGCTTGTTGTTTTTTCCCGAAAGCACAATGAAACGGCCCGGCCTGATTTGCAAGTCACCTTCGGAAGGGTTTGCTTAAGCGGGTGCGCTGGCGAATTTTTTCCGCGCCTGGAGGATGATGCGCGAACCGAAGTAAAGCCAGACGCGGGCGTCGGGAATCCCGGCCTGCGCGGCCAGTTCCCGCCATTCCTTGAGCCACCACCCGCGGCGTACGGAGACCAATGCGTCGTTGCGCATCGGGGCCGACAAGCCGGCGATGCGCACACTCAGCCAGACCAGGCCGTAAAGGGCCGGGTTGCGATGCAGGTCGTTCAACAACAGGCCCTCGCGAGTCACCCGCCAGGCCTCGCGAAAGTGTTGGACCACCTCGGCCTCGTCCCCCAAGTGGTGCGTCACTTGCGAAGCGATCACCACGTCGAAATGGTTGTCGGGGAACGGCAGCTCCAACAGGGAGCCGGTGACCGAGGAACCGGCGGGACTAAGCCGGCAGGCGTGCGGGTTGCGGTCGAGGTTCGTCACCCGCCAATTCCAGCCGCGGCCGGTGGCCCAGCGTTCCAGTTGGCGGCCCAGCGAGCCGTCCCCGGCGCCGACATCGAGCAGGGAGAGCGCGGCGCACCGTGCGGCGCCAAGCCAATTCGGCAGCACGCGCTGAAATGGGTCGGCGTGCAGGAAGAGCCGGTTCATGCGCCCGATCTCGCGATAATTGTTGGCGACTTCCGCGAACGACAATTCCAGCGAATCGGAAATTTCGGGTTGTGTCGAGCGCTGCCTCAAAAACATGCCGCTGCTTTACTAAAGGGACGCCCGCGAAACAAGCCAAAGCCGCGCCAACGCGATCAACAACTTCCGCGCAAAGCTGGAATCTGAGTCGGGGAGCCAGTCGAGCTGAGCCTGCAAAATTCGTCCGGCCATTTCGGTTGGCTGCGTCTCGTTCCCCCTCACCCTGGCCCGCAGGGAGAGGAAACGCCGCGTCCTGCGCTGCTACGATTCGAGGCGCTCTGGATTGGCCAAAGTGCGGCGGGCGATTCTCCCTCTCCCCAAGGGAGAGGGCGGGGTGAGGGGGAAGGATCGCTCGAAACAGCAATGCGCTTGCGACTGCTCGTGCTTCAACTATCCACAGGCTCTGCGCGTGATGTGACAGCCAACTTTGATCCGGGGAGCCGGTCGAGTTGAGCTTGCAAAGTTCTTCCAGCCAAAACGGCCGGAAGAAAGTCGAGTGTAACCGTCACGGCCTTATGATTACCCGACCAGACCGCGAATTTCCCCACCCTTCCTTCTCCACATCCAATCGGGCGAGGGCGATCATTGCTCGAGGGCACCGACTGGTTGCCTACAACCGTTCTATAATTGCCGAATACGGTAGAATTTCTTGCCGCCAGTTACCGGCGCCGTTTGCGGGTTATTCTGGTTGGGCGAGGGGCACCACGGCCCATGCGCCAAGGTTGCTTCCTCAAGCGTGCCAACACCCTTCCAGGAGATCGTCACCATTCCGCCGGAAACCTTGAGTGGATTCAGGACCGGCAGCGCGCCCGCATTGCGGGCGGCAAAGGCCAGCAGTGCGTCCGGATTCGAGGTGTCGTTCAGCAGAATTCTAGTGCCGTCCGGCTGGATGGTGAACCATTCCAAATCAGCCCCGCCAACCCTGTGGCCGGCAACCAATCGCATCGGATAAACACCCGCCGCCGGCACCGCGAAGCCGACCGTGACGTCCGCGGCGCCAAATCCTTTCGGGCCGTCCCACTCAGCGATCCTGGGGGTGGCGTCCCCGCCGATCGTGGCCGTGACGGCAATGCCGGCCGTCAGGTAGGACTTGAGCAAGGTGCCACCGTAGTTCTCGGCGATCACCGCAACGGGAATATTCACGTTGGGATCAACGTCCCCCAGCCTGATGGGGAAGCCCGTATCGCCAGGCGTCGTCATGAGTACGGCCACCGCGCCCGCGCTCTGCGCTTGCTCGGCTCTCATGGCATCATTACAATTAGTAGTGCCGCGATCCAACAGCACAATCTTCCCCGCCAAAGTGGGGTCCGATGAAATCGTGCAGGAGTCGTCCGGGTTGCCACTGGGCGTGGCATAGACGACCGGGGCCGTGAGCGGGGTCAGCGGCAGGCTGCCCCCGAACAGCAGTTGGGTGATATTAGTCGCGATCGCCACGCATGGGATGACCACATTGGTTGGGGCCAGGACCCGGAGCGTCTGACAGCCGACCGTCCCGGCGCTGAGCCGGAATTGGTCGTTGTTGTTCACACCCATCTGATAAAATCCGCTGGCGGGAAAGCTGACGAAGGTGAGCACTTCGTCAACGAAGCTCTTGTCGCTGAACGACGTGCCCGGAATTCCAGGAAAAGGCTGGTCATTGGGGAAATTGGCAGTCGCGCCACTCGAGTTCACCCAATTGATTACGTCGGGAACAAGAAACGTGTTATCCGTGGCAGCAAGGGTAAGATCGGCCACATTGTCCCCCAAAAGCCCGGCCAGTACCGCTTCGGACAATTCTATGCTTTCTGTCAGGTTGGCTTGCACGGCCATGGGGTCGGTCAAGGTATCCACTTGATAGACCTTGACATTGAACCCGGGTTGGCTGGCGTCCTCCGAGCCGAGCGGACTGCCCAATGAGGCTGGCAAGGTTAGATAGTCCGCGACCGTGAATTGGAATTGATTTGTCTGAGTTCCGACCGGCATGCCGTTGTCACTGAACACAATCTTGTAGGTGTGGGCCGAAAGTGCGGGCAAAAGTCCCGCCGCATATTGAACGGTCGTCGTGGGGGTCGCCTTCTGAATGGTCGGCGTCACCCGGTTATTGTCCAAAAACAATTGGATCGAGTTGGTGTTCACCGCGGTCGTTTGATCTTGCAGCGTAATGCTGATGTTCACAACCGGGCCGACATGAATGGCATTGTTGGGTGGGTCTGCCCTGGTGATGATCGGCCTCGTCTCAGTTACATCAACGAGGTCGAGTGAAACGAGATCCACATATCCGTCAGGAGCGCCGACCACCGACGTAGCCGCGATCGTGATTCGCGCCGTGCGGGCACCAAAGGGAATCGTATCGCTGCCCGAATCCTGGCCCCAATCCTTGACGGCCGTGTACTTGCCGCACGGGCCGGTCGGAAGATTAGCCACGAACATCTGGCCGCCCAAAACAAGTGGGATGGCTACGTCAGCACCTGTATCATCCAGGAATTCCAGGGTCAGGATGCTATAATCGCCTTGTGTTTCGTAGGTGCTAAACCACGCCGACATGGTGAATTGGCCAAGGCCGGAATCAATCTTGTTCGGGGTAAGCGTGGTTGTGGCCGTAAGACTTACCATCTGCGTTACGCACTGGCTGCTTTTTGCAATGCCATACGTGCCAGCGGGATAGGGTCGCAGATATTGCAGGCCGGAATTGGGAGGCCCGGGCAGCGTGTAACAAGTTGAGTAAAGATACGTGCTGTAGAACGTCCAACCACCGCCCACACCCGGATTGGCGGTGCCCCCCTCGCTGACTATTGGCAGGCCGATGTTGGGCGTAGCGTTCTCGAAGCTGCCATCAACAACCACGTCTTTTGCGTCCGCCGCCCCGACGAAGGCCAGGCCGCCGGCAAGGACGGCCAGGCCCATTTTTCTTGTCGGCCTGTTCATTTTCATAATTGCTTTGCTTTCACTGTCTGAGTTCGCCCCTTTTCATAAGCTGTTCGCCTCTTCAGATTTGTCTCTGGTCTGATTCCCGGCGACAAAAATGCACACGACGCGCCTGGTTTTGCTTGCATTTGTGCCAACAGGTTAAGATGAGTTCTGGCGTGGAACAATCGCCCATTCGGGGGGATGTCCCACCCTCTGCCGGCGCGAGGGCAAGGGCGCTGGCTTGCCTCCAGCTTCACGTTTGCTTACCGTAACCCCTTGTCGAAGGCCAAAGTGCGGGCCGGGGATTTGAAATCCAATGCGTCACTTGCAAATCCCGCCGCCGTGAGGAACACTTTGCACAGTGTCCAAGCAGCGTCCAAGTCAGTGGCCCCGGCCGGCCGCGCGAACCCACCCCGCGAGCTTTTGGCGCCGGCGAGTCTTCAAGAACACGTACACACGCGAGCACAAACTCCACACCGTCAAGGGCTGGTCGGTGAAAATCCAACACCATGGCGTGCGGCGCACCTTTTCCCTGGGTTCCGCCCGCCGCGTTGAAGCCGCCGTGGAAGCCCAGGCCATCTACCAGACGATCCTCACCGAAGGCTGGGAGGCCGCGCTCCCCGCCGACTCTTCCAGGACAGTCCGGCGAGTCTTGACTCTGCCAGCCGCGCCAAACGAATCCCTGCCCAAGACTGAGGTCGGATACTGGAAGCTCCGCCTGCTCCGCCGCAAATACCCTGGTCCGTCGGGGGCGGGTTCGACCGACCAATTGTCCGCGCGAATCGAGCACGACGGCATCAGCCATTACTTTCCGCTGGGCACGTCCGACGAAAAGGCCGCCGCGGCCAAGGCACTGGAGATTTATCAGACCATCGCCGGCGCGGGTTGGGAAGAAGCCCGCCGGCGCTTTCCGCGCGAGTTGACCCTGGCCTTTCACTGGGCCGCCAATCCGCTGGCCTGGAGTTATGCCACCATCCACACCCAGCCAACCGCCAGGCCCGCGTCCACTTTTGCCGGAAGCGCCACAGGGCCGAAGCCGGGCTCCGAAGGACCCGCGCCGCGCCGTGGAGAAAGTCCGTTGCTCACCATCGCCATCGTGGAAAGCGAACGCGGCCTTCACCAGGCCATCGCGTGGCATTTGCGCCATCAAGTATCATCGGCCTGCTATTTCGCCAGCGGCGAGGAGGCGATCCGTGAAGTCCCCCGCCAACGAATTCAACTGGCGCTGGTCAACCACACGCTCGCCGACATGGGCGGAGCTATCTGCGCGGAGAAGCTCAGCCGGCTGGCGCCGTCCCTGCCGGTGCTCATCTACTCCGTGCAGGCGGATAGCGAGGACCTGTTCAAAGCCACTCCGGGCGGCGTTGCCGGTTATGTTTTGAAGCGCACCGCCCCGGAGCACCTGCTGGCGCCGATTGAAGGCTTGCTCGCCGCCGCGACGATTTCTCACGAGCAGATTTCCGAGAAGGTCCGCCAATATTTCCAGGCGGTCACGTCATCGCTGCAATCCGGCCAGCAGATGAACGAGATGGGGCTGTTGACTTCGCGCGAACGGGAAGTGCTCGATTACCTGAGCAAAGGCTACATTGACAAGGAAATCGCCGAAGCGCTCGGCATCAGCGCGTGGACCGTGCACGGCCACATCAAGAGCATCTTCGAAAAGTTCGACGTGCATTCCCGCACCGCGGCGGTGGTGAAGTATCTGCAGAAATGATCGTCCGGTGTCCTTCCGGGGCGGAGCGCCAAACCCCTAAAACAGGCCATTGAGCGATGCGCGAGAGGGCCTAAGTTAAGGGCTGGACACCGTCGTGCGATTGAACGCGGAAACTCAAGATGACTCAGAGCACCGATAAACAGACCTCCGTCCGGGTCGCCGGCTTGATTGCCAATCACCAGGCGGGCGGCGCGCTGCAAGGCGAGTTTTACCGCGACGAGGAGGTTTATCGCCACGACCTCGACCGCATCTGGCGGCGTGGCTGGCTCTTTGCCGGGCACTCATGCGAAATTCCGAAACCCGGCGACTACTTTACCATCGAAATTGACACTGATTCGATTATTGTCATTCGCGGCGATGATGCCGCCGTCCGCGGCCTCCACAACGTCTGCCGCCATCGCGGTTCGTTGATCTGCGGTGAGCAAGCCGGGCACGTCACTCGGCTGGTCTGTCCCTATCATCAATGGACCTATGCCCGCGATGGAACGTTGCTCGCCTGCCGGGGCATGCAGGATGACCTGGACAAATCGCAGTTCTCGCTTAGGCCGGTTCACGTGCGCGAGATCGAAGGATTGATCTACTTCTGCCTTGCCAATGACGCGCCTGATTTTGAACCGGCGCATCGTTTCATGGCGCCGCTCTTGCGCCCCCAAGGCTTCAACAAAGCAAAGGTCGCAAAGATAGTCGATTATTTCGTCAAAGCCAATTGGAAACTCGTCTGGGAAAACAATCGCGAATGTTACCATTGCAACCTCAACCACCCGCAGTACATCAAAGCCAACTTCGACCATTACAACGCGGACGATACGACGCCGCGGGTTCGGGAAGAAATTGCCTCCGCCGTCGCGCACAACGAAGGAAAATGGGCCGCCGCCGGATTGGGTGTCACCCATACGCAAACCGGCATGGCGAAGTTCCCGGACGCGGACAATAACGTCTGGTTCTCCGCCAACCGCACCCCGCTGGCGGAAGGCTACGTGAGTGAAACGATGGACGGCAAACAAGTCGCCCCGCTGATGGGCGGCTATCAGTCGGCCGACGTCGGGACGCTGCGTATTCGGACGTTGCCGAACTTCTGGAATCATTCCAGTTGCGACCACAGCGTCAGCACCCGCTTGCTCCCCGCTGGGCCGCAACTTACAGCCGTCCGCGTCTGGTGGCTCGTGGCGGAAGGGGCCGTCGCGGGCCGCGATTACGATTTGGAGAAGCTGCTGCCCTTCTGGCAACTGACCTCCGAGCAGGATTGGCAGATTTGCGAGCGCCAGCAACGCGGCGTGAGCTCCAGCGCTTACCGGCCGGGGCCGTATTCGACTTACAAGGAGTATAACGTGGA
>Ga0137380_10002077_pt1 | contig 16799 bp, 6 predicted proteins | sample SagtaG_17_FD_104809 | JGI IMG/M metagenome (GOLD analysis project Ga0137380, IMG submission 104809) | Vadose zone soil microbial communities from Sagehorn Ranch, Mendocino, California, USA - Sage2_L_100_16 metaG | ecosystem: Environmental > Terrestrial > Soil > Vadose zone | place: USA...
AACATGCCGGCCGCAGAGGAAGCGGCCGCGCTCTGCCGCGAGGCCCCGGAACTCAGTGTGGGTTTGCATGTAGATTTCACCAGCGAGCAGGGCATGCCGGTTGTCGTCCTTGCCGATTCCGAAGAGTGCCGCAAAGAGCTGCACCGACAATTCCGGCGGTTTCAGGAGTTGATGGACCGCTTGCCCACGCATCTGGACTCTCATCATCACGTGCACCGCAAGCTTCATCTGCTGCCGCATTTCCTGGATCTGGCGTCTCACTACCGATTGCCCATGCGCGAGCACTCCCGGGTGCGTTACCTCGGAAAATTCTATGGCCGCTGGGACGACGGAAAATCTCATCCCGAGTGGATCGGCGCGCGGAGTCTCATGCGTATGTTGGAGACCGAGGTCCAGCAAGGCTGCACCGAATTGAGCTGCCACCCGGGCTTCGTTGATGCCGGGTTTCGATCTTCCTACTCTGCCGAGCGCGAGGTGGAAGTGGGAACGTTGTGCGATCCCGCCCTGGGCAATTTTTTGGCCGCCTGCCAGATCCGGCTGATCGGTTTTCGCGATCTCGCCGATTTGCTTTCGGACTTTCCGGCCTCGAGGGAGCGCTCATGACCACGGTTGTAATCGCGCCGTACAACGTCGTGAACTCCCCGGAGGTGGGCGGGCACTTCTGGGTTTACATGCAGTACGCGCAGGGGCTGCTCAATCTGGGATGCGAGGTCTACTGGCTGGAAGGCTTCCGCAGCACGGACGATCGACTTCGTGATGCCACCCAAGTAGCGGATTTCTTGCGGCGGATGGAACGATATGGGTTGGGCGGAAAAGTGATTCTGTACGTTCCACGCCCGCGCGTCGGCGGGATCCGCTATGAATTGATCGGAATGCAGCAATCCAAGGCAAAGGCGGCCTTTCAGGATGCCGAGCTGCTCCTGAATTTCGATTATGCCATCGCCCCCGCCTTGCTCTCCCGCTTCCGGCGTACGGCGCTGGTCGACATCGATCCGGGCTTGCTTCAATTCTGGATGAGCACCGGCCAGCTCTCCGTGCCCGCGCACGATGTGTACTTCACTACCGGAGAAACCGTGGGGACCCTGCGCGCCGCATTTCCGGACTGCGGTCTGCCCTGGGTTTACGTCCGGCCGCCGGTGTCTCTGGACCTCTGGCCCTATGTGGAGGACAAGAGCTGCCAGGCATTCACGACGGTTTCGAGCTGGTACGGAGGACAAGGCCGCGGTGAATTCGTCACCGACGGCAAACAGGTCTTCTACGAAAACAACAAGCGAGCTTCTTTCCTGGATTTCGCGCAACTCCCGCGTATGACTAACCAGGTGCTGGAACTCGCACTATGCCTGGACGAAGGCGATGCCGGAAAGACGGGACAGCGCGCTGAGCAATCAAAGCTCGGATTCGGTGTCCCGCCGGGCCGCTCTCCGCACAAACACCCGTACCTTGGAGATCCGGCGGAGCGCACGGTGCTGGAGAGATACGGCTGGAAGATTCGGCATAGCGCGGAGGTGGCCGCGACGCCGGAGTATTACCAGTCTTATATACAAAGCTCGCGCGGCGAATTCAGCTGCGCCAAGCCTTCCTGCATGAAGTTCCAGAACGCCTGGGTCAGCGACCGCACGCTGTGTTACCTGTCGAGCGGCAAACCGGTGGTTGTTCAAAACACGGGGCCGAGCGCCTTCCTGCCCAGCGGAAGAGGAATGTTTCGTTTCGATACGCTCGAGGAAGCGGTCGATGCTCTTGAGGCGATCAACGCCGATTATCGGCGGCATTGCCGCGCCGCGCGAGAGATCGCGGAAACGTATTTCGATTCCAAACAGGTGGCGGAAAAAATCCTGAACTCCGCGCTGAGCCGTGAAGCGCGGCCCGCACACCGCCAGGACGGCGCGGCCCGGACCGAGATTCGTCTGAGCGGCCCAAGTTTCGGCAACGACGAGACGACTCGCTTGATGGCGAAAACTCTGGAGGAAGGCGTGACGCGCCTTCGGGGCCGGTCCGTCCGCGCCGGGGCGCTCATCCGGGAGTTCTTCGAGGATAGCTCCAGCTTCGCAGCCGAGCGATTGCGCGTGCTTCTGGACGAACACGAATGGCTGCGCGTGTTCCTTAAGGATTTGAACCCGCAGGCTCAGGTCGAGACGGCCAGGGTGATGCGCAGCCCGGATCCCGGCTCCGGCCGCCGGGAAATGCAGATGTACCGGCAGATTCTTTCCCGAGAGCGCTTCGGCACGCCGGAGCTGTACGCCTTTCGCTGGGAACCGGAGCGCGGGATTTACTGGCTTTTCCTGGAGGACGCCGGCTCTCTGTGGCTCAACTCGACCGGAGACTTTGACCTGTGGCTTGCCGCCGCGCGCTGGGCTGCGCGGTTCCATGCCGCGGCGCGACTCCTGCCCGAATCCCAGACCCGCTTTCTTCCGCGCTTCGACGACGCGCGCTACCGGCAGTGCGCCGGGAGCATCCGGGAAAAGCTGCGGGACGCGGGCGCGGAGGATCGGCTGCTCCTCGAGCATGCGCTGGAGCGCTACGAGACTGTGCTCGGCCGCTTCAGCGAATTGCCAGTGAGCGTGATTCACGGCGAGTACTTTGGCAAGAATGTGTTGGTCCGCGAGGGCAGTCCGGACCACCCCCTGGCTGTCGTGGATTGGGAGTCGGCCGTAATAGGCCCCTGCTATCTCGATCTCGTGAGCCTGACCGCCGGTAAGTGGGGAGCCAGACCGGAGCAGAAAGAAGCGCTGCAGCGAGCCTACTTCGACGAGTATCGGACCGGCACGGGCCAGTCGCTTGATTGGCAAAGCTTCCGTCAAGACCTCGGCGATTTGGAGCTTTATCAGGCTCTCTCGTGGCTGGGCTGGTGGCCAAACCGACACTTCTCGCGACACTTTGGCCGCTGGATCAAGGAGTTGGAGAGGGTGATGCAGGAATGTCCCCACGTCACCAAAACCACAGATGAACACAGATGAACACGGCGCAGCGCAGCTGCGGCGCCGGGTTCATCGGTGTTCATCGGCGTTCATCGGCGGTTTCATTTTGCGCGAGCGTTCACTTCGCATTGAAGGGCGTGGACCTTGAATTTCGGCCTTCAGAGGATCCGAAACTTCGCGAGAAAAAACAGCCTCGTGAGGCTGCTTGCGTATGCACTACGCGCCTGGCATCTCCTGACAGGGGCCGCGCTGTTTCTTATCACGAACTCGCTGCTGGAGCTTGCCGTCCCCTGGGTGACGGGTTTCCTCCTATTGGACCGAGTGATCAAGCGCGCCGACCTCGGCCAGTTGCCCGTTGTGGTGGCGCTGCTGGTGGGGATCTTCGTAGCCCAGAAGATTTCCGACTTCCTCTCGGATTATTTCCGGGCGCTTATGACACAGCGCCTGATTCACACGCTGCGATGTGATCTGTACGAGCATCTGGAAACGTTACCCGTGCCCTTTTTCGACCACCGGCAGAGCGGCGAACTGCTGGCGCGCATCACCGGCGACGTGGACAATGTGGACACATTTGTGACGACCGTGACACAGGAACTCGCCGGCCACTTGATTACCTTCATCGGCGCCATCGCCCTCCTGTTCGCCATCAATGCGAAGCTGACGCTGTTCGTCCTGCCCACGATTCTCGCTCTCTCGCTCTGCGTGCACTTTTTCAGAGGCAGCGTCAGGCGTAACGCCCGGCACGTGCGCCAGTTGATCGGCGAGATGGCCGCGGCGGCCGCTGAGATGCTTTCCGGTGTGCGCCTGGTGAAGGCCTTCTGCGCCGAACAATTTGAAGCCAAACGTTTCTCGGACAGATCCTCAAAGGTAGTCGACGCTCGCGTCGAGGCGGTCAAGCTGCAGGCCTTGTACTCTTCGGTCGTCGATGCCTGCGTGCTGGCCGGCACCATCATCGTCATCGTCGTCGCCTCCCGATGGGCTGTATCCGGGGTCTTCACCGTGGGGGCCCTGGTGGCTTATCTGGGGTACCTCAACAAGATCTACAGTCCGGTGAAAAGCCTGAGCAAAGTCAACCTGACGATACAGAAGAGTCTGGTCGCGGCCGACCGGGTCTTCGAGCTCATGGACCTGGCTCCGGAATCCAGTCCGCGAGAGGCGGGCGAGCGCGAGCCGCGGGAGGAAAAGCCGCGGAGGCCCGAGGGAGAGCCTTCGTTTCTCGAGGAGAGCTTCGACAGCCCCGGGACTCCGCGCGGCGCAGGTGCGGCAGTGACGTTCGAAGACGTGACCTTTGGTTACGCCCCGGACCGTCTTGCCTTGAAGCGCTTCACCTTGGATGTTGCGCCGGGTGAGGTCGTGGCCCTGGTGGGACATAGCGGGGGAGGCAAGACGACCGCCGTAAGTTTGTTGCTGCGCTTCTACAACCCCGCATCGGGCCGGATTCTCATTGACGGGGTGCCTCTGGAGGACATGCCGTTGGATACGCTGCGCCGGCAGATCGCCGTTGTGCCGCAGGAGACATTCCTGTTCTCGGGAACCGTTCGCGACAATATCGCCTACGCCTGTCCAGAGGCTACGGACCAGGACGTGCTCAAAGCAGCGCGGGCCGCCATGGCCCATGAGTTCATCGCGCAGCTTCCTTCAGGGTATCTGTCGCAGGTGGGGGAGCGCGGGGTGAAGCTCTCTGGCGGGCAGCGCCAGCGCATTGCCATCGCGAGAGCCTTCCTCCGCAATCCAAGAATCCTGATTTTCGATGAAGCTACTTCGCATCTGGATTCCGAGTCCGAACGCCTTGTCCAGCAGGCGCTGGCAAAGATCACACCCGGAAGGACGGTCTTGGTGATCGCCCATCGTTTCTCCAGCATCGCGCGGGCCGGCCGGATTGTTGTCATCGAAGATGGCGAGATCGTCGAGGCAGGAAGCCACGAGGAGTTACTGGCTCTCAATGGTGTGTATCACAGGCTTCATGCCCTGCAATGGGATGCGCCACACGGCCTCGACGAGGAATTGACGTAATGCCTCAGCTACAAGTTTTGAAAAACTTGCCACGAATTTCACGAAGTTTTCCCGTCAGGTGGCCTGTTTCGTGTAATTCGTGTAATTCGTGGCCAGGGTTTTCAGTTCATGCAAACCACAACTGCCGAGGAGGAGCCGGCGCGGCGGTTTTAGCTGCTCAATTCTTGTTTGTGATGTTGCTCTTGCCGGCGAGTTCGGCAGCCCAGGCGGGCGTCACGGTCAGCGGAATTGTCGAGGACCAGAGCAGAGCGGCGATACCGGGGGCGCAAGTCAGTTTGGTCCAAGGGGAAAACGCGCGGACAACCTCTACCGACGAACATGGCCGCTTCATGTTCACAGGCGTGGGTCCCGGCAAATACAAGCTTGGGGCAGCGGCGCACAGTTTCCAGCCTCAAGAGCTGGAGATTGGGATCGGCGCACAATCTTTGGAGTCGCTGAAGCTCAGGTTGAAGATCAGCGCGCAAGCGACGCAAGTGACGGTGAGCGCAGACTCACTCGACGATTCGGCCGATGCCGAGAGCAACGCGGACTCGGTGAAATTCGACGACGACTTGTTTCGCCAGCTGCCTGTGCCGGCCAGGGACGTTTTGCCTCTGATCACGAAGTTTGTCTCCCCTGCCGCGCTGGGCACTGAGGGTCTTTCGATCGTGACGGATGGGATCGAAGGAAATCAGCTCGACGTGCCTGCTTCGGCTATTCGGAAGGTAAACATCAACAGGAATCCTTATTCAGCCGAGTTCCGGCGCCCCGGCAAAGGCAGAGTGGAAGTCACCACGCAGCGAGGGCGCAGGAAATTCCACGGAAGCCTGGCCATCTTTGCCAGAAACTCCGTGTTTGACGCGCGCAATGCGTTTGCCCAGTCCACTCCGGATCTGGACAGACGAATGGTGGTAGCCACCCTGGGGGGACCGCTGGGACGCAAGCGGAGCTTGTTCTTCCTGACAGGCGAGCACCTGACGAATAACGAGAGCGAGATCGTCAACGCCATCACACCCGCGGGACCCTTCCGCGCCATCGTACCTTCTCCTCAGAGGCGCGACAGGTTCCTCGCCAGGATTGATCTGCGACAGATGGGCATCCACTATGTGTCCGCCAGCTACGGCATCACGGATGATGACAGGAGGAACCGGAATGTGGGAGATTTCAACCTCCCGGAACAGGGCATACGCGAGCGAAGCCGCCAACACCGGCTTTTGTTGACCGAACGCGCCATCCTTTCCGCGAACCTGATCAATGATCTGCGTTTTGCCTTCAAGAGTGAGGACGCGATCTCAGGAAATCCAGCCCCAGGCCCAACCATTGTGGTCGCAGACGCCTTTACTGGGGGCCCGTCCCCGACTTTCAGTCATGACGGCCGGAAATCGTTCGATGCTCTCGACAGTGTTTCGTACGTGCGCGGACGGCAAACGTTTCGCTTTGGCGTCCAATCCCGGGTCAAGCTCAACCATGCCATTGACGCCTCGAACTTCAATGGCACCTTCCAATTCGCAAGTCTTCAGAACTTCGCCGCCGCCACGCCCTTCGTATACCAGGCCAACCAGGGACGGCCGGATGCTCGCTTTTCGGTCTATGACGCCAGCGGATTCGTGCAGGACGACATCCGGGTAAGCCCGCAGTTGAGCCTTGCGTGCGGCTTGCGCTACGACTGGCAGTCCAGCATTGACAAGCGCAAAAACTTGGCGCCGCGATTCGGATTCGCCTTCGCGCCGGGCAAGCACAAGACGGTTTTGCGCGGTGGAATCGGCATCTTCTATGAGGACCTGCCCACCGCCGCCACTCTACGCTCGTTGCTGATTGATGGGGTTCGGACTCGCGAGGTGGTGATCTCAAATCCGTCTTTTCCGGATCCCTTTCAAGGGGGTCAGGTGATTCTGACCCCGCCGAGCGTGATCCGCGTGGCTCCGGATATCCGCTCTCCTTACATCGTGCAAACGAGCCTCGGTGTTGAGCGGGAGCTGTCGTCGAGAACCTGGCTCTCGCTCGAATACTCGTTTCTGCGCGGCCTGCACCTCTTCCGCTCCCGCAACGTGAACGCGCCCGAGCCCGAGACAGGCCTGCGGCCGGCCGCCGGCTTCCTGAACATCAACCAGGTCGAGTCCGGCGCATCCCTGCGGAGCCATGCGCTCGGCGTTACATTCCGTGGCCGCGCTGGAAAGCATCTGAGGGGCATTGCGCAGTACACCCTGTCGCGCAGCTTCAACGACACGTCCGGCGCTTTCTCCCTGCCCGCCGATAATTTCAATTTGCGAGCGGAATGGGGGCGCGCTGATTTCAACCAGACACACCGATTCAATTTCGCGGGAACTTTGGAACTGCCCCGGGGTTTGCGGCTCGCGTCCGTGCTTTCGCTGGCCAGCGGCGTGCCCTTTAATATCACGACAGGTTTTGATGATAACCACGATACGGTCGCGAACGACCGGCCTCCGGGCGTCACCCGCAATACAGAGCTCCGTCCCGGGACTGTGGACCTTGACGTGCGCTTGACCAAGACCTTCAAGCTGGCGCCTCCGTTCCTCGGCGGCCAGCCTCCCGCGAAGCGTGAATCACACAACCTGGAGTTCAGCGTGGACGCCTTCAACGCCATCAACCACACTAACTTCGCCCATATCGTCGGCACACAAAGCTCCCCATTCTTTGGCCGAGCCACTTCGGCATTCGCGGCGAGAACAATCCAGTTCTCGCTGAACTACATCTTCTGAACCCGCGCGCAGACAGGACAACAGGATTAACTGGCGATTCTTTGCGTCTTCGCGTCCTCGTGGTAAAGACCGGACCCAATCCACCACGAAGACGCGAAGCCACGAAAACCCTTAGTCACTTCTAATCTAATCCGGACCAGCCGCAGATTTTATTGAACAATTTTGGAACGGAATGCGTCTAACAGAGCGCCGTTTGTTGCGGCGGCCCCAGTGCAACCAAAAATCTTTTCGAAGCGCTCAATAGAGGTTGACGCCCACCAAAAGCTAACTCTCACCCAAAAATCCGACCACGAGGCCCTATGTTGCGTGGACCGATGAGTTCGAGAGCTAAGGTCTATGGATTCCTTCTTTTGATTGCTGTGCTCGGAGGCGGGGCTTACCTCGTCAAGTACTACCTCATCGCCCACGCCGCGGCCAAAGCGGCCAACAAAGATAACGACAAAGACAAGGCGAAAAAGGGGGATGGTAAGGAAGCTTCGCCTGTCGAACTGGCAGTCGCAAAGCGCGACAAGATCTCTTCCTATCTTACTTCCACCGCAAACCTCCGGGCTTTGAGAGAGGTCGATGTGGTCTCTCAGGCCGAGGGTGTGGCGAAGGCTGTGTTCGTCGAAGAGGGAGACTTCGTCAAAGACGGACAAGTGATGTGCCAGCTGGACGACGCGCAGCTGAAGATCCGGCTGGAGTTGGCCAAAGAGAGGCTGGCTCAGGCCAGATACCAGCAGGAGAAGGCCAGAAAAAGACAGGAGAAAGCCGGCTCTCAGATCGAGAACAGCAGGAAGGAAGTCGCGAGGCTTCAGCACGCATTTGACGAGAAGCTCATCAGCGAGCGCGAGGTGGACCAGGAAAAGTATCGGCTCGATGAATTCGTGCATGACGAGCGGATTTCTTCCGTCGAGACCCGCGAGCTCACCCATCGTGTCGAGGAGCTGGACGCCGAAATCAGGCAGGCCGAGCTGGAGATCTCGCGGACGCAGATTCGAGCTCCCTTCAGCGGCCATGTGACCCAGCGCGTCGTCGAATTGGGCCGGACTGTTCGCAACCTCGACGCCCTCTTCAAACTCGGCGCCTTTTCGCCCCTGTATGCCGACGTGCATCTGTCCGAACGTGAAGCGCACCAGGTGAAACCCGGTCAGTTGGCTGTAGTCAAACTGGGTGTCGACGAATCGGTGAAGTGCAACGGCCGTGTGGACCGCATCAGTCCGGTCGTCGATCAGTCCAGTGGAACCGTGAAGGCCACGGTTGAGCTGACTTCCACAGGCGGCGGGCTCAAGCCAGGGGCCTTTGTGCGCGTGGAGATCCAGACCGACACCCGCCCGGATGCAATCTTGATCCCCAAGAAAGCTGTGCTCGAGGAAGACGGCGAGCACTACGTGTTCATTGCCAACGGCGATACGGCCAAGAGAACCAAAGTGTTGCTTGGATATGAGTGGTCCGGGCAAGTCGAAATCCGCCAGGGAGTCTCGGCGGGAGCCAAGGTTGTTGTGGCCGGCCATGGGACCCTGAAGGACGGTGGAAAGATCAAAATTGTGCAGGGATGAAATGACAAATGACCAATGAAAAATGACAAATCGCAGTTCCTTGTCGGGACTTCTGACTTCTATTGGTCATTGTTCATTTGTCATTTTTCATTGGTCATTTGTCATTTGACGGAAGATTCGCACCGGGTTGCGAAGGATTTTCGGCTTTCCTGGGAGCGCACGCTTCCAGCGTGCTCACGGTTTCGCGATTAGCCGAGCACGCAAGATGCGTGCGCTCCCAGGCAGCTGTTGAGATCGGATGTCCTTCATCACATAAGCCGACGGTATGATCAAAACCGCAATGAGCCGGCCGGTGACGGTGTTCATGTTTGTCGTCGCCGTCATTCTTTTCGGCTTCGTTTCGCTGGACCGGCTGGCCTTGAACCTGCTGCCGGATATTTCCTATCCCTCGCTCACCATTCAAACCGACTATCCTGACGCCGCTCCTGAAGAAGTGGAGAGCCTGATCACGCGGCCCATTGAAGAATCTGTCGGCGTAGTTCCAGGCCTGACGCGATTGAGCTCGGTCTCCCGCTCCGGGCAGTCCGAAGTCGTGTTGGAATTTGCCTGGAAAACCAAAATGGACCTGGTCGTGCTCGATGTCCGGGAGAAACTGGACGTGGTGAATCTTCCGCGGGACGTGCAGCGGCCCGTGATCCTGCGCTTCGATCCGACCTATGATCCCATCATGAGGCTGCAGCTTTACGGTGATCTCAGCCTCGGCCGGCTGCGTTACACGGCGGAAAAAGAGTTGAAGAAGAATGTCGAATCCACCGAGGGCGTCGCCGCCATCAAGGTCATTGGAGGACTGGAAGAACAGATCCGTATCGAGATCGACGAAAAGCGGCTGGCCGAGCTGCAGATTCCCATCACGCAGATCACCCAGATTCTGGCCCAGGAGAATCTGAATCAGGCCAGCGGCAGTCTGTATGACCTGGACGCGAACTACCTGGTCCGGATGCTCAACCAGTTCAGATCGGTGGAGGAGATTCAGCAGATCATCATCCGTAACCAGGGCGGCCGCAAGGTGACGCTGGGCGACGTGGCCAAAGTCTGGCGAGGCAGCAAAGACCGTGAGGTGATCGCCCGGCTCAATGGCAAAGAAAGCGTCGAGATGGCCATTTACAAGGAAGGCGATGCCAACACGGTCACCGTTGCACAGGCCGTTCTGCAACGGCTCGACTCGTTGAAGAAGGCTAATCAGTTTCCCAAGGGCGTGGACTACCAGGTCGTTTTCAATCAAGCCGAGTTTATCAAGAACGCGGTGGATGACGTCTTGTCCTCCGCAATTGTGGGAGGCTTGCTGGCGGTTATGGTTCTTTACGTTTTCCTGCGGGACCTGCGCAGCACGCTCACCATAGGCCTGTCGATTCCGATCTCGATCATGGCCACCTTCGCCCTGATGTACCAAACCGGCATCACGCTCAATATAATGTCGCTGGGCGGAATCGCTCTGGGAGTCGGCATGCTGGTGGACAACTCTATCGTCGTGCTGGAGGCCGTTGACCGCCACAAGAATGCAGGGATCTCCCTTTTCGAAGCCGTGTACCGGGGGACCAAGGAAGTCGGCATGGCTGTCACCGCCTCCACGCTCACCACGGTCGCCGTCTTCTTGCCCATGATTTTCGTGGAGGGGATCGCCGGGCAACTCTTCAAAGACCAGGCGCTGACGATCACCTACTCGCTGCTGGCATCTTTGCTGGCGGCCTTGACTTTCCTGCCGATGGTTCTGGCGGTCCAAATTCGAAAGCCCGCCGCGGTCAATCCCGAGCATGCCGCCGCCATTGCAGTAGCGGCTCCGGAGACGCCATCCCCGGCGCCGGGCCGGTTTCACCGTGCCGTGTTGTGGCTGTCGCGTACAGGCAGAACCGCCGGGCGCTTCCTGTTCCTCGATCTCGCTACAGTTGTCGTCTCCGATCTCCGCAGGCTGTTCCGGTTGCTGGGAGGCCTCCTCTTATGGCCGTTGAACCCTTTCTTGGACCGCTGGGAGCGGTTCTACAATCGTCTGAACCAGGGCTATCCGCGACTGCTGGTCTGGTCGCTTGATAACAAGGGGAACGTGATCGTACTTGTGGTTTTCCTGACGGTGACCGCGGTGGCCCTCTCTTTCCGGCTCGGCGCGGAACTGATTCCGTCTTTGACCCAGGGCGAGTTCCTTTTCGAGCTCCGCCTGCCCGAAGGCAAGCCGCTGGAGGTGACGGATCGGCTGATCAGCGTCATCGAAAAGAAAGTTGCGGCTTACCCCGATGTGCAAACCGTCTTTTCCAGCGCGGGCGGCAGCAACAGGAACCAGTTTGCTCGCGAGTCGCATGAAGAAAACGTGGGCCGGCTTTTCGTGGTCATGAAGAACAAGCGGGACAAAGAGACCGAAGCGGCGGTCATCAAGCGTATCCGGGACCAACTGGAGGAGTATCCCGAGCTGAGCTTCACATTCAGCCGCCCCACGCTGTTCAGCTTGAAAACACCGGTCGAAGTCGAGATCTACACCTACGACCTCGACAGCCTGCATTCCACGGCCGGGCTAGTGGCAGCGCGGTTGCGCAGGATCGCCGGCCTGACCGACGTCAGGACCAGCACGGAGCTGGGCAACCCGGAAGTGCACGTCCTTTTTGACCGGGAGCGGTTAGCGCGCCTTGGGCTGGAGGAAAGCCAGATCGCCAACATCCTGAGAAACAAGATCCGAGGCGACGTGGCCTCGCGTTACCGGGAGGAGGACAAACAGATCGAGATCCTGGTGCGCGCCGGCGAATCCGACCGGAGCACGATCCAGGACATCAAGGACCTGGTGATCAACATGGGCAACGCCGTTCCTACCAACCCGAGGATGAGCGTCGCGGATCGCATCGCCGCGCGCAACAGCAGCCAGGGCGGACGGCCGCTGCGTCGCGAGGAGCAGGATGTCCGCGATGAAGACCTGGCCGCGCCCGCGCGCTCCTCCGGACCCGTCGCCGGCGTGGTGCCCATACGATTGGGATCGGTGGCTGACGTCGTTGTTGCCCGCGGCCCCAGCGAGGTGCGCCGCATCCGTTCGCAGCGGGCGGCCGTCGTTTCGGCGAACTTGAGCGGCCGCGACCTGACCAGCGTTTCGGAAGAAATCCGCGGCGAGCTGCAGAACCTGCGCAAGGAAATTCCGGAACACACGACCATCGGACTGGGCGGGCAAAACGAGGAGCTTGAAGCCTCTTACAAGAGCCTGCTGCTGGCGCTCGCGCTGGCCGTGTTCCTGGTCTATTTGGTCATGGCCTCCGAGTTTGAATCCCTGATTCATCCCTTCATCATCATGTTCACGGTGCCGCTGGGACTCATCGGAGTGGTGTTCTCCCTTTTTCTTACCGGCACCGCTTTCAATGTGATGGTGTTTCTCGGGGTGATCATTCTGGCGGGAATCGTGGTCAACAACGCCATAGTTCTGATCGACTATGCAAATCAGCTGCGGCAAGAGGGACTCTCCAAGCGCGAAGCCCTGGTCAAAGCCGGTGAAGTGCGGTTGCGGCCCATTCTGATGACCACTCTTACCACGGTTCTGGGCCTCATCCCGATGGCCCTGGGCTGGGGCGAAGGCGCCGAGGTGAGAGCCCCCATGGCGATCACGGTGATGGGGGGCCTCAGCTTCTGCACGCTGTTGACACTGGTCTTCATCCCCGTGGTCTATGAAATAGTGGACAGGAAAGTCTTTGCGGGAGACGCAACGCCGCAGCCCTCGACCGTGAAGTTCAGCGCCCCCGCGCTTGGAGAGCAGGGACTCGACCCGAGAAGATTACCAGCGTTGAACGAAACCACAGATGAACACGGATAAACACCGATCTGTGTTCATCTGTGTTCATCCGTGGTTTCATTTTGTGCAGTTTATGGGCGCGTCCAATGAACACTAACGGTATTCCTGAAACCGGCTCGGTCGAAGCCGGCAAGACGCAAGCTGGCCATCGCCTGGCGGAGCTTTCCATCCGCTACCCCGTGACGGTGTGCATGATCTTCGTATCGTTCATCGTCCTTGGATTGGTGTCCGTGACGAAGATTCCGCTCGTTCTCACGCCGGACATCACCTTTCCTTTTATTGGGGTTTGGGTGCCGTACCCGAATGCCACACCCGGCCAGATTCAGGAGTCGATTGCCAAGCCGCTTGAAGAAGCCCTGAGCACGGTTCCCCATGTTCAGCGCCTGATGACCCGGTCCAGCGATCGCGAGGTCTTTATCGGCATGACTTTTGACTGGGGCCAGGACGTGGACTGGCTGCGCTCGCAGGTACGGGAGAAGGTGGAGCAAATCCGCAAGGAATTGCCCGACGATGTCGACCAGATCTTCGTCCGAAACTGGAGCACGAACGATGAACCGGTCGTCGAGGGCCAGATCGCATCCGGCCGCGACCTGCGCAATGCCTACGATTTCATCGACCTGAAAATCAAGAAGCCTCTCGAGCGTCTGTCCGGTGTCGCCGAAGTCGAAATCTGGGGCGTCGAGCGCAAAGAGATCGACATCTACTTGCGGCTCGACGACCTGAAGCGCCATCACGTGGATGTGAGCGGCCTGTTCCGCAAGATGGACAACGCCAACCTGAACGTCTCTCTGGGCCGCGTGCTGGACGGGGGCTTGCGTTACGGCGCCATCACGCAGGGATCCATGAGCTCCCTGGAGGCCATACGGAATTTCCCCGTAAACGACGGCGGCATTCGCCTGGCCGAGGTCGCTGACATCGATTTCGACAATCCGGTCACGAACTCCGGCCGCCACCTCAATGGCAAGTATGCGATCGGTTTTGCCGTCCGCAAGAACTCCCAGGCCAACACGGTCGAAACCGTCCGGCGGGTGATGAGCCGCATCGAGGAGCTCAACCAGGATCCCTCTCTGAAAGGCATTCAAGTTCTCGTCTGGTTTGACGCCGGCAAGGAGATCACCAAATCGCTCACGGGGCTGCTGGATTCCGGAACCATCGGCGCCTTCCTGGCGGTGATCGTCCTGTTTCTCTTTCTGCGCAAGCTGGGGGCCACCCTCGCCATCGGTTTTGCCATCCCGTTTTCGATCATCGCTACCGTGGGCTTCCTGTTTCTGATGGGCAAGACCTTGAACGTGCTTTCCATGATGGGTCTGATGCTGGCGACGGGCATGCTCGTGGACAACGCCGTCGTCGTTCTGGAGTCCATTTTCCAGAACCTCGAAAAGGGCAAGGACCGGGTCACAGCGGCCAAGGTCGGCACGCAGGAAGTCATCACGGCCGTCATTGCCGCTACGTTGACCTCCGTTATCATTTTTGTCCCCCTGGTGTTCGGGAAAAAGACCAATTATTCGATCTGGCTGGCCGACACGGGGACCTCGATCATCATCGCGCTGTTGTGTTCCCTGTTTATCTCACTCACGCTGATTCCGCTGGGCGTGGGCAAGCTGCTCCGCATTGATGTCCGCGAGAAGTCCCGCTGGCAAGTCTTGGCGCAAGCATCGCTGGGTCCCCGAATACGGAGGGTCTTTGCGCGGCTCCCGGGGCTTCACCGCGGACGCAGCCAGACCGGAATGGATGCGCCTTCGCCGGCCAGAGAACACCGCATCATGGACCGTTACGTGGTCATGGTCGACTGGTGCCTGAGACACCGTTTTCTCTGCGGGTTGGTGCTGGTGCCCGCGGTTGTCGGGGTCTCCTTCTTCGCTCTCAAAAAAGTGCCCGACAATTCGCCGGAAGCCCAGGATCTGCAGAATCTCAGCATCCAGTACGAGTTCTCGGAAAACTACCACTACGCCAAAATCGAGCAGCACTACGTAAACCCGGTGGAGAAATTCCTGCTGGCCAACAAGGAGCGGTTCAAGATCAAAGACGTGGACAGCTTCTATGGCAACAACGAAGCCAACACCCGCGTCCACTTCGATAAAGAACGGATCACGCTCGAGCAGCTCGTGGAAATCCGCAAGCAGATTGCCGCCGAGCTTCCCGTAATCCCGGGGGCGGAGATCAAGCTGGGCAGGCAGGAAGGAGCCGAAGCGCAGACCTGGATTAGCATGAACCTGTTTGGCGACGATAGCGCGACGCTGCAAGCCCTGGCTCGCGAGGCGCGCAACCGTCTGCGTAAGACCGGCAAGTTCTCCGAGATTCACAACGACCTGGACCGCGGACGGCAGGAAGTGCAGATCCGCCTGAACCGCGAGCTGGCCAAGAAATACAACATCTCGCCCGAATCCGTCTCCCGGGTGTTGGGCATTGTGGTGCGCGGCCAGCGCCTGCGCGGCTTTCGCACCTCCGGGGGCGAGGTGGACATCTGGGTCCGGCTGCAGGCTTCCGACCGCGAGGATCTGGAAGATCTCAAATCGATGGTCGTCGGCGCCGGACCCAACGGCGAGGAAATCTTATTGAGTCAGGTGGCGGACCTGGACATCGTCAAGACTCCCGGCCTCCTCCAGCGCGAAGACCGGCGGACTTTCACCTGGATGTTCGCCAACTACACCGGTGACAAGAGAGACGAGGGGATGAAGCTGGTCACCGAGGTCATGAACAGCCTGGACTACCCTTCCGGATACGGCTGGAGCTATGGTTTCTGGACGCGCCGGCGGGCCCAGGAGGATCAGGAGTTCTATTTCAACCTTCTCCTGGCGCTTTTCATGGTCTACTTCGTGATGGCCTCGCTCTTCGAGTCCCTGGCCCATCCGTTTGCCATCATGACCTCGCTCCCCTTTGCCATGGTGGGGGTGGCCTGGACGCTTTACCTCACCGGAACACCCTTGAACCTGATGGCCATGATAGGCTTGATGGTTCTGTTGGGCATCGTCGTCAACAACGGCATCGTCATGCTCGACCACGTCAACAACCTTCGCCGTCGGGGCATGCCTCGATCCAGCGCCATCCTCTTGGGTTGTCGTGAACGCTTTCGCCCCATTCTGATGACGGCCATCACCACCATTGTCGGCCTGATTCCGCTGGCAATGGGCAAAAGCGGAATCTTCGAGCTGCGCTACTTCCCCCTCGCCCGAACCGTGATGGGCGGTCTGGCGGCTTCCACGGTGCTGACCCTGCTGGTATTGCCCACCTACTACACGCTCTTTGACGATCTCGCCGTCTGGCTGAAGCGAACCTGGCTGGCCAGCAATCCAGGGACAGTCACCGAAATCCCCAAATTCAAGCCACTATCCAAGACTCCGTAATCTCGCAACCCGCCGGAACGTCGCAAAAGGTGCCCAGAAGACGGTCTGACGACCATTTCCGGCGCTTGTGTGACGTGGCCCGCCGGCCGGGTACGACGACTCGAGCCCTTAGCCGCATAACCCCAGATCTTTCTCGGCGGCCGGAGTTATTTCGGGAAATTTGGGAGTTTCGGTGACTGTCCGGGGGACTCATGACTCATAGCGCGTCGGTTGAAGCGCGTAATTCGACGCGGCGCCGCGGAACTGCGTCCCTTCGAATATATCTCCCAGTACCAGACGACTGCCTGGGGACAGGCACCAACCGGATCTCTGCGGCTATCAGTTTTCAGACCGCCACCGGAGCGATCTGGCCGCGCTGTTCACACGCACCATCGCCGAACTTCGCTGACTGTCCCCGCTCCACGCCATCATTCCCGATGGTTTTCGTGAGGCAATCAGAAACCATCGGCTGCAGCAGCCTCCCTCAGGGAGAAGGGAGGGCAAAATTTGCCCGCCCGTCAGCACCTTTTTTGGTTATAGAATAGCTATCTGTCACA
>Ga0137380_10002081_pt1 | contig 16789 bp, 19 predicted proteins | sample SagtaG_17_FD_104809 | JGI IMG/M metagenome (GOLD analysis project Ga0137380, IMG submission 104809) | Vadose zone soil microbial communities from Sagehorn Ranch, Mendocino, California, USA - Sage2_L_100_16 metaG | ecosystem: Environmental > Terrestrial > Soil > Vadose zone | place: USA...
CAAAACGCGAAAACCCGTGGGACGCAGACCCACCCGCTTTGGTCTGCCCTCATTGCGTCAAGAAGTTAGATGCCCAACAGGACGGGTGTCCCCGAAATGTCCCCATCATGACCGTCGCAGCAGTTGCACTGGTCGTCCTCTCGATAAGCCCTTGGGGCCCTCGATTGTGCCGTGAACCTCTTCGCCCGGGCTGAAGGTCCCTGCGACGTAGCGTTGTCCGAGAGGGAGCCCCCCTCCGCCTGTCGCGCAGGATTGACCCCACGCGAGTTTTTTCTTTTTTTGGGGGGGAGGGGGGGCCTCGCGCCGCTCCCGGCGCTCGCCTTCCCCTGCACTCCCGAGTACCCCTCACACCCGCTCGGATTGGCCCACGCTTGGCTGGGGGACCTCCTGGCGGTGCAGGGGGACAAGGTGCGGGAGCTGTCGGCCGCCGAGGGCCTCTCGTGGCGGACGATCGAGCGTGCGAAGGCCGAGCTGGGGTCAAGTCCCAGAAGGGCACCATGGCGGTGCCTTGGTTGTGGGCCCTTCCCGGGCGGAAGGAGGCGACCTGATGTAGGCCGCCCACGGCCCTCTCGCCATTCAACTTGACGGTCTTCTGATAACAAACAACTTACGTGGCGGTCTTCGTTAGGTTGGCGGCCTTGGAAGACCGCCAAGACCGCCAGTCTGCCAATAGCAGTGGAGTGGGAGGCGTTCGGCCTTGCATGACGATCACGACCTCCTGCGATCCGCGGGCGGCGTGGGCGGCCGGACCCGGGGCGCGAGTATCGAGGGGTACCATTGGGTTGCAGTGTTGACCTTGGATCACGCACGACTCCAGTACGGGAGGCTTCAACGACACGATCAGATCGTGCGCCACAGATGGGACGCCGTCGCATTCCTGGACTTGTCGCACGTGTTGCGCGTCTGGTCGGACATGAAGCTAGAAGCGCAGCGTCTCATAGAGGAGCAACGCCTGGCGTTACGATTCACACACTTCGACAAGACGAAAGACTTCAAGGCGTTGGTTCGTGGCACGACCTACACCTACTTGCCGTTCGCCAGCGGCGTGGCTGGGCCGATCGGCAGCTTTCGGAACGTGTGGTTTACCGATCGCGTGCTCAACGATGAGGAGATGGCCGCCCAGTCGTCAGTTGCGTATTCCACTGTCCAGCCGAGGGAGATGACGCTTTCGGACTGGTTTGGGGCCGAGATCATCGTGCGTCAGTTGATCCACGCGGATGGAACGGTTGAGCGCCTTGGTATCGCTCGGGATGTGTTCGTACGGCGTGTCGCCAACTGCCTCGGAGGCAGCCACCCGGACGGAGTCGACGTGGAAGAGCTAGACAACCGATTCGATCCCCACATCCGTGCCCTGCATGGGTTGATCGTCGGTGAGATCCCGGCCACGTTCCATGAAGCCATCGAGATCAGCCACGATCTCCTGACGATTCTCCACCCTGCGTTCGGTTGGTAGGGCCGACGCTTGCGCCCAGCCTTCACGCCCATCATCATCTCGGCCATGCCGGAACCGTCGTGGCTAGGAAACGCGCAGGCGGCACTTCTCGTGGCTGCGATTGCCGGACCGGCCACCGTGTGGCGCAGGTATCGCTCTTGGTGGGTCCGTGGAGCCACTGTGTTCGCGTGTGTATTCGCGTCGGTGGTCGTCGGCTATCAAACCGTCAAGGGCAACCTCGGCACGCTTGTTCCGCCGTTCGTGCTGTCGCCGGTTCCAGGATGGGCATTGATGATCGCATTCGCGGTGGGTGCCACTTGACCGAGTTGGGATTGATCGGAGAAGGGCTCCAGACGCTCCCCGGGCAGTAGCAGCAGTCGCCCTACCCCCGGACGGGTCGGGAGCGTGCGTCCAGTCCGGCAGCATCGCCACGTCGGACCGCACGCCGCGGCGGTCGAAGGCGCTCAAGAGCGGCGGGAGTTGCGGGGCCTGGAGCGGAGGCGCGGACCGTCCGGCGCGACCGCGTCGAGCCTCGGCCCGGCAGCCATGACGACACCGCCAATGCGCTTGCTGGGCTTGGCCGCGCGCGGAAAAGGACGCCGTCTCATGACTGCCCTCCTCTGTAATCTGCGCCCAGGATAACGAACGCGTCTGGCATGCGAGGTCCGGTTCGAGGTAGACCAAACGCGTCTTGGCTCCGCCCGCGGGTGGGGCGGTCTACTGTAGACTCCCAGGCCACCAAGTCAATCGACCCACCGGGTGGTCACCGTCGGTCCAGAGGCTGCCCTGCCGTGCTCTTGACCTTCGACTCTACGCCCGGTAGCGTTGCTCTCGTTGACCGGCCGGGAGTTGCGGAAACTCCGGCTCCGGCTAGGTCTGACTCAGGAAGCTCTCGGAGAGAGGATGGGAGTGCGGGCAAACACGATCTGGCGCTGGGAGGCGGGACGCCTCGCGGTGCCGCGAATTGCGGCGCTCGCCATGAAGGCAATCCTTCACGACGAGGGACGAAAGGGTCAGGCCGGGAGGTAAGGAGCCATCGGACCCACTCCGCTTTTTGTTCTCGATAGACTCTACTTTAGGTAGATGAGTGATGAAGACGAATAAGCTAACGCGGAGTTTCTAGTGTCACACGTCTCCCTGCTGCTCCTGATTCTGGGCTTCTCTCAAGGGCCGCTGGCGACCGGTCAAGACACTCCACAGGCTCTGAAAGCGTGTGCCGATTTCCTGGCTAATAACTCCTTCTCCTCCCGGACGTCACCGGTCTCGTGCCCGATGAAATGGATCGAGACCTGTGTTGGAGCCACGCGGGCGGGTCTGAGTCCAGAGCACGAGGCAGAAGCTCACTATTGGGCCGCGAGGGGCTGGGAGATGGTGGTTCAGTCCCCGGAGAAGTGCCAGCTCTTCTGCTCGGTCCCGGAATTTCGGCCAGGCGCGAACTCGATCGACGCGGCGGTGACGTGTCGCAAGGATCTCGCAGAGGAAGCCATGGTCCGCGAGATTCGGGAGGCCATCCGCCTATTCGGGAATACCACTCCTTCCTACTTTTACTTTCTGGACCCCCGGAAGTTCCTGGTCAACTACTACTGCACCAACGGCCGCTTGGCGGAGGCTCATCAAGTCGCGATCGAGGGTGTCCGTCTGAGACCGAGCGACCCTGAAGGCCATGCTCTGCTGGGAGCCGTTCTCATCCTGCTGAACCGCTGGGATGAAAGCGTGGCGTCATTACGAGAGGCCGCTCGGCTCAGCCCCTCCAGCACGCGCTCCAACGACCTGGGATTCGTGTTGAGTCGTGTGGACCCGGCCGCGGCTGCGTCGGTCTTTCGCGAAGCGATTGCAAGCGGCTTTCACTTTGAGAATGACCCCTTCGGCCGCTCTGCTGGGATACTGGCCGCGGTGGCACACGCGAACCTTGCCGAGGTTCTAGCTGCCCTCGGCCAAGCTAAGGAGGCCATCGCCGAGTTCGAGACGGCTCTCAGACTCGACCCGGGGTTCTTCGATCCGCCGACGAGCTTGTCAGTTTCGCTTTTCTCTTCCATGGATCTGCTTGGGGATGCTCAGCGATCGCGTCGGCCAGCGCAACGTGAGACCTACGAGCGGCTACTCTCGGGACACCCGACGCCGGTTGCAGGTGCTCAGCGAGGGCCAACGGAAAAGCGACCGACGCCGCGGCAGGCGAAAAGCCCAAGCCTGGTCACAGGGTCCGGTTTCTTCATCACACCTACCGGATACCTCGTTACGAACGCCCATGTAGTGGAGTCTGCGCAGCGGATCGAGCTTCGGACAAAGACTGGCACGGTTGCGGCGAGCCTGGTCAGGCTTGACCGAGTGAACGACTTGGCGCTACTGAAGGCGGATGGGGAATACATGGCGCTCCCTCTCTCTACTGGGCCGGCGCTGTCTCTAGGAACCGCCGTCTTCACCGTTGGCTTCCCGAATCCAGGACTTCAGGGGCTGGAGGCGAAGCTTACGAAGGGCGATATCAGCAGTCTTGCCGGCGCTCATGATGACCCCCGCCATTACCAGATCAGCGTGCCGGTTCAACCGGGCAATTCGGGAGGTCCGCTGATGGACCTGCGGGGTAACGTCGTTGGAGTGGTCTTGGCAAGGCTCAGCGATCAGGCCGCATTGAAATCCTCAGGAGCGCTTGCCCAAAACGTGAACTACGCGGTGAAGATCGACTACCTGAACGCGCTGTTGCAGTCGGTTCCGCAAGCCGCCTCCCAACTTGCGCGACCGGGCACCGTGGAGAGGTCAGTGGAAGAAGCAGCCAAGCGTGCCGAAGCCGCCAGCGCGCTCGTGATTGTGGAGACCAACACCAGACGCTGAGAGAACGCTGAGGCTCTTGCAGACCTGGGGATCCACCGCCAGTTTGCAGGCACGCACGCCTCCTTTCTTGTGGTACCACACTCGACAAGAATCGGTTTGGCCCCTATATTGTCTGTAGCGAGTTGAAACGGTTTCGATTCGCTCCTTCTGACTCGCTACCCCCTCCTCTGCTCCCCTTCTCCACCTAGGCAATCAAGGCGGCGGAGAATTCCGCCGTTTGAAACACACGGAGTCTTCCGTGCGCAGACTCCCCTTACTCAGGAGGAGGGCATCCCATGCAGCATTCCAATGAGCCTCTACGGCTACTAACGAAGCGCGAGGTAGTCTCGCTCACGGGCCTCTCCTACGCTGTCCTTAGGCGACTGGAAGCGAAGGGCACATTTCCGCGACGAAGGATGATCTCCGCCAAGAAGAGCGGCTGGTACTCCGACGAGGTCCAGGCCTGGATCGAGTCCCGGCCGCTGCGCAGCCCCGACGACGTGCCGCCCGCCATCCGCGAGCATTGGGACCGCACCACACGCCAGCGCCGGCAGCAACAGTGAGAGACGGTCTCGATTCTTCGGGAGGGTCGATCGCGGACCTCCCTGCCGGAGAAACCCATCTCGGCGCTGAGGTCTTGGTCCGCATGGCCGATGTGAAGCGCACTCGGCTTGAGTGGCTCTGGCCAGGCCGCATCCCACAAGGGAAGCTTGTGATCACCGAAGGTGACCCGGGCCTCGGCAAGACCACCATGCTCCTGGACCTGGCCGCTCGCATCTCAACGGGGATGCCGCTCCCCGGCGAGACGAAGGGCCGGGACCCGTCGGGAGTCGTCATCCTTACTGGCGAGGATGACCTGGGCGACACCGTGAGGCCTAGATTGGAAGCGGCAGGCGCTGACCTCTCCCGCATTCACGTACTCACGGCTGTGTCAGACAAAAACGGGAGGCCTGTGCCGCCTGAGATACCCCGAGACGTTGACCGAATCAAGAACGCCGTGCACAAAGTCCAAGCGGCGGCCGTGATCATCGACCCCCTCATGGCCTATCTGGGATCCAGGGTGGACTCCTTCCGCGACCAGGACATTCGCCGCGGGCTGCTCCCGCTCCGCGATTTGGCGGAGTCCACCCGGGCCGCAGTCATCATCAACCGCCACCTCAACAAGGGCGGCGGGGCCAATGCTATCTACAGGGGTGGCGGCTCCATCGGCATCATCGGTGCTGCGCGCTTGGCACTACTCGTGGCCCCAGACCCGCGGGATGCTGGGCGGCGAGTGCTTGCGGTGGTCAAGTCGAACCTAGCCGAGAAGGCGCCGGCCTTGACCTTCCGAGTCGTGCCCTGGGTGAATGATCCCTCGGTGGCTAGCATCTCCTGGGAGGGCGAGACGGATCAAACAGCGGAAGATCTGTTGGCCGCAGAGCGGGAGAAAGACGACGAGAGCGGTTCGGCCATAGGAGAGGCGGTCGCGTTTCTTCGCACGGTATTGAAGGAAGGCCCGCTCCTGGCGAAGCAAGTATTCAGTCAAGCGAAGGAGCAAGGGATCGCACAGAAGACGCTGAAGCGAGCCAAAGCTCGGCTCAAGGTCAAGTCGGAGAAGCTGGAGGGTCATCCAGGAACCCCCTGGCGTTTGGAGACTGCCGTGAGGCGGACCATCGCAAGAGGGCCAGAGTGCGGCCTCGTTGAACGTGATCGCGTCCTTGGTGCGTTTGGGCTCCTTGGCCCTCTTCTTCTAACTCTCAGAACACATGCTCCTTGCCTGACCCTCTTGCTTGCCCTCCTTGGTGGCCTCCTTACCAATTCCCGGGCCTACGGAGCACCAAGGGACCCAAGGAGCCCAAGAGAGCCGAGGGACAAAGGTCGCCCGGGGTCGCCCCATGGCGCGCCTCCCGGGGCCCGGAGGTGGCACACCGCAACCCGCGGCAGCGCTGTGCGATTGGAGCCACGGAATCAGGTCTGGCCGTCAGTGCCACTGAGGACTGCCAAGCCCAGAATCCTCTCAGGGATAGCCTCCACCGCTCGCCGTGCCCCCGGAAGCGCACTTGGGCCAGAGGAATCTTTCAGGCCGACCGCGCGGACAATGCCTGTCAAGGGCTTCGCAGGACAACCACAGTGAATGGCGCAGAGCTTCTTGCCGAGCTTGACCGGATGATTCCAGAGACGAACTCCGAGGAGCGCCCCGGCCTCATCGTCGGCCTGGCTGCTCGTTTGGCTGTCCTCGGAGCTGGCCTCGCAATGCCTTCCCCTCAACCGTGTCCCGATCCTGACGAGCAGACGAGCGGCGGCCTTCTGACCGTCCAGGAAGCTGCGGCGATTGCCAAGATGAGCCCGCGCTGGCTGCTGCGTCATACGCGGGACCTGCGCTTCCGCCGTGATTTCTCGCGGAAGAACGTCCGGTTCGAGGAACATGGGTTCCGTCGATGGCTCGAAACTCGGAGAAGGACTTGAGTGGTCTGTAGCACGGTGCTACACTGCTTACGATGAAGGGCGCGGCCGTTCGGAAGATCCGGCAACGGCTCAAGCTGACACAAGCGCGCTTCGCCAAGTTCGTAGGTGTCCATCGTGTGACGGTGGCGCGGTGGGAGGCGGACAAGACGAAGGTTCCTGAGCCGACGGCACGGTTCATCCGCGTCCTGGCGAAAGGCGGCGACCGATGAGCAAGAGAGCGCATGGAACGGGCATGGTCTACCAGCGCGGCCGGGTCTGGTGGGTCCAATACAGCTATCAGGGCAAAGTCTATCGGGAGTCGTCGCGCTCAATGGTCAAGATGGACGCGGCGAGGCTGCTCAAGAAGCGCTTGGGCGAGATCGGGCAAGGACGCCTTATTGGGCCCGATGTAGAACGGACCACGTTCGAGAACTTGGCCACAATGCTGCTCGATGACTACCGCATCAACGGGCGGCGCTCCATCGAAAGCGCCGAACGTGCTGTCTCTCACTTACGTGAGTTCTTCGGACTCGCACGGGCAGTCGAGATCACGGAAGATCGCATCGCAGCCTACATCCGCCGTCGCCAGGAGAGCCGCGCGGCGAACGCGACGGTCAACCGTGAGTTGGCCGCCCTGAAGCGGATGTTTCGTCTTGGGGAACGAGCGCAGAAGGTCGCTCGTCGCCCGTTCATCGACATGCTTCAAGAGAACAATACCCGTAAGGGATTTTTTGAGGAGGAGCAGTTCCGTGCGGTGCGTGAGCGCCTGCCCGAGCCTCTGCGTGCCGTTGTGGAAGTGGCATACATCACCGGCTGGCGCGTGGCGTCGGAAATCTTGACACGCCATTGGAAGCACGTTGACTTCGAGGCTGGGTTTCTGCGCCTGGAGCCGGGCGAGACGAAGAACGGCGACGGCAGGATGTTTCCCCTCATGCCCAGGCTCCGCGCCGTGTTGGAGCATCAGCGCGAGCGAAGGGACGCCCTGAAGAACGAGGGGAAGATCGTTCCCTACGTATTCCACCGCGACGGGAAGCCCATCAAGGATTTCCGCATTGCGTGGAGAAAGGCGTGCCGCCAAACGGGCCTGCCGGGGAAGCTCCTACACGACTTTCGCCGGAGCGCCGTGCGCAACCTTGAGCGAGCGGGCGTGCCTCGTTCAACTGCAATGGCGATGGTAGGCCACAAGACCGAGGCGATTTACCGCCGGTACGCGATCACAGACGAGGCGATGCTGCGTGAGGGAGCGGAGAAGTTGGCCCGATTCCACGAGGCCATCGCCGCAGCGCCTGGATCCTCCCTTCCAAGGACAGATTGGCACAGGACTGACACAACGGGAAGCGAGTGAGCCTCAGAAGACTGTTTTGCCGGTCCTCCTAAGCTGTTGATAAGGTGGCGGAGAGAGGGGGATTCGAACCCCCGGAAGGGTTTCCCCTTCACATGATTTCCAGTCATGCCGATTCAGCCAGGCTCTCGCATCTCTCCGTCATTGAGCTGGGGGGTGCTTCCGGCGCACCCCCCAGACCCCCCGCTCGCGTCTTCCGCGGCGGCGAAATCAATCCGCCGCCGCTCAACTTGCGGCGCCGCTTCGCGGTGCCGAGGCGAATAAATCGCGCTCCGCTCGCAGCTTGTGCTACGGGCTTCCTGTTGATTCTACCGTGGCACGGCGCCATGGCTTGAAAGTCTATCTGGCGGAGAGGGTGGGATTCGAACCCACGATACCCTTTCGGGTATAACGGTTTTCGAGACCGTCCGCTTCAACCACTTGCGTACCTCTCCGTCATTGACCGACTCACCCACGCGATGCGTAGCAGAAGATTCTACTTCAGGTCCTGCGCGCGGCGGAACCGGAAGAAATCGACGACGAGCTGGCGGCATTCGGCTTCGAGCACCCCGCCGATCACCTCGAGCCGATGGTTGAGCTCCAGCGTCCGCGCGTCGAGGATGGACCCCAGCGCTCCCCACTTGGGCTCGGGGGCGCCGTAGACCACGGTCCCCACCCGGGCGTTCACGATCGCTCCCACGCACATCAGGCACGGCTCGAGCGTCACGTAGAGCGTGGCTGCGGTCAGGCGATAGTTGCCCGCCGCCCGCGCGGCCTGGCGCAGGGCGACGATCTCCGCGTGCGCGGTCGGGTCCTGGGCCCGGATCGGCTGGTTGAAGCCCTCCGCGGTCAATCCGCCCTCGGCCACCACCACCGCGCCGATCGGGACCTCGCCCAGGTGCAGCGCGCGCCGGGCCTGCTCCAGAGCCTGCCGCATGAACGTCTCGTCGTAGCCGGCCCGCGAGCGCACCATGGAAAGTGCATTCTAGAATCCAAACCGTGCGCACGGGACCCGTCGAGATCGTCTCCGGCGGCCAGACCGGCGTGGATCGCGCCGCCCTCGACACGGCGCTCGCCCTCGGCCTGCCCTGTGGCGGCTGGTGCCCGCGGGGCCGCCGGGCCGAGGACGGACCGCTGCCCGCGCGCTATCCTTTGCGCGAGACGCCGTCGGCTTCCTACCCGCAGCGCACGGAGTGGAACGTCCGCGATTCCGCGGGCACGCTGGTGCTGCACCGCGGCCGGCTGCGGGGCGGCACCGCGCTCACGCTGCGCCTGGCGCGCGCGCACGGCCGGCCGGCGATGGCCGTGGACCTGACGGCGGCGCCCCGCGCCGAGCCGGTCCGGGAGTGGATCTCGCGCGAGCGCATCCGCCGGCTGAACGTGGCGGGCCCCCGGGAGAGCGAGCATCCGGGCATCCAGACCCAGGCGGCCGCGTTCCTGCGCGAGCTGCTGGGCGCTTGACGAAGAGCGTTCTAGAAGCCACCCTTCTTCAGCGCCGCCTGGATGGCGTCGACGAGCGGCGGATCCTGGAGGTCGTTGATGAACACTTCCCAGCCGCGTCCCGGCGACAGCTTCACGAGCGAGACGACCATCGTTTCGGTGTCGGGACGGTTGCCGATGGCGTCCCGGACGACCTTCTCGACCTGGTCGCGGAGCGATTCCGGAACCGCCTCGGCGATGAGTATTCTCACGGTGGGGCCGGCGCCTTCCCGGCGGGAGTAGGAGCCTAGCACAGATATGGAGTCGCTCAACGGCGCCCGGCGTCTGCTGGCCCGCAGCCGGCGCGCGGTCGCCTTCACGGGCGCCGGCGTCAGCACCGCGTCCGGCGTGCCGGATTTCCGCAGCCCGGGCGGGATCTGGAGCCGCCATCGCCCGGTGACCATCCAGGAGTTCCGCGCCAGCGCGGACGCGCGGCGGCGTTACTGGCTGTACAAGAAGGAAACCTACGCCGATTTCGCGAAGGCGCGCCCGAACGCGGCGCATTCCGCGCTGGCGCGGCTCGAGTCCGAAGGCCGGATGCTCGGCGTCATCACCCAGAACATCGACGGTCTGCACCAGGACGCCGGCAGCCGGAAGGTCGTGGAGCTGCACGGCACCAACCGGCGGGTGGAATGTCTCGGCTGCGGCCGCACCGGCCCCGCCGCCGAGGCCCAACAGCGGCTCCTCGCCGGCGAGGAGGTGCCCACGTGCACGGGATGCGGCGGACCGCTGAAGGCGGCCACGATCTCGTTCGGGCAGGCGCTGCGGCCCGAGGTGCTCGAGGAGGCCTTCGCGCTCGCGCGCGAGGCCGATCTGCTCCTCGTCCTCGGCTCGTCGCTCGTCGTCTACCCGGCGGCGGCCATCCCGGAGACGGTCGCCGCGCAGGGCGCGCCGGTGATCATCATCAACCGCGAGCCCACGCCGCTCGACGGCCTCGCGGCGGTGGCCTTGCGCGGAGAGGTCGAGCGGCTGCTGCCGGCGCTCGTCGACGGCGCGGCGTGACCCGGACTCCTTTAAAATAGGTTGAAATGTCCCGGCTGACCTCCCCGGCGAGCCACGCGGAGTGGTCCTCGCGGATCGATCCGCTCATCGGCCGCTACCGCAGCCTGGTGCCCTTCATCGGCCAGGAGGACGCCGCGATGGCGATGTCCGCGGTGGCGCGGATGATCCTGGCCGTGGAGAAGGCCGAGTGCGTCGGCTCCCACACCGCGGTTTCCATGGCCGAGGACTCGATCCTCCAGGCCGGCAAGCTCCTGGAGGCGGTCGGGGACAAGAGCCACCGGGACGAGCCCTAAGACGGCCGCGTCATTGGACCGGGCGCAGGGCTGGTGGCTCGCGCTGCTGCTCCTGACCGGGTCCGCCCTGCGCATCGCGCCGTTCCTGCTCGACCGCTCGCTGTGGCTGGACGAGGCGAAGCTCGCCCTCAACGTCGTCGAGCGCTCGCCGGGGCAGCTCTGGAAGCCACTCGATTACGAGCAGGCCGCCCCGGTGGGGTTCCTCCTGCTCGAGAAGGCGGCGGTGACCGCGTTCGGCGAGCGCGAGCGGGCGCTGCGGCTCGTGCCCCTGCTCGCGGCCCTCGGCGCGTTGTGGTCCTTCTTCTTCGTCGCCCGCCGATGGCTGTCGCCGGCTGAGTCGCTGCTGGCGCTGGCCCTCTTCGCGCTGGCGCAGCCACTCGTCTACTACGCGACGGAGGTCAAGCAGTACTCCACCGACGTGCTGGCGGCGGTGGCGCTCGTGTGGGCGGCCGGCCGCGCCCTCGACGCGCGCCCTCACGCGGGATGGCTCCTCGTGCCCGCCGGAGTGCTCGGTGTCTGGCTCTCGCATCCGGCGGTCATCGTGGCCGCCGGCGCCGGCCTTACGCTGGTCCTGTCGGCGTGGCTTGCCGGCGACCGGCGCCGGGCCGTGTCGTTCGCGTCCGCCGCGGCGGCGTGGACGGCCAGCTTTCTTGCGCACTACGTGCTGGTGCTGAGGCGAGTCGACCCGGCCGGCTTCCTCGTCCGCTTCTGGGCCGACGGCTTCCCTCCACTGCCGCCGCGCTCGCTCGCCGAGGCGCTGTGGCCGGTGCGGACCTTCTTCGGTTTCTTCGTCGATCCCGCCGGGCTGGGCCTGGCCGGCCTCGCGGCCGCGGGCTTCGCGATGGGCTGCTGGCGGTACGGCCGCCGCGATCCGCGCGGCCTCGCGCTGCTGCTCTCTCCCGGCCTCTTCACGCTGCTGGCGGCGCTGCTGCGGCTCTACCCCTTCCCCACTTCCGGCTCGCTCGACGTCTACCCGCCGCCGGGCCGCGTCGTGCTGTTCCTCGTGCCTTCGGCGGTGATCCTGGTGGCCGCCGGCCTCGGCGGGGTGGCCCGCGCCGCGGATCGCGACCGCCAGGTCCTTGCGGGCGCGATGGCCGGCTTGCTCCTCGTCTCGCTGGCCGTCGACGTGGTGAGCCGGCCGGCCTACGGCATCCGGTTGAACGAGCTTCGTCCGCTCCTGGAGGCGGTCGCGACCGGGGGACGGGCGGGCGACACGCTGGTGCTGAATGCGAGGGCGGTGCCGATCTTCCGGTATTACCTCCGCCAGTACGAGGCCGATTCCGGCTTCGTGTCGGGCCTCGCCGTCCTCGAGCTGCCCGGCACCAACCGGTGGAACGTCTATGAGAGGCAGCTCCAGGCCATCCCCGACGGCTCCCGCGTGTGGGTGCTCTATGGCCATCACCCGACGTGGCGCAGCCAGCAGGACGAGGCCTTCGTCCTCCACGTGCTCGGCCGGCGCCGGCGGCTCGCCCGCCAGACGATCGCGGCGGGGGCCACGCTGCACCTGCTCGAGCCGGGCGCGGAGGCCGGTGCGCCGCTCCCGGGGAGCTAGGCGGGAGGCGCCGCCGGGACCGACCCTGGTTGCATTTGGAATCATCTGCTGCTAGTGTTTCAATTGATGAAAACGATGGGATCGCCGCGGCCGGAGACAGGCGCGCTGGCCGCGGGGCAGGTGCTCACCCGCTCGGCCCGGCGGGCGGCGGGGCTGCTGGATCTCACGCAGAAGGACCTCGCGCAGATCATCGGCGTCAGCCCCGCCACGGTCTCGCGCCTCCCGCACCGCCCGCTCGATCCCGCGGCCAAGGAGGGAGAGCTGGCCATCCTGTTCGTCCGCATGTTCCGGAGCCTCGACGCCCTCGTCGGCGGCGACGTCGAGTCGGCGCGGAAGTGGCTCCACGCCGAGAACCACCACCTCGCGGGCGTGCCCGCGCGATTGATCCAGACCGTCACCGGCCTCGTCGATGTCGTCGAGTATCTGGACGCGATGCGAGGGAAGGTCTAGGCTCCGCCGTCTCCGGGGCGAGGCCTGGCGCGTCGTCGAGGACCAGTACCTCTTCTCCACGCGCAAGCTGGTCGACTCCGACGCCGAGCAGCGCGTGCTCGAGGACCTGCTCGAGTCGTCCAAGCCCGCGGCTCCGCCCCGCGGCCTCCACTATCTTCTGCTCACCCCGTTCCGCTACCCGCCTCTCGCCCGCGGCTCGCGCCTGCGCACGCGCGCCGATCCGGGAGTGTGGTACGGGTCGCGGGAGCAGCGGACGGCGTTCGCCGAGGCCGCCTACTACCGGCTGCTGTTCCTGGAAGGCACCGCCGCCGCCATCGACTCGCTGGAGCTGGATCTCTCGGCGTTCCGCGCCGCCTTCGAGACCTCGCGGGGCGTGGACCTCACGCGGGCGCCGTTCGCCGCGCACCGCTCCGCCATCTCGTCGCCCCTCAGCTACGCCGACTCGCAACGCCTGGGCCGCGAGATGCGTGAGTCCGGGGTGGAGGCGTGCCTGTTCGACTCCGCGCGGGATCCCGACGGCGTGAACGTGGCCCTCTTCACGCCGCGCGCCTTCGCCGCCCGCAAGCCGTCCCCGCCCGAATCCTGGCGCTGCATCGCCACGCGCGCGTTCGTGGAGGTGGTGAAGAAGGACGTCTTCCGGCGCGTCTCCCACCGCTTCGAGCGGGCCCGGTTCGAGGTGGACGGAAAGCTGCCGGCCCCCGGTCTCTCCGCCCCCTAGAAAAGGGAAGCGCCGGTCCTTGCGGACCGGCGCGTTCGAGGCGTCCGGGTTGGTCTCTTACTTCTGGGCCATACGGATCGGCACCGCCTCGGGCTCGCCGAGCTGGCCGACGAGCTTCCGCTCCGACTTCGTGAAGGGGCGGTACGCGAAAGCCGTGTCCACTTCACGCAGGTTGAGGTAACGAACGACGTGCTGGTTCTCGATCGTCGTGATGAGCAGCGCGCTGGGCTGGTCCATGGCCTTGTCGACGGACCGGGCCATCACGATCACCAAGCCCCTTCCGGTCGACGTGCGAACGATGGCCGGACCGCGCAGGCTGTCGAACGTGATGGTATACGGACCGGCCGGCAGGACCGCCTTCCCCCACTGCACATCGTAGGGAAGCGTGAACGTGCCCTTGAGCGACTGCGCGCTGGCCGGGCCCACGGACGCGCCGACCGCGATCGCCGCGGCGACCGCGAGCTTTGCGAAACCGATCATTGACTTCTTCATCAGAACCTCCTTGTGAGTCACAGGGAGGTACGCCCCCGGGCCCGGGGAGTTCTGGGCGCGGCCTGGGGTTTTCCTGGGTTTTGCCTGGGGTCCGACGACGAACGCCGCGGGGCGGGGGTTGGCCTAGCTGCCAGTCAGCTCGGCGCGCGCGACCTCGTAGTCGCCGGGAGCATCGATGTCGCGAAGCGCGCTCTGCGGCCAGCTCACCACGAGCGCTTCCTGCGCATGCCGCTCGACGACCTCCTTCGCGCCCCGTTCGCCGGGGATTGCCAGCAGCTCGTCGAACAGCGCGCGGTCGTAGAGGGTCGGCGGCGCCTGGACCTCACCGTAGTGCGACACGACGAGCCGCGAGCGCGTCTCGCGATAGCGCCGGACGAGGGCCGCGATCATCTCGCCGGTCACGAACGGCATGTCGGCCAGCACGATCACGACCGCGTCCGCGTCCGTGGCGACCCGGCGGACCCCGGCCCGCAGCGACGTCCCGGCGCCCTCGGCGTGATCCCGGTTCAGGACGAGAGCGCAGGGCAGGCCGGCCAGCTCGGCCCGCACGCGAGGCTCCTCGTGGCCCAGCACGACGACGACGACGTCGACGTCCCCTTCCACCGCCGACCGCACCGACCGCCGGACCAGCGTTTCTCCACCCAGCTCGAGAAGCAGCTTGTTCCGGCCCATGCGGGACGACGAGCCTGCGGCCAGGACGAGGGCCGCTACGCGCGCACGCTCACGCATGCCGCTGGGATGCGGGCGCGGTCAGTGGCGGCCGTGGCCGCCCGAGTGACCGCCCGAGTGACCGCTGCCTCGCGGGACCGCGTGGTCGCGGCCGTAGCTCGGGCCGCGAGAGCCGTGGCTCGTGGCGTGGCCGTAGCTCGTCCGGTATCCGCGGCTGGGGTTGCTGCGATAACTGTAGGAGTAGGAGCGCCCGTCGTTCCGGCCGCCGTCGTATCGATAGGTCCGGCCGTAGTCGTACCGGTAGCTCCGGCCGTCGTATCGATAGCCGTGGTCGTATCGGTAGCCGTGGTCGTATCGATGGCCGCGGTCGTAATCGTAGCGGTTCCCGTAGTAGCGGCCGTAGTGGTGGCCGAATCCGAACGTCCGCCCCCGCCGGCCGAACAGCCCGCCCCCGTAATACCGGTCGTAGGTCACGTAGGGGCCGAGCGAGGCGCCGACGTAGTAGGACGGACCGTATTCGACGTAGGCGCCGCCGTAGCCGGGATCGTCGTAGTACGGTGAGCCGCCGTAATCGTCGTAGCCCTCGCGGTCCGCGTACGGCCCCGGCGAGTACGGGTCGCGGGGGGCGGTGCGCTCGACGAGGTAGCGGATCACCGGCTCCCCCACTCCGGCCTCCCGGAGCCGGAGCATCTCGTCGGTGCCGACGACGAAGTCGAGCTCGCGGTCCTGGAGAAACGAGATGATCGTGCGGTCCGAGACGCCGTCGCGCGCGAGGGCGATCACTTCTCCCAACCGGACCACGCGGTAGCCGGCCTCGACGGAGTACGCCGCGGCCAGCGCCAGCGCCAGCGCAACCACCATTTTTCTCATGGCTTGCTCCCTGAGGGACGCCTCCAGTCTACTCCCGCCGTCTACTGCGGGCACGTGTGGTTGACGATCGCGTCGCGGCGGGCGATGAAGGCGGCCACCCACTGGTCGAGCGTACCGTTGCGGTCCCGGTCCTTCTCGTCGGGCCAGGCGCGGTCGGGCATGTCCGCCACCTCGAAGATGCCGCGGATCTGGCCCTCGGTGAGCTGCCCGAGAAGGCCGGCCAGGAACCTGCGCCCGGCCTCGCTGATCACGGGGTGCTCGAGCGTGGGATGGGTGAAGTTGGCCGGCAGCTCCGCCCGGCAGCGCGCGGCATCCTTCCAGACCGGATGCGTGGACCACTGGTGGTAGTTCGCACTGCCCACCGTCCGCGCGTGGATCCAGCTCCCGTGGCCGAACGTGTTGCCGAGGTCCGCGACCACCAGCAGCGGCGCCGCGCAGGTCTGGTTGCCGGCCGCGTCCTCGCGCACGGCGTCCTGGTCGCAGCCGAGATGCTGGTTGGTGGCCTTGTTGTCGGCGTGCTGGACGAAGGCGGCCAGCAGCTTCGCGGCGTCGATCTCGGCCGGAGACGAGCCGCCCTGCGTCTGGTCCACCCGTTTCAGCTCGTCCCAGCCCCATCGTGATTCCTGGCCGGCCACCTCCATCTCGACGTCCGCGTGGCGCTCGATCACCGCGCGCTCGAACACCACCTGTGGCAGGCGCGGCTCCTTGCGGCTCCAGGGGTCCGCGGGACAGCCGAGACACGTGACGCGCACCGGGTACTCGGCGTCGGTGACGAAGCCGAGGGCCCAGAACAGGCGCGTGGCCGCCACCGCCGCGTACACCTTCCCGTTCGTGAGCCGGTACCTCACCTTCACGGCGTCGTCGGGAGGGATCACGCACGCGAACTTGGGCGTCGTCCCGCCCATCTTCTTGTCGTCGTAGCGGCAGGTCACGTCCTGCATCGGTGGGAACGCGCCTTCGAGCGGCGGGCCGCGGCGAACGTCCATCGACGGGACGTCCACTCTCCGCCAGATCCGGGCGCGCTTCAGGTAGGCCAGGCGCTGGTCGCGGTCGAGGTTCTTGAGCGTGCGCGGCGTGGGGGGCGCCGGGGCCGCGGCCAGCAGGACGGTCGCGAGCGCGATCGGCGGGAGAAGACGCATCTTGCAGATCGAGGTGCGGCAGTGCGAAGCGTGACGTCAGACTAGCCTCGGGCCTGGCGGCCGGTCAATTGACCGGCCCGGGCTGCTCGCGGCTCTCTCGCTTTCCGGCGTCGCGTCCTGCGGACGCACGATCCTGGAGAACG
>Ga0137380_10002082_pt1 | contig 16789 bp, 13 predicted proteins | sample SagtaG_17_FD_104809 | JGI IMG/M metagenome (GOLD analysis project Ga0137380, IMG submission 104809) | Vadose zone soil microbial communities from Sagehorn Ranch, Mendocino, California, USA - Sage2_L_100_16 metaG | ecosystem: Environmental > Terrestrial > Soil > Vadose zone | place: USA...
CCCGGCCAGGACCAGAGCCAGCTTCCAGCCGAGGTTGTACGCGTCCGCGATGGACATGTTGAGCCCGAGGCCGTTGGTCGGCGGATGCCGGTGAACCGCGTCGCCCATGCAGAACACGCGTCCCGCCGCATAGGTTGACGCGATCTGCGCCCGTACCTGCCATCCGGCGACACCGAGGATCTCGGCGTCGACGTCCTCGCCCACGAAGGCGCGTATCCGCCGGTAGAGCTCGTCGGTGCCCAGCGTGTCCAGCGACACCTGCTTCGGGTCGTACATGAACGCCAGCACGAACTCGGTGAACGGCTTGTGGCAGATCAACGTGCCGAGCCGGAGCGGGGGCAGCGGTCCCGGCATCACGTTCCAGGTCAGGACTCCGGGCCGGTAGGCCAGGTAGCGGGACAAATCGGCGCGGAACCAGATGTTCGCCGCCTGGGCCAGGTCGCCGGGTCCTTCGACCGTGAGCCCGGCGTGGCCGAGGACCCGGCTGCGGGCGCCGTCGGCGCCCACCACGTACTGCGACCGCACGGTCAGCGTCGCCTCTCCGTCACGTTCGTGGATGACGCTGGTGACGCCGCCCTGATCCTGCGCGAGGCTGGTGAACTCCCACCCGAACCTGATATCGGCGCCCATGTCCCGTGCCGCCGCCAGGAGCATCGGTTCCAGCACGGTCTGCGGGCAGTTCGCCATCGGCTCGGGACTCGCCGCACGGTAGTCGGCGGCCCGCTCGGCGCTGGTCCCCCACGTTTCCGATCGGGCGACCTCAAGGCCCGCCAGGGTGGTCACCCACAGGTTGCTGGCCATCAGGTACTGCGGTGTGGCGACCGCGTGGAACCGGTCGCTGATCCCCAGATGCCGGAAGATCTCGATGGTGCGCTGGTTGATGATGTGCGCGCGCGGCGTGTGGGCCGTGCCCCTGTGCCGCTCGACGACCAGATGTCCTACGCCGTACCGCGACAAGGCGACGGACAAGGCCAGTCCGGCCGGCCCGGCCCCGACGATCAGCACGGGCACCTCAACAGCCTCTGAACCGGGACTCGACATGGGCCGCCTCCGCCTCGGGGCATCACCCGCCGGGTGGTGCCGGACTCCTCCGTGTCAGTCAACCAAGAAAGAATCGACAGATCAATATTTTATCGATATTTTTTACAGAAAACGTTAACCAGGGAAAATGAGCTATGCTGTCGGGGTGACGGCTCCCGCAACTCGCACCGAACAGGTATACGAAGTGATTCGGTCCGAGCTGCTCAACGGGGTGCTCCGTCCCGGCCAGAGGCTGAAGATGGTCGAGCTCACCGAACGGTTCGGGGTAAGCCAGTCCGTCATCCGGGAGGCGCTCACCCGCCTGACTGAGCAAGGCCTGCTGGTCGCGACACCGCAGCGCGGCTTCCGGGTGCGCGACCTGTCGATCGAGGACATCGCCGAGCTGACCGAAACCCGCATCGAGATCGAATCGCTCGCCTTGCGCCTGGCGGTCGAGCGCGGCGACCTGCAGTGGGAGACCGGGATCCTGGCCGCGCACCATCGCCTTGAGCGGACGCCCGTCACCCGGGACGACGGAACGGTCAGTGAGGACTGGTCCTGTCACCACCGCGACTTCCATCAGGCCCTGCTGACCGGCTGCAGCAACCGCCGACTCGAGTCGGTCGCCAACTCGCTCAGGGACAGCGCCGAGCTTTACCGCCGGTGGTACTGGGTGCTCACCGACGATCACCAGCGCGACCTGGCCCGGGAACACCGGCAGCTTTCCGAACTCGCTCTCGCCCGCGACGCGGATCGGGCCATCGAGGTGCTGACCGAACACATCGACCGTGCCCCGTCTCTGCTGATCGCCTACGCCCGTGAGCACGGCGTGGATGACCTGACGCCGCCAGCCCAGCAGGACCAGCCTCAGCCATCCTGACGGCGCTCGTCTGCGCGGGGCCAGGGCGCGGCCAGCGCCGGAGGCTGGTGATGTCACGGGCAACCCTCAGGCCGGCCTACGCGGCGACGGCCGCACGCAAGGTCGGGCCAAGGTCAGTGCCGGTGATGTTGGTGATCATCGGGTTGGTGGCGCCCGCGGCACGATAGCGGGCCACGCCCGCCGCTACGTCCTCCGGTTTCCCGATGGCGCAGAGGTCCTCGATGAACGCGTCGCTGATCGCGGCGCGCTGGGCAGGTACGTCGGCCGCCGCGTCGTAGGCCGCGATATCGGCTTCGTAGCCCGCCTGGGTGAACATCGCCCGGTAGAAGGGCAGGCCGAAGTAGCGGTGCAGCTCCGCTCGTATGCCGCGGTGGGCGACGGCGGGATCGGTGGCGACAGCGCTCGGGACGGCGGCGCAGACATCGAAACCGGCAAGCGGCTGGTCGGCGCGCGCCCGGCCCGCCGTTACCTCCCGCATCACCACGTCCCCGACGTAGGAGGCGGGGCAGGCCCACAGCACCACCCCGTCGGCGATCTCTCCCGCGAGGCGCAGCATGGCGGGGGACAGGCCGGCCAGGTAGACAGGGATGTCCGCCCGGGCCTTGAAGCCGTTGAACGCAAAGCTCGAGTTCCAGCGCAGGCCGGCCGGCGGCTCGCCGCCCGCCAGCAGGGCCCGGACCAGCGCGACGTACTCGCGCATCTCGGTCACCGGGTTTCCGATGTCCTGCCCGTGCCAGCCGCCCATGGTGGCCCGGTGACCGGTGCCGAGCCCGAGCCGGAAGCGGCCGCCGGACAGGTCGTCGATCGTGGCGGCCGTCTGGGCCATCGAGGCGGGGGAGCGGTGGTAGATCGGGGCCACCGCCGTGGCCAAGGTGACCGAGGGGGCGAGGTGGGCAAGCCCGGCGAGGGTGGTGAACGAGTCGCGGGCGGCGATGTGCGAGCAGTTGACCGAGTCGTAGCCGAGCTGATCGGCCATCGCGGCGTGCTCGCGCACGGTGGCGATGTCGCCGGTCGTGGGGATCAGCACGCTTGTCTTCACGTCCTCGCCTCCGTGTGCCAGCCCGCGAACCATCGCAGGGCGTCCGGGTTGTCCACTGCGCCCGCATCCATGACCTGGCGCGGATCGCCTCCCTGCAGGATCCGTTTGACCGGGATCTCGAGCTTCTTGCCGGTGCGGGTGTGCGGGATGGCCGGCGCGGAGATGATCTCGTCGGGCACGTGCCGGGGCGAGGCTCCCTCGCGGACGGTCCGCCGGATCTTGCCGATCAGCGCGTCGTCGAGTTCGTGTCCGGGGTTGAGCACCACGAACAGCGGCATCCAGTATTCGCCCTCCGGTCGCTCGACCCCGACCACCAGGGCCTCGGCGATCTCGTCGAGCTGCTCGACCACGTGGTAGATGTCCGAGCTGCCCATCCGGACGCCGTGGCGGTTCAGCGTGGCATCGGATCGCCCGTGCACCACCACTGAGCAGCGGTCGGTGATCGTGATCCAGTCGCCGTGCCGCCACACCCCGGGAAAGGTTCCGAGATAGGCCTCCCGGTACCGCGAACCGGCCGGGTCGTTCCAGAACGCCACGGGCATCGACGGCATCGGCTTGGTGACAACAAGCTCACCGACCGCACCGCGGACCGGCCTGCCGTGCTCGTCCCACGAGTCGAGGGCCACCCCCAGACACGGCGCCGACAGCTCACCCGGCCACACCGGCATGATCGGCGAGCCGCCCGCGAAGGCGCTGACGACATCCGTCCCGCCGGATGTCGAGTTGACGCGGACCTGGCGGCCCACATGGTCGGCGACCCAGAAATAAGCGTCGCTGGGCAGCGCCGAACCCGACGACCCGAGCGACCGCAGTGCGGACAGGTCGTGATCACGCGCCGGTTCCAGGCCGGCCTGGGCGCAGCCGCGCAGGTGCGCGGGGCTGGTGCCCAGCAGCGTGACGTGGTGCTCGGCGGCCAGCGCCCACAGCGCCTCCCACGACGGGTGGCTCGGGCTTCCGTCGTAGCAGACGATCCGGGCCCCGGCCAGCAGGCCGGAGACGAGGTAGTTCCACACCATCCAGCTCGGCGAGGTGTACCAGAAAAACGTGTCCTGCTCGCCGAGATCGAGGCTCAGCGACATCGCCTTCAGGTGCTCAAGCAGAACCCCGCCCGTGCTGTGCACGATCCCCTTGGGCCGGCCGGTCGTGCCCGAGGAGAACAGCACCCACAGCGGGTGGCTGAACGGCACCGCCTGCGGTACCAGGTCAGAAGGACCAGAGGAAACCGGCCAGCCGAGCCTTCCGGCTGCGGTGTCCGCGGGGAGGCCGAGCCGGGGAAAGACGATCGTCGCGCGGAGCGTGGGCAGCAGCGCGGCCAGCTCGCTGACCGACCCGCGCCGGTCGAATTCCCGCCCTCCGTACCGGTATCCGTCGGCCGCGATCAGCACCACCGGGTCCAGTTGCCCCAGGCGCTCGGCCGCCGCCGCGGGCGAGTAGTCCTGGCCGCAACCGGACCAGATGGCGCCGAGGCTCGCCGTGGCCAGGAAGGCGATGACCGCCTCGGCCGCGTTCGGCACGTACCCCGCGACCCTGTCCCCGGGACCGACTCCCAGATTCCGCAGCATCACGGCCAGGCCGCCGACCTGCTCACGCAGCATTCCCCACGTCAGGTGGCGGCTGACCGGACCTTCTCCAGGCTGCGCGGATTCCCGGGCGTCGATCAACGCGACCCGCTCCGGGTCGCGCCCGCGGAACAGGTACTCGACGTAGCTGACCTGCGCGCCGGGAAACCACTCGATGTCCGGCATGACCGCCCCGGACAGCACCTGCTCATACGGGGTGGCCGAACGGACGCCGAAGTAGTCCCAGACGGCCCGCCAGAACTCCTCGAGCCGCTCCGCCGACCACCGCCACAACTCCAGGTAGTCACCGGTCAGCTGAGCCCGTCCGTGCTGAGTGAGCCAGCGGGCGAAGCGCGACACGTTCGCGGCCGTGACCTCGTCCGGGTCCGGCACCCAGATCGGCTCACGGTCCGCGCTCACCCGTCACCGCCCTGGCTGCGGAAAGCCCGGCCTGGCGACCAGCGCGTTCCGCAGCTCACCGAGACCTTCGATCGTGCTCACCAGCGTCGTGCCGGGCCGCAGGAACTCCGGCGGCTGCCGCCCAATGCCCACCCCGGCCGGGGTGCCGGTGAAGATCAGGTCGCCCGGCAGCATGGGGCACACGGCGGAAATCCGGGCCACCAGCTCAGGAACGGAGAAGATCATGTCTGTGGTCCGGCCGTCCTGCAGCACGCGGCCGTCGACCGAGCAGCGCAACCGCAGATCATCGCGGTCCGGTAGTTCATCGGGTGTCACCAGCCACGGTCCGGTCGGCCCGAAGCCGGGAAACGACTTCCCCAGCGAGAACTGCGGTACCGGGCCGGCCAGTTGGACCGTCCGCTCCGACAGGTCCTGGCCCACCATCACGCCCGCGACGTAGGACCAGGCCTTCTCCTCCGGCACCCGTTCCGCGGGCCGCCCGATCACCGCGACCAGCTCGACCTCCCAGTCCACCCGGTCGCTGGGCAGCTCGACGGCGGCGTACGGGCCGGTCAGGCAGCTGCGGAACTTGGTGAACACCGGCGGCACGTCCGGCGCGTCGACACCGGACTCGGCGGCGTGCTCCCGGTAGTTCAGGCCGATGCCGAACACCTGGGGCGGGGCCAGCACGGGCGCGCCGAGCTCCTCGGGCACCAGCGGGCCGGTGTGCGTGCCGGGGCCGGCGTACCCGCCGGCCCATTCGGCGAACCGGTCCCACACCGCGAACACCCGGTCCGGGTCGGCGCTGAACTCGCCGCCGCTGACGGCCGCGGCGTCGACCACCCCGTCGCCGTCGATGATCACGAGGCGGCCATTGGCGCGTCCGATGCGCATGAAGTCTCCTTCAGGCCTTGGGTGCGTGGCTTCCGGTCATCAACGCAGCTAGGTCCTCGGGGTGAATGAACGACGGCGGGGGAGGCGGTCCCCAGTTGTACAGGCCGCGGGCGCCTTCCACGACCGACGGCTTCCAGAGCTGGTCATCCAGGATGATGTCCAGGTCGGAGTAGTACTCAGAGAAGTTGCCGACCGGGTCCTTCAGGTACCAGAAGAAGTTGGACCCGATGTGGTGGCGGCCCAGCCCCCAGACGTGCCGCTCCGGATGGCCTTCCAGCATCGCCGTGGCCCCCCGTCCGACCTCGTCGACGTCGTCGACCTCCCACGCGGTGTGGTGCAGGAAATTCACCGGTGCCTGCTGGACCAGCAGGTTGTGATGATCTGTCGAGCACCGCATGAACGAGGCCAGCCCCGGCACATGGTCACTGACCTTGAACCCCAGGCCTTCGGTGAAGAACCGCTGCGACGCTTCCTGATCCAGCGAGCCGATCACCACGTGCCCGAGCCTGCGCGGCTGGACCCGGCCCTCCCGCTCCACCCCCGGCGCACGGCCGTTGGGACGGTCGGCCCGGCCTGGCCCGTTGGTCGGCTCCTGCTTGGCGGCCGCCTCGGTGATCCGCGGACCGACCTGCACGCTGACCTGAAGCGCCGAGTTCGGATCCCGCACCCGCAGACTCCCGGCATCCCGCTCGAATTCCACCCCCAGCCGCCGCAGGCCCGCCTCGATCCGGCCCAGGTCGTCGGGATCGTCGGCGCCGATCCCGATCTCCAGCAGCCGGCGCCGCTCGGCCGGCCGCAACGCCAGCTGCTCGCCGCCCTCCGCGGTGGCGAGAACCAGGCCGCGACCCGGCCGGTCACCCACTCGGCGCAGCCCGAAGTCCTCGTAGTACGACGCCACCGCGTCCACATCTGGGACACCCAGGGTTATCGACCTCAGACCATGCAAGCTCATCGCGTTGCCATCTCCCTCCGGGCGCGATCCCGGTTCCCAGCCCGGCGAGTCGCCGGAGACCACTGTCAGGTCTATGCCATGCTTATCGACAAGTCAATAGAATATCGATAATTAGGTACGCCGTCGCACGGCGCGCCCGAGTCGCCGGGCAACGCTTGACTTGAACGGTCAAGTAGATCGTATGACTGATGGCCCAAGTCCTCGCTCGTGCCGCCCCAGTGCTCCGCGCCTGCACGCGAGCCGGAATCTCATGCTGTTTGCCGTCCTGCTGAAACGCTGCGCACGCCGCGTCGTACGAGTCTGTAAAATGGATGCAGATTTGTATGCATTATGTGCACCATCCATACCAGGAGTCACTGACCGTGGTAGGCCTTGGCCTTGCTTTCCGGTAGAGCCGAGGTTCTGGGTATCGTTAGGCAGCGCCCTCCGAGGTTGGCCCTGCTCGCGGATTGCCTCCGACGCTACGAACCACCGAGCCGGCAACGGCGAGGCTTCGACAGGGAGAGACATGGCGGTAAGCAATGGCATAACCTCCGCGCCGAAGAGATCCGAACCTCCCGCTCAGCTCGCCCTGCGTGCCGCCGATGCCGTTCGCGACCTGATCCGCCGCGGAGAGTTGCTGCCTGGGGAGAAAGTCCACCAGGTGGACGTAGCGAAGATTGCCGGAGTCTCCCGCAGTCCTCTGCGCGAGGCTCTGCGAACCCTCGAGGCCGAAGGCCTCGTGCACTACGAGTCGAATCGCGGATACGTTGTAAGTCGCCTGCGCCTCGAGGAGCTGGCGGAGCTCTATGAGCTCCGGAGTTTGATCGAGACCGAGATCATCGCCAGCATCAAGAAGCCGAGCGCCGGGGTAATCAGACGGATGGAGCGATACGTCGCGGCGATGGAGGCGGCGGTGGAACGCAATGACTTTCCATCGATCGCCGAGGCCTACCGCGGTTTTCGTAGCCAACTGTTCACGCTGAGCGATCTCAAGATCTTCCGGCGCGAGGTCGAACGACTCTGGCAGATGACCGATACATACAACGCCGCTTACGTCATGCCGCCATTCGTCGCCGAGCAGGCTCTGACCAGTCATCGTGAGATCATCGCCGCGCTCAAGGCCAATGACATCTCCCGAGTGATCGAGATCGAGGCAGACATGCGGTCATTGCGCGAGCACGTCATCGTCGGGTTGTCGACCCTACGTCGACGCTGAGCGCCACCGATCGACCTCGTGCGGTCGACGAGTTGAACTCAGCCGACCCACGTCAACCGTCTAGCCGACTAGAACCGCGGCATCAGCCGCGCGCAACGTGTGGCTTGGATAGGCGGATCGTGACCCTTCACACGGCGATCCTTGCCTGATAATGTATGCATAAATGTCCGCAAAGTTGAAAGCGACCCCACCATGGAGACGCTCAGTCCGATGTCCGTTACCGCCCTTGCCAGACGTGGGACCGCGGAGGCTTGCCGTGACCAGGCTGAATGTAAACAACGCGCGGTGCGCAGCACTCTTCGCGTCGGGGCTGCGGCGATCGGACGCGCCGACTGCCGACGAGCTGACGAACTGGATCAGCGACGCCGTACGGCGGTTCGGCGTGGCCGGCTGCGTCAGCCGAATGGCCCAGGAGTTCGGCGACCACCCCGAGGCAGCCGCTCGCCGCTACGTTTGCCCATGTGTGGCATGAACACGCTGGACGGCTCTCGTCCTCAACGGTAGTGTTGATCAAAGTTCATGATTTTAGATAGCAATCCAGCCTCATAGACGTATGCGTCGTATGGCTGGAACCGGTCCGACCTGGAGCCTCGAATACGCGGGTGACGGGAACGCGCGAACAACGTCGCACACGGCTCTCGAGAGCCGATCCATATCTCATCGCTTCCCGAAGGGGCAGCCATGGACCCGAAACACTTCCGTCAGGTGCTGGGGCAGTACCCGACTGGAGTAGTCATCGTGACTTCCGTCAGCGCACAGGGGGAAGCGCTCGGCATGACGGTTGGTTCGTTCACGTCCGTATCATTGGATCCGCCCTTGGTCGCCTTCCTGCCCGACAAGGCGTCGAGCTCGTGGAAGGCGCTTCGGGAATCGGGCCCGGGTTTCTGTGTCAACGTTCTCGCCGCCCAGCAAGAGGACGTATGCCGAGCCGTCGCGTCACGCAAGGTCAACAAGTTCCACGACATTCGCTGGCGACCATCGGCGGCGGGCAACCCGATCATCGATGGCGCGGTTGCCTACATAGACTGCACCGTAGAAGCGATTCACGACGCGGGTGACCACCACATCGTGATCGGCCGGGTCCACGATCTGGACCTTACCGGCACCGGCCACCCGCTGCTGTTCTTCAGAGGTGGCTATGGATCGTTCCGGCCGCAGTCACTCGCAGCCGGTGATGCCGATCTCGTCGAGCAGCTCAAGCTCGTCGATCGGGTGCGTACCAACATGGAAGGGCTGGCCGACCGGTTTGGAACCGAAGTGACCGTGGTCTGCCTGGTGAATGACCAGCTGGTGTTGACGGCCGCGGCCGGGCATACCAGAAGCACGGACCTGCCGACCCGCGTCGGGCTTCGGTTGCCCTTCATGCCGCCAGTGGGAAGCGTGAACGTCGCGTGGGGGTCTGCGGAATTGCGTGAGCGATGGTTGGCTAACCTTCATCCCGGCACCTCTCCGGAGGAGACGGCGCGGATGAGGCGCGTTCCGGAACTCGTGCGCTCCCGCGGCTACGCCGTTACTCTTGGACACGAACTCAGCGCTGAACTGGAACGCGCCACAGGTCGCGCAAGTGAACCGGACCCCGACCTCTCGCCCCGCGCGCTCAGGGAACTCATCAAGTCCGCCACGGAGTGCTACAACCCGGACTCTCTCGACGGCTCCGATTTCTACGAGCTCCGAGCCGTCTCGGCCCCGGTGTTCAACGCGGACGGCGAGGTTGCCTTCACGCTCACCCTATGGGGGCCGCCGGGGCGGGTGAACCGCGCGACGGTCGACGAATATGCCCACGAACTACTGAAGAGCACCGCGGCGGCAACGGCCGAGATCGGCGGGCTCGCCCCCAGCTGATACGTGAATGGTCGTCAGCTGGGCAGGCGGCAGCGGACCTCAGCCGGTGACGCGGGCTGGGGCCTGCTGGAGTGATTTGGTCAGGCGGCTGGCTGGAGGGTCACGGTGTGTCCGAGGGCTTGGAGCTTGGCGATGAGCCGGCGGGTTTTCCCGTTCGGGTCCAGGCGGCGGGTGAAGTAGTCAGTGCCGAGTTCGTGGTACTAGCTTTCCTGTTGGGCCGCGTTTCGTCGGCGCGGACCAGATCGAGGGGCTGAATGTGCCGTCGGCCGCCTACTGGCCCATGGTGAACGTGGCGCGCAGATCATGCTTTCTTCCGCTCGAGGAACGTGGTCATCCGCTCGTACTTGTCTGCGCTGTCGAACAGCAGCGCTTGCGCCGCCGTGTCGAAGTCGGTGGTGTCCTGGCGGTGGGCGCGCAACGCCAGCTTTGTGAGCTCGAGGGCACGCCAGGACCGTTGCGCGATGCTGACGGCCAAGGCCGCGCCACGCGCCGGAAGGTCGTCCGCGATCTCGTCCACCAGGCCGGCGGCCAGGGCCGAGGTGGCGTCGAGGCGAGCCCCGGCGTACAGCATGCGCCGCGCGGTGGCCAGGCCGACGAGTTGTGCGAGCCTCCAGTTCCCGCCCGCGCCGGCGAGGATGCCGAGTGACAGTTCCGGCTGGGCGAAGACGGCCCGCGGACTCGCGATCCGGAAGTCGCAGGCGAGCGCCATCTCGCAGCCTCCGCCGAGCGCGGGCCCGTCGACGAGGGCGATCGTCGGCCAGCGGTGCGTCTCGAGCCGCTCGAACAAACCGGCATTGATCGCGCGGAGTGCGTGATCGGAGCCGCGGTCGCGCATTTCGCGGATGTCGGCGCCCGCGGCGAACATGCCCGGCGTGGTCGAGTGGACCAGCAGGATGGACGGCGTGCGGCGCGCCTCGGCCAGTACCGCGTCGAATTCAGCGACCATCGCCTCGTCATGCGCGTTGCGCCGGTCGGGACGGTTCAGGCCGACCCACCACAACTCGCCCTCCCGGCGGACAACGACGCTACTCACGCGGCCTCCAGTAGCAGGGCGATGCCCTGGCCGACACCGATGCACATCGTCACTACCGCGCGCCGCGCATCGCGGCGCCGCAGCTCGCGCGCGGCGGTGAGGGCAAGGCGCACACCGCTCATGCCCAGCGGATGCCCGAGCGCGATGGCGCCACCGTTGGGGTTGACATGTTCGGCGTCGTCGGCTAGCCCGAAGTCGCGCAGTACGGCCAGCGCCTGCGCGGCGAATGCCTCATTCAGTTCGATGACATCGACGTCCCCGACCACCAAGCCGGCCCGGTCGAGCAACTTGCGCGTGGCCGGGATCGGTCCCAGGCCCATGACCCGCGGTGCGACGCCGGCGGTCGCCGCACCGGCGACCACGGCCAGGGGCCTCAGCCCGAACCGCTGCACCGCGCGCTCGGAGGCAAGAAGCAGTGCTGCCGCACCGTCGTTCACGCCGGAGGAGTTTCCGGCGGTGACGGTGCCGCCGTCGCGGAACGCGGGTCGCAACCTGGCGAGCTTGTCCAGGTCTGTTTCGCGGGGATGCTCGTCCTGCGACACGTACACCGGACCGCCCTTGCGCTGCGGCACCGGAACCGGCGTGATCTCCTCCTCGAAGTACTCCTGAGCCTTCGCCGCCCGCTGCTGTGAGCGCAGCGCGAATGCGTCCTGGTCGGCGCGTGAGACGCCGCGCTCTGCCGCGACGATCTCGGCGGTCTCCCCCATCGAGTCCGTGCCGTATGCGGCCTGCAGCGCCGGGTTGACGAACCGCCAGCCCATCGTGGTGTCGTAGATCTCGGCGCCGCGCGCGAAGGGCGCGGCGGCCTTAGGAAGGACGAAGGGCGCGCGGCTCATGCTCTCCACGCCGCCCGCGATCACCAGGTCTGCCTCGCCGGCCCGGATCGTACGTGCCGCGACCGCGACGGCGTCAGCACCCGACCCGCATAGGCGATTGATCGTCGCTCCCGACACTGTGTCAGGCAGCCCGGCGAGCAGCAGCGCCATCCGGGCAACGTTACGGTTGTCCTCTCCCGCCTGGTTGACGCAACCGAGGAGGACATCGTCCACGGTGGACCAGTCCACCGATGGATGCCGCGCCCGCAAGGCGCGCAGCACGTGCGCCGCGAGGTCGTCAGGGCGCACCGCGGACAGCACGCCGGCGTAGCGGCCGATCGGCGTCCGAATGCCGTCCACGAGGTATGCCACGCTCACCGCAAGCCTGCCTTCGCCTCAACGCGCCAACATATCAGCGCGGTCATAATCGTCATATCAGCGCAGTCATAATGCTGCACGAATCCACCTTATGGCTAACCTTAACTTTTGTCAACGATAACGTTGAAAGAAGGTCGGTAAGCCTCCGCTTCGCCCGCTCAAGAAACAAAGGGTCGATCCGGCTGAACGACTCGAAAACGGCTGCCGCGGCTTGCTCGGTCGTGCCTGGTTCGCACACTGTCGCGCCCGCACAGTAATCCAGCCGCATGTCAGTCGCCGTGAACGCCTCCCCGGACAGGCACATACGGCGGATCCATGGGTCCGGGAGGAAGCGCCGCAACGGGGCTATGTCGCTGTCGATTCCCAGCATGACCTCGGGCATTCTCAGCCGTGCCGACCGCGAGATGACGAGGATGTCTGCCGACACCGCGATGAGCAGCCCGATCCCGACGGCGGCTCCCTCCACCGCCGCAACCACCGGAGCCGGATGATCTTGAATCGCGGCGAGGCAGTCCCGCGCCGCGTCCGCCGTTGCGGCCTCGTCCAGGCCTGGCTGCCTGATGTCGAAACCGGCCGAGAACATCCCATTGGCGCCGGTCAACAGTACCGGTCTCGGATCGTCGCCCACCTGCTTCAGGCACGCGTGGAACTGTCTGAACCCCTCGACCGTGAAGGCATTGACCGGAGGGCGGTCGAAGCGGATGCGCGCGACCGCGTCGACCAGGTCCAGCCGAACTCCGGGCGGGGCCTGCCGGTTCCTGTCCGTAACAGGCGAGAGCTCGGTCATCGTGACCGGCGAAGCAGAATCGCGCTAGCTAGGGAGTGGCTCATCGGAATATCGCACCGCCATCAGTCATCGGGAGCACCGGGACGCGGTCCAGGCAGAGGCCAGCGCTTCCCTCGGCCACGGGTTACTGATGCCAGTCTATCAACATCTGCGTTGACCACAACTCGGTGGAAGGAGGCCAGGGCTCCTGACATGGCGCAAAAGATTATGCAGTGCCGTGGTGTTCTTTGACCTCGTAGTGCAGGGTGAGCCGGGTGCCCGGGTAGCGGGTGGCTGCGGTGTTGAGCTGTTCGCAGAGCGCAACGAGGGCACGGGTGCGGCGGGGCGCGCTGAGCGGGTCGAGGCGCACGTTCAGGACGCTGCCGCGTGGGGTGATGTCGCCGCTGGTGGTGAGGGCTTCGCGGATGAGGGCGTACGCTTCGTCTCCGGCGCGGGCGTAGTGGCTGTGCAGGGCGCGGGCGAGGATGGTCTCGGCGTTGCGGGCAGCCATCCGGATGGCGTGGGTGATGAGCTTGGTCTCGGTGTCCAGCCGCACCATTTCCGGGGCGTGCCCGGCGAGCGGGATCTTCGCCGGGACGGCCCTGGCGGCGGCCTGGGCGGCCTCGAGCTCGCGGCGGGCCGCGGCGACGGGGCGCTCCAGCGTGGCGAGCATCTGGTTGGTGATGACAGCGCTGGTCCCCGGGGCGGGGCTGCGCAGGGCGGCGAGTTCCTGCGCGCGGGCCGCCCCGGCGGTTGCGAGGGCTTTCTTCGCGGTCTTGACGGTGGCCGCCGCTGTTTTCTTCGCCGGGTTCGGCACCAGCCGACCGGGGTCGTCGGGGACGGTGGCGTAGGAGTCCAGGGCATCGAGGGCGAAGCAATCGCGGCCAAGGAGGTAGTTCTCCTCCCGCCACCGGGAGGTCATCCGGTAGATCACGCCGCCGGCCGGCAGGTCGCCCGGGGGGCGGGTGGTCAGGATGCCTATCTGGTGGCTGACGCCGCCGCGGCCGGGCTTGCGGCGGGTGACCTGCCGCAGCGCCAGAACGCGCCCTTTATGCCGGCCCTCGCTGATGGCCAGGTCAACGGTGGTGTCGGCGAGGTCGTACTGGCGGCTGCGGCCGTCGTCGCCGGTCCAGCTGGCCGTGGTGAACGCTTCAGCGGGCAGCGCGCGAGCGTCTTTGCCGGCCTCGTTCTTGCGGTAGGTGAGCAGGTCAAAGCGGGCGTCGATGATGTCGGCGAACAGCTCCGGGGACCAGCCGCCCCGGTCAAAGCACAAGGTCACCTTCCGGTCCTGGCCGGCCAGGTCGCGCAGCTTGGGCAGCAGGTCACGGATCTGGCCGGCGAGGGAGGAGGACGGCTCGGCCATCACCACCAGCAGCGGATCCCCGGCGCTGCCGGTGACCCAGGTTTCCTCCGTCGCCGGGCCGGGGAACTTCAGCCTGGCCACATGCATCTTCTGCACGTCACGCTTGCCGAAATACGCCCGCGTGTGCCCGTCGATATACAAGAACCCGAGCGTATCGGGACGCGCCGCGGCGTGGTGGCGGGCGATCGCCATCTGCAGGTCCGCGGCCTTGCCGGCTGCGGCGAGCTCGCCCAGCTTGCGGCGGATCGTCTTGACCTCCGGCGCCCGGTCCAGGCCCAGCACCCGCCCCAGCGCCGCGGGCGGGACCCGGGTCGCGCCCTCCGCGCGCGGCTCGCGCAGCAGCGCCAGGAACACCAGCAGGACCAGCAAGACCTCCATCCCGTAGAACCCGTTCCGCAGCCGCCCGTACACCTGGCGGGCACAGGCCAGCAGCCCGGTCTCCGCCAGCGCCGGCAGCGCCAGCAGCAGCCCGGCCAGCGGGTACCTCGCGCCCGGCGTGAACACCGGCGCGGCGCCCTCGCCCAGCAGCCCGAACCGGGCCACCGCCCGCTCGGCGTCCCGCGCTACCGGATCCGGCAGCACCGGCAGCGGCCCCTCCCCGCCCGCAGGCCCGCCCTGCCCTGGCTTCCCGCCAGCGGGCCCGGGGCCGGCGGCATCACCGCCAGCGGGGCCGCCGTCAGCACCGCCCACGTCCGGGTCCCCCGCGGCAGCGGCCGGCCGGGCCGGGCGCAGCGCGTTCCGCACCGACGATTCCGACACCCCCTCCGCTGCGGCGATCCGCGCCGCGCTGGTGCCCTGCCCGCTCGCCTCGCCGATCCGCGCCATCACCTCCGGGGTCAGCTTCGAGGCCCGCCGCGGTCCCTTACGCGCCGGGACCAGGCCCGCCACCCCGCCGGCCGCCAGCGCCTTCTCCCACCGCCACACGCTGACCGGGATGACCCCGAACGCGTCCGCCACCTGCGCCTGGGTCGCGGCCTTCAGCTTCCGCAGCTGCACCGCCGCCAGCCGCCGCCCCGCCTCATCGCCGCCATCCCAGGCGAACGTGACCAGCCCGTGCACCCACACCTCGCCGCCGTCCGGGCCGGCCACCAGCCCCACCCCCGGCGCGATCTCCACCGCGTCACCGGGCAGCAGCGGCAACGGCACCTGGGTCAGCATCCGTGCCATCATCCCACCCCAGCCCGCGCCATCAACCTTTCATCTATTTTTGCGGAGAAGCGGCACAGAAACGCTAACCGACACGCCGGAAAACACGCAAAAAAACCAGGCCAGCAGTCCCGTGACACCCCGTAAGCGAACAACTATGTCAGGAGCCCTGGAGGCGCTAGCGAACCGCCACACCGTTCAAGATGGTGTCCGCCATGCCGTCGGCGACGTCATCGGCATTGAGCTCACCCCCTGGAACCCACCACCGAGATGTCCAGTTGAGCATGCCGGTTATCGCCTTAGCGAAGACCTTAGGCGGCAGGGAAGTTTTGAAGACACCTTGTTTGATGCCATCCCGGACTACCTGCTCGACCAGGTCCTCATAACGGCGACCGGAGGCGATAAGCTCGCGATTGAGATGTTCGTCGATAACCGACGCCGAATCGCCGCTCCGCAGGTAGATGTACAGCTGAGGGTAGTGGTGCTCGAACGATCGCATGACGGCGCGCATAGAATTTCGTAGGCGCATCTCGGGCGGGTCTCCGCTAGCGGCTACTTCCTCGAGACGAGCAACCATCTCGGCAAGCCCATCGTGCATTGCCTCGCGGAAGATAGCGCCCTTATCAGCGAAGTAGTAGTAGACGGTGGCGCGGTCAAGGCCGGCCTCTTTGGCGATGGCGTCCATGGTCGTACCGTCGAACCCGTTACGCTCCAGTACGGGGCCGGCTGCCTTCAGGATCATGTCACGCTTAGCACCGTATTGGGTGCGATCTCGTTGCTGGGCGGCCTCGCGCTTCATCGCGAGTGTTGGCTGTCGCTTTTCGCTAACCATCCATCATCCCATCGGCCGCTTGCTCATGCTAATAACTATAACTCACAGGTGCTGCCGGCTATGCAGCGGAACACCGGTTCCACCTGAGAGCCTGCTCGCGTCGCACCCGGCACCGCGCACAGTTGATCATCAACATACCCGTTGACGACGACGCCCGTGCCGGAATGCGCCTGGCCCGGGTGGCGGGCGGTATCCAGGCGGGCGTCTTCGCGCTGGCGCCAAGGGGGCCTGACGCGCCCACGGCAGGGCCCCGCGCTCTCGGGAGCGGGCAAGCGCACAGCTCACGCCCACCCGGGCCAGCCAACGATCCCCAGCGGCAAGGAATCTACTGGCCCTGCCCCCGCAGCTCCGCGAATGCGACCCGGGCCGGATCTAGGTCATCGCCACGCCCGTGCGTGAATTGCGCCGCAGCGGGCGACGACCAGTATGCGGGCTCCCCGAGGCTCCGTGTCCAGTCGACGACCGAAATGCGACTAGATATCTTCCAGGTATCGTCGACTCGGGCGAGACGATCAACATAGCGACCGCCCATGATCACCGCTTCGGACTGGCCAGAAGCAACGAACTCAGGGTCGTCGATGAATTCGATGTAGCAACAGTAGTAGCTTTCGCATACCGCGTTGTCGCCGGAGATCTCCACTAGCTGGTTGGCCACGTAGTGCTGCTTGGCCCC
>Ga0137380_10002086_pt1 | contig 16778 bp, 23 predicted proteins | sample SagtaG_17_FD_104809 | JGI IMG/M metagenome (GOLD analysis project Ga0137380, IMG submission 104809) | Vadose zone soil microbial communities from Sagehorn Ranch, Mendocino, California, USA - Sage2_L_100_16 metaG | ecosystem: Environmental > Terrestrial > Soil > Vadose zone | place: USA...
ATCACCGCCCTGTTCGCCGCCAAGTACGCCGCCGACAACGGCACCCGCCTGAACATCCGCTTCGTGTGGGAGCTGGAGGAGGAGATCGGCAGCCCCCACTTCGAGGAGTTCGTCAAGAAACGCCTGCCGTCGCTTGCGACCGACTCGGTCCTGGTGTCCGACACCATCTGGCTGTCGGCCGACCGGCCGGCCATCCCGTACGGCCTGCGCGGCCTCAAGCCGGCCCGCCTGCTGCTGCGCACCGGCGGCAAGGACGCCCACTCCGGCCTCACCGGCGGCGCCGCCCGCAACCCCGTCGGCGAGCTGGCCCAGGTCATCTCGCGTCTGTACGACGCGAAGACCGGCAAGGTCTTCATCCCCGGCTTCTATAAAGACGTTGTGAAGCCGAGCGCCGCCGAGATCAAGAGCTTCCTGGCCTCCGGCTTCAGCCTCAAGAAGTTCCAGGGCGCCCACGAGCTGAAGTCCCTGCGCACCACCAACCCGCGCGACGTCATGCTGCGCATCTGGGCCAGCCCGACGTTCGAGGTACACGGCATCGCCGGCGGCTACACCGGCCCCGGTGTCAAGACCGTCGTCCCCCCCTGGGCCGAGGCCAAGGTCAGCATGCGACTCGTCCCGAAGCAGGACCCGAAGAAGGTCTTCAACCTCCTCAAGGCGGCCGTCAGGAAGATCAACAAGGATGTCGAGGTGATCGCGGAGTCCGGTCTCGAACCCTACCTCGGTCCGTTCACCGGCCCCTACGCCGACGCCGCCCGCGAGGCCGTCCGCTTCGGCTTCGGCACCACCCCCGCGTTCATCCGCGAGGGCGGCTCGATCGGCGCCGTCGTCACCATGCAGAAGCACTTCAAGGCGCCGATCGTCTGCATCGGCCTCAGCCTCCCCGAGCACGGCTACCACGCCCCCAACGAGAACTACGACTGGGGCCAAGCCTCGGGCGGTATCAAGACCTTCGCCCACTACTTCGCGAAGGTCGCGGGGATGAGGTAGGAAGCCAGCACATCCCGACTTCAATTCCCCGCCTCCCGGTTCTCCGGGTATAGTATCGGCATCGATCAGTCGTCTGCCTGAGAGCAATTCCATGCGGACCGGAGCCTTCTGGCTTCTGATGTCATCGTCCCACCAAGGGGCGGGTACGTCATCAGTCAGCGATCAAGGTATCTGTCACGCAGGCGACGCTCTCGCGACCATAACCGGCAAACGCAGACCGGGCCCTTTTGCGCTAGATGGCCATTTCGCAGATTTATTGATTTTTCTAGACCGATCCAATTAGCGTTAGGCCCATGCAAGGTCGGATGGAAACACTAGAGCAACGGATCGCACGAGTTGTGGGTGAGGAAATCACGATTTCTCCGTACGACCCGCGGTGGCCAGAGTCATTCCGTCAAGAGAGGGAGCACCTGCAGTCGTGCCTGCCGAGCGACCTGGTCCGACGCATCGAGCATTTCGGCAGCACGGCGGTCCCAGGGCTCGCCGCGAAGCCCGTCGTGGACATCCTGGTCGAGGTGACCGACCTGCAGGCGACCAGGGAGCGGATCGCACCGGTGCTGGTGTCACAGGGGTACGAGTACTTCTGGCGCCCCACATACGGCGCGGACGGCCCGCCGTTCTACGCATGGTTCATCAAGCGCGATCCCTGCACAGCAGCACGGACGCACCATATTCACATGGTGGAGGGCCATTTCGCAGAACACTGGGACCGGCTCCTCTTCCGAGACTACCTGATCGAGCAGCCAGAAGTGGCCAAGGAATACGAGGCCCTGAAGTTTCGCCTCGCGTCGGCCTCGCCTCAGGGCCGCGTTGCCTACACGCGGAGCAAGACGGAATTCATCCTCCGGGTGACCGAGGAAGCGAAGCGGTACTATGGCAGGGCCCAACTACCCGCTGCAGCCGCCGGCGGGCGGCAGGTGCGGGGTTGAAGTCAGGGGGGGTATGCGCCCGCCGCGGCTGAGCGGGAGCGTTAGCCAGAAAGGTCAGTCAAGGGATGATTCGTCTCGAGTACTTTTGGCTCCTCATCATTGTTCTCGGGCTGGCAGGTGCGTGGAAGGTCCAGCGTCGTTTGCGACCGCTGGTCACCAGCGATCCGTCGCTCAAGCCGGGGACACGTACACTCGTACGGACCATAATTGCTTTTTTCACAGGAGGGTAGGGACACCAATGAATAAACTGCTTGGCGTTTTGGTCGGGATTCTGGTGTCCAATTCGGTTGTAGCGAATGAAAACGACTTTAGGTGCCTAAAGTCAATCGACGTAAAAACCCCTCTTCGGCTCCAATTTATCTTTCGCACTGACAAAACTGATTTGGGCTACGTTATTTACCAACATGGCAGCGGACCTATCGCAGTAAAGAAAACAAAAGAGAAGGGACTAAAGAAGGCGCCTGGCGGAAGGCCGTCGGAGATCGAGACCCAATGGCAAGAAATTACTTCAGACGGAACTGGCGGCACCTATTTCGTTGTTAGCCAGGGCGCGCTGATAACCGAATGTCGATACCTTCGAAAGAAGGACGGAAAAATATTAATGTTCGAAGAAGATATCGACGCGTCCGCAGAGAATGGGTGCGAGTGGAACGCAAAGTAGATCGAAAGAGAGGCATACCAACGCGTTGGAGAGCGGACGCGCGATGAAGCCGCGCGCCGCTCAATGCGAACGTTAGGCCGCAACAGTCCGCGCCACATTTAGGAGGGAGGGATGGTATGAAGCTTTCCACTTTGCTCTGCCTCTTGATCGGGGGTTTGATCGCCGCGCCCCTCTCGGCAGCTCTGGCTCCGGTCGACGGATCTCTGAGCGAGGCTGAGCTTTATTCCCTCTACGTCAAGCGTCACGACATGACGATCGAATTCGCACACCTCGCCCTGGCGCACGGCGCCGATAAGGCGGTGCGAGCGGCAGCCGAGGATCTCGCTGGCGCCCATAGTGAGGCACGGCAGAAGCTCGAACGGGTTGCCCGGGACCGACACCTCATGCTCGCGCCGCCAGAACATGATATTTCGACCATTCTGCTTGAGCAGGCGCGCGGGACATTGGAAGGCAAAGAAGGGCGCTCGTTCGATACCGCGTGGGTCGGCTTGGCTCATACGTGGCTTTCGAATCTCATCCTCGACAACAATCGAACGGTAAAGGCGCACATCGCAGCGGAGCTACAGCCGGTGGCCCAAGAGCACACCAGCTGGTTGTTTCACCAGTCTGCACACATCGACAAACTTCTGAAGAAGTTCAAATAGAATGCAGCCGTTGCGGCCTCCTAATATCAGCTGAAGCAGACGGCGCGCAGGAGGTTGGCGGCGGAATCACTGCGGCGCGCGCGCGCCGCAGCTTAGGCGGAGCGTCAGACGCCTGGAGGACCAATGCGTATACTGGCGGTTTCTCTCATGACGGTCTTGCTCACAACGGCGACCTACGCCGAGCCGAGTCTGTGTGTTTCTAGCACTGGCAAGAGTGTCAGCGTTCACGGGGTTGCCAACGTCCACCTGCGCCCGGACAGGGTCTCGTTCTCGGTCGGGGTCGAGACGCGGGCCGCAGGTGTCGCTGAAGCATTCAAGGCAAACACAGTCGGTGTCAACGCAGTACTGGCGGCGTTGAAGCAGAAGGGGGTCACACCCGAGGAGGTTCAGACCTCAAGCTTCGACATTACTACCGAGCCGGCTACCAAAGCTCACTCCCGCCGCTTCAAGGTCGGAAGCTTGGTGACCGTCACGCGCTCGGAGACCAGCTCCGTGGGCGATCTTCTACAGGCCGCCGTGGGCGCTGGCGCTAATCAGGCAGGTGACCTTCGGTTCTTCGTTGCTGACCCCACGGGGTCACGTCAGCACGGGCTGGAACTTGCGTTTCAAGATGCGCGCTCCAGGGCAGAAGCGCTCGCGGCTCTTTCGAAAAAGACTCTAGCTGATGTTCTCTGCGTATCGGACCAATCGGTCTATCCTGACGAAGGGATGCTAAGCAGGGGGCGGTCATTCGGCGACAACGAGACACCAATCGTAGAACCAGGTGTTGAAGAAATGACGTTCAGTGTCTCGGTCGTATTCGAGCTCAAATAGCCAGGCGTCTAACAACCGCATGCAGGCGACGGCGGGCGGGGTTGGGAGGTGGCATCAGTTGCGATGCGCGTTCAGCCGCCGCGCCTGAACCGGAGCGTTAGGCAGAACAAGGAGACAGTCGACATGAACCGCGTTGTCCGTGCAGGTATCGGCGTTGCAGCCGTCGCGCTTTTGACTATCACCTCGTCCGCCGGCACTCGCAGTCCTCGCGTAACCGGTATCTATAGCGACATGAGGTACATTGACGAAGCAGGTGATGTCGTGGGCACGGAAGTGTTCGTCGTGTACAGCGCGAAGGGGTATTACGCCGTCATCCAAGTTGCCGAGGGCGAACCAAGCGTCCCGGCAGTGGTACCGATGGCGGTCGACGGCTCAAGGGTGGCGTTCAGCCTACCTGGAGAGCACGGTGGTGGTCTGTTCCGCGGTCAGGTGACCGACGGTGGCCTGTCGGGCCGGTTCGCAGATGGCCGCGCCCCTTGGGACTTGAAGCGCGGTAAGAGCTATTGGCAGTGAGGGGTCTGCCTAACGAGGCGCTGCAGCGGACGCACTCGCCTGGCGCGCCGCTGAACGCGGGCGTTGGGCCGCGAGGCTGCAGCGCATTGCTCCTGGGGGAATCGAAGCAAGGAGAAAACATGGACCCAATGAGGAGGCCCGCAACAGTCTTGGACGACGTCAAGATCCACGTGAAGATGAAGATTTCAGCCCTGTGGGCAAGTGTGATGTTCTGTTACATCTATGGAGATTATTTTGGGCTCTTCAAGCCGGGGGCGCTGCAAGGAATGCTGGAAGGGAAAATGGAGCCACTCGGACCAACGACTCAAGGGGTCTTGGTGGGAGCCTCCGTCATGATGGCGATCCCGAGCCTCATGGTATTTCTGTCGCTGGCGTTGAGGCCCAACCCGAATCGCTGGGCGAACATCATCTTAGGTGCGACCTACACGGTCATCATGCTTGTTACGATGCCGGGGGCTTGGGCCTTCTACATATTCCTGGGCGTCGTTGAAGTCGTGCTGACTTCACTCATTGTGTGGTATGCCTGGAATTGGCCCAAGCAGGAAGCAATATAAAGGGTGAGTGCGCGGACGGCGACGGGAGCGTGCTTGGGCCCGGAGGGGTCACCGGGGGGAGATGGGACCGTGCCAGAGCTTCTGGTCAACATCGACGTCGATGATCTCGAGAGAGGCATCCGCTTCTACGTCGACGGACTGGGACTGAAGCCGGGGCGCCGCCTCGGTCCCGGAGCACGCGAAATGCTCGGTGCCTCGTCCCCGATCTACCTCCTTGCGAATCGAGGTGGCACGCGCCCCTTTGTCCGGGCGACTTCGCGGCGGGATTATGGCCGTCACTGGACGCCGGTCCACCTCGACTTCGCTGTCGAGGACCTTCAGGCTGCGGTGGACCGCGCCCTATCCGCCGGCGGCAGACTCGAAGGCCAAATCGAAGAACGCGTGTGGGGACGCCTGGCGAGAATGGCCGACCCCTTTGGCCATGGGTTCTGCCTTCTTCAGTTCAAGGACAGAGGCTACGATGAGATCGTCGACGCACCATCCGAGTAAGCGCCGCCCTACCGTCCGTCCAAGGGCAGACCGTCCATGAAGCCCGAGCTTAAGTAGTTCGGTGATTTGAGCATGGGCGACTTCGACCGGTATCCGGTCTGGGCGAGTTGCCACAGTTTCGATTCTGAAGAGCCCTGGTACGACGAGACCGATGAGGAGACGTTCCGGCCCTGGAAGCTCGCGTTACCGGTCGACCCAGCGGACGGCATATTCCTGGTCAAGGCGACGTTCCACCTGCCGGATGGGCGGGAGTTCTCCGGCTTCGTGACCCCGGCACATCCCGAGGCGGGCGCCAATCTGGGGCTGATCCAACCGTACATCGCGCTCGCAGGGAGGTTTTTCGCCTTCTGGGGCGGGATGGTCGGTGTCCCACCAGAGCGCAGGGACGCGTTTTACACCGCCCTCGGTGGTCGCCGGACAGATGTCTTTCCTATTCAGTTCTCGGCACTTCCCGGGCTGGCCTCTGGCGTGACCTCCGGCGTGATCATGGGCTTCTATCGTTCACCAACCTTCGACGACGTGCAAGTCGAGCGATGACCGGCAGGCCAGCCAACTACCGCATCCACCTGCCGGCGGGGCGTTGGACGGTCGAGAGGACAAGAACGCCGCAGGCGAGGTCGCGATGAGAACCCTCGAGGCTGCGATCGAGATTCGCGCGAGCCCTGAGGCGGTTTTCGATCTCATTCACGATTATGCGCGACGGCTCGAGTGGGACCCTTTTCTGAAGGAGGCATGTCTTCTTGAGGGAGCGGAGGCGGCCGGCCCCGGGGTCAAGGCGCGATGCACGGCTCGGAATGGGTTTGCCGGCCTTGCCATGGAGACGGTCTACCTTTCCTATGATCGGCCGAGGGTCGCTGCGGTGAAGATGACGAGGGGACCTGCAGTACTCGAGACCTTCGCTGCCAGCCTCCGTCAGGAGGACATCGGGTTCGGACTGACCCGCGTAACGTACCGGTTCAATTTCTCCACCAGACCTCGCTGGCTCCGGGCGATTGCAGGCCCCATCGCGTCGGTTCTCTTCAGGCGCGAGGTGCGGGAGAGGCTCAAGGCGCTCAAGGCTTACCTGGAGCGCTCACCATGACCTTCGTCTCTCGCGTCGCCGAGCCGGCGCCGTCCAACTACCGCATGCAGGCGTTCTCAACAGGGACGCATTCTGGTGGTTGCGCACACGGAGCGTGGCGAGCAAATCCGATTCATCAGCGCCCGGCGAGCGACCAAGCGCGAGAGAAAACAATATGAAGAGACGCAGGCGGGCAAGTAGTCGCACGGAGTTGCTCAAGGAGTATGACTTCTCACGGGGCGTTCGGGGAAGGTATGTGCGCCGTTACGCAGCCGGCACCAACGTCGTCGTGTTGGAGCCAGACGTGGCCAAGGTCTTCCGGGACTCCCGTTCGGTCAACCAGGCCCTTCGGGCGCTGACGGCCATCGCCCGACAGCAGCGCCGCAAGGCATCGTAAGCCGAAGTCGGCCACGGTCCAACTCCCCGCTGCAGCCAGCGGGCGGCAGGTGCGGGGTGGTTTCGGCAGGGGCGCTCGCCCGCCGCGGCTGAACCGAAGCGTTAGACACACGATCTTGGGTTCCGGTATACTGTGACAATCTTTTGAGCGAGGCAGATATGGCCCTCCCCAAGCCCCTTATCACGCGGTCAGAGGCAGTGATGAGCGGCGCGGTCGTCTTCGCTGGCACCCGGGTTCCGGTTCAGACGCTTCTTGATTATCTTGAGGAAGGCGACACTCTCGACCACTTCCTCGAGGACTTCCCCACGGTCAGTCGCGAACACGCCGTGGCTGTGCTGGAACTCGCCAAAGATTCGGTGTTGGCGCATGCGAATTCTACTTGACGAGTGTGTCCCGACCCGTCTCAGTCGCGAACTGACGGAACACGAAGTGCGAACCGTGCCTGGCATGGGGTGGGCTTCAAAGGAAAATGGGGCACTCCTCGACTTGGCCTCCGGCAAGTTCGATGTGTTCGTGACGACCGATCGGCGTCTTAGCTATCAGCAGGCTGTCTCCAAGTTCGAGATAGCCGTAATCGTGCTCATCGCCCGCCGCAGCAAGCTGGAATTTCTGCTGCCTCTTATCCCTGAGCTACGACGCGTGCTCGGGCTTGTTAAACCCGGCCAAGTATATCGGGTGGGTGTCTAACAACAGCTGAAGCTGACGGCGCGCGGCAGGCCCGGGGCAGAATCGCGGGTAGGAGTGGACACATGTTGCCGAGTCACCGAGTCCCAACGCACCCGGGGGAAGTGTTGCAGGAAGAGTTTCTGTCTCCCCTCGGAGTCACGCAGGTTGCACTGGCCGAGCACATCGGTGTGTCGGTGCAGCGCATCAATGAGATCGTTCGCGGCAAGCGGGGCATCACGCCCGAGACTGCATGGTTGTTCGCACAGGCTTTGGGGACAACGCCAGAGTTCTGGGTCAACCTGCAGGTCAGCTACGATTTGGCCAGCGCTCGACCAAGCCGCAACGTTGCCAGGCTTCGGAGGGCCGGCTAACATCAGCCGAAGCTGGCGGCGCGCGGGAGGTCCGCGGCGGCTTGGAGGTTACGCGCGCGCGCCGCAGCTTGGCCGGGGCGTTAGGCGGTCTGGGCAATGGCAGCATTCGTACTCGTTCACGGTTCGGGTCAGAACGCAGGCTGCTGGGCGCGAGTCGGCGGCCTGCTGAAGGCGCGGGGTCATGGCGTTGCCGCACCCGACTTGCCCAAGCAGGCGCCTGATTGGCGGTTCGAGGACTATGCGGGCGAGATCGCCCGGGCGGTTGCCGGACCGCACACCGTGGTGGTCGGGCATTCTGTGAGCGGTGCATTCCTTCCCCTGGTGCCTCAGGTACGCGCTTGCGCCCTGCTTGTCTTCCTGGCCGCGGTGATACCGGAACCTGGAAAGAGCGTTCGCGATCAGCTCGCTGAAGATCCGTCGATGTTCTCTCCTGACTGGATCGGAGCGGGGGCACGGTGGTTCGACGCGTCACAGCAGGAGCGTCTCGCGAAGGAGTTCCTCTTCCACGATTGTGACGAGGAGACGCTCTCCTGGGCGCTCCGCACCGTCGAACTGCTCGACACGCGGCGCCTCGTTACTCAGGCCGCTCGATTCGCGAGGTGGCCGAGTGTTCCCGCTGTATCCATCGTTGCGACTCTCGATCGGACGTTGTCGCCAGATTGGGGCCGGAGAATCAGCCGACGTGTCTTGGGCAGGGAGGCGATTGAGATTCAAGCAGGCCATTGTCCGCACGTATCGCAGCCGGGAGCGATTGCGGATATCCTTGAGCGGCTCGCAGCGCGGGAAGCCGCCTGACCACCTCGCGGGCGCGTCCGGAGAGATGGACAAGGGTCACATGCGGGGCCGCGCCGTCGTGGTGATGCCATGAATGGACCTCGACCATCGGGCGTCTCGCCCGTCCTGCCGCGCTTCGGCGACATCGCCGCCGACGCCATGCGCTACTGGGAGCCCCGGCGGGTCCTCTACAATCTCGTCTTGACCGGGGTGGTGCTCGCGCACTTCATCACGGCCTGGCCGGCGTCCCGGGCGCTCCTGGCCTGGAACACCCTGTTCGAGCTCATCTTCCTGGGTGTCCTGGCGAACGTCTGCTATTGCGCCGCCTACGCCGTCGACCTCTTCGCCCAGTACTCGGCCCTCCGGGCCGTCTGGACGCGCCGGCGGTGGGTGCTCCTGGCCGTCGGCATCGCGTTCGCGGCCGTCATCACCCATTTCTTCTCCCTGAACATGTTCTCGGGACCCGGGGCGGAGTAGAGCGCCGGAGGGCATCCAGGGACGTCTGGTGTATCCTCGCATCATCGTGATGAAGGCATCGGCGTTCGAGCCGCAGAGGAGCCCGCTGCATGGATGAGCAGGCGGCCCGTGGCCGGCAGAGGATCGTCCGGATCCTCTGGATGATCGTCGTCTGTCTCCTGACGACCCAGACGGTGGTTATGATCTGGTTTGTCACCTCGTACTTCCAGACCGTGCCGAAACTGGGGGACACCCTCGACAATTACATTGATTCGCAGATCGACGCCGGCTTCGAGGACCCGCCGTTGCGCGGCGACGAGCCTCTCCTGCGCAGCAGGAAGGTTCTCCTGTTCCAGGACGTCAACTCCCGGACGGCCAAGGAAATCAGCGCCCGGCTGATGTACCTGAACAGTCTCGACCCGAAGAAGCCGATCGATCTCTACATCTCGACCCAGGGCGGGTGGACCGACAACGCCTTCACGATCATCGACACCATCCGGACGATCTCCGCCCCGGTCAACACCTGGGCGATCGGGGGCTGCTATTCCGCGGGGGCCCTGATCCTCGTGACCGCGACCGGACGGCGCTACGCCACCGAGGACGTCATCCTGATGATCCACGCCAACCTGGACAACCCGGCCGGCGCGCACTCCTACCCGAGCCTGGCGCTGGAGCGGTACGAGGGGGTCTGGAAGAGCAACTCGTCGCTGCCGTCCTCCTGGTATCCGATGACGAACGACGAAGAGCACTATCTCAGCCCCAAGGAGGCCCTGGAGTACCACGTCATCGATGAGATCGTTCCGGTCGGGCGCGCCGGCCGACAGAGGTCTCGATGACCTCCGCATGACGAAGACCGTGTGTCGGTCGATCACTGGCTCGCCGGGCGACGCTGAGTGAAGAGAGGAGGCGAGGAGAACAGTGCAGGTCCTCACGAAGGAAAAAGCGCCGCGTTGCCGCCGGCCGGAAGGTGCGACCTCGTACCTTCTCGCGTCACCGCGGACCAGCCAGGCGAAGCATCTCACCACGACTCTCGTGCAGGTCGATCCGGGCGGCGTGCAGCCGATCCACAGTCACGCCCCGGAGCAGGTGTACTTCGTTCTCGAGGGTTCCGGCCAGATGACGGTCGGATCGGAGACGCAGGAGGTCGGGCCGGGCGCCTGCGTGTTCGTCCCGGCGGACACGCCGCACGGGATCCGCAACCTGGGGCAGGAGGTATTGCGCTACTTCAGCGCGGCCGCCCCGGCGTTCGACACGAGCGACCTGCTGTCACTGTGGCCGCTGGGCAGCGAGAGCGAAGAGGCCGGCAAGGACGACTGAGCACGCCCTCATGCAGATCCTGAAGGCAGGCGCCCTCTGCTTCGCTCTGGTGTTCGGCGCCGGCTTCGTGCTCGGGTCCGACCGCGTTCCGGGGCCTCCGGTCCCGGGGGAGTTTTTCGATGTCCGCTCCTTCGGCGCCCTGGGCGACGGCAGGACCCTCGACACGGCCGCGATCAACCGGGCGATCGAGGCGGCGGCCGCCGCGGGCGCCGGCACGGTGCGCTTCCCCGCCGGCACCTACCTGTCGGTCTCGATCCATTTGAAGAGCAACGTCGATCTTCATCTCGACCGCGGCGCCACGATCGCGGCGGCGTCGCCGGGGCTGGCCGCCTACGACGAGCCGGAGCCCAACGCGTGGGGGGACGCGCGCAAATACCAGGACTTCGGGCACAGCCACTGGCACAACGCCCTGATCTGGGGCGAAGATCTGCACGACGTCGCGATCGAGGGGCCCGGTCTGATCGACGGGGCCGCGCTGGTCTCGAACAACCGGGGGCCCAAAGGCGCTGGCGACAAGTCGATCAGCCTCAAGAACTGCCGCAACGTCGTCCTGCGCGACCTGTCGATCGTGCACGGCGGCTGGTTCGCCATCCTCGCCACGGGCGTGGACGACCTGACGATCGAAAATCTGAAGATCGACACGAACCGCGACGGCATCGACGTGGACGCCTGCCGCAACGTGCGCATCTCCCGCTGCGCCGTCAACGCGCCGTTCGACGACGCCATCTGCCTGAAGAGCAGCTTCGCCCTGGGACGGGCGCGGGCGACCGAGAACGTCCGCATCACGAACTGCCGGGTCAGCGGCTACGACGAGGGCACGCTGCTCGACGGCACCCTCAGGCGAACGGTCGCCGCCAGGTTCGGCCCGACGGGCCGGATCAAGCTCGGCACCGAGTCGTTCGGCGGCTTCAGGCACATCGTGGTGTCGGACTGCGTCTTCGAGCACTCGCGCGGCCTGGACATCGCCAGCGTGGACGGCGGCGCGATTGAAGATGTCCGCGTCACCGACATCACGATGCGGGACATCGTGAACGCGCCGATCTTCGTCCGCCTCGGCACACGCGTCCGCGGGCCCGGTGACACGCTTGCGGGCTCGATCCGGCACGTCCAGATCAGCCGCGTCACGGCCGAGGACGTCGCGGCCGATCAGGGTGTGCTGGTCAGCGGCGTGCCGGGCCATCCGGTCGAAGATCTGCGGCTCAGCGAGGTCCGCATCGTCTTCAGGGGCGGCGGCGCCCGGGAGGACGCCGCGCTCGAGCCGCCCGAGCTGGCAAGCGACCCGCCCGAGCCGGCCCGCTTCGGACGCCTCCCGGCCTACGGCCTGTTCGCCCGCCACGTGAAGGGGCTGTCGATCCGTCATGTGGACCTGACCCGCATGCAGGACGAAAAACGTCCGGCGGTCTGCCTCGACGACGTGGACGGGGCCGACTTCGACGACCTGAAGGCGCAGGCCCGCCCCGACCTTCTGACCTTCGTGTTGCGCAAGGTCAGGGAGTTCCGGGTCCGCAACAGTCCCGGCCTTCCGGACCGGCGGCTCGCGGGCGCCGAGAGCGAGGCGTTCTAGGGCCGGATCATTCAGCGCCGGCGCGAAGCTTCGGGCGGCTCATTTCGTCGGGAGCGAAGTTGCGGCCGGAGTCCGTCGATTCGCGGAGGGCCAGCTCGACGGCGTCGAGATAGAGTGTGAAGACCTCGTTGTAATCGGCCAGCCGGTAAGTCACGATAGGGGATCGCGGCGCGGCCCGGCGAAAGTCGCTCACCGGCCCGCACGCGGTCGTGCGTTGGCTGCTTCTCGGCATAAGGCCTCCCCGCCCGTACGGGCTCGTCTTCGGATTGAAAGCCTGAGCAATCGGACGTGGAGGCTACAGGGAGATGCCTCAGGCGACCACCGGGAAAACACCGCAAAACGGCTCAGGTGATCACCCGATGCGCGCCCCCTTCAATAATGGTCGCGTGGTTGGCCGAGGGCAAGGCCCGCAACTGGAAATACCTGCGTCAGAGCAGGTGATTGAGGAGGAACTCGGGGAGGAAGAACCCGACCGCCAGGCCGTAGAGGTAGTCGGCCCACACGATCGACAGGAGATTGCCGGCGTAGATCAGGATGACGAGCGGGAAGGCCAGGAGCGCCAGCGGCTGCAGAGAACCCGCCCTCTTCTTCGCCTGGAGCCAGAGCGCCTTCGCGTCGTGGTTCGATGGGAAGGCGTGCATGCCGATCGAGATGCCGAGCCAGATCAGGAACCAGGAGACCGGGTCGTCCTGGTGGAAGATACGCACCGGCACGATGGCGGGGAAACAGAACAGCAGGCACAGGGCGGTGTTCACGATGAACGGTCCGACCGCCACGAGGAACGCCGAGCTGAAGTCCTCGATCTCCTCGTGCACGACGTAGCCGGCGGGATTGCCCACGCGGAAGAAGCAGACCTGGAAGATCGCCACGCCCCGCAGCTTGCAGAACAGCATGTGCGCCGCCTCGTGCACGATGACGCCGGGGAAGGTGGCCAGGGCGATCAGGATTCCGGGGATCGGGATCATCGGGGATCCTCGGGCCGCCAGCCGTTCGGGAAGCGGCGGTGGTACTCGGTCCGCGAGATGATCTCGCGCGTGGCGAGCCGGTACCGGATGCGCTGGCTGTACTCCTCGAAGTCCGGGTCGGCCGGCGGCGCGAGCTTCCCGGCGGCCTCCAGGCGCTCGCGCGCCTGAGCCGCGAACTCCTCGTTCCCCTGCGCCGCATACTTGCAGGCGTACGCCGAGGCGACGCCGGCCGCGGCGCGCGCGTCGTTCGGCTCCTGCTTCGCCAGGGCCTGGCTCTTCTCCAGGAAGGCGTCGTAGTCGCCGGCCTCGAACGCGGCCCCGATCTCCGCCTGGAGAAGGACCTGCTTCGCGTTCGGATCCCCAGGGTACGCCTCGACGTAGGAGCGCAGGAGCGGCACGGCCTCGGCCGAGCGGTCGTTCTGGACGAGCTGGATCGCCTTGAGGAAATTGATCTCGGCGGCAAGATCGGCCGACTCGGGGACCGCCCGGGCGGCCGATTCAAACCGTGTGAGGGCCGCGTCGAGCTGACCCGTCTTCAGGTCCCTGCCGGCCCGGACCACCTGCGCGTACGCCGAGAAGAACCGCTGGTTGCGCACGAAGTCGAGGGCCACGATCATCAGAAGGGCGATGAAGGCGTAGCGCAGCCAGCCGGGGTAGGGGACGTTGCGCACCGCGCGGGCGCAGTCCTCGCAGAAAGGCAGCCGTCCCAGGCGCGGCAGGTCCCGGCTGCCCTCGTCACGGCCGCAGCGCGCGCAGATCGTCGTGTCGAACATGCGCTCGACCCGCTTGCCCCGTCCCGCCTCCTCGACGCAGCGCGGGCAGAGGGCCTGCCCCTCGGCGTCGTACATCTCGCGCGCCGTTCCATCCGTTCCGCACGCGGCACACCGGACGCGCTTCACGAACACCCCCCGCCACGGCGGGACCGTGGCTGCGCCTGAAAACATATTCCCCATGGCGCGGGCCGTCAAGGACGCGCGCATCCTCGTGGGCCGCCGCGTGATACTCTGGCCGGCACCGGCGGGGGCGCGAAACGGGAGGTCCGATGACCGACAGGAGAGCGATCTTCGGCGCGTTCAACCAGGGAGGGATCCCGACCATCGCCTGCTTCAACAAGGCGACCGTCGGCCTCGGGATCGACTTCGACGCCCTGATCGCCGCCATGCAGGTCTTCGTGGACAGGCACGTGGCGCCGGTCTGGGGCACGCCGGCGAGGCTGATCAAGTCCAAGGGGTTCGTGAAAGGCGCCTGGGCGATGGTCCTCCTCGACAACGCCGATCAGCCGGGCGCCCTCGCGTATCACGACCTCACGCCCGACGGGCTGCCTGAGGCGAAGGTCTTCGTGAAGACGACGCTCGAGAACAACGACCCGGTCAGCGTGTCGGCGTCCCACGAGCTGGTCGAGATGCTGGTCGACCCGGCGATCAATCTGATGACCACCGGCCCCGACCCGAAGGTCATCTACGCTTACGAGAGCGCCGACCCTGTTGAGGCGCTCAGCTTCCGCGTCAGCGGCATCCCGATGACCGACTTCGTGTATCCCGCGTACTTCGAAACCTTCCACAGGCCGGGGTCGGTGACGTTCGACCGCCTCGACAAGGTGCGGAGGCCGTTCCAGATCCTCGCCGGCGGCTACCAGATCGTCTTCAAGAACGGCAAGTGGAGCCAGGTGTTCGGCTCGGCCGCGAAGAAGAGGCGCTTCGCGCGCGAGGACCGGCGCGGCCACCGCAGCGAGCAGCGCGTCGCGAAGAGGCTGCGGCGGGCGTCGAGGCGGGAGATAGCCCGGGCGGAGCGCCGGGGCTGATCGGCATGGCGCCCGCATGAAACCGGACCCGCAGGGCGACATGCCGCCGGACGAGTTTCGCGAGGAGGGCCGGCGGCTCGTCGAATGGCTCGCGGACTACTTCCGGTGGTCGCTCGAGAACCCCGTCCTGTCGCGCGTGCGTCCCGGCGCCATCCGCGCCGCGCTGCCGGCCGCCGCCCCCGAGGCGGGCGAGCCGTTCGAGCGCATTCTCGAAGACTTCGAGCGGGTCCTGGTGCCGGGCCTCACGCAGTGGAACCATCCGGGGTACTTCGCCTACTTCCCGTGCGGCTTCTCGACGCCGGGAGCGCTGGCCGACTTCCTGTCGACGGCGGTGAGCCAGCAGGCGATGCTCTGGCGCACCTCGCCCGCGGCGACGGAGCTGGAGGAGGTCGTGCTGGCGTGGCTGCGGCGGGCGCTCGGATTGCCCGAGGAGTTCGAGGGGGTCATCTACGACACCGCGTCGACGTCGGTCGTGCACGCGCTCGCCGCGGCCCGCCACGCGAAGGCGCCGGAGGTGCGGACACGCGGCCTCGCGGGGCGCGGTCCCGGCGGGTTCCGGGTCTACTGCTCCGAGCACGCGCACTCATCGGTGGACAAGGCGGTGATCACGCTGGGACTCGGACACGACAACCTCCGCCGGGTGCCGGCCGACGCCGAGTACCGCCTGCGGCCCGACCTCCTCGCGGCGGCGGTCGAAGAGGACCGGCGGGCCGGGCACGTGCCGCTGGCCGTGGTGGCGACCGTCGGGACGACGTCCGTGACGAGCGTCGATCCGGTCCCCGCGATCGCCGACCTGTGCGCCCGCGAGGATCTCTGGCTGCACGTGGACGCGGCCTACGCCGGCGCCGCGGCCATCCTGCCGGAGTGCCGCTGGGCGATCGACGGGATGGACCGGGCGGACTCCTTCGTGGTCAACCCGCACAAGTGGATGTTCACGCCGTTCGATCTGAGCGCCTTCTACTGCCGCAGGATGGACCTGCTGCGCGCCGCCTTCGGGCTCACGCCCGAGTACCTCAGGACACCGGAGGCCCCCGAGGTGCGCAACCTCATGGACACCGGCTTCCAGCTCGGCCGGCGGTTCCGCGCCCTCAAGCTGTGGGTGGTCCTGCGCTACTTCGGGCTGGAGGGGATGAGGGCGCTCCTGCGCGAGCACCTCCGTCTGGCGCGCCTGTTCGCCGGCTGGGTCGACCGCGACCCCGGCTTCGAGCGCGTCGCCCCCGTCCCGTTCAGCGTCGTCTGCTTCCGCGCCGTCCCGCGTGGCGCGGGCAAGGACGACGGGGCCGCGTCGAACGCCTTCAACGAGCGTCTCCTGAACGCCCTGAACGACACCGGTGAGGTCTTCCTGTCGCACACCAGCCTGGGCGGCCGCTACGTCATCCGCCTCGCGGTCGGGAACATCCGGACGACGGAGGCGGAGGTCCGCCGCGCCTGGGACCGGCTGCGCGAGCTGGCGGACGGAACGCAGGGGGGGCCTACGCCCCCTCGTGACCGGCCGCGTGCCAGTCGATCCGGCGGGTCAGGTACATGACGGCGGCCAGCATCAGGAAGAGACCGACCGAGCCGATCAGGAGGGCGTAGTCCTCGTTCTTCAGCAGGACGTACAGGTAGGCGTACAGGGCGGCCACCAGGCCGCCGACGACGCCGGCGCGGCGGGGGCTGCGGAGCGCCGCGAGGCTGTAGGACGCGATCAAGCCGACGACGGCGACGCTGGCGACGGCGTAGGCGGGCGTGAAGCCGAGGTGCTCCGACAGGGCCAGCTCCAGGAGGAAGAACAGGCACATCGCCGCGCCCACGAGCAGGTACTGGATCGGGTGGAC
>Ga0137380_10002090_pt1 | contig 16768 bp, 10 predicted proteins | sample SagtaG_17_FD_104809 | JGI IMG/M metagenome (GOLD analysis project Ga0137380, IMG submission 104809) | Vadose zone soil microbial communities from Sagehorn Ranch, Mendocino, California, USA - Sage2_L_100_16 metaG | ecosystem: Environmental > Terrestrial > Soil > Vadose zone | place: USA...
GTTTGGTCATGCCTCACGCCTAACGCGCATTGCGCAGCAGGTGATGGAAGAGTGCCACTGGAAATGGCAGACTCCTCAACAGGAGATCGCGGCCTACCTTCTGTACCATCGGCTGGCGAAGTATCGCGGGGAAAGGCTATCGACAAAGCAGCGAGGTCAGACGTACCTGCAGCTGTGCAAAAGAGCAGAAGAAGAGCACATCTGCCTCTCACCTGCAACCGAGATCTCCTTGATGAAGCCCATTATCATTTCTCTGGCTGACAGCTCTCAATTTGACGAAGCCCAGGCTATCGCAGACGAACACCTTGCCCGTGTAGAGCCGCTGCAAGAAAGCGATCCGGCAACCTATGCATCTTACCTTTACTATCAGGCGTATTTGTTTGCGAAGTGGGGTGAACACGAAGAAGATCTGGCGCTGGAGCAGCAAGATCCTACAGAAGCAATCAAGAGGGCAAGAGAACACTTTGAGAGGGCTGCTCACCTGTATAAACAGTGCATTGATCTCCTCCATAGCAGCCGAAGAGGAGCGGCCCCGATTAAGAAAAGCACCATTTGCTATAAACTGGCTCGTCACCTGAATGATTACGCACATTATGCGAGAAGAAGTAGGGGCAATTTCGCCGACATAGAAGATGCCTTGCAAGAAAGCCTTGAGCTCAAACGGCAAGGATATACCTTGCCAATATCGCTGCCCATTACTCATGCGGAATACGCTCAATTCCTGGCAAGCGTTGGGCAGTATCAAGAAGCTTGTGAGCAAAGCGATCTGGCTCTGCATCAAATGGAGCAGCTTGTGCAAGAGGGCTACCCGACGGCAAGGCGGGAACGTGCCGTCCTCCAAATTGAGCGCGGTGAACTTCATCTGTTGCTAGGGAATCTGGACGAAGCTCAACAACTCTTCGAGCAAGCAAAAGAATATGTGCAAAGGAGTGTCAGACGAAAACGATACAAGCGAAAGGTAGAAGCAGGATTGCAAACAATCGAACGAACGAGAGCTGCGCTCTTAACTCTTGACACAGGCGGGCTACGAGGCCAGCTCGATTATCGCTGGTTTAACAGGTACAAGGACATCGCTGATTATGATACCTTCGGGTGGCTTGAGCCATCAGGTCCCTTGACTGTGGAAGAGCAACAGGAGTGGAATCGTCTTGCCTCCCAAGAGGATCAAGAGCAGATCAAAGATGTCCTGAAACGGCTTATGAATACTGCTCTACAGCGAGAATTAGATACTGCTGTTGAGGAACAGCGCGATCCACAGATCACCTACCCTGCTATCCCAATAGACCGGGTCAGGCAAAAAATTAATGACAGCCTCAGGCTCAGAAGCGATATAGAGTGCGAGGAATCGAACGTCATTGTCAAGTCTCTTTACCTCGACACCATCGACGAGCACCTCAATCTCTTGCACCTTATCGAGGCCTGCCACCTTGGCGATGCACAAGCGTTTTCATTCTATAACGACCGGACCAACGGCATCCCCACTGCACAGGAAATGGAAATAGCGACCAGAGAACTGGTGAAAATTCTCAGGAGAGGGATGGCCACCCAGCAAACGGCCCCTCTGGCTCAAAAGCTTTTTCGTACTCTGCAGGACCTCTTACTCATCTCCCCTCATCGGGACATCGTGCAAGAGTCTACGCAAGAACACAAACAAAGCCTTACAGATCCTCGCCGGGAAAGAGAAGTTCTGTCCGAGCATGCATCACGACAAGAAAACCCCCTCTTGTCGATCGATGCGATTAGGGCTTGCTTTGAGGCCGTCTTTACGGTATATGGGTTCGATGATTGGAGCATAAAACTCGATCCATCTGCCCTGAATACTCGTGTGGAGCAAAACACGCATGAGCTGATTCTTCCGAAGCGAGCCCTGCGCCTCGATAAAGTTCTGCATCTGCTCGCCCATGAAATTGAATGCCATATCTATCGCTTTGCCAATGGAGAACGCAGTAAGCTCTCACTGCTTGGCTATGGTGCCGCTAATTACTTAGCGACCGAGGAAGCCTTTGCAACCCTCTATTCTGCTCAAGCAGAACGGGAAGTGGAATCTCTTCCCTGGATTGGTACGTTTGCGGGGGGCTTGGCGAGCGGGACAGCGCGTCTGCTGGGAGGAAGAATCAGGGCGCAAAGCTTTTACAATGTCTACTGTATAATGCGAGATTATCACCAATTGAATCTCATGCTCAATGGGAAAGAAGCAGAAACGGCAAGGAGAAGTGCTCACCGCCTTGCCTTGTCGCGTTGTCTGCGCACCTGGCGAGGTGCTCCACTGCAGCCAGGAGTGTGTTTCACGAAGGATAACTGCTACTTACGTGGCTATCTTGTTCTCAAGCAAGAATTGGAGCACGCACAAAAAAAAGGCATTGATTTGGTAGAACGTCTCCGGGTGGGGGCAATCGCTGTGGAACATGTCGCTGCTTGTGAACAGCTGGGGATCACGAAACCGATCATTGCCCATAAGCAGCTTGCGCTTGATCCGCAAATTCGCCAATATATCGTTTCTTTTCAGGAGAAGTTGCAAGCACCTTCTGGGGCAGGGGTGAAAGCTTTCGGCGTTGAAAATGAATGATTTGGAGCTACGCTCCCTGGTAAGAAGAGGCTCTCCGCAAGGAGGGCTGAAGATAAGGTAGGGCCGGCATCTACACACTATGCACGTAAGCACTTTCTCAGAAAGGAGGGATCACTCATGAAATGGTGGGAAAGCCCAGAGGACATGCCGCCTGAAGATGAGGACGAGGACGAGGAAGAAGAGGATTAGCCAGCGGTTGAAAGCTCATGCTGGTTCGCGACAATCTTCCTAAACAGAACGGGAAAGGCGAAGGAAACGAGTATACAAGCATGGAGTGCAGTCCTTGTCGTCAAGGATCGCATTCCATGCCCCTCAATTATCGAAAGGAAACATTCTTCATGCCGGAGAAACAAAAGGAGAAAGAGCCTATCGACATCCCAATGCCAGAGATTTATCCTGGGATGAAAACAGCCAAACTCACCTTCTGGACCTTCGATGAAGACGAGGTCGATATCATCGAACCCAAGGACCAACTGTTGCGCGTCGAAACGGGGCGTGCTTACTATAACATTTCAGTACCGCCGTGGATCACCAGGAAATGCCGAGTGAAAGAGGTCTATAAACGAGTTGGTGAGCAGGTGGTTCCTGGAGATGTTCTGATTCGCGTAGAACCGGTCTAAATTGCTTGTGCTTTTGGCCGAAATTTGGTCCATATATCCCCCTTTCGCAAAACGCTTTGTTTGTTCCCTCTTAACACAAGTCAGGAAGTGTCAAACGGTTACGCCGCTAGTCTAGGATAGGGAGCAAGAGCTTGATCTCACTGAATTTGAGAGCAAACTTGGAACTTGCCCAGGCTGACGGTTTTTAGAGATATGCAGAAACCTAATCGGACTGGTCAGTAGCTACCAGTTTTCACGAGTTTTGACCAATTTTGCGAGTAAGCATACCACACTATGCCACTTCATGATATCAGGCACATTGCCATGAACAAAGGCTGGAACTGGCTTCCCCTTGACAGGTACCTATGGTAATCCGGTATACTCAAAGTGTCGTTTGAAGGTATGTTCCACCTTGCTTTAAGGAACAACAGTGTCGTCTGCTGTGCTGGTGGGATCCCCACTGGGAAGGACGAGGTTGGTCACCTGTATCTGTCTGTCGCTGAGCTACTCGCCGGGATCGAACAACCAGGAAAGCTCTCCTTGGCTGTATGGCGGTTGAGCCTTTTGCTCCCCCGGTGGTCTAAACGAGCGGGTGGTCTCCTACCCAATGCCTCTTGATCGACACCTTTGTGTGATTGAAGTGGCATCAAGATGGAGCAGCGTTGGCTTTTTGTCGTATGTCTTCGTCGTGCTTCTCCGTGGGTTTCCTTCCGTAGTGCGTCCTCGTAGCGTGGCACCTCTTCTTGTAGTCGTACACCATCTCCGGTTAGAACTCTACGGTGGTGGAGTTCTAAACAGCAGATGTGCTAGAAAATGAAAAAGAGAGAGGCAAGTGAGGTCCCGTATACACCTCGACTGGTCTACCAGTCACCGTATTACGTACAAGTTTGAACCTATCCGTCGTCTGTGGAGTGCATGCTTCTCTGCAAGGAGATTATGAAGGCATTGGGACAGCACCGTAAAAGCATCGTCAAAGAGGCGATAGACCGCCTGGAAGAGAAAATGGCCATCGGCCAGAGTCGTCGCCAGGCCAAACAAGCGTTGCGTGCGACTGGCGCACATGTCTGGACGCATAGCACTGAACTCATTCACTCGTTCAAGACGCGCTCTGTTTACCAGGGCCATATTGTGCGCTTTGTCAAATGGGCACGATCCACTCACCAGATTCAGAACTTAACACAACTGGATTCCCGCTCCGATGAACTCGCCAGCAGCTATCTGCAGCAACACCTTGATGAGGAAAAAAGCCCTTACACGCTGCAAGCGGAGCGGGCTGCACTCCGCCTGTTCTTTGGCAACCGCACATTAGCTCAGGATGTACTTATCCCTCGCCGTGCTCGGTCTAATATCACCCGTTCGCGTGGTCCCAAAGGTCATGATCGCCATTTCCAGGCAGCCAATTGGCAACCTCTCTTGAAATTCCTGCAAGCCACCGGTCTGCGCCGCAATGAGGTCCGTAATCTGCGCGTGCGTGACATCGTAGCGAGCGATCCCGATTTTGAGTATAGGCCAACCGTGAGAGTCGTCAATGGCAAAGGTGGCAAGCCTCGTACGGTGCCGGTGTTGGTTGGCCACGAACAAGACGTACTCTGCATGAAGGATGGCCACAAGCCTGAAGAGCAGGTCTTTTTAAGTATTCCCAAGCACTTAGATGTGCATAGCTACCGCCGCGAGTACGCGCAGGCCCTCTACCTCTCCTATGCGCCTGGGTGGACATTACCTCCGTCGGAAGGACGCCTCAGGTCGATTGACTATCACACAGAGGCTGTGCAGGCCGTCTCACGAGCACTTGGGCATAATCGTAAGGATGTGGTTATTCGCCATTATATCAGGTAGGAGTGAAAAACCAGGGCACGCACAACCTTCACCTCATCTTTCGTCGACCATACTGTGATGAATGTGTCCTTAGAGCAAGATAGACAAAGCGTTTTAGCGTCCCAACATCTCATAGTGTCATTTATCAGGTAAAATTTACTGTTTCTCAGAAAACGTGCCACGCGGCCAGACGCTTTCAGCGAATCGGCTTTCTCACATAATCTGGCGTAGCATCGTCTATCGTTCTTTTTCCGCTCTCCACTTCTTTTCTTCGTGAGATCCTGCAACAACCTTGCCACAATACATGAGAAATGCGCCAATAAATGCTTAAAAATGGTCGCATTTCTGGCGAATCTCAGGTATACTTGGCTTTAGATCAGGTACGATTGTAAATTTTGGAATTACGTGAGCGGATTCTGAAGAATTTTGACAATTATGTGGGTGAGTTCGCAGGAAGCCAGGAACGGCCAGCAGAGGGGAAAGAGCTATTTTATGGCAATGCGCAAAAATGTTCCTGCACCCTATTGCTCCTTTTGCCGCCCATTTAATTATCAAGATTCCGCCTATGGAATAAAATGATTTACACCATCCGTAGTTATCAAAAGGAGCAGCGATGCCTTGGACGTGGGAGGAAATCAACAGCGTCTGGTACCGGGTACCCCTCGCCACGGAGCTGCCGGCGGCAGAGGAGTGGGTTGCGCTATTCAACGTGGTCGACCGATATTTCGGCCGAGAGTGGCTCGACGAGCAGCGAGTCCACGGTGGAGCGGAATCATGGGGCCCAGAGGCTGTAGCGTCCGTGCTGAGCCAGGGAAAGCGCCTCCAATGCCTTGACGGCGTTGCAGGGACGGCGACACTCATCGAGAAACTCCGCCGACAAGAGCCTGCAGCGTGGGCCGAGCTGACAGCCATCTGGATCGTCACATCTGACGACGCAGCGGTCGAGCTGGAGGTGGAGCCACCTCTTCCTGGATCGCGCCGGATCCCCGACTTTCGCGTCCGTCATGGCGACGGCTCATGGACGTACGTTGAAGTCACGCAACCGCAGAGCTCGAAAGAGCAGAAGCACGCGGACAAGGTCCTTGCGGACCTGACCGGGCTGCTGGACACAGTAGACAAGCAGTATGCGCTGGAGGTCTTTCTGCGTCGGATTCCGTCCCGTAGAGAGATAGAGCACATCCGTGCGCGGGTCCCGTTGCTGGTGCGCTCAGATGGCGCCGACGTTGAGGAACTGCCCGATGGACTCGGCACTCTGTTTCTCAACGATACGGAGCCCGGCATGATCACAACCAATGACCACGGAGAGGAGTCCCGACCTCGGCTGGGCCGAGCCAATGTTCATTGGGAAGACGGTAAGACCCAACGGCATATCGTCGTCCGCCTCGCATTCTCGGATGACAGAGCCGATGCGTTCTTGAAGAAAGAGGCAGCGCAGCTAGTCAAGAGCGCGCCCGGCTTGATCATGATTGATACCACCGGCGCACCGGGAGGCTTCACGTCATGGGAGTCGCTGCTGCGAGCGCGTCTGCAACCATCACTGTACACTCGCGTCAGTGGCATCTGCCTCTTTCGGTCAGGGATGTTTTCAACTAATACCGGCGTGGCGTGGGAAGCCGAAACGCGGATCGTCGCCAATCCCCACACTCAGCTCAGGCTTCCTGAATGGATCACGTCGAACATTGGTCGAAATCGGCCTGTAGATTGTACATAACCATTGGTGCTAGTTAAGGAAGCCATGAAGACCGTTCTAAAGAGAGACCTAAAAACACTCTCAGCAGAACGGAGGCCCTTCATGACAACCGAAGACATTATCATTCAGATTTTTTGCATTGTCGATGACGAGATGAAAGACATGACGAAACACACCCAAGCGATCCTCTATCCCAGTGAATTGGTAACGATTGGCATCCTCTTTGCCTTGAAAGGTGGTCACTTTCGTGCCTTCTATCGCTGGCTCAGTCGCGATTACGCCAACTTGTTTGCGGGGCTGCCGGAGCGCACCCGTCTGCAGCGCTTGCTCAAGACCCATCAGGACTGGTGTGATCAGTTCCTGGCGGCGCCCAGTTTCTTCACCGTGATCGACAGTTATCCTATTGAACTGCTCTTTCCCATCCGCCAAGGGCGCAGTCCAGAGCAAGTGGGCAAGAAAGGCAAAGATAAAGGTCGATGGAGTGTCGGCATCAAGTTGTGCTGGTTGCTCAATGACTCGGGACAAGTGGTGGCCTGGGATTGGGCCACCATGAATGTCCATGATCAGCACTTCCCTCCCGTGATCGAACGCGTCACCGGACAGAGCATTGTCCTGGCCGATTATGGCTTCCGCAGTGTGAAGGGGGTGCCCGACAACTGCAAGTTGTGTGCCAAAGGCACTTGGAATGACCGCATGTCTGTTGAGACGGCTTTGTCGATGGTCACCGTCGTGTGCGATCTCAAGCGCATTCATCATCGCTTGTCGCCCTATATTCAGGCGCGTCTGGCCTCGGTGGTGGCCATGTTTAATGTTTTGTTGACGCTCTTTCATCGCTTGCATCCTGATGCTGATCCTTTCCAGATGAGCATCGCTGAGTTTTCCTTGTAAACTAGCACCATTGGTTAGATAGGTGGGTGGAAATCTTCTTCACAGATTATCAGCAACTCGCTGGGATCTCTCCAGGTAAACAGAACCTGGTCGACGTCCTTCGTTCGGCAGGGGTATCCGATCGGATGCCGTTCATCCTTGCGTTTGATGGTTCGTACGATTTGCAACTCAATCGCTTCTTGCGGGAATTGCCGCATAATGGCGTGCGGTCCTGGCATTCCTGGAAAAGTTATGCGCTTGATCTGCTGATCTGGTGTCGCTTTCTCCAGGAGCATCGGAATACCACCGTCTGGAAAGCGACACGGGCCGACCTCATCGTCTATCACCAGGCCCGTCGTAGGGGACTTGCGCCATTGCCCTCTGCTCCGACGCTCGATTCTTCCAGAACGGCCTTCATCAGTGCCGCTTCCTGGAATCGCACGATTGCTGCTCTGGAGAAGTTTTATCAGTGGGCGAACGCAGAAGGCTACGTCAGTGTCCTCCCTTTTACCTATCGAGAAGCCCATTACCTCCATGGACACCATTTTACCACAGTGCGACGGAACACGGCGTTTGAGCGGGCTGCACGCCACCAGGAGATGAAATTCTTGACGATGGATGCGTATCTCTTTTTTCGGGATGTGGGTCTGCGGGGACGGTTGCCTGGTGGTGCGGAGGATGCGGCGTTCTGCGGACGCAATGGAGAGCGCAATGCCGTGTTTGCCGAGTTGCTGGTCACCATGGGCCTTCGCCTGACCGAAGCCAATAGCCTCGTGCTTCCAGAATTGCCAGCACTTCGGGAACCCGTGTCAAAGAGTGTGCCTTTTCTGCTGGCCCCCTCTACCGCGAAAGGACAAAAAGGCCGCAAGATCTACGTCCCGACGCGCATTGTGCGTCAAATTACGTCGTATGAAGAAATTGAACGCGCCAACGCGATTGTCCGTGGACACGAACGAGGAGTTTATGAGCGTTGGCCCCATCCCCTGCGTGTCATACATGCATCTCGTCGGAAGTGGACGGTGCAGGTAGGGGATGAGACGACAACGCTTCCGGTCTCTCGACTGACGCCGCAGGTACGCAGTTCCGCTCTGCTCTGTCAGGCCGATAGCACCTTCGAGGCTCCCATGAACCTCTGGCTGACCGAGCAAGGGACACCCATGACCTCGGATACCTGGGAAGCGATTTTTGCGCAGGCGAGCGCCCGTTGCTGCCGTTTGGGCTATGAGTTGTACGTGACGCCACACATGTTGCGACATACCTTTGCCGTCCACATGCTTGCCCAGTTGATTCGCGCTCAGATTGGTGTCCTGTTTGAGCGACCGCCAGATGACCCTTCCGTGCGAGCCGACGCTTATCGTCGACTGGCTGGCGACCCGCTGCGCACCCTGCAAAAGCTGTTAGGCCATGCGATGATTACGAGCACCTACATCTATCTCGACAATGTGTTGGAGGCACAGGCCTTGATCGATGACGCGCTGGATCGCTATGCTGGTGCGCTGGTTCCATCGATTGAGGAGGTTCATGATGTCTGAACCGTCCATTACGAAAGGGCACCCCCATGTGTCCTTCGCCTCGCAGTCTCTTGCGCCGGCAGATCCCTCTCCCGTCCCTCTTGCGCCGCCGGACATGATCCTGCGGTTTTCCGAAGGAAGGCAATTCCCGGTGCATCTGGCAAAAGAACCCTGCTCGGCTCTGGTCCGCGAACTGCTGATGGCGCTGGTTGGCCTGTGCGACTTTGGCGGGACAGTGAACTCGCCTGGCCGAGCAGAAGTGTATACGATCAGCATACGCAAGTTTGTACGCTATCTCTCCGCGCGCTCATCATCGCACGCAGGCCAGCTTTCGGTGAGTGATCTCACGCCGCAGGACCTGGATAGCTTTGAGGAGCAGGTGCGGGCACAGGCGACCCATGAAGAGAGTGTCTCCCCCTACATCTGGAAGGGGTCGCTTGTCCGCTTATTACGCTGGTGGAATGAAACTCATCCTGAGCGCCTTTCCGCTGCATTAAAGTCCCGGTTGGCCTATGTTGCCAATGGCTCAGTAGGCCGTTCTACGCCCCGTGATGGCTACAGCGGGCAGATCACTGACGCATTGCGCGCGGCCTGCCTCAAGGACATCCCACAGGTGACGGAGCGACTGACCATCCAATGTGATCAGCAACTTGCCGCCGGACGCGATCCCGAGGTGTATGGATGGCGAGACACCCACAATGTCGTCTGGCACATTGCCCACAACGGGATCATTCCGGCACACACTGTCGCCAAGAACTACTGGTATCAAGTCTCGGAAGGATTAGAAGAGGTCCATGCGCGGGTGTTCCCGACGGCACGCGATCTCGTCTCTTTTCTGGTGCTCCTTGCCCTCTCTACCGACATCGCGATCGAAGGCCTGAAGGATCTTCGCGTTGACTGCCTCCAGAATCCGGCCAACGGGACGGTGGAGATCCAGTACCTCAAACGGCGTGCGCATCCCCAGGAGTGGAAGACGGAACGAGTGCGCGACGGAGGGATCACCACACCAGGAGGGATCGTTCGCCTGGTGCTGCGGCTGACACAGCGCGCACGCACCCACTTTGAGACATCGCAGCTCTGGATTGCCTTCGGGCATGGGCACCTCTATCCTCCCCGTTTTCCTGTCACCCAGGAGAAGAGTCCGATCATGCGCTTCGTGGCCGATCATGATCTGCGCGATGAGCAAGGTCAACCACTCACTTTACAGCTCTTACGACTGCGCAAGACACGTCGCGCTGAGCGGTATGTGCTTGGTCATGGGCAACTGGAGGATGTGGCCAGGGGTGTCCACACCCCACAGGTCGCGGGCGACCATTACGCCGATATTCCGGCCTTGCGCCATGTCCATGAAGCCACGATTGCGCAGGCGCTTGAGGATGCCCTCCGGCAAACGTCGGCACATGTCCTCCCGCCAGCCGAAGAGGAGCGTCTGCGAGGCGATCCGGCAAGTGCGCCACTCAGCCTTTCTTTAGAACCAGAACAGGTCGAGGCACTGCTCTCAGGCGAGCAAGATGTGTGGGTGGCAGGGTGCGCCAACTTTTATGCCTCTCCCTTTGGCAAACAGGGCAGTGCCTGTCCGGTCCCGGTGTGGGGGTGTCTCGAATGCCCCAACGCGGTGATCACCAGCCGTCATCTCCCAACGATCTTGCTGTTCTTGAATCGCATGCAGGCCTCGCGTGAGCGCCTGGAAGAGCGAGCCTGGGCTGCGCAGTTTGGCCGAGCGTATGCGCGGATCGTCCAGCAAATCCTCCCGGCTTTTCCACCCGAAGTTGTCACGGCGGCTCGTGCCATGCTGGAAGCGACCACACCGGTTCTGGCACTTCCGCCCAATCTGGCCCTCTTGAGGCAAACGCCATGACATTTCCGTCGCTTCAACCCGCAGTGTTCCCTGAGCTTCGGATCGCTGAGGATACACCGGTGTTTCCAGCCTATGTAGGAACTCCCTCTGCGGCAAGCCTCCCGCTCTTTGGCGATAATGTGTGGGATCTGCGCGTCTTGCGCGTGCGTCGCAATCAGCCCCTGGACTGGCTGGTCGTCGATTTTCGCCCATTCACCGATCCGATCCGTCGGTTAGTCGCGAAGGAATATCTCTATGCTCGGCTCAATATCACCCACCCACACCATCGTCGCCTGGCTGTCACTGGTATGAAAGGGGAATACTATTTGCTCCGGCGTTTTTTCACCTACCTTGATACCGTCTGGGATGGTGTACGGCTCGTAGATGTGACACAGACGATGCTCGACGCGTATCTGCTTGCATGCCGCCAGGGGAAGAAGGGGCAGGTCATGACAGCAAGCACGGTGCAAGATCGTATCCTGATTCCGATCAAATTAGCAGCCTATCGGACGATCTTCTCCGGCGACGCACTCACGCTGGAGCCGTGGAAAGGCAAAAGTGCCCAATATGTGGCAGGTGCAGATCGGACTGACGAGAACACGACGCCGCGTATTCCTGAAGCGGTCCTGAGTCCGTTGATCCAGTGGGCACTCTTTTATGTCCAGATTGCGGCAAAGGACATTCTGGCTGCGCGTGCGGAACTGGCAGGGTATCACCAGGTATTGCCCAGAAGCATCACAACCAGCCGTCGCGACCGGCTAGAAGCGTGGATCGCCGCTCGTCGTGCTACCGGACGCAGCCTTCCTGCTAACGATGCACGCTATCAACACCATTACAAAGAGCCAGCATCGGCCTTGAACGGGGTCAACTGTGCGCTTATCGAACGGATGGCTGGGGTCGGTCAAATCAACGATCGCTTTTTGCGGCCCATGGTGGAACAGGCGGCGGGATCGATGGGCCTGGAACCTGGTGGGATGGACACGCCCATTTCTTGCCATCCGACCACGCAGCGGCCCTGGCGGGAGCGCTTCTCTCCCCTCTCTCTGCATCACGAAGAGTACATGCTCATTGCGGCGTGCTACATCGTTTGCGCCTATTTATCCGGGATGCGGGTGAGCGAAATCATGCAGTTGCAGCGCGGCTGTCACTTTACAGAAACCACTGCCGATGGCCTCATCACGCGGCACAAACTGCGCGGGACAACGTTTAAGGACTATGGACGCAGGGGCATCCCAGCCACCTGGGTCGTGATTGTTCCCGTTGCCGAAGCGATTGCCGTTTTGGAGCAACTGACCAACCGTGACGAGCTGTTCTGGGCACAGCGCATAAAACCCCAGACGGTTCCCTATGGAGCGGTGGTGCAGCATACCTATTTCTTGAAAATCTTTCGCGATCACGTCAATCGGATAGCAGCAACCGGAGCCGTACCGATCGCTGCCATCCCAGAGGTGGACGATACTCCCTGGTCGCTCAACTCGTTGCAATTTCGGCGTACATTGGCCTGGCATATTGCCAACCAGCCCTTTGGGGTCGTCGCGGGCAAAATCCAGTATCAGCATGTCTCCGTGACCACGTTCGAGGGCTATGCGGGACAATCGGAGTCCGGATTTCGCAGTGAGATCGAGGCGGAGCGTCAATTGCAACAGATGGAAGATATTGTGGATCGCTACAAGGAGTACTGCCATGGTGTGAAAGCAACCGGACCGGGAGCGGCACACGTCGGGCGCATCTTTGCGGACGTGCAGCAGGAATTGGGAGACTTTCCCGGTCACATTGTTGACCGAGGACGGGTCCGGGCCATGTTAATGCACCTGGGTCGCACCCTGTATCCCGGTCTGCTCACTGATTGTTTCTTCGATCCTGCGGTCGCGCACTGCCTCAAAGTCGTCAAGAGCGAGACACCGCTGATCGCCCAATGCCATCCTGATCGGTGTCCCAATTCGTGCATCACCGAGCGGCATCTGCCGGTCTGGGAACAAGCGATTGCCACGGCAAAAGAGCATCTGAACCAACGGCGTCTCCCAGTGTTGCAGCGAACGATTATCGAGCAACAGATCGCAGATTTTTCGCGAGTGATTGCTCCCTTGAAAGGAGTAAAGTATGACGGTGAGCCTGACAACGGAACGCAAGCTTCGGGTGGCGATGGATCGTCTGTGTAATGGAACCTCACAGCGCACGAACGGACAACTGACAGTGAGTAATCTAGCAAAAGAAGCAGGGGTCAGTCGAGCGACGGCCAATCGGGCTGAGGCTGTGCTGGCCGACTTTCATAACCGTACCATCGCGCTTGAGGAGACACCCGAGAAACTTCCAGGTTTGCGCGATCAAAACCGTGCGCTCGAACATCGCCTGGCCCAAGTGACGTCCGAAAAGAATCAGATCATCGCTGGTTTGCAAGCGACTGTGACCCTCCTGGCGCAGCAGATCCAAGCACTGACTTTGGAGAATGAACGGTTGCGTACAAGCATGATGAGATTGGTTGACAACGTGACGGAACTGCCTCGTCGGTGAGAGCAGCGCTCCAAGGAAGCGATAGGTACCGAAATGATGACGTTCTCTACCGAGTCTGTTACCAGGAACGAATAAAAAGCTTGTCTGCGTTCTTCTGGTGGGCTTCGCCGATACCGACCAGTATGGCAAGTGAGCAGACCGTTTTTTGCTCTTTTTTGCGTATTCGCTTTTTAATTGATTTCTCCTAAAACATCTGCTATACTGAAGCCGTTCTACTTCTACACGTTTTTTAGTAAAAAATAGAGAAGAGTGATGCGAGAGCAACCTCGATCGTTCGATATTTGCATTCTCTGTGCGTTGTATGAAGAAGTCAACGCGGTCATCGACGAATTTGAGACCCGCTGTGGCGTTTCTTTTACGAGGGCGTTTCGTAGCCTGAACCAGCTCGAGTATCGCCACACGATGATCCAGAACCAGCGTGGCGAATCCCTCACCATCTTCGTCACCTGGCTGTCTCGCATGGGAGCGCAGCGTACAGCACTCGATCTTGCTCCCCTGTTGCATGAAATCCATCCGCGCTTCGTAGCGATGACGGGGGTGTGTGCTGGAGATCGACGCAAAGTGAAGCTCGGCGATCTCATCGTCGCAACCGATGCCTACCACCCGGAGGGAGGCAAGATCACCACAGGATCGGATGGCCAGCCCATTCACTTGCCCGAAACCCGGACGGCAGGTGCAACGACGCAGGTGATCCAATACGTTCAGGGCTTCGACGAGTGGCGTGAACCAGTGCGCGAGATGAAACGCCAGCAGATCAAGCGTGCGTGGAGAGCCACAGATGAACCAGTATGTCATGTCGAAGTGATGGCTTCCACTATGGCCGTGCGCGCTGATAATCCGTTTCCAGAGTGGACTGTGCAGCACCATCGCAAGACGGTCGGGATCGATATGGAGGCGGCCACATTCTATACAGCCCTGAGCGACTTTCCGCTGATGCATGGGCTGGTCGTGAAAGGCGTGAGCGATTACGGAGATAGCACCAAAACCGATCGTTATCGTGACTACGCCAGACGCGCCTCGGCGGTGTATCTGCTACACTTTCTTCAGGAATATGTGACGGAAGAGACGATGCCTCGGCGCGATGTGCTACCGTCCGAAGGTCGGGCAGAACTGCTTCTTTTTCACGGTTCACTTTCCCCTGATGTTAAGAGCCAGTATCAAGCCTGGCTTTCAGCGAACACTGCAACTTTTCGCATTCCAGGCTCTTCCGGTTTATCACTGCCTATTGAAGCTGCATGGACTGAACTGTATGTTCTTAGAAAACAAGATGCGCCAATACAACAAGATGTTGAGGAACTGTTAATACGTTATCACGAATGGGAGCGAGCCGCATCTCGTGCTGATAAGGATGGCTATAACGCAAAAAACGTCGCCGAAATTGGCTATCGAGTCATGATCATTGGCGGCCCAGGCGCAGGCAAGAGTACGCTGTGTCGTAAACTTGCTTATGATCTTACAGATCTCGAAGAAGTAGTCGTGTGGATCGATCTCCCTTCTCTTGCCAATCGTATCCAGAACGGGATAAATATTACTACTGCGCTTATCGATATAGCAACCAACGGTTTTGACGCTCCGTTCAAGGTTCGAGAAGCGCTTCTCGCCCAAGCCGACTGTCTAGTTGCTGATGGGCTTGACGAGTGTGGCGATTTTGTCCCCACAATTGCAAATGCCTTGCAACGCTGGGCAACTGCCCATCCGTTCATTCGTATTGTGCTCACCTCACGTCCAATAGGATACGAGACCGGGTATTTCCCTGGCTGGGAGCACTATGATTTGATGCCACTCACACAAGACCAAGTGCAATCTTCTTCCCGGAAACTCGTTCAGGCTCTTGTTTCTGATGCTACGACTGTGGAGAAAAATGTTGCGAGTTTCCAAGAACAACTGGAAAATAATCATCTCGCATCGCTGGCTGCACGCAATCCGCTGTTACTCAGTTTCTTAATCCAGTTGTCTCTCGAAGGAGAAACCTTAGCGCGCCAGCGTGCGGATCTTTATGAACAGATCCTCAACCTATGGCGTGTATCTCTTCCACAAGATCGTAAGTGGCAGGTTTCACAGCTTGATGTGCTCCTCGCCTGGCGTTCGCTGGAACTTGTCGGATGGTTATTTTTGCTCTCCGAAAGAGGGCAAAAGGCACACTCTCACGACCAGTTGATGCAGCAGATGAGTCAGCAACTTGCACAGGAGATGGGTACTCGACCTCTCCAAGTAAGCGCCACCGCCAGCAATTGCTTACAGTTCTGGCATGAACGAGGGGTATTGGATCGCTTCCGCATAGGACATCAAGAGATTTATACCTTCGTTCACGCGACGTTCAATGAATATGCAGCAGGACGATACTTAGCTCATCTGAGCAAGCCTGAAATCCGGGCATGGGTACGGAATAAATGTCACGATGCCCGTTGGCATGAACCTATATTATTAGCTGCTGGTTGCGGCGCGGTTGAAGTTGTTGTCGAGACGTTGTTGGAAATTGATGCCGAAGACGAGCAAGCAACATCTGTATTATTGTTTGCAGCAGCGGCTCTTGTTGAAGCTCCAACAGCTCCCAGCACGCTTATACAGTTAGTGATCAATCGTCTCATCGCTTGCCTGACGTCAGCTGATCCGAATTTTGCATATGAGGTTGCCGACCAAGGGGTTAGCTTGGTTAAAAAGGTACCGGATCTTTTTGTTTCTCTGCTGCTACCGCTGTTTCAGCATCCTCAACAGTGGACACGTCTCTCTGCTCTGTATTTGGCATTGGAATCTAAAGAGAGCATCGTTGATGCTGAGGAACTCGAAGTATTTTTGGATATCCTGATTACCGAGGAGCTACAACCTCACCGAAGAGGAGCTGTTTTTACAAGTCAGAGGCACTTACTTTTTACGCATGGATGGGATTTACAGAATAAAATGATTCTACTGGGGGCGGAAACGCTTGCCCGTATGCGTCCCGATGCGAGAACGAGAAGTTTGCTACAAACGCTCTATGAGAGTAGTCATACTATCAATACAGGAATACATGAGAAACTGAGCTATATTCTCCTTGATCTTGGCTGCGACAAATTTGTTGAAGAACAAGAAAAAGGACAACGAGAGGACTTTCACCAGCTTAGGCAACTTACGAGAATGTGCCTGGCTGAAAGCTGCCTAGCTGGTCAGAACATACTGGAAACAATCCTGCGTTTGACATCCTCTCCCCTTACTTCAACAAAGAAACGAAGTAAACTCAAAGCTTTGGCTATGTTGCTCTATGGACACCATCCCGTTTGTTGTGTACTGGTAGAGCTTTCTCAAGGGGGAAATTTAAGAGAATAATACAGGCATAGGATGTAACAGTTACATTCTTCCATCAAAACAAGGAGGGAACTATGCCTGTCCCCAAGA
>Ga0137380_10002094_pt1 | contig 16755 bp, 19 predicted proteins | sample SagtaG_17_FD_104809 | JGI IMG/M metagenome (GOLD analysis project Ga0137380, IMG submission 104809) | Vadose zone soil microbial communities from Sagehorn Ranch, Mendocino, California, USA - Sage2_L_100_16 metaG | ecosystem: Environmental > Terrestrial > Soil > Vadose zone | place: USA...
GCTCCGGTGGCGAGGGCCTTCCGGCGCACCGCCTCCAGATCGTCGCCCTGGCCCACGTCGCCGCAGTAGGCGACGATCTCCGCGCCCCCGTAGTTCTCCTTGATCCAGGGAATGATGATCGAGGTGTCGAGCCCCCCGGAGTACGCCAGCACCACCTTCTTCACGCTGCTCATCGGCCAGACTCTCCTTTTAACGCGGAGGAAGCGGAGGAACGAGGAGGACGCGGAGATCCTGAAAGATCGGCTCACGCAAACTGTTCATGTCCGCCTCCGCGTTCTCTCCGTTGTCCTCCGCGTTCTCCTCGTTGAATCCGTTTCTCATGCGGCGGCGCCGCCGGAGCCGCCTTCGACGACAGCCGCCGGGGGCGGCGGGGGAGCGGGCGCGGCCCCGCACCCCGTGGCCAGAACCTCGTCGAGCGCGCGGAGCAACCGCCGGATCTCCTTGCGCCTCACCACGAGCGGCGGCAGGAGCCGCACCACGTTGTCGCCGGCCCGGGTCACCAGGATGCCCTTCTCGCGCAGGGCCTTCACGACCGGCAGCGCGGCCGCCTCCAGCTCGATGCCGACCATCAGGCCCAGGCTCCTCACCTGCTTCACGGCGGGATACGTGCGCGCGATGAGGTTCAGGCCCCGCCGCAGGAGCGTCGCCTTCGCGTTCACCTTGGGCAGGAACTCCGGGGCGGTGAGGCGGTCGAGCACGACGAGGGACGCCGCCGCGGCGACGGGGTTGCCGCCGAAGGTGCTGCCGTGGTCGCCGACTGCGATCGCGCCCGCCAGCTCCTCCTTGAGGAGCACCGCTCCCAGCGGCAGGCCGCCGCCGAGCGGCTTGGCGAGGGTGACGATGTCGGGCCGGATCCCCGCGTGCTGATACGCGAAGAGCCGGCCGGTGCGGCCGAGACCGCACTGCACCTCCTCCGATACGAGCAGCGCTCCCCGCTCCCGGCACAGGTCGGCCAGGCCCTGGAGGAACTGCCGAGGCGCGACGCGCACGCCCCCTTCGCCCTGTACCGGCTCCACGAAGACGGCGGCCGTGCGCGGGCCGATGGCGGAGGCGGCCGCGGCGAGGTCGTCCCACGCGCAGAACCGCACGCCGGGAATCAGGGGCTCGAACGGCGCGCGGTACTTCTCGCTCCAGGTCATCGAGAGCGCGCCCATCGTGCGGCCATGGAAGGCGCGCTCGAAGGCCACGAACTCCGTGCGCCCCGCGGGTCCGCCGATGCGGCGGGCGAACTTCATCGCGGCCTCGACCGCCTCCGTTCCCGAGTTGGAGAAGAAGACCTTGGACGGGAACGCGAGCGCGGAGAGGCGGTCGGCCAGCCGCAGCACCGGCTCGCTGTAATAGAGGTTGCTCGCGTGCACCAGCCGGCCCGCCTGCTTGCGGATGGCCGCCACCACCTTGCGGTCGCCGTAGCCCAGGCCGTTGACGCCGATGCCCGCCGCGAAGTCGAGGTACGTGCGGCCCTCGGCGTCGGTGACGCGCGAGCCCTTGCCGGACACGATCACGAGGTCCCGGTCGTAGACCGGCAGCAGCGCGCTCACGAGAGCCCCCGCCGGATGCGGGTGCCCGTGAAGCCTCCGGTCAGGCGCGCCTTGCCCGCCACCACCACCTCCGGTATGCCGGCCTGCGCCGCCTCCAGCGCCATCCTCACCTTCAGCGCCATGCCCGCCGTGATCGTTCCGTCCTCGATCAGCCGGTGCGCGGTCGCCGCGTCCAGGACGGCCACCGTCTCCTCTCCGACCCGGACGCCGTCGACGTCCGAGAGGTAGACGAGCGCGGCCGCGTCGAGGCTCCGGGCGAGGACGAGCGCGGCCTCGTCCGCGTTGACGTTCACCGGCTCCCCCTCCGGCCCGCACGAGACCGGCGAGACGACCGGAAGCAGTCCGGCGTCCCACAGCGCGCGGATGGGGGCGGGCTTCATCTCGACCGGCACACCCACCCGCCCGAGGCCGGGCTCGAGGCGCGCGCGGATCATCGCGCCGTCGCGGCCGGAGATACCGGCTGCGGGGAGGCCCGCGGTCGTCAGCCCCGCCGCCAGTCCCTTGTTGACGATACCGGAGAGGACCATCTCCACCACCTCCATCGCCGCCGGCGACGTCGCCCGTCTCCCGCCCACGAACCGCGACTCGATGCCCAGCGCCTCGAGCATGCGGTCGACGTGGCGGCCGCCGCCGTGCACGAGGACCGACGGCCCCGGCGCGCGGCGGATGTCCTCGGCCAGCGGCGCGATGAGGCCGGAGTCCTCGAGGGCCGGACCGCCCACCTTGTAGACCCGAATCGGCCGGGGGTCGCGGGCGAGCGAGAGCCGCCGGCTCACGACCGCGCCCCGGCCCGCGTCGGCAGGCCCTCGGCCTCGGGCCAGCCCAGGGCCACGTTGAGGTTCTGCACGGCCTGGCCCGCCGCGCCCTTGACCAGGTTGTCGAGGGCGGAGAAGACGACCGCCCGTCCCGCCGCGGCGGCGTGGACCGACATGAGGCAGTCGTTGGTGCCGACCACGTCCGACAGCCGGGGCGGGGCGCCGACCACCTTCACGAAAGGCGAGCCCGGGTACGCGCGCTCGAGGGCGCGCGACAGGTCCGCGTCGGAAGCGCGGGTCTTCACGTAGAGCGCGGAGAGTATCCCGCGCCTCACGGGCAACAGGTGCGGACAGAACGTCAGCGCCATCTTCGTGCCCGTACGCTCGGCGAGCACCGCCTCCATCTCGCCCACGTGCCGGTGCGTGCGGCCCGGCGAGTAGGCCTTCAGGTCCTCGTCCACCTCGCAGAAGAGCAGGTCCTCCCGGGCCGCGCGCCCGGCGCCGGTGGCGCCGCTCTTCGCATCGATCACGACGTCGTCCGGATCCACGAGCCCTTCGCGCACGAGCGGCACCAGGGGCAGGAGCACGCTCGTCGCATAGCAGCCGGGGTTCGCGATGAGGCGCGCCCCGCGGATGCGGTCGCGGTACAGCTCCGTGAGGCCGTAGGGCGCGCCGAGGAGCGCGGGGGCGGGGTGGTCGTGGCCGTACCACTCCTTGTACGAAGCGGCGTCGGGGAGGCGCAGGTCACCGGAGAGGTCGACGACGACCGACTGCGGCCGCGCCTCGCGCAGCCGCGCGGCGTAGGAAGCGGAGATGCCGTGGGGCAGCGAGAGCAGGTAGGCGTCGGCCTCCTGGGCGAGGCCCGCCTCGTGGGCCAGGTGTCCTTCCCCTGTGCCCGTCGTGAAGGCCACCCTCGCCCGCGGATGCGCGGAGAGCAGCCGCACGGCCTCCCGGCCCGCGTAGCCGGTCGCACCAAACACACCCACCTTCAGCATCTCTGCGCTCTCTGCCCGCGCTTCCTGCCTTCTCTGTGCCCTCTGCGGCTGCCCAAAATGAAAAACCCGCTGGCTCGTATCCAGCGGGTCGGAAGGTCCGTTCGACTGGCGATGCGAACTAGACCATGGCTCCCCGCCGGGACGGGCCTCGCCTATCGCGGGCCGGCGGTCGCACGGCAGGGCGCGCCATCATCGCAACCCTGATCATAGGGCAAAGCGGCGAGGTGTCAAGGCGTTTTGGCGTTAGCATGCTAGCCGAGGTGACGCGATGCCCGAGACGTTGATCCCTGCCCGCAGCCTCCCGCTCACCGACCTCTCCGAAGACGAGCGGATGTTCCGCGACCAGGTGCGGGAGTTCGCGGAGGCCGAGGTGCGACCGCTCGTCGGGAAGATGGACGAGGAGGCGCACATCCCGCGCGAGCTGATCGACAAGTGCTTCGACCTCGGCATCATGGGCGTCGAGATCCCCGAGGCGATGGGCGGGGCCGCCGCGACCTTCTTCATGTCCGTGCTCGTGGTGGAGGAGCTGGCGCGGGTGGACGCGTCGCTGGCGGTGCTGGTGGACGTGCAGAACACGCTCGTGAACAACGCGCTCCTCCGCTGGGGGACCGACGAGCAGAAGGCCCGCTACCTGCCGAAGCTCGCCTCCAAATGGGTCGGCGCGTATGCCCTCTCCGAGGCGGGCTCCGGCTCCGACGCGTTCGCCCTCGCCTGCCGGGCCGTCGAGGAGGGCGACCACTACGAGCTGACGGGCCGCAAGCTCTGGATCACCAACGCCGCCGAGGCCGACCTGTTCATCGTCATGGCGACGATCGACCCCGGCAAGGGCTACAAGGGGATCACCAGCTTCCTCATCGAGCGCTCATGTCCCGGCTTCCAGGTCGGCCGGAAGGAGGACAAGCTCGGCATCCGGGCCTCTTCGACCTGCGAGCTGGTGCTGGAGGCCTGCCGCGTGCCGAAGGCGAACGTGCTCGGGCGGGTGGGCCAGGGCTACAAGATCGCCATCGAGACGCTCAACGAGGGCCGCATCGGGATCGGCGCGCAGATGGTGGGCGTCGCCCAGGGCGCGTTCGAGCAGGGACTGCGCTACGCGCAGGAGCGGCGCCAGTTCGGCCGGCCCATCGCGGAGTTCCAGGCCGTGCAGTTCCTCCTCGCCGAGCTGGCCACCGAGCTGGAGGCCTCGCGCCTGCTCACGTACAACGCCGCGCGGCGGCGCGACACCGGCGCGGCCTTCATCAAGGAAGCGGCGATGGCGAAGCTGTTCGCCTCGCGCGCCGCCGAGCACGTCACCTCGAAGGTGATCGAGATCCACGGCGGGTACGGTTTCTCGCGCGAGTACCCGGTGGAGAAGTACTTCCGCGACCAGAAGGTCGGCCAGATCTACGAGGGCACCACCCACATGCAGCTCATGGTGATCGCGAAGCAGCTCCTCGGGAAGCTCTGAGTGGCGCTGCTCTCCCTCCGCGCCGCCGAGCTGCTCGACCGCTTCGCGTCCCCCGATCCCACTCCCGGTGGCGGCTCCGCCTCCGCCCTCGCGGGGGCCACCGCCGCCGCGCTCGTGACCATGGTGTGCCGCATGTCCAAGACGCGCACCGGCGATCCGGCCGAGCGCGCGCGGCTCGAGGAGGCCCTCGCCGACGCCCGTACGGCGGGCGATCAGTGCCGCCGGCTGGTGGACGAGGACAGCGCGGCCTACGACGCCGTGGTCGCCGCGTACAAGCTGCCCAAGGCCAGCGAGGACGAGAAGGCGGTCCGCAAGCGCGCCATCGACGCGGCCGTCTCGGTCGCCACCGACGTTCCCCTGCGCACCGCCGAGATGTGCCGGGTCGTGCTGGGGGCGGCGCAGGCGGCGGCGGAGAACGGCAACCCCAACGCGGTCAGCGACGCCCGCACGGCGGCGGCGCTGGCGTGGGCGGGCCTGCGCGGCGCGGCGGAGAACGTGCGCATCAACCTGGGACCCGGCGGCGCCTCGGCCCTGCGCGACCACATCGACGGGATCGAGCGGCAGGCAGACGCGTCGCTCGCCGCGCTGGGGCTGGCTCCGGCGGGACCGGCTCCCGCGGGGGATCGCTGAGCGCATGGGACACCGCCTGCTGATCGTGGACGACGAGGAAGGGATCGTACTCACGATGAAGGAGTACTTCGAGACCTACGGCCACCAGGTCGACGTCGCCGGCGGGCGCGAGGAGGCGGAGAAGTTCCTGCTCGGCGCGCCCTATGCGCTGATGATCGCGGACTTGCGTCTCGACCCCGTGCGGGACGCCGACGGACTGGACCTGCTCGCGCTCGTGCGCGAGCGGTTCCCCACGACGCGCGTCGTGCTCTTCACGGGCTACGCCACGCCGGAGGTCATCAACGAGGCCCGCCGGCTCGGGGCCGACGCCTTCCTGCAGAAGCCCCAGGCCCTCACCGACGTGGCCCGGGTGGTCTTCGGCTTGCTGGCGTCCGCGCCCCGGACCTAGGTAACTCCTCCGGCGCCAGTGGTCGGCGCGCGAGTTGGAACAACTCCTCCGGCGCCAGCGTTCGGCGCGCGCAGCGGAGCGTTACCTCTGCCGCCTCGCGGCGGATTCACTCCGACGCGAGGCGCTTGACGAAGCCTCGCGCGGAGCGGAGCGCGCCGCATTCGGTTAAAGAAGCGGCTGGTCGGCGTCGTCCTTGAAGTGGAACGTGTGGCTGAACCCCGGCAGGATCTGCACCTGTCGGTCGTACTCGCACAGGATCGTGCGCCGGGTCTCGAGCGTGTTGATCTTGCAGGTCTTGCTGTTGATGTAGCCCTCGAGCTTGTTCTCGCTCACCTCGTGCATGATCATGCGCAGCACGTCATCGTCGGAGCGGTGGCGCCCCACGCGCGCGATCTCGTTCAGCTTGTCCTTGAAGTTGTAGTCCGCCCAGAACACGGGGGCGACGTTCCAGATGCCGAAGATCACGGCCACGAAAATGACGAGCCCGACCAGCGTCCCCAGCCTGCCCTCGCCGACCTCGCGTCCAAGTCTCATTTGCTCCTCCCGAGACGTCAGCGGATCACGTGGAAGAATCGGTTCCAGCGGGTCTTGCCGAACGCGGAGAGCGTGTCGCGGAGCCACGCGACGATCCCGGTGCGGGCGTATTCCTCCCGCGAGGCGTTGTACGACCAGTAGACGAGCAGGGCCCGACCCTTGACCTGGTCGCGGGGCAGGAAGCGCCAGAAGCGGCTGTCTCGGCTGTTGTCGCGGTTGTCGCCCATCACGAAGAGCTGGCCGGCCGGCACCACCTCCGGCCCCCAGTTGTCCCGCGCCCCTTCGTTGCGCAGGCCGTACTCGGGGTCGTCGTGCCGCAGGGGAGGCTCCTCGAAGTGCGCATAGGGCTCCACGAGCGCCTGACCGTTGATGTACACCGTCTTGTCGCGGATCTCCACCGTCTCGCCCGGCAGGCCGATGACGCGCTTGATGAAGTCGCGCGTCGGGTCCTCGGGGAACTTGAACACGACGACGTGTCCGCGCTCGATGGGCTTCTTGGCGAGGATCCGGTCCTCCAGCGGGAGCGCGGACGGCGAGTAGATGACCTTGTTGACGAGGAGGTGGTCCCCGATGAGGAGGTTCGGCTGCATGGAGCCGGTGGGGATCTTGAACGCCTGCACCACGAAGGTGCGGATGAAGAGGGCGAGGATCACCGCCACCACCACCGACTCGAGGTATTCGCGGGCGACGGACTTCTTGAAGGGGGCGGGGGCGTCGGTAACGGGCTCGGTCCGGGGCTGGGCGGCGGCCATCGGTGAGTATTCTAGCCGAATGCTGGCGAATCGGCAGTGCAAGCCACTGACGGGCAGGCGCAGACCGAGCAGCGGGCGTTAATGGGGGAGGACCGACTCCAGTTCGGTCGCCAGCTCGCGCACGTCCTTGAAGTAGCGCGCATGTGTCCGCTTCAGGGCCTCGCGAGAAGATGCACCGAGCAGAACCACTTCGATATCGGGATCGCCGCTCTCTTGCCTTTCGCGTTCGAAACGGCGCTTTAGGGCGGTCTTTCGGTCGGAGCCCAGATCGTGGATCTCCTGCAACTGGCCCGTCGAACGCCGATAGACCAGAAGATAATGACTCATCAGTCGTTCTTCGACCTCTCCACCAACCCCCTCAAGTTATCACGAATCGCGTCGCAAAGCCTAGTGAGATCGGTCTGAGGTGACTTCAGTCGTGCATCGAGTCGAGGGCGGAGCAACCGAAGTTCACGCTGACCACTGGATGCCTCGCTCGGAGGCGGAAGCCGAGTCCTCTCAGTCCGAATCGAATCGATGTGTTCCTCAATCTGGCGGAATGTGTCAGACAGGGACATGAGGCGCTGGACGGCACCTTCCCAACCTTCAGCGACGCCACCGTAACGAACCTCGCGCCCCGCCTGGTCCCCAAGCCTCTCCATGGACTGTGCCCATAGGTCCTGAAGTCTTGTTCGCACCTGGATCTCAACGGGCTAGCCGTTGACCTCCGGGATGACATGCACAGCCCGATAGCCGTAACTGGGGTGTTGGCGGCGATCGACGATCCGGGCATCATCGAAGAGACCGGCGATCCTCTCGACCATTTGGGTCTGGGTCCCCAGGCCCATGTCCTCGACGATGCGCAGCCCGGCGATGTCCTGCATTTCCGCCAGCCGCATCTTCTCGCGACGCAGCTTGTCGACGATCGTATTGACGGTCTTCAGCCTCGAGGTCGCATCGAGTCTCAACTTGTCCTTGAGCGCCGCCTGCGCTTTGGCCATCGGGGCGTCATAGAGTGCCCTGAGGCCCTGTAGCCGTTCTAGAGTTTCGGCGTCGATTGTGGGGTCGTGTCTCAGTTTTTCGCCGAGCTTGTTGATTTGATACTTGGTAAGCCCCACTCGTCCAGGACGTTAGTCCACTCTTAGGACAGCCAGAAACGCCTCCTGGGGAATGTCCACCTGGCCCACGCGCTTCATCCGCTTCTTGCCTTCCTTCTGCTTCTCCAGCAGCTTGCGCTTCCGGGTGATGTCACCTCCGTAGCACTTGGCGAGCACGTTCTTGCGCAGCGGCTTGACGGTCTCGCGCGCGATCACCCGGCTGCCGATGGCGGCCTGGATGGCCACCTCGAACATCTGGCGCGGGATCATCTCGCGCATCTTCTCCACGAGCGTCTTGCCGCGCTGGTAGGCCATCTCGCGGTGCACGATGAGGGAAAGCGCGTCCACGGGGTCGCCGTTGACGAGCAGGTCCAGCTTCACGAGGGGCGAGGTCCAGTAACCGGAGAACTGGTAGTCGAGCGAGGCGAACCCGCGCGAGGCGGACTTCAGCCGGTCGTAGAAGTCGAGCAGGATCTCGTTGAGGGGCAGCTCGTAGGTGATCATCACGCGGGTCTGCGTGAGGTAGTCGAGCCCCTTCTGCACGCCGCGCTTCTCCTGGCACAGCTTCAGGATCGGGCCCACGAACTCGTCCGGCGTGAGGATGACCGCGGTGATGATCGGTTCCTCGATCGCCTCGATGGATCCCGCTTCGGGGAGCTTGGCGGGGGAGTCGACCTCCACGATCTCACCGTCGGTGCGGAGGACGCGGTACCGCACCGAGGGCGCCGTCACCAGCAGCTCGAGGTTGAACTCGCGCTCCAGCCGCTCCTCCACGATCTCCATGTGGAGCAGGCCGAGGAACCCGCAGCGGAAGCCGAAGCCGAGGGCGGCCGAGGTCTCCGGCTCGTAGAAGAACGAGGAGTCGTTGAGCCGCAGCTTCTCGAGCGCGTCGCGCAGCTCGGCGTACTGGTCGGCGTCCACCGGGTAGAGGCCGGCGAACACCATCGGCTTGACCTCCTTGAAGCCGGGCAGGGCCTCGGGCGCGGGGCGCCGGTCGTCGGTGAGCGTGTCGCCGATGGCGACGTCCGAGACCTTCTTGATGCCGGCGATCACGAAGCCCACCTCGCCCGCCGAGAGCGAGTCCACCGGCAGTGGCTTGGGCGTGAACACGCCGACCTGCTCCACGTCGTAGACCCCGCCCGACGCCATCAGGCGCACCTTCATCCTCGGGTCGAGCCGCCCGTCCACGACGTGGACGAGGACGACCACACCCCGGTACTGGTCGAACCAGGAGTCGAACACGAGCGCGCGCAGCGGCGCGACGGGATCGCCCTTGGGCGGCGGCACCCGCTCCACGACCGCCTCGAGGATCTCGTCGATGCCGATGCCCTGCTTGGCCGAAGCGAGGATGGCGTGGGAGGCGTCGATGCCGATGATGTTCTCGATCTGCTCCCGCGCCTTCTCGGGCTCGGCGCCGGGCAGGTCGATCTTGTTCAGCACGGGGATGATCTCGAGGCCGGAATCGACGGCCAGGTGCGCGTTGGCCAGGGTCTGCGCCTCGACGCCCTGGCTCGCGTCCACGACGAGCAGCGCCCCCTGGCAGGCGGCCAGCGAGCGCGACACCTCGTAGGAGAAGTCGACGTGGCCGGGGGTGTCGATGAGGTTCAGGACGTAGTCCTGGCCGTCCTTCGCCTTGTACTCCAGCCGCACCGAGTGCTGCTTGATCGTGATCCCCCGCTCCTTCTCGAGGTCCATCGAGTCGAGGAACTGCTCGGTCATCTCGCGCTGGGTGAGCGCGCCCGTGCGCTCGAGGAGGCGGTCGGAGAGCGTGGTCTTGCCGTGGTCGATGTGCGCGATGATCGAGAAGTTGCGGATGTTCTTCATGGAAGGGGGATTGGCCCGAGGCGCGAGACCGTCCTCATGCGACATTCTAACGTGATCTCACGCCGGGGGCCCCGAAGGCGGAGGGCTCTCGGTCCACCCCAGCGTCCGGCGCGCGGAGCGGAGCGTCTCCTTTGCCGTCACGCGCCGATTCACTCGGCGCGTGACGCTAATGATTTCCGACGCGCAGCGGAGCGCGCCGCATTCCGGAATCAGACGCTTCGGCCGACGACGACCACGTCGAGGCGGGCGCTGCCCACGAAGAAGCCGCGGCCCTTCTCGTCGAGCCGCCAGGTCTCGTTGTAGCGGAACAGGCGGTCGGCCAGCGCGCGCAGGGGTCGCATGACGCCGTCGCGGACGGCCTCGGCGTCGGGGCACGCGACGGCCAGCGCCACGCGGCCGTTGACGAAGGCGAGCAGGAAGTCGTCCGCCTCCCAGCCCTCGAAGACGTCCTCGGCCGGACCCTCGCCGGCCATGCTTCCCGGCAGCGCGAAGAGCGCCGCGCTGCGCTCCTCGAGGAGGCGGCGCAAGGCCCAGTCCTCGCGGCCTTCCGGCTCGGGCGTCTCGAAGAGGATGCGGCCCGGCTCCATCAGGCAGGCGTACCGCCCCCGCGCTTCCTGGCGCACGGCGTCGAGCAGGTGGCGGATGTCGTCGGCCAGCCGCTCGCGGGACTCGAACACGGGCGGATTATTCCACGCCGCCGCCGTCAGGGCGCGGCCCGGGGGGCCACCTTCTCCGGCTCGGGCTCCTCGCGGCGGTGTACGTGCGCGTTGATCCGGCCGAGCAGGATGCGCACGACCCGCAGGTCGTGGCCGGCGTCGACCATCAGCACGGTGATGTCGCCGGCCGCCCACAGCAATCCGGCCAGGACCAGCAGCCGGGTGGCCTCCCCGAGCAGCGTGGTGATGGACTGGCGGCCGTCGATGACCAGGCCGAGGACCACCTCGCCGAGCAGCATGATCATGATCAGCGCGGCCAGCACCTTGAACAGCTTCGCGATGTAACGCAGCGCCACGTAGGGCTCGAGGTCGGCGGTGCGCACGCCGGTGGCGCTGACGAGCCCCTGCCGGCTGTCCACGGGCGGGGCCCCGCACGCGGGGCACACGCGGTTGAAGTCCTTCCTCTCGCTCCCGCACTCAGGACACGTTGGTTCCGTCACACGCTCCTCCTTGAATGACCCCCACCTTCATCAGCCCTCAAGTCCCGCCGCATCTGACCTTACCCGTTGCCGGTGCCGCGCCAGCGGGCCCGATAGCCCCGCACGTCCACGTGCGTGAACGGTCCGTGGCCGCAGCAGGCCGGATAGATCCCCACGCCGCCGGTCAGCGCCGGATACCTGGCCTCGACCCTCTCCGCCGCCCGCGCGATCACCTCGGAGTCGGCGGGATCGACCCGGCCGTCCCCGTTGAGGTCGTCCATCACGCCGTTGCGGTCGTTGTCCACGAAGATGTCGGCGGCGTCGCCGTACATGTGCCGGCTGAGGCTGGCCCGCCCGGCCGTGTTGCCGCCGCGGTGGTTGTAGATGGGGGTGCGAAAACCGCTCATGATCTGCACGCGCTCTACCGGGTGCCCCTCGGCCTCCAGCTCCTGCACGATCAGCTCCAGCTTGTCGAGCAGGCGCGAATCCAGCAGCAGGTACTTCGGCCACACCTCGAACTGGTCCTTGGTCAGGAAGTCGCGCAGCTTGAAGTGCTCCGAGACCGGCGTGTCCTGGTTCTCGCGCGTCACCTCGATGAAGCCGGCAGGGTTCGCATACGAGGGACGGGGCGGATCGCCGCCGCCCTCGAACGGCCAGCGGCCGAGGTAATAGAGGCCGATGCGGTCCTTTTTCTTCTCGGCGAAGGGGATGAGGGTGATCACCCGCAGGTCGTCGATGGGGCGGGTGGCCTTGTTCATCTCCACCGCGAGCTTGTACACGCCCGGGTCCTTGGGCGCATTGAAGGTCAGGGTGTCGCCCGGCGAGCGGAAGGCCACCTGCAGCTTGCCCGACCGTCCCCGCAGCGAGTCCAGGAACTCGAGCGGCGCCTCTTTGAGGTAAACGATTTCGCCGGCGCGGGGGTCGGAAAGCCCCGCTGCGAGCGCGCGGACTGGCGTCGGGACCTCTTCCTCCTGCCGCTCCCGGCCGAGGTACCGATCCCGGAGCGCGATCGACCAGCCCACCACCAACACGCCGGCGAGCGCGGCCGCCGCCTGGTTGAACCGGCGCTCCTGCCTGGGCGTCAGGCCCAAGCGCTTCCGGCGCGCGCGCGGCGGGAGGAAGGCATCGCTCACGACAACCCGATCCCATCGTCGCCCGGAAGAGCGCGGCGCTTCAAGAGGCCCGCGCGGAACGGCCGCAGACGGTTGAACCGCAGGGATTTCGGTGGTACAAACCTGACCGGCTAGGAGCAACAGGCGATGCTCAGGAAGATCCTCGCGGTGGACGACTCGGCCTTGATCCACCAGATGTACAAGCTCTTCCTTTCCCGCTACAAGAACTGCAAGCTCATCAGCGCCATGAACGGGCTGGAGGCCCTCGACAAGCTCGCCCAGGAGGAGGGCATCGACCTCATTCTCCTCGACATCAACATGCCGGTCATGAACGGCCTGGAGTTCCTGCAGCGGCTCCAGAAGGAGTCCGCCTACCAGGCCATCCCCGTCATCATCATCTCCACCGAGGGGAAGGAAGAGGACACCATCCGGGGCCTCAAGATGGGAGCCAAAGGCTACGTGAAGAAGCCCTTCCAGGCCTCGGAGCTGCACGGCCTCATCGAGAAGATCACCGCCGCGGGTTAGGGTCCAAGGCGGTGACCGACTTCCAGATCTCCCCGGAGCTCCTCAACATCTACCTCGAGGACGCGCGCGCCCACCTCGAGGCCCTGGACCACGCGTTGCTGGCCCTGGAGCGCGAAGGCTTCGACTCCCAGGTCGTGGCCGGGATCCTGGGACCGCTGCACACGCTCAAGGGCAACAGCGGCATGATGGGCTTCACCGGGATCAAGGACTACGTCCATCGTCTCGAGGACGTGTTCGTCCGCATCGGGCACGGGTCGGTGGCCTTCTCGCGCCCTATCTTCGACCGCCTGTTCGCGGGGGCCAGCGCGCTGCGCGACGCGGTGGAACAGGCCTGCCGCCAGCGGGCCGAGGTGCGCAACCTCGAGAACGACAAACGCATTCTCGACGGGATCCTCAAGGAGAGCCCCCAGAGTACGCAGGGCGTCGTGACGACGACCGGTCAGCAGAGTCCGCAGAGCGTGACGGCGCAGAGCCCGCAGAGCGTGACGAAGAAGGGCTCGCAGAGTGCGCAGAGCGGCCAGAAGCTCCTCTCTGCGGTCTCTGCTGGTGAATCGTCCGCCATCTCTGCGCCCTCTGCCAGCCAGTCGCCGGCGGTCTCTGCGACCTCTGCGGAGTACGTCTCCGCCCGATCGAGCATGGTGCGCGTCGACTTCTCCCAGCTCGACCACCTCCTCAACCTCGTGGGCGAGCTGATCATCCACCGCACGAAGCTCCACGAGCTCGGCCGCGAGCTGGCCGAGAAGATGGAGGGGCACGAGGCGGTCGAGCTGCTCTCGGCCGTGCAGCAGGTGGCCTCCGTCTCCAGCCAGCTCCAGGAGACGGTGATGGACATCCGCATGCTGCCCATCCGCCACGTCTTCGAGCGCTTCCCCCGCCTCGTGCGCGACCTCGCCCGCCAGCAGGGGAAGGACATCGAGCTGATCCTGGAGGGAGAAGGGACCCGCATCGACAAGGCCATCATCGACGAGATCGGTGAGCCGCTCGTCCACATGATCCGCAACAGCGTGGACCACGGCATCGAGGCCCCCGAGGTGCGGGTGGCCCGCGGCAAGACCCCCACCGGCACGATCCTGCTCTCGGCGATGCAGGAGTCGAACCACGTCCTCATCACGATCATGGACGACGGCTCCGGCATCGACGCCGCGGCCGTGCGCCGCAAGGCGGTGGATCGGGGCCTGGTCAAGCCCGACGAGGCGATCGCCGACCGCGAGCTGGTGCAGCTCATCTTCTCCCAGGGCTTCTCGACGGCGGAGACCGTGAGCGAGCTGTCCGGCCGCGGCGTGGGCCTCGAGGTGGTGCTGAAGTCAATCGAGCGCCTGAACGGGCTGGTGGAGGTGGAGACGGTCCCCGGCGTCGGCACCAAGTTCATCATCCAGCTCCCGCTCACGCTCGCGATCATCTCCGCGCTCCTCGTCGAGGTCTCGGACCGCACGTACGCGGTGCCGCTCGGCTCGATCGTCGAGAGCCTGAAGTTCCGGCCCACCGACGTGCACACGATCAACGGCCGCGACACGCTGCGCGTCCGCGACCGCATCGTCCCCCTCGTGCGCCTCGAGTCGTTCTTCGGCCTGCCGCCGGTGCCGGAGTCGGCGGCCCACTACGCGGTGATCCTCGGCCGGGGCGACAAGCGGGTGGGGCTCGTCGTGAACCGGCTCCGCGGCCAGCAGGAGGTCGTGATCAAGGCCCTCGATCCGGCGGTGTCGGGACCGGCCTTCGCGCTCGCGGGAGCCACGATCATGGGCGACGGCCGCGTCGTGCTCATCCTCGACGTCGCGGCGTTCTTCGAGGGCCGGCGCCAGACGCTCGCGCACTCCCGGCCGCGGCCCGCTCTCGCCGGCGGGAGCTAGCCCGCGCGATGGCCCGCCGCTCCTCGTCCCGGAAGAAGCCGCCGCGAAAGAAGGAGGCCGAGCCCCGCATCGCGCTGCCCTCCTCCGGGCTGGCCGCCGACATCCTGGCCCTGGCCGCGAGCGGAGCCCTCGAGCCCGCCCCCGCCGCCGGGCCCGCCCCTCTCGTCGAGCGCCGCGCTCCCGAGAGCGAGCCCGCGGCCGCTCCCGCCCACAACATCTCGCTCTTCGGCGCGTCCGTGCGCCAGGAGCGCAAGGCGGTCGAGGCCACCGAGCACCTGGCCACGTTCTTCCTCTCCGGGGAGGAGTACGGCGTCGACGTCCGCCTGGTACAGGAGATCATCCGCGTCAGCGAGATCACCCAGGTGCCGCGCGCGCCGGACTTCATCAAGGGCGTGATCAACCTGCGCGGACGGATCATCCCGGTCGTGGACCTGAAGCGGAAGCTCGGCCTGGGTGAGGTCAGCGAATCGGCGCGGACGTCGCGCATCGTGGTCGTGAAGGTGAAGGAGCGCCTCGTGGGGCTGCTGGTCGACGGCGCGTCCCAGGTGCTGAAGGTGCCGGTGGCGAGCATCGAGGCGGCCCCCGAGGAGGTCGTCGAGATCGACGCGAACTACCTGCGCGGCGTCGCCAAGCTGGAGGACCGCCTGATCATCCTGATGGACCTGCCGAAGGTGCTGGCCCTCGAGCTGAGGGAGGGAGGCGTGACCGCCGCGGAGTAGCGGACGGGGGCTTGTTGGCGCTGCCCGCCGAAAGGCGCGGAGGGCGGAGGGAAGCGATGAGCGGGATGCGGGCCGGGCTCGCCCCGGCCGTCCTGAGCCTGGCGCTGGCCGCGGAAGGCGGCGCCGCGGAGGTGGTCATCCTCAAGAGCAGCGAACAGCCCGGCGTGCGCGCGGTGGTGGACACGCTGCGGCGCGTGGGGGCGGCCCACACGTTCTCCGAGTTCGACCTCGGAGGGAATCGCACCCAGGGCGAGCGCATCGCCGCCGGCTTCCGGGGCCGGGCGGTGATCCTGGTGGCGGTCGGAGCGCTCGCGGCCCAGGTGGTCCGGGCCGCCCTGCCCGAGACGCCTCTCGTCTTCTGCATGGTGCCCGACCCGGCCGCGGCCAGCCTGACCGGCGTGGCCCGCGTGGCGGGCGTGGCGGCGGACGTTCCGGTGAAGAACCAGCTCGCCGCCTTCCGGCTCGTCAACCCACGCGGCGTCCGCATCGGCCTCCTTCACGGCGCCGAGACGACCGGCGTGATCGACGAGGCGCAGAAGAGCGCGCGCCTCGTACGCGTGGTCCTGGTCCCCCGCCTCGTTTCGTCCGAGCGCGAGGTGCCGGCGGCGATGCGCGAGCTGCTCAGCGGCGCCGAGGCGGTGGACGCGGTGTGGATCCTGGGCGACCCCGTCCTCGCGACGGAGCAGACCCGGCGCTTCGTGCTCGCCGAGGCGCTGAGGGCCGGCCGTCCGGTCTATGCCTACTCCGCCAGCCTGATCGCGGAGGGCGCGCTCGCGAGCGACGGCCCCGATCCCGCGTCGGTCGGCGAGCAGCTCGCCGAGCTGGTCGACCGCCTGGCGGCCGGGGAGAAGGCTCCGCTGGACCTGCGGGTGCCGCGGGCGGAGCTGGTCATCAACAAGAAGATCGCGGGGAAGCTCAAGCTCGACATCCCCGCCGATGCCCTGAAGGCTGCGAGCCGCGTCTTCTAGCGGCGGAGGTTCTGGAGCCCATATGGACCTGAGGACGCTTTCGATCCGCACGAAGCTGCTGCTGCTCGTCGCCGGCGTGGCCCTGCTCGTGGGGACCGTTTCCGCGGTCTACTCGTCCGTGAGCAGCGGCCATGTGCTCCGCGAGCAGATGGTGAAGCGGGGCGCCTACATCGCCGGCAACCTGGCCTACAACAGCAAGTACGGCGTCCTCACCGAGGACCGTCCGCTCCTGACCCAGCTCCTGGAGGGTGCCATCGCGGCGCAGAGCGGCCAGGGCTCCGACGTGGTCGGGGCGATGATCCGCGACGCCAAGGGGGCGATCCTCGCCCGGAAGGGCGTTTCCATCCGCGATCTGCCGCTGGCCCCGGCGACGGCGGTCGAGGACCGCGACACCGTCGCCGACAACGGCGAGGACGTCATCCTCTTCCGCGCTCCCGTCACCACCGCCGCGGCGGGGGCGGAGGCCGGCGGCGAGCCCGCGACCGCGGCCAAGCCCGGCGCCGAGGAGCTGAA
>Ga0137380_10002104_pt1 | contig 16715 bp, 13 predicted proteins | sample SagtaG_17_FD_104809 | JGI IMG/M metagenome (GOLD analysis project Ga0137380, IMG submission 104809) | Vadose zone soil microbial communities from Sagehorn Ranch, Mendocino, California, USA - Sage2_L_100_16 metaG | ecosystem: Environmental > Terrestrial > Soil > Vadose zone | place: USA...
ATCATTGCGACACGCATGGCGATCCGCGCGGTTGAGGGTCAAGACAGCCCGCGACACGCGGACGCGGGCTCATTAGCAGAGGCAATTTCGACTGGCGAGGCCGGCCCATGGGTAGCGCACGGAACGCGGGCCGCTATATTGCGGCCCCATGCCCCCCGCAGCACAACCCCGTACCGCCCCCGCGGCAGCCCCCCGCCCGCTCAAGCCCGGCGACCACATCTTCCTGGTCGACGGCTCGTCCTACATTTTCCGCGCCTATTTCGCGATGTTCGCGGCCGCGCAAAAGAGCGGCAAGAAGCTCTCGCGCAGCGACGGCCTCCCCATCGGCGGGGTGCTCGCCTTTTCCAACATGCTGTTCAAGCTGCTGCGCGAAGGGTTCAACGGCGTCAAGCCGAGCCACGTGGCGGTCGTCTTCGACTATTCGGAAAAGACCTTCCGCAACGACATCTATCCCGACTACAAGGGCCACCGCCCGGATCCGCCGGACGAGCTGATCCCACAGTTCCCGCTGATGCGGGAGGCGGTGCGCGCCTTCGGCCTCGTCCCCATCGAGCAGAAGGGCTACGAGGCCGACGACGTCATCGCGACCTATGCGCGCCAGGCGGTCGAGGCTGGCGCCGGCGTCACCATCGTGGCGGGCGACAAGGACCTCATGCAGCTCGTGCGGCCCGGCGTGGGCATGTTCGACCCCATGCCCGGTCGCGAGCGGCCGATCGGCCGCGACGAGGTGATCGAGAAGTTCGGCGTGCCGCCCGAGAAGGTCCCGGAGGTGCAGGCGCTGATCGGCGATTCCACCGACAACGTGCCGGGCGTTCCCGGAATCGGCGTCAAGACCGCGGCGCTGCTCATCAATGAGTTCGGCGACCTCGAGACGCTGCTTTCGCGCGCGACCGAGATCAAGCAGGACAAGCGCCGGCAATCGCTGATCGATTTCGCCGACCAGGCGCTGATGTCGAAACGGCTGGTGCTGCTCGATGACCGCGTGCCGCTCGACTGCCCGATCGACCGCCTCTGCCTCGACGGCGCCTCGTGCCTGGAAGGCGTCGATCCCACGCGGCTGATCGCCTTCTCGAAGGCGATGGAGTTTCATGACTTGACGCGGCGCGCGTCGGCGTTCGTCAAGATCGACCCGGACAGCGTCGCCCCCGACCCGCGGCTCGCCGCAAAGGGGATCGCGGCGCCGGCCGAGGACATGCTCGAGCCCGAGGCCGAGGTCCGGCGCACGCAGGGCGACCTGTTCCCGGCGCCACGGCCCGAGCGGCCACCAGATCCGAGCGAGGCGGACCTCACGCCGGACATGCTGGTCGCGGCGCGGCGCGCCGAGGCCGCGAACGCCGAATTCGCGCATTCGCGCTATCAGACCATCAATCTGATCGCGTCGCTCGATTCCTGGATCGCGGAGGCGACGCGCGAGGGCACGGTCGCGGTCGACCTGCGCATGACCTCGCCCGACCCGATGCAGGCGGAGATATCCGGCTTTGCCTTCGCGCTGCGGCCGAACGAGGCGTCGTACCTGCCGCTCGGCCATCGCAGCTCCGATGACCTCCTCGCCGGCGGGGGACTCAGCCCCGGGCAGATCCCGGCAGCGGAAGCGCTCGCTCGGCTCAAGCCGCTGCTGGAAAACCCCGGCATCCTCAAGGTCGGGCATGATCTGAAGTCCGCCGCGATCGTCCTGGCGCGGCACGGCATTACGCTTGCCCCCTTCGACGACGTGATGCTGATGTCCTACGTGCTCGACGCGGGGCTCGGCGGCCACGGCATCGACGAGTTGGCCACGCGCCACCTCGACCACTCGCCGATCGCGTTCCAGGACATCGCCGGCAAAGGCCGCGACAAGGTGCCGTTCGAACGAGTCGAAATCGCGCGCGCCGCGACCTATTGCAGCGAAAGCGCCGACCTCATCCTGCGGCTGTGGCGGCTGTTCCAGGCGCGGCTCGTGGCCGAGCGCATGGGCACCGTCTACGCCACGCTGGAACGGCCGCTGCTGCCGGTGCTCGCGCGCATGGAGCGGCACGGCATCGCCATCGAGCGCGCGATGCTGTCGCGCTTCTCCGGCGACTTCGCGCAGACCATGGCGCGTCTCGAGGACGAGATCGCGGAGCTTGCCGGCGAGCGGTTCAACCTCGGCAGCCCGAAGCAGCTCGGCGATATTTTGTTCGGCAAGATGGGCCTGGAGGGCGCGAGCAAGACGCCGACCGGCGCCTGGTCGACGCGGGCGAACGTGCTCGAGGAACTCGCCGAGCAGGGCGTCGAGCTGGCGCAGAAAATTCTCGACTGGCGCCAGGTCTCGAAGCTCAAGTCGACCTACACCGACGCGCTGCCCGGCTACGTCAACGCCGAGACCGGCCGCGTGCACACGTCCTATGCGCTCGCCGCGACCACGACCGGCCGCCTCTCCTCCTCCGAGCCGAATTTGCAGAACATCCCGATCAGGACCGAGGAGGGGCGCAAGATCCGCCGCGCCTTCGTGGCGCCAAAGGGATTCAAGCTGGTCTCGGCGGACTATTCGCAGATCGAGCTGCGCCTGCTCGCCGAGATCGCCGACGTGCCGGCGCTGCGCCGCGCGTTCCAGGACGAGGTCGACATCCACGCCATGACGGCGTCCGAGATGTTCGGCGTGCCGATCAAGAACATGACGCCCGATGTGCGCCGGCGCGCCAAGGCGATCAATTTCGGCATCATCTACGGCATCTCGGCGTTCGGGCTCGCCAATCAGCTCGGCATCGGACGCGAGGAGGCGGGGGCGTACATCAGGAAATACTTCGAGCGCTTCCCGGGCATCCGCGACTACATGGAGGAGACCAAGGCAGCCTGCCGGGCGGCCGGCTACGTGACGACCCTGTTCGGCCGCAAGATGCATTACCCGGACATCAAGGCGAAGAACCCGTCGCTGCGCGCCTTCAACGAGCGCGCCGCCATCAACGCGCGCCTGCAGGGCACGGCCGCCGACATCATCCGCCGCGCCATGATCCGCGTCGACCCGGCGCTCAGGAAGGCAAAACTGTCGGCCAAGATGCTGCTGCAGGTGCACGACGAGCTGGTGTTCGAGGTGCCGGACGCCGAGGTCGACAAGACCCTGCCGGTGGTCGCCAAGGTGATGGCGGATGCGCCCATGCCGGCGGTGAGCCTCACCGTGCCGCTGCACGTCGACGCGCACGCGGCCGGCAATTGGGACGAGGCGCATTGACATCCTCCCAACGCAGACGAGGCGAGCGGCCGGGCCTGTTCTCGTCGCCGCAGTTCTGGCCGTTGCGCCCGAGGCGGCCCATGCCGCCACGGCTCTCGACGGCGCCGCCCTGTCCTGGCCGTGGGCGCTGCCGTTCGCCGGCATTCTGCTCACGATCGCGCTCGGCCCGCTGGCGTTTCCCCACGTGTGGGAACGCCACTACGGCAAGATCGCCGCCGGCTGGTCGGCTGCGACCCTTGTGCCCATTGCGCTCCTCGTCACTCCGGCCGCAGCGCTTGATGCGTTCCTGCACGCGATGCTCACGGAATACCTGAGCTTCATCGTGCTGCTGTTCTCGCTCTACACAGTCGCGGGCGGCATTTTGGTTACCGGCAATCTGCGCGGCACGCCCGCCACCAACGCGGGCCTGCTGTTCGTCGGCACGGTGCTGGCGAGCCTGGTCGGCACCACCGGGGCGGCCATGATCCTGATCCGGCCGCTGATCCGGGCGAACGAGCACCGGCGCCACAATGCGCACGTCCTCGTCTTCTTCATCTTCCTCGTCGCCAATATCGGCGGCGCACTGACACCGCTGGGCGACCCGCCGCTGTTCGTCGGCTTCCTGCGCGGCGTCGAGTTCTTCTGGACGACCCGGCATCTGCTGCTCGCGACCTGCCTTGTCGCCGGGCTCGTGCTCGCGGCATTCGTCGCGCTCGACGTCTGGTTCTTTCGCCGGGAAGGTCCGCGCCGCCGCCCGGCTCACGCCGCCGCGGTACGCATTCGCGGCTGGGTCAACGTGCCGCTGATCGCCGGGATCATCGCGGCCATCCTGGCGTCCGCCGCGTACGCGCCCGGCATTGTCGTCCGCATCCGGGACACCGAGCTGCCGGTGCAGAACCTGCTGCGCGATGCGGTTCTGGTCTTGATCGCCCTCGCGTCGGTCTGGCTCACGCCGGTAGAGCACCGCAAGGCCAACGGATTTTCCTGGGAACCGATCCTCGAGGTCGCCAAGCTGTTCGCCGGCATATTCGTGTGCATCATTCCGGTGCTGGCGATGCTCCGCGCCGGCCGGCACGGAAGCTTCGCCTGGCTGCTCGAGCTCGTCACCGAACCGGGCGGCGCCCCGCACGAGGCCGCGTATTTCTGGCTGACCGGCATCCTCTCCGCGCTCCTCGACAATGCCCCGACCTACCTCGTCTTCTTCGAACTGGCGGGCGGCGACGCGCAAATCCTCATGGGCCCGCTCGCGAAGACGCTCGCTGCAATCTCCATGGGGGCGGTGTTCATGGGCGCCCTGACCTATATCGGCAACGCGCCCAACTTCATGATCTACGCCATTGCGGTCGAGCGGGGCGTCGCCATGCCGAGCTTCTTCGCCTTCATGGCCTGGTCGGGGGCGGTCCTGCTGCCCGTGTTTGCGCTGGTCGGCTGGCTGTTCTTCTGGTGAGGCGCCCGCGGCGGCATTCCGTGTGGCCAGCCGGCCCATGCCCTTGGCCCGTTTACGCTGTCCGCATTTGGGTGCGCGGCGAGCTTGAACCTCTTCGGGGCCTGGTGCGACTAACGAAGGGGTGCGGGAGGGCCTTGGGCTGCCCGCTCCAGGGGCTGGAATACGGGGACGGGACAGTGTTCATCCACCATCGCAGGGATGTCCGCGGCCTTTGCCTGCGGACCTTGTTCGTGGCGGCGCTCGCCGCCGCGGCATTGCCGCTCCATCCGGGCGCCGCGTCAGCGCAGAGCCTGTTCGAGAACCTGTTCGGCGGCTTCCGCCGCCCGGCGGCGGCCCAACCGGTGCCGCAGGCGGCCGCCTATGCGGCCCCCTCCGCGGCCACGGCCGCACCCTCCGAGCCGTCGGCCGGCACCGGCCGCTCGGTCACCTACTGCGTACGGCTGTGCGACGGCCGCTATTTCCCCATGCAACGCCACAGCGCGGCCAGCCCGGCACAGCTATGCAGCGCGCTCTGCCCGGCGACCCGGACGAAAATCTTCTCCGGCGGAGACGACATCGCCCGCAGTGTCGGAGCCGGCGGCGAGCGCTACACCGACCTCGCCAATGCGTTCGCCTACCGCAAGAGGGTCGTCCCCGAGTGCAGCTGCAACGGCAAGGACGCGTTCGGCCTCGCCCGCGTGGACCTCGCCAGCGATCCGACCCTGCAGCCGGGCGACATGGTGGCGACCGGACGTGGCGTCGTGGCCTACACGGGCGTGCGGCCGCGGCGCGCCACGGCCCAGGCCGGCGAGTTCACCCCGGCGCTGCCGCGCGACCGCATCGTCACCGGCTCGGTGAACTGAGCGGCCTTTCCTGATTTTTTGGATACCGCGGTCCGGCCGCCGGGCCGCGACAGCGCTATGCCTTCAAATGCGGCATCACCTCGGACGCGAACATCTCCATGTTGCGGCGGGTGAGCTCGTTGCTGAGCACGCCGAACTGCAGCAGTGAGACCAGGATGTTGAACCCGGTGAGATCGCGCATGCGCTCGATCTTCTCGCGCACGGTGCGGGGCGAACCGACCACGACGGTGCCGCTCTCCGCCAGATCGTCAATGGTCAGCTTGCCGGCGCGCGAGCCCAGCGCCTTGCGCACCCGCATGGTGTTCTTCATGGACGACAGCGACGTGTAGCCGGGCGGCAGCAGCATTTCCCACGGGTTCGCCAGGTAGTCGTTGAACAGCGACTCGATGCCGGCCTTGGCCTCGACCCGTGCCCGCTCGTCGGTGTCCGCCACGTAGATGGGCGCGGCCCAGCCGAGCTGATCGCCGGATGCCTCGTAGCCGAACTGCTTCGCCGCGTCGCGATAGAGATTGAGATAGCGCGCCACCAACTCGTGCGCGCTGAACGTGACCAGGAACGGATATTTGCGTTCCGACGACGCAGCCCAGCGGATCGTCTCGGAGGATCCCATCGAGGGAATCCAGATCGGCGGGTGCGGCGTCTGGTAGGGCCGCGGCCAGAGATTGACGTAGCGGAAATTGAAGTGCTCGCCCTCGAACTCGAACGGGCCGGGCCTGGTCCACGCGCCGACGATCAGGTCATGGGCTTCCTGGAACCGCTCGAGCGAGAAGGACGGGTTGAGGCCGGTCGCGTGATACTCGGTGCCGATGCCGCGCACGAAGCCCGCGATGATGCGCCCCTTGGACAGGTTGTCCAGCATGGCGAACTCTTCGGCGATCCAGATCGGGTTGCTCGTCAGCGGCAGCGCGCGGCCGAGGATCGCGACCTTCACCTTCTTGGTGCGCTGGATGAGCGCGCTCGCGATCAGATTGGGCGCCGGCATCATGCCGTAGGCGGTCTGATGGTGCTCGTTCACCCCGACGGCGTCGAACCCGAGCTTCTCCGCATAGGTCAGCTGGTCGAGATAGGATTCGTATTCCTCGGCGCCCTTCACCGGATCGTACAGGCTGTTCGGCAGCACCACCCAGGCGGAGCGATGCTGCTTGCGCGCCGCCATGTCGAGCGGGCGATAGGGCATCAGGTGGAAGCAGACGAATTTCATGCCCGCCTCCCGTCGAGGAAAGCGAGGATTTTCTCGGCCGTCACGTCGGCCTTCTCCACATGCGGGAGGTGGCCGCACGCAACGATCGTCTCGACGCGCACGTCGGGAACGCGCTCGCGCCACGGCTCGGCGTAGGCACTGGGCAGGAACTTGTCGTTCTCGCCCCACAGCACGAGGGTCGGCACCGTGATGCGATGCAGCCAACGCTCGAGCGCGGGATCGAACCAGCGCGGCTGCCAGCCGAGCCGCGCGGCCATGAACCGGTTGGTCAACAGCCGGTCCGCCTCCTCGTCGGTGGGCGTGATCGCCAGCATCCGGTCGGCGAACGCCTGATCGTGGAAGAGATTCCGCGCGGCCTCCTCGGGCGACCAGATGAAATTGTCGCCGATCGGCACGCCCTTCACCCGCACGCCGGCGGGCGAGATGAGGCAGAGGCTTTGCAGGCGCGCGCAGTTGCGGACGGCGACCTCGGCGGCGATCCAGCCGCCGAGCGAATTGCCCACCAGGTGAACGCGCTCCGCTCCGAGGCCGTCGAGGAAATCGAGGTAGTACATCGCCATGTCGGCGATGTCGCGGATCGCGGCCGCTTTCTCGAGCGTGCCGAAGCCCGGATGCTCGGGAACGAGAACCTCATGGTGCGCCGCCAGCTTATCGAAGAAGGGAATCCAGCCCGGCCAGCCGCCCGCCCCGTGCAGGAACAGGAGCGGCTCGCCTTCGCCCGCCCGCAGCATGCGCACGGAGATCTCTCCGACCTGATGTTGCTGCTCGCGCGGAGCCATCGCGGTCACGCCGTCCTCGCCTTGCTCTTCGCGAGCGAGCTTGCCACGCTGGTTGACGCTGACGCAACGATTGCCCGACCGTGATCGTCGGTGTTATTGTGCAAGTTGCGCGACCACGTCGTCCGCAATCGACAGCGCACTGGTGAGGCCGGGCGATTCGATTCCAAACAAATGGACGAGGCCGGGCAGCCCGTGACCGGCCGGGCCGTCGATGACGAAGTCGGCGGCGGGCTCGCCGGGCCCGGTGAGTTTTGGGCGAATGCCGCAATAATCCGGCACCAGCTTGCCGTCCTCGAGCGCGGGCCAATAGGTGCGGATGCGCGCGTAGAACAGCTCGGCCCGGCGCGGATCGACCCCGTAGACCTCGCGGTCGATCCACTCGACGTCCGGGCCGAAGCGCATGCGGCCGGCGAGATCGAGGGTGACGTGGATGCCGAGGCCGCCGTCGACCGGCGCCGGATAGATCAGCCGCGCGAAGGCCGGCCGGCCCGCGTAGCCGAAATAGTTGCCCTTGGCGAGCACGAGCCGCGGCACGCGCTCGGACGGGTAGCCCTCGGTCGTCGCGCACGCCAGCGCCTGCGCGCCGATGCCGGCGCAATTCACCACCGCGTCGACCTCGAGCACACCGGTCTCCTTGCCGGCGAAGCGCACGCTCCAGCCCCGCGCGGTTGGCGCGAGACGCTCGATGCGCGTGTCGAACGCGATCATGCCGCCGCGGTCCTCGAACTCGCCTTCGAGCGCCAGCATGAAGCCATGGCTGTCGATGATGCCGGTCTCCGGCGAATGGACCGCGGCGATGCAGGCGAGCGCCGGTTCGAGATCGCGCGCGGCGTTGCCGCCGATCAGCTCGAGCCCCTCGACGCCGTTGAGCAGCCCCTGCTTCCGGATGGCGGCGATCTTCTCCGCTTCCGCGTCATTGGTCGCCACGATGAGCTTGCCGCATTTCCGGTGCGCGACGCCGTGCGATTGACAGAACGGATAGAGCATCCGCCGGCCGCGCGTGCAGTGGAGCGCGCGCAGCGAGCCGGTCGGGTAGTACATGCCGCCGTGGATCACCTCGCTGTTGCGCGAGGACACGCCGTTGCCGATGCCGGAGGTCGCCTCGGCGACGATGACGTCATGGCCGGCGAGCGCGGCGGCGCGCGCAATCGCCAGCCCGACCACGCCCGCTCCGATCACCAGGATTTGCATTGGTCGATCGTCTCAGTCCGCATCGTCCAGCGCGGCTTGACCGCGCAACCGCGTCATTAGCGGAGGCAAAGACGTGGATGGCCGGGACACCCCCGGGACGAAGTGCCCGGGGGCGGCCATGACGACGCAATGATACATAAATCGGGAAAGCAGTTCACTCCGCGGCGATGCGCACCTCGGGGGCGGCGGCGCGCACGTCGGCGTCGACGTGGGTCTCGAACCGCACGAAATTGTCGTGGAACATGCGCACCAGCTTGCGGGCGGTCTGGTCGAACTCCGCCTTGTCCTTCCAGGTCTTGAACGGATAGAGCAGGTGCGGCTCGACGCCCGGCACCGAAGTCGGCACCGCAAAGCCGAAATAGGGATCGGTGCGGAACGAGGCGTTCTTGAGCGAGCCGTCGAGCACCGCACCGAGCAGCGTGCGGGTCACCTTGATCGGCATGCGCCGGCCGACGCCGAACTTGCCGCCGGTCCAGCCGGTGTTGACGAGCCAGCAATCAACCCCGTGCGCGGCGATCAGCTCGCGCAACAGGCTGCCGTATTCGGACGGGTGGCGCGGCAGGAACGGCGCGCCGAAGCAGGTGGAGAACGTCGCCTGCGGATCGGTCACGCCCTTCTCGGTGCCGGCGACCTTGGCGGTATAGCCGGAGATGAAGTGATACATCGCCTCCGCCGAGCTGAGCTTGGCGATCGGCGGCATCACCCCGAAGGCGTCCGCCGTGAGCATGATGATGTTCGTGGGATGGCCCGCGCGGCCGGTCTTCGACGCGTTGGGGATGAAATGCAGCGGATAGGCGCAGCGCGTGTTCTCGGTCTTGGAGTCGTCGTCGAAATCGGGAACGCGAGTCTCCGGATCGAGGATGACGTTCTCGAGCACGGTGCCGAAGCGGTGCGTGGTGGCGTAGATTTCCGGCTCCGCCTCGGCGGACAGCTTGATGGTCTTGGCGTAGCAGCCGCCTTCGAAATTGAAGACGCCCTGCGGCGCCCAGCCGTGCTCGTCGTCGCCGATCAGCGTGCGCGTGGGATCGGCCGAAAGCGTGGTCTTGCCGGTGCCGGAGAGGCCGAAGAACAGCGCCACGTCGCCCGCCGGTCCGACATTCGCCGAGCAATGCATCGGCATCACGCTCTCGTTGGGCAGGAAATAGTTGAGCGCGGTGAACACCGACTTCTTCATCTCGCCGGCGTAGTTCGTCCCGCCGATCAACACGATCTTGCGGGCGAAATCGATGCCGATGATGGTCTCGGTGCGCGCGCCGTGGCGCGCTTTGTCGGCCTTGAACGAGGGCAGGTCGACGATGGTGAGCTGCGGCAGGAAGTTCCTCAGCTCGCCGCGCTCCGGACGGATCAGGAGATCGCGGATGAAGAGCGAGTGCCAGGCAAGCTCGGTATAGACCCGGGTCTTGATGCGATAGGCCGGATCGGCGCCGCCATAGAGATCCTGGACGAACAGCTGCTTGCCCTTGACGTGGGCGATGAAGTCGTCGTGCAGGCACTGGAACTGCTCGGGCGTGATGGCGCCGTTGTTGTCCCACCACACGGTGCGCTCGGTGAACGCATCGCGGACGGTGAACTTGTCCTTGGGCGAGCGCCCGGTGTGGACGCCGGTGTCGGCGCACAACGCGCCCCCATAGGCAAGCTCGGCTTCGCCGGCCGCGATCGCGAATTCGTACAGCTGGGGCTCGGCGAGATTCCAGTGAACCGCCGCGAGGCCGCTGAAGCCGAACTTGTCGGCCCCGAACGTGCCGTTTCGTACACCTGTTTCCTTCACGCTAGCCTCCGCATTGACGTCCGGCCCCGACCGGCATTCCAGCCCCGACCGGCATTCCAAAGGTGCGCCGCCTCGCGCGGCATGGCCGGTTCAGGTCCGGCCCGGTCCCCTTCCCCGCGCGGCCCCTCGATGGAACGAATGCGTGGCCAACGGGCCCTCGCCGACCGTTGGTCTTGTCATCGGCAGCCGGACACCGCAGCGCGCGACCATAATCGCGATCCCGCCCCCTGCCAAGCCGATTCGCCGCGCGAAGTTCCACCCGCTCTTGCAGTGCGGCATGCGACCGGTGACATGCAACGAAACATCGGCGGAACATGCGAACAGCGTTAACGCCGGAGCGACGTCAGCCGCGCGAGCGCGCCTCGTCGGCAAGCGCCTTGAGCACCTGGCGCAGCGCGCCGGGACTGGCGACCCGTTGCGGAAAATTCAGGCGCAGCGCCTTGCGGTCGAGCTGCAGTTCGAGCCCCTCGGGATCGCAGCCGACGCAGCGCCACTCCCCCTCGCCGGCGCCGAGCAGCCGGGTCGCGTAAAGCCGCGTCGCGTCCGCGTGGTCCTCGTTCATGTGCGCGACGATCTCATGCTCGGCGCTCACAAGCGCATCGGCGCCGCCCAGATCGGTCAGCACGTCCGCCGGCTTGAGATCGACGATGCGGCCGAAACCGGCGACCAGATGCGCGCCCTTCAGCGCGACGCGATAGAAGGCGAAGTCGGCGAAACCGGCGAACATCTTCGCCTCGGGCTGGCGGTCGAGGTAGCGGCGGCGCGCCTGCGGGTCGGCGGTCGCCTGCGCCGTGCCCATCAGCATCACGCGGGCGCCCTCGAGCGGATCGCCCTCGCGGCGCTCGTCGAGCATGAGCGAGACCCGCGGATCGGCCAGAATGTTCTTGGTGTGCACGGCGAGGCGCGAGATGAGCAGGAGCGGCGAGCCGTCGGCGGCGGTGGCGACATTGACGAGCGAGCAATAGGGATCGCCGGACCCGGGCATCAACGTCGCGAGCGCTCCGGAGCGGGCCTCGCGCAGGAGCTTGCGGGCGGCCCGCCTGGGGTCGAAATCGGGCGACGGCTGCATCGTCCGGGTCCTGTCGCGCAAGGACGTTGAAATCGGCGCTTTATGGCGTAAGAAGGCTCGACTTGCTAGACTATTGGGGACGGCCGGGCCGGCGAATCATAGATTTTCCAGTGGCTTCGTCACATTTCGGCCCAGCTTTGCGGGCTTCAAGGCCGTAAGATTCGGCCGCCCTTGGGCCCATAGGGGAAGGTAGGTCCATGCCGACCATCGCGCTTGTAGACGACGACCGCAATATCCTCACGTCGGTTTCGATCGCGCTCGAAGCCGAGGGATATCGCATCATGACATACACGGATGGGGCTTCCGCGCTCGACGGGTTCAAGACGAGCCCGCCGGACCTCGCTATTCTCGACATCAAGATGCCGCGCATGGACGGGATGGAGCTGCTGCGGCGCCTGCGCCAGAAGTCCGACATGCCGGTGATCTTCCTCACCTCGAAGGACGAGGAGATCGACGAGTTGTTCGGCCTCAAGATGGGGGCGGACGACTTCATCCGCAAACCGTTCTCGCAGCGGCTCCTGGTCGAGCGCGTCAAGGCGGTGATGCGGCGCTCGACCTCGAAGGAGCCCGGCAGCACCAAGGAAGCCGACGCCAAGGTGCTCGAGCGCGGCCTGCTGCGCATGGACCCGGAACGGCACATCTGCACCTGGAAGACGGAGGCCGTCACCCTGACGGTCACCGAGTTCCTGATCCTGCAGGCGCTGGCGAGCCGGCCGGGTGTGGTCAAGAGCCGCAATGCGCTGATGGACGCGGCCTATGACGACCAAGTTTATGTCGACGACCGCACGATCGACAGCCACATCAAGCGGCTGCGCAAGAAGTTCAAGGCGGTCGACGACGCTTTCGACATGATCGAGACGCTTTACGGCGTGGGTTACCGTTTCAAGGAGGCCTGATCGAGGGGGTCTGACGTGACTCCCTGGCTTGCGTTATGCTAGCGAGGCGCATTGCGGATTGGCGCACGCTGCCAGATCACGGGCGGACGCGACCAGGTGCTCGATCGAACTGTGGACATCAATGCGGCTGTCGTCGAGGCCGAGCGCCCCGGCGAGGAAGCTGCGCGCGTCGAGCGCCTGCCCGCCCGCTCGCTGGTGCGGCGCGCGTGGCAATTCTTTCTCACCCAGAGCTTTTCCAGCCTCACCCGGCGCATCGTCTTTCTCAACGTCGCCGGACTGTTCGCCCTCGTCATCGGGATTCTTTACCTCTCGCAGTTCCGCGCCGGCCTGATCGACGCGCGCGTGCAAAGCCTGCAGGTGCAGGGCGAGATCATCGCCGGCGCCATCGCGGCCTCGGCGACGGTCGAGACCAACACGATCACGATCTCGCCCGAACGGCTGATGGAGCTGCACACGGGCGAGAGCTACGGGCCGGCCGACGACGGGCTCTCGGCCATCGAATTCTCGATCAATCCCGAGCGGGTGGCGCCGGTGCTGCGCCGGCTGGTGTCGCCGACCAAGACGCGCGCGCGCATCTACGACCGCGAAGGCGTGCTGCTGCTCGACAGCCGCGATCTCGACCGGCGCGGCGACGTGGTGCGCTTCGACCTGCCGCCGGTCAATGCCGAGCGGCCGGGATTTTTCGAGCGTGCCTGGATCGCGATCCGGACCTGGCTCGGACGCGGCGATCTGCCGCTCTACCGGGAGCTCGGGCCGGAGAACGGCACCGGCTATCCGGAGGTCGCGCAGTCGCTCGCCGGACAGAACGCCAGCATGGTGCGCATCAACGACCGCGGCGAGGTGATCGTCTCGGTCGCGGTGCCGGTGCAGCGCTTCCGCGCCGTGCGCGGCGCGCTGCTGCTCTCGACCCAGGGCGGCGACATCGACCAAGTGGTGGAGGCCGAGCGGCTGGCGGTCTTCAAGGTGTTCCTCGTCGCCGCCGGCGTGATGGTGGTGCTCTCGGTGCTGCTGGCCGGCACCATCGCGGGCCCGGTGCGGCGGCTCGCCACCGGCGCCGAGAGCGTGCGGCGGCGCATCCGCGCGCGCGTCGAGATCCCGGATTTCACCGACCGGCGCGACGAGATCGGGCATTTGTCCGGCGCGCTGCGCGACATGACCGACGCGCTCTACAGCCGCATCGAGGCGATCGAAAGCTTTGCGGCCGACGTGGCGCACGAGCTGAAGAATCCCCTCACCTCGCTACGCTCGGCGGTTGAGACCCTGCCGCTCGCGAAGAACGACCAGAGCCGCGCCCGCCTGCTCGCGGTGATCGAGCACGACGTGCGCCGGCTCGACCGCCTGATCTCGGACGTGTCCGACGCGAGCAGGCTCGACGCCGAGCTGCAGCGCCAGGAGGCGGCCCCGGTCGATCTCGTCCACCTGCTCAACACGGTGGTGACGATCGCCAACGAAGTGCGGCGCGAGAACCGCGTCGTCGTCACGCTGACCTTCGAAGGCGGCGGCCCGCGCACCTTCATGGTGCCGGGCCACGATTCGCGCCTCGGGCAGGTGTTCGACAACCTGATCGACAACGCGCGCTCATTCTCGGCCGAGGGCGGCAGCGTGCGCGTCACCTGCCGGCGGCTGCGCAGCGACGTCGAAATCGTGGTCGACGACGACGGCCCCGGCGTCCGCCCCGACGCGCTCGAAAAGATTTTCGACCGCTTCTACACCGATCGGCCGCACCAGGGCTTTGGGCAGAATTCCGGGCTCGGCCTGTCGATCTCGCGGCAGATCGTCGAGGCGCATGGCGGGCGCATCCGCGCCGAGAACCGCGTCGGCATCGCGACCGTCAGCGGCGAGCCGAATGTGCTCGGCGCCCGCTTCGTGGTCCGCCTTCCCGCGACGTGAGACAGCGCGTCGCGCACTGCCCCGCACGATGACCGATCACGCCGCGACCATCCATGCGTCGGCCGTGCTCGCCGGACCGCGCGCGGTGCTGATCCGCGGACCGTCCGGCTGCGGCAAGTCGCGCCTGGCCCTCGACCTTATCGAGGCCGCCAAGGGTGGGCTGCTGGCGTTCGCGCGCCTTGTCGCCGACGACCGGGCGCAGGTCGAGGCCGCGTCGGGGCGATTGCTGGTCCGGCCGGCGCCCGGCCTCGAAGGCCTGATCGAAATCCGCGGGCTCGGCATCCGGCGCCTGGCGTTCGAGCCCGTCGCCGTGGTGGGCCTCGTGGTCGACCTCGCGGCAACCGACGCGGAGCGGCTTCCCGGGTCCGAAAACGCCCGTGTCACCATCGCGGGAGTAAACCTGCGGCGCCTTGCCATGGCGACGGGAGAAATGCCGCTATCGCGCGTCGCTGCTGCGCTGCATATCTCGGAATCGGGCGTCTGAAGCCCATTTACCTCAACTCATCTTGCGGTGCACACAAAGTCTAATCCGCCCAAATGCCCCTTGCGCTCGGCTGCGACATGGTCATGAATGTGCGCCTTTTCGTGCGGCGCCCCGTCCCGGGGGCCGCGGGGTAACCTCATGATCGGGATCGTCCTCGTCACGCACGGGCGGCTCGCCGTCGAGTTCCGCGCTGCGCTCGAACACGTGGTCGGGCAGGAGCAGAAGCAGATTGAGACGGTGATGCTCGGGCCGGACGACGACGTCGAGCGGTGCCGCCGCGACATCATCGAGGCGGTCAAGCGGGTGGACAGCGGGGACGGCGTCGTGATCCTCACCGACATGTTCGGTGGCACGCCGTCGAACCTGTCGATTTCGCTGATGAACCGGCCGAATGTCGAGGTGCTGGCGGGCATCAACCTGCCGATGCTGGTCAAGCTCGCCAAGGTCCGCGCCGACACGCCCCTCGCCGAGGCGGTCGCCCGGGCGCAGGAAGCGGGGCGCAAATACATCACCGTCGCCAGCCGGGTGCTCGCCGGCACATGAACGAGCCTGCGCCGGCCGACGATGGCCCGCCCCCTCAGCCTGCGACCCCGGACGGGGCCATCGTTCGCGTGTTCGAGATCATCAACAGCAAGGGGCTGCACGCCCGCGCGTCCGCCAAGTTCGTGCAGACGGTGGAAAAATTCGACGCCGCGGTGATGGTCACGAAGGGCCATGAAACCGTCGGCGGCACCTCCATCCTGGGGCTGATGATGCTGTCCGCCGGCCCCGGGACCTCGATCACGGTCGCGGCGACCGGGGCCGACGCCGCCGGGGTGATGGCGGCGCTCGAGGCGCTCATCACCGGCCGGTTCGGCGAAGAGGACTGACCGCGGGGGTAATTCCGCCGATATAAAGAAATCTTTATATCTTGATTGCCGCCCCGGCGGCGGCCTGCTATAGCGACGGCCCTGACCGCCCGCCGCCCCTGCGCGGCCCTCGTAACGCTCAAGGATTGCCCATGACCGCAACCGCCAAAGCCGTGAAACCCGTGGCCGATTACGTGGTCAAGGACATCGGGCTCGCGTCCTGGGGGCGCAAGGAGATCGCCATCGCCGAGACCGAGATGCCCGGCCTGATGGCGACCCGCGAGGAGTTCGGGCCGCTGCAGCCGCTGCGCGGCGCCCGCATCGCCGGCTCGCTCCACATGACGATCCAGACCGCGGTGCTGATCGAGACGCTCAAGAGCCTCGGCGCCGACGTGCGCTGGGCGTCCTGCAACATCTATTCGACCCAGGACCACGCCGCGGCGGCGATCGCCGAGCACGGCGTCCCGGTGTTCGCCGTCAAGGGCGAGACCCTCAAGGACTACTGGGACTACACCCACCGCATCTTCGAATGGCCGGACGGCGGCACCGCCAACATGATCCTCGACGACGGCGGCGACGCGACCCTCCTGGTGCATCTCGGCAGCCAGGCCGAGAGCAACCCGTCGCTCCTCAACCATCCGACCAACGAGGAAGAGGAAGTCTTGTTCGCCGCCATCAAGGCGCGGCTCAAGGCGCGGCCCGGCTGGTACTCGAGCCTCGCAAAGTCGATCAAGGGCGTGACCGAGGAGACCACGACCGGCGTGCACCGGCTCTATCTGATGGAAAAGGACGGCCGCCTGTTGTTCCCGGCGATCAACGTCAACGACTCGGTGACCAAGTCGAAATTCGACAACCTGTACGGCTGCCGCGAGAGCCTGGTCGACGGCATCCGCCGCGGCACCGACGTGATGATGGCCGGCAAGGTCGCCATGGTGGCGGGCTTCGGCGATGTGGGCAAAGGCTCGGCGGCGTCGCTGCGCCAGGCCGGCTGCCGCGTGCTGGTCGCCGAGGTCGATCCGATCTGCGCGCTGCAGGCGGCCATGGAGGGCTACGAGGTCACCACCATGGATGAGGCCGCACCGCGCGCCGACATTTTCGTCACCGCCACCGGCAACGTCGACGTGATCACCATCG
>Ga0137380_10002108_pt1 | contig 16701 bp, 19 predicted proteins | sample SagtaG_17_FD_104809 | JGI IMG/M metagenome (GOLD analysis project Ga0137380, IMG submission 104809) | Vadose zone soil microbial communities from Sagehorn Ranch, Mendocino, California, USA - Sage2_L_100_16 metaG | ecosystem: Environmental > Terrestrial > Soil > Vadose zone | place: USA...
CGGTGGCTCAGCTCCATAACCACGGTTGCGGACGAGCGTGATGATGTCTTCGAGCCCTATTTCGCGCAGCCGCTGCCTCAGGCGCATCATGTACGTGCGGACCTGGGCGTCGGCCAGCTGGGAGTCTTGCCAGGCCAGGGTGGATAGCTGCTTGGCGGTGAAAGATCGCCGCGGATGCCGGAGCATGAAGTCCAGCAGGTCGGCTTCTCTGCGAGTCAGCTGCACGCTTCGGCCCCTATAGGAGAGGGTGTGGTTCTTGCGATCAATCGTCACTCCCGCCAGCGTCGCGTGCCGGTCGCGCCAATCCTCCAGGCGCAACTCGATCCACAGCAGCGTCCGTTCCAGCTCCTCCACCTTCTCGACGTCGCCGTCCAGGCGCGAAACTATGGTTCGGAGCACCGTTCCGAGCTCTTCGTAGATCGCAATCCAGCTTGCCACCTCCGGCAGCGAGACGGTCGCGTCATCCTCGCCCGGCATCGGAGGCAAGACCTGCCTCTCAGGGAGCATGGTCTTTGTACCCACTCAACTGTAGAACGTTTGGGCCCTGGTGGCCACCCCTTATTTAGACGACTAAAGTTACGTTCGGTGATCTAGGGTCCGTGTGGGTGGAAGGAATGGTCCGCCAGAAGCGTGGGGCGCCGGGCCCAGTAGCGGTAGGGGTGGGATGCCCGGCATGGCCGGCGCTACGGCCGTGAAAAGCGTGGTGCCCCCACGCTCGCTCGAGGTCCCGGTTGACTGGATCGAGAGCCTGGAGGAGATCTGCGGCTGGCTCGGCACCTATCGCGAGCGCCTTCGGGTCGCTCGTGATCACGAGCGGCCCGAGGTCAGCGCGGTCGTGAACCAGCTGGACGCGCTTTACAGGCAGCGGAGAGCCGAGCTGGCCTGACGCAGCCATGTCCCTGGCATCCGGAGGCGCGGCGCGCCGACCAGCGGAGGAGCTGACAACGGCCCGGCAGGTCAGGTCGCGTGCCGCTCCGATCCAGGTTCTCGTCGTCGATGACCACCAGCTGGTGTCCGATGGCCTCGGCATGCTGATCAACAGCCAGGACGACATGGTCGCTGTCGGCTTCGCGAGCTCGGTTGCCGACTCGGGGCCTGTGGCCGCCGCCCTAACTCCGGACGTGGTGGTGATGGACTTCCATCTGCAGGACGGAACCGGCCTCGATGCGGCGACCGTGATCCACAGGGTGCATCCAGAGGCCAGGTTTGTCTTTCTCAGCCGGGACGACAGCGACCTGGCGAAGCTGGCGGCGGTCGAGGCCGGCGCGAGCGCGTTCGTGCACAAGTCACGCGCTGCAGCCGAGGTGATAGACGCTGTGCGTCAGGTCGGCAATGGAGCCAACCTGATCACCCCATCCACGATTGCAGCACTGCTCGGGCGCCGGCAGGACCTGAACACAAAGCGTGAGAGCCTGAGCGACAGGGAGCGAGAGGTCCTGCGGCTGATGGGGGAGGGGAAGTCGAGCCGGGACATCGCCAAACAGCTGAGTATCAGCTACTCCACCGTCCGCACCCACATTCGTGCCATCGACACGAAGCTGGATGTGCATTCGAAGCTCGAGGCGGTGGTGACGGCCAGGGGGCTCAGCATCATCGAGTAGAGGGCGCCGCCCGTGGCGCTCGGCGGCCAAACCCGGGTTCCGGTCACGATTGACGGATGAAGTTTGGAGCCGCCATCTTTCCCACCGCCTACGCCATCTCCATGACCGAGCTTGCGCCCGCGGTCGAGCAGGCCGGGTTCGAGTCGCTGTGGGTCGCCGAGCACTCCCATATCCCGGCCAGCCGCCAGACTCCGTGGCCAGGCGGGCGGGAGCTCCCCAAGCACTACTGGCACACCATGGATCCTTTTGTGGCCCTGACCGAAGCCGCGCTCGCCTCCAAGCAGCTGCGCGTGGCGACCGGCATCTGCCTGGTCACGCAGCGCGACCCCATCCACACCGCCAAGCAGGTGGCGAGCCTCGACCACATCTCCAACGGCCGCGTCATCTTCGGGATCGGAGCCGGCTGGAACCGGGAGGAGATGTCCGACCACGGGACGGAGTTCGCGACGCGCTGGAAGCTGATGCGCGAGCGCGTCGAGGCGATGAAGGCGATCTGGACCAAGGACGAGTCCGAGTACCACGGCGACATGGTCGACTTCGGGCCCATGTGGTGCTGGCCGAAACCCGTCCAGAAACCGCACCCGCCGGTGATCCTCGGCGGCAGCGGGCCGAACATCCTGAAGCGCGTCGTGAGGTACGGGGACGGCTGGATGCCGAACCGGGGCGAGATCCTCGGCCGCCTTGATGAGCTGCGGGAGCTGGCGCGGGCCGCCGGGCGTAAGGACATTCCCGTGACCGTCTACCCCAGGCCCACCGCCGCGGACATCGAGCAGTACGCCTCCGCCGGCATCGAGCGCTGCATCTACTACCTGCCACCCGATGGCCGTGACCAGGCGCTGCGGAAGCTCGACGAGCTGGGCGAGCTCATTCGGCCCTATCGCCAGGTTTTGAATCGGGCATCTGAGAATTAGCCCGATTCCGCACGTTTGGCGCCAAAAGCGCGCTTTGGGCTCCGAATTCCGCGTGTTTGGCGCCAAAAGCGCGAATTGCCCGCAGCGAAGCATCCGTCCACGTGACCCAAGCCAATTCCGCGGTGGTGTCGCCGAGGCGTGGCCCGTTAACACCCACGGTTGGCGCCACGTCGTGGTGCAAAGACAATCGGGTTCATGAAAACCAAAGATCCCGTCACAAAGCAGCTGTTCAGGCTCAGCGTGGAGCCGCGCGTCGTCGATCACCTGGCCAGGCTGGCCGAGCGGCTTCACGAGCCCAAGAGCCGCCTCGCCAACCGCCTGTTCACGGAGGCGGTATTAGGCGCGAAGCTGCCCAGGCGCTAGCGGCTACTCAGCGGGTCGCCCTGCGTACTCCACGTCTACGGCGTGCCCCGCCGGCTGGTCGCCGTACATGGCTTCGATCTGGTCTTTGTACTTGGACTCGATCACGCGGCGCTTGAGCTTCATCGTCGGGGTCAGCTCCTCCGATTCCGGGGACCACTCGGTGGGGAGGATCGTGAAGCGCTTGAAGCCTTCGACCCGCGACAGGTGGGTGTTGACGACTGTCAGTGCCCGCCGCACCTCGGCGATCGCCGACGGGTGATCGGCCAGCTCCGCCATGGAGGTGGTCTCGATGCCCTGCTTCTTCGCCCACAGCGGCGCCACCTGCGGATCGAGCACGACCAGAACCGAGATGAACTTGCGGCCGTCGCCGATCGCCACCGCCTGGCCGATGATCGGGCTCGACTTGGCGAGCGATTCCAGGTTTGCGGGGGAGATGTTCTTACCCGCCGACGTGATGATCAGCTCCTTCTTTCGGTCGACGATGCGGAAATGGCCGTCGTCGCCGAGCACGCCGATGTCGCCGCTGTGCACCCAGCCGTCGGCGTCGACAGCATCAGCGGTCTTCTCGGGGTCGCGGTAGTACCCGACCATCACGTTGCCGCCCCGAACCAGGAGCTCGCCGTCTTCGCCCAGGCGCACTTCGACGCCTGGCAGCGGGATGCCTATCGAAGGAGCCTTGTGGTCGCCGGGCGGGACAGCGGTGGCGGGACCGGTGAGCTCGCTCATGCCCCAGACCTCATAGAGCGGCATGCCGAGTGCGGCCCAGAACTCATGAACCTCGGGCCGGCTCGGCGCCGTGCTCGTGATCGCGAGGTGGCAGCGGTCGAGACCGACCTTGGACCGCAGGAGGCCGAACAATGGCTGCGCCCTCTCGACGACGCCCGCTATCTCGGCGGGGACCGCCTGCCCGTCGCGCCGCAGCCTGTACGCCTGCTGGGCAGCGGCGAGTGCGCCCCGGGCCATCCCGCGCTTGGTCTCGTCCGGCTCGGCTTCGATCCCGGCCTGGATTCCGGACAGCAGCTTTTCCCAAACCCTCGGCACGCCCACGAAAACCGTTGGACGCGCGGCGAGCAGATAGGGCAGCAGCTGCGTCGGGTCAGGACAGAGAAACACGTCATGTCCGCAGTAGATGCCACCCCACTGCGATGTGAAGCGCTCGGCGACATGCGCCAGCGGCAGATAGCTGACCAGCGTTTCGTCGGTGTACGTCAGCCGCCTCTGCGTCGCCTCGAGCGTCCAGACGATGTTGTAGTGCGAATAGGTGACACCCTTCGGGGGGCCGGTCGTGCCTGACGTGTAGATCAGGCTCACCGTGTCCTCGGGTCCCACAGCGCGCCATGACGCGTCGAACGCGGCGCGATCGCGTCCCAACATCGCGCGACCTTTCGCCATCAGGTCGTCCCACGCGAGCACGTCGGCCGGCGGCGCGCCGCGCATGAGGATGACGTGACGCAGTTTCGATGTTGCGGGGCGGATCTCCAGGAACTTGGCCAGGAACGCCTCGTCCTCAACGAATGCCGTTGTCGCCTCCGAGTGATTGGCTACGTACTCGATCTGCTCCGGTGCGAGCGTGTTGTACACGCTGATGGCGGCGCCCCCGGCGTGCACGAGCCCGAGGTCCGCGATCATGTGCTCGGGAACGTTGCGAGCCATGATCAGGCCGAACTGGCCGGCGCCAAAGCCAAGGTCTCGCAGCGCAAGCGTCATCGCGCCGACTTCGTCTCTGTACTGGCTCCACGTCAGGGTGTGCCAATCGCCGTTGTCCTTCCAGCGCAAGGCGGGCCTGTCGGCCCACTTCTTGGCCGCGTCCGCAAAGATCGTGCAGATCGTCTTGCTCGAGATGGCGCGGTCGATGGCGGCGCGCTCTTCCAACACGTCCATTTCGTCCCTCCTCGAAGGCGTCCGGAGCCCCAGCCGAGCCTACACTATCCCTAGTCGCCTGATAGTCGCGGGGGTGAGCCTTTGATCTTTGTGCGGTCGCGCCGGTCGATGGTGACGCTGGCATCCTCCAGCCTCTTCTGCGCGCTCGTGTTCGGCGTCCTCGCCGTCGGCGCCGCGCTGCTCCCTGCCGGCTGGGTGGCAGGCATCGCTCTCGGCGCCGGCGCTCTGGGCGCCCTGGCGATCGCGATCCATGCGGCCATGCAGCTCCGAGCCTGGCCCTCGGGCAAGCTCTGCCTGTTCCGCGACCGGATGCTGGTCATCCAGGGCCGTCACGAGATGAGGGCGCTGTGGGACCTGATGGAGTCGGTGACCCTGTCCGACCCCAACTCGTGGCCGAACGTCCGGGTCACGGACCGCTTGACCATCCAGCTCCGCAACGAGCCACCCCTCGAATTCAAGCCTGCGCTGTTCGGCCTCGAGCCGGCCGCCTGCCGTGACCTCATCCTTCGTCTCCGGGATGACATCAGGCTGCGCTCGAGGCTGCCGGAGTTCGACTCGGCGCGCGATCTGACGATCTCGCCGGTAGTTGCGGGCGACCTGATCAAACCCCGTCTATAGTTCCAACCGTAAGCCGCCCCGGCATCATGATCGTCTCAGTGATATCAGAGGCACGGCCGGAAACCGTCGGCGAGAGATTCGGTGATCCAGGTGGCCCAGATCCGGGTGAAGCGACGAGCAGCGCAGCGAGCGCGTTGGTCCATGCGTAAGCGAGCAGCACAGGAGCTGAGCCCGGAGACGGGCCGCATGGGCGCCGAAGATCCGTCGAGGGCTTTCTCGGCCGGGCCTCTACTCGGCCGCGACTTCCTTGACGTCGCCGATCTCGACTCCTCCGAGCTCCGCGCGGTGCTCGAGCTTGCGCATGCGATCAAAGCTGGACGCTGGGCGGAGCGGCCGCTCGAGGGGCGCCACATCGCGATGCTGTTCCAGAAGCCGTCGCACCGGACTCGGGTCTCGTTCGAGGTGGGCATCGCCCGGCTCGGCGGGGCCACCACCACCCTGACGGAGCAGGACGTGCAGATCGGCGTGCGCGAGACGGTCGCCGACGCGGCCCGCGTCCTGGACCGTTACGTCGATGGGATCGTCGCGCGCTTGCGCTCTCATGACGACCTCCTCGAGCTGGCGGGCGCAGCCGAAAAACCAGTCATCAACGCCCTCACCGACCGATCCCACCCATGCCAGATCCTGGCCGACCTCATGACCCTGGAGGAAGTGGGCGGTCCCCTCGCCGGGCAGCACGTCGCATACATAGGTGATGGCAACAACATCGCCACCTCGCTCGTCGAAGCCTCGGCGCTGATGGGGTTCCGGCTGACGCTCATATCCCCGCCGGGCTACGAACCCAAGCCGAACGTGCTGGAGCGAGCGCGCAGGCTCGGCTCGGGGGCGGCCACGCTGACAGTCAGCAACGACGTCGGAGCGCTGGACGGCGCGAACGCGATCTACACCGATGTCTGGACGTCGATGGGGCAGGAGAGCGAGCGCGCCACGCGGCGCAAGGACTTTGCTCGCTATCAAGTCAACCAGGCGCTGATGGACAACGCGCGAGACGCCGTGTTCCTCCACTGTCTGCCGGCGCACCGGGGCGAGGAGGTGACGGACGAAGTCATCGACGGCCCGCGCTCGATGGTCTTCAGCCAGGCCGGCAACAGGCTCTTCGCGCAGATGGCGCTCATGGCGGAGCTGTTTGCCAGGTGAGCCCGATCGAGCAGTTCTGGCTCCAGCTCCTGGAGGTGGCCCGTCACCTCGGTGTGGTCGAGGTCGTCGACGTGGCCGTCGTCACCTTCGTGCTCTATCAGGTGCTGCGACTGCTGCGGGGAACGCAGGGCACTCAGATCCTCGTCGGCTTGATCTTGCTGGCCGTCATCGGCGTGGTGGCGACGACGTTCAACCTGATCCTTCTCTCGTGGTTGTTCCGTAACGCAACCTTTTTCATCATCGTGGCAGTCATCGTCATGTTCCAGCCGGAGCTGCGCCGCGCCCTCGACCAGCTCGGGCGCATCGGCGGTCTCGGGCGCCCGCTGTCTCGTTTCAACGCTCGTCAGTACAACCAGGCCATCTCTGAGGCCATCCGCGCCGCCGAGCGGTTGAGCACGAAGCGGACCGGCGCCCTGATCGCATTCGAGCGAGATGTCGGGCTCGAGGACTACGCCGCCACCGGCGTGCGCATCAACGGTGAGATCTCAGCCGAGGTCCTGCAATCGATCTTCTATCCCAACTCGCCGCTCCATGACGGCGCGGTGATCGTGCGCGGCGACCGCATCATCGCCGCGGGCTGCCTGCTGCCGCTGCCGGAGGAAGGAGCGGTGCGCGAGCGCCTTGGCACGCGCCACCGCGCGGCCCTCGGCCTTTCGCTGGCATCCGACGCCCTCGTGCTCGTAGTCTCCGAGGAGACCGGAAACATCTCCGTGATCGAAGAAGGAAAGATCAGCCGCAACCTCGACGCCGACAGCCTGCGCCGAAGGGTCGCGCTCAAGGTCGCGTCGCCCAACGGCAACGGCATCTTCCGGTTCCGCCGGTGAGCTGGAATCTGATCGCCGACGACTGGCGCATGAAGCTGTTGGCGCTCGGCCTCGCAGTGCTGATGCTCGGCGCTGTCGCTTTCTCCCAGAACCCGCCGACCACAGAGCGTCTGACTGTGGGCCTGAACTACACGGTGCCGCCTGACCTGATCCTCCTCAACGCACCGGTAAAGATGACCGTCACGTTCTCCGGTCTGGCTGACGTGATCAAGAACGTCAACACCAGCAATCTGGTGGCGTCGGTCGACGCCACGCACGCCGCCCCGGGCACCGCGGTGCGGCTGAATGTCGTCGCGAGGTCGTTGATCAACGGCGTCGCGGTGCAGAATCCTCCCCCGATCGCCGTCAACATCGACACTCGCCGGGTCAAGGAGCTCGAGGTACAGGTGATCACCCGCGTCGCGCCGGGCTGGTCCTTGACGAAGCCGGCGGTGGCGACATGTGGGGGCGCGCCCAACACCCCCTGCACGGTCCATTTCGACGGCCCAGCAAGCTGGGAGACGAACCTCATCGCGACTGCCTCCCTTCCCGGCGTGGTCAGCTTCAACACCATCGACTCGCCAAACCAGCCGATCCGGCTGCAGAACAGCAGCGGCGACGTCAACGTGACCAACAGCGGCACTGTTCCTCCAGCCAGCCTGGACGTGACGGCTGTTTCCATTCATGTCGAAGCAAAAGCCGGTTCGACCAGCAGCAGCGTGGCGCTCGTCGATTCGCCTCCGGCGAGCCCGCCGCCGCCCGGCTACCGCGTCACCGGCGTGACGATCAACCCGATCACTGTGATCATCTCCGGCGATCCGGCCGTATTGGGGCGCATCCTGCGCATCACCCTGCCTCCGATCGACCTGAGCGGTCACACTTCTGACTTCACAGTCCAGGTCACGATCCCGTACCCCAACGGGGTCACGGGCAGCGTGGGCACGGCCGCTTTGAAGTACTCGATCTCGCGCAATCCGAACGTAACGCCAAGCCCCTGAGAGGGCTGGTGGTGTAACCTCACCGCCTCCGAGCCCGTTCCACCACCCAGCGGTCGAAATACATCCACCAGGAGTTCTAGTAGAGGTATAGGAGATGTGCGGGATCATCGGCTATACGGGCGATCGCCAGGCGACCCCCATCCTCATGGAGAGCCTGAAGCGCCTCGAGTACCGGGGCTATGACTCGGCGGGGGTAGCGGTGGTCGAGGAGCCGCAGGCCGGCGCGGCCCGGCGCACGAGTGTCACCAAGTCCGAGACCAAGGTCGACATCCTGATCGAGAAACTCCGGGCAAACATGCCCTCAGGCAAGCTGGGCATCGGTCATACGCGCTGGGCAACGCACGGCAAGCCGACGTTCGTGAACGCGCACCCGCACACCGACTGCCTGAGCCGGATCTATGTCGTCCACAACGGCATCATCGAAAACTTCGCCGAGCTCAAGCGCGAGCTCGAGGCGGCCGGCCACGAGTTCACGTCCGACACGGACACCGAGGTCGTACCGCACCTGATCGAGGCCAACTACCGGGGTGATTTCCTGGCCGCTGTGCGGGCCGCCCTGCGGCGGATCCGCGGCGCTTATGCGCTGGCCATGTTCTCGACCGACGACCCCGAGCTGCTGGTGGGCGCGCGGCTGAACGCGCCGCTGGTGGTGGGCCTCGGTGAAGGCGAGTACTACGTCGCCTCCGACATCACCGCGATCATCCCGTACACGAAGCGCGTGCTGGTTCTCGGCGAGGGCGAGGTCGCCGCTGTGACCCCGCTCGGCGCACAGGTTTCGACACTCGACGGGACCACGGTCCACCCCAAGGTCATCCACGTCGACTGGGACGTGAACCAGGCGCAGAAGGGCGGCTATCCGCACTTCATGTTGAAAGAGATTCACGAGTCGTCGGAGGCTGTCGCCAACGCGATGCGCGGCAGGCTCACCGACGACGGCAGCGTGTCGTTCCGAGAGTTCGACGTCTCAGACAAGGACATGAAAAATTTCCATGAGGTGCTGCTGCTTGGAATGGGCACGTCGCTGCACGCGGCGATGATCGGCGAGTACCTCATCGAGGACTGGGCCGGCATCCCCGCGCGTGCTGAAGACGCGTCAGAGTTCCGATACCGCAGGCCAACCTTCGGCCCCGAAACACTCGCCGTCGTCATCACGCAGTCGGGGGAGACCGCGGACACGCTGGTCGGTCTACACCAGGCGAAGGAGCGGGGGGCGCGCACGGTGGCGGTCACCAACGTGGTCGCCAGCTCGGCCGCGCGCGATGCCGACGGTGCGATCTACCTTCACGCGGGCCCCGAGATCGGCGTCGCCTCCACCAAGACGTTCCTCGCACACCTCACGAGCCTCTGCCTGCTGGCGCTGCGCCTGGCGACGGTCAACGGCCGGGTGTCGCTCGAGCGGCGCCGGGAGCTGACGGCCGCGCTGAGGGTGCTGCCGGATCAGGTGCAGGAGCTGCTCGGCCGCGAGAAGGAGATCGCCGCCATCGCGGACCGGTACAGCCGTTACAGGAACTTCATGTATTCCGGTCGCGGCCTCGGCTACCCGGTGGGCCTCGAGGGCGCCCTGAAGCTGAAGGAGATCTCGTACGTCCACGCCGAGGGCACGACGGGCGGCGAGCTCAAGCATGGTCCCATCGCCCTGCTCGACGAGACATTCCCTGTGGTCGCGATCTGCACCGCAAGCTCGACGAAGGACAAGATGGTCAGCAACGTCCACGAGATCGTCGCCCGCAACGCGCCGGTGCTCGCCCTGATCACGAGAGGCGATCACTCGCTGGACGGCGTCGCCACCGAGGTCTTCGAGATGCCGGAGGTCGAGGAGGCCGCGGCCGCGATCCTCAACACCGTGATGCTGCAGCTGTTCGCGTACCACGTCGCGGTCAAGCTCGGCCAGGACGTCGACCAGCCGCGAAACCTGGCCAAGTCAGTCACCGTCGAGTAGAGAATTTCACCTCCCCATCACGCGGGGAAGGTCGGCTTGACGAGGCGAAACCGGGTGGGGAGCGAGCACGAGCCCGAAATTGTGCAGAGCACGACAATGAATCCATGCAGCGCATCGGGGTGGACGCCGTCTCGGTCAAGCGCATCGCGGTCGCTGTCAAGCGCTCCGGCCCCGGCTTCCTGAAGAAGGTCTACACCCCCGCAGAGCTGGCCTACTGCGCGGGCGACGCCCAGCGCCTCGCCGGTCGATGGGCGGCCAAGGAAGCCGTGATCAAGTGCTTCGACGGCACCGGCATCTGCTTCCCCCGGCGCCGCATCGAGGTGCTGCCCGGCTCCTCTGGGGCGCCCAAGGTCCGCCTCTTGGGCGACGAGCGCGGCGCGCGGGTGGAGGTGAGCATCACCCACGACAGCGAGTTCGCGGTCGCCACCTCCCACCTCGAGATGCCGGACGTCGCGGAGGGGCTCCTACCCGCGCCCGAGGCGGTGGTGCTGCCCGAACGCCCGCCCCAGGCCCACAAGGGGACCTTTGGAACGGTGGTCGTGCTGGCGGGCAGCCTCGGCTTGACGGGAGCCGCGTACCTTGCGTCGACTGCAGCCGCGAGGACTGGCGCCGGGCTCGTGAGGCTGCTGGTCGCGGACACGATCTACCCCATCCTCGCCGCCAAGTGCACCGAGGTCATGGCCACACCCGTGCCCGAGGTCGCCCCCGGCGCGGTCGGCCATGCCGCTTACGACTCGGTGTTGCGTCAGCTGTCCGCGGCGGAGGCCGGCGTGATCGGGCCCGGAATGGGCCGCGACACGTCGACGTGGCGGCTGATCCTCGACCTTGCCCTCCATGCCACCTGCCCTTTGGTGCTGGACGCCGACGCCCTCAACGCGCTGGCCGACTCCGCCCGCAAAAAGACCCGAATCGGCAAGAACCGAGTACTCACGCCCCACCCGGGCGAGATGGCGCGGCTGCTTGGCAAGAGCACCGAGGCCGTCAACGCCGACCGCGCGGGGGCGGCCCGCAAGGCGGCCAAGGATTGGGGGGCGGTGGTCGTGCTCAAAGGCGCCCGCACTGTGGTCGCGCACCCGGACGGCCGCATCTCCGAGGACCCCCACGAGGTTCCCGCGCTGGCCAGCGGGGGCACCGGCGACGTGCTCGCAGGCGTGATCGGGGCGCTCATCGCCCAGGGGTCGGACCCGTTCGCAGCCGCGGTCACCGGCGTCTACATCCATGCCGCGGCCGGCCGTCGTATCTCGCAGCGCCTCGGAGACTCTGGACTGCTGGCCAGCGACCTCCTTCCCGAGATCCCGCTGGTCATGCACGTGCTGCGCCAGGGCGGCTTGTAGCCTGACCACCCTGCGCTGGGCGGACGTCAGCCTCGGGGCGGTGCGCGCCAACGCCGCCCGCATCCTGGCTCATCTCCCGCACGGCACCCGCTTGATGGCGGTGGTCAAGGCCAACGGGTACGGCCACGGCGCGGTGCCGGTGGCGAGAGCCGCCCTGCGGGGGGGCGCTACCTGGCTGGCGGTGGCCACGCTCGAAGAGGCTCGCGAGCTGCAAGGCCTGGTCCACGCGGAGCGGATCCTGGTCATGGGCGGGCTGGTTCCCGAACAGGCCGGGGCCGCCTCAACGGCCGGCTTCAACATCGCCGTTTCCAACATGGAGTTCGCAAGGGCGCTCGCCGGCGGCGACGAGGTCGTCCCGGTCCACCTCAAGATCGACACCGGCATGGGCCGATTCGGCGCACAGCCGTCGGAAGCCGCAGGTCTGGCGAGGTACATCAACGACTCGGCCGCCCTTCGCCTGGCCGGCACGTGGACCCACTTCGCGTCGGCTGGTTCGGATGAAGCGATGACCCGGCGTCAGTTCGACCGGTTCCTCGAGGTCGCCAACAGCCTTGGCGTGGAGCCAGGCCTCCGCCACGTTTGCAACTCGGCGGGCGCGCTGAGGTTCCCGGACATGGCGCTCGACCTCGTGCGCGCGGGCATTGCGCTGTACGGCTGCGAGTGGCCTGGGACCACGCCGGCGCTGGCCCTGCGCTCGGTCGTGACGCATGTGAAGGACGTGGACATCGGAGCTACGGTCCGATACGGCGCCACGTGGCGAGCGGCAGGACCCAGGCGAGTCGCCACCGTCGCCATCGGCTACGCCGACGGCGTGTTCCGAGCTCGTGCCAACCGCGGCCACGTCCTGGTCCGGCGCCGCCAGGCGCCCCTGATCGGCATGGTGAGCATGGATGCGGTCACCATCGATGTCACCACCATTCCCGAAGTTGAGATCGGCGACGCCGTGACCCTGATCGGTCAAGACGGAGACGAAAGCATCACCGCCGAGCAGGTGGCCGAATGGTCTGGGACGATCAGCTATGAGGTGCTGACAGCGATCGGACCACGCGTGAAGCGCCGCTACTCGGAATAGCGGACAGCCGCGCCCGGTTCGAATTGACGCAAGGCAGGTGTATCTAAACTGGCAGTACTGATGGCGGAAAGTCCGGCCCAAACTGCCTTCGCGGAAGAGGCATTGGCACACCTAGATACGTTGTACCGCGGCGCGCTCAGGCTGACGCGCGACCCTGATCAGGCGCAGGACCTGGTCCAGGAGGCGTACCTCCGCGCCCTTCGGTACCAGCACAGCTACCAGCCGGGCACGAACATGAAGGCCTGGCTCTTCGCGATCATGCGCAACCTGTTCTGGGACCGCTTCAAGGGCTCCCGGAAGGAGGACGTGAGCCTGGACGACGTCGGCGAGTTCGTGCTCTATGAAAAGCTTCGCGACGAAGGCGCCAAGCCGGAGGCTGACGTCCTGGACAAGCTCGCCGCCTCCGAGGTGGTGAACGCAGTCGAGAAGCTGCCCCCACTGCACCGCGAGGTGGTCCTCCTGGTCGACGTCGAAGGCTTCTCTTACAAGGACGCGGCGCAGACGCTGGGCGTCCCGATCGGGACGGTCATGTCACGCCTGCACCGGGCCCGCCAGCAGCTCCAAAAATCCCTGTATGACTATGCCGTTGAATCGGGTATCGTCCACACCGGCGGCACCAAGGAAGTGCCAAAGCAATGAACTGCAAGGACTGTTCCGAGAAGCTCGACCGCTACGTGGATCGTGAGCTCAACAGCACCGAGGTCCTGGAGCTGAGCCTCCACCTCGAGAGCTGCCCCGACTGCCAGGACCATTACGAGTTCCAGGCCCACCTCAAGCGGCTGGTCAAGCACTCTTGCGAGTGCGACACCGCTCCTCCCGCCTTCCGGGAAAAGCTTCGCCAGATCCTGAGCTGATCGCACGGCTTCAGGCCGCGCGGCTCTACGTGATCACCCCCGACCGCGATCCAGACGCGCTGGTGGACCTCGCCAGTGGCGCCTTGCGCGGTGGGGCTGACGTTGTTCAACTCCGCCACAAGCAGCTTTCCCGCGGCGAGCTCCTCGAGGTTGCCGTCCGCTTCCGCGAGCTGGCGTCGGCCGCCGGCGCGCTCTTCATCGTCAACGACTACCTGGACATCGCGATGATGGCCGGCGCGGACGGCGTGCATCTCGGTCCGGACGACATCAGCGTGGCGTCGGCTCGGCGCGCGGGGGGCGATCAGATCCTGATCGGAGCTTCCGCCTGGACGCTCGACGCCGCGAAGGCGGCGATCGGGGACGGCGCCGATTACATCGGCTGCGGGCCTGCCTTCTCGACGCCCGTCAAGAAGGACAAGGGCGTGATCGGTCCCGAAGGCGTGGCGGCTGTGGCCGCCGCCGTCAGCCAGCCTGTGTTCGCCATCGGCGGCATCGAGGAGTCGAACCTGCCCCGGCTCACCGACCTGGGATTGCGCCGTGCCTGTGTCATCCGCGCGGTGGCGGACGCGCCAGACCCGGAATCGGCCACCCGCCGCCTCCGTGCGATGCTGGACGACCGATGAAGCTGCAAGGCCTCGGCGAGAGCGAGCTGCTGCGCAGGATCCTGCCGTATCTCACCACCTCCGGATATGCGGTCGTCGCAGGCGCGGATGACGCCGCGGTCTGGCCAAGCCTCGACCCCGACCACCCAGAGGACTACGTGGTGGCAAGCTGCGACTCGTCGGTCGAGGGAGTCCATTTCGACCTGTCGTGGATGGCCGCGGCGGACGCAGGCCATCGCGCCCTGGCACTTGCCCTCGGTGACCTCGCGGCCAAAGGCGCCACCCCCAAGTACGCCCTGGTAGCCCTCGCCGCGCCGAGATCGTGGTCAGTCGAGACCGTGACCGGGCTCTATGAAGGAATTCGAAGGCTCGCGGATCGCGTCGACATGGCCATCGCGGGGGGCGACACGACCGCGATCGATGGGCCGGGCGTGCTGACCCTCACAGTTCTCGGTACGACCCCGCTCGTGCCACTGGCGCGTGCACGCGTCCGGCCGGGATGGGTTGTGGGAGTAACCGGCCACCTCGGCGCCGCCGCGGTTGCGCTGCGTGAGCGGCGGGTTTATCTGCCCGATCCGAAATTCCAGGACGGCGTTCATCTGAACCAGGCGGAGCTGAGCTGTGGGGACATCTCGGACGGCCTGGTTCGTGAGATGGAGAAATACGCCGCGGTGTCCGGCGTCGGGTGCGTCCTGCGCGCAGCGGACGTGCCGGTCGCCTCGGGCGCCACGATCGAGGAAGCGCTGACCAGCGGGGAGGAGGCGGAGCTTGTGTGCGTTGGGCCCGAGGACAGGGTCGTTCACGCAGGCGTGAAACCGATCGGCCTGATGACATCTGATCCTTCAGTTCGAGTCATCGGCCCAGACGGGGACGATCTCCACCTCGAGGCCCATGGCTACGACCACTTTGCGTGAGACGGCGGGCCCCGAGGAGACTGAGGTCCTCGGCGAAGAGCTGGGCCGCCGCCTGCGAAAGGGCGACCTCGTCCTCCTCAAGGGCGAGCTTGGCGCGGGCAAGACGACATTTGTGCGCGGGATCGCTCGTGGCCTTGGCTCGGAGGCGCTGGTGGCGAGCCCGTCGTTCCAGCTGGTCCGCGTCTATCCGGGTCGAATCGCACTGGCGCACGTCGACCTCTACCGCCTGGAATCGCACTCGGAGTTGGCCGAGCTTGGCCTGGACGAGCTGCTGGATGCGGGTGCGGTGGTCGTCGAGTGGGGCGACCGCATCGAGGCACCGGACGCGGCTGTCGTTGTCATCGAGCACCGCGGCGGCAACCACCGCTTGATCCGGGTGACGCGTGACCTTCCTCATTGACACCTCTTCGGGGATGAGCGGGCTGGCGATCCTGGATCCTTCGGGAGCAGTCCACTCTGAGATGCTCCTTCCCGCCCGCAGCCCAGACCTGATCGATCGCATGCGACAGATCGCCGCACACCAGAGGCTGACCCACGTCGCGGTGGCGATCGGGCCCGGCTCCTTCACGGGCCTGCGCGCGGGCGTCTCGTTCGGCCTGGGCCTGGCGATGGGGTTGAAGATCCCGATCGTGCCGCTGCCCACGCTCGACCTGCAGGCCGCCCGCAGCGACGAGCCGGTGATCGCCGTCTCCGAGGCCGGACGAGGGCGGCTCTACTACCTGGTGCCGGGCGGGCAGCCGGCGCTGGGCGAGCCGGGTGAGCTGCCGAAGACCCATTTTCTCGCCGGCATGCTCGGTCCGCGCATGGAGGCCGCGGTCGGCGAGGCAGGGCTTCGCTTCAAGCCCGTTGAGGAGATGCGGACCTTCGGTCAGGCCGCGGTGCATTTGCTGGAGTCGGCGCGCGAAGTTGCCTATGATCGTCTCAGGTTGGAATACATGCAGTCGTTCACGGCATCACGGACGTCGTGATGGTCCAGCTCCGCCAGCAGCTGGCGCTGGAGCTGATGCGCGAGGGCGACATCGGCACGGTGCAGGAGATCGAGCGTGAGATCTTTGCGACGCCCTGGCCCCGCAACGCCTACTACCGGGAGCTGGCCTCGCGGTCCAGCGCCCACTACGTGGTGCTGCGTTATGAGGGGCTGGTCGACAGGCCGGCCGCCAGCTCGAACGAGATGGATCCGACGATCGTCGGTTATGGCGGCATGTGGCGGATGTATGACGAGGCCCACGTGACCACGATCGGCGTCCGGCGGGAGCTCCACCACCAGGGATACGGGCGGATCGTCTTTGCAGGGCTGGTGCAGGCCGCGTACGACATGGGGGCGAAGTGGGTGACGCTGGAGGTGCGCACCTCCAACGAGAACGCGATGCACATGTACGAGGGCTTCGGCTTCAAGGTCATCGGCCGGCGCAAGGGCTACTACACCGACAACGGCGAGGACGCGATCGTGATGTGGTCGGATTCAATCCACTCGCCACGATTTCGCCGGGCGTATGAGGCGAACCTGGAGCGCATCGAGGCCGAGGTGCGTGGGCTGCGCCGAGAGCTGCTGACGAAGGGCGACTGACAAGGTGACCCTCCCCACCAGGTGGGGAGGTCGGCTTCGCGAAGCGAAGCCGGGTGGGGAGCGAACACTCTGGAACTGACACTCGGCATTGAAACGTCATGCGACGA
>Ga0137380_10002116_pt1 | contig 16682 bp, 12 predicted proteins | sample SagtaG_17_FD_104809 | JGI IMG/M metagenome (GOLD analysis project Ga0137380, IMG submission 104809) | Vadose zone soil microbial communities from Sagehorn Ranch, Mendocino, California, USA - Sage2_L_100_16 metaG | ecosystem: Environmental > Terrestrial > Soil > Vadose zone | place: USA...
CACCACGTCCTGGAGCAGGCCCACGTCGCTGATCACGCGGATCACCAGGTCGCCGCTCCGGGCACGCGTGTGAAAGGAAAGCGAGAGATATTGGACATGGCGATAGAGTTGCGCGCGCACCCGGGTCAGCACGCGATTGCCGATCTTGGCGAAGCCGATAGTGCTCCAAAAGCCGGCCAGCGCGCGCAATCCGGTAATGGCGACCATTGCTATCGCCATCATGGCCAGCAACGTGACCGGATCGAAAATATCGAACAAAGAAACGCGATAACCGTTCGCGCCGTGCATTTTGTTGATGACCCGGTCGAAGACCACCTTCAGCGGCCAGGGTTCCAGCAACCGCAAGCCGACTTCCATCAGCAGGGTGGCGAGGGATCCGAACATCAGCAGACGATGCTTCCGCACCTGGGGCCAGAAGTGCCGCAGGACCCGCCACAGGCCGGGAAGATCTTTTCGGAGTGTCTGCGGAGCGGACATCTAAGTTCTGAGCGCCACCCCCTCGGCATGCGACGTTGCCTCCAACCCGGCAAGGCGGAGCACCCGCTGGGCCACGGCATCCCATGTGTATTGCTTCAACACGGTCGATCGCGCGGCCTGTCCGAGTCGGGCGCGCAGTTCCGGGTCGGAAAGCAGGCGTTCGAGCGCCGCCGCCAATCCAGCGGCGTCACCCGGCGTCACCAACAAACCATTCCGGCCCTCTTCAATTAAGCTTTTCAATTGTCCGATCCGGCTGGCCACGACGGAAAGGCCCGCGGCCATGTATTCATAGACCTTGAGGGGGGAAAAGTAAAAGTGCGCCAGGGGCGGATACGGCGCGACTCCGACGTCCATCGACGCCAGCCAGCCCGGCACCGCGCTCGCATCGACCGCGCCGGCCAAATGGACCGCCTCGGTCAAACCGGCCGCGGCCAGGTCCGCCACCAAGCGGTCGCGTTCCGGGCCGTCACCCACGATCAAAAGTCGCGTCTGTGGATGGCGGCGGCGCAACTGCGCGAAGGCTTCGACCAAAATCGAGAGTCCGTGCCACGGCTTCAACGTGCCGACAAACCCGACGGTGAAGGTTCCGGCCGGCCTTGGCAGCGTCGGCGCCAGCCCCGGGGAGAATCGTCTCGGACTGACCCCGTTCGGGACCATGTGGATTTTGTTTCGCGCGCCCGGAAACTGTTCCACGTAAGCGGCCACCTCGTCCGAAACTGCCAGGATCACGGTGGCGGCGCCGAACACCTGTTCGGCTACGCGCTGGGCGCCGGCGCGGTCCGCAAGGTCACGATGCGCCGCTTGCTCTTCAATGAGCGGGGCGTTGACCTCCAGCAGAGCCGGGATGTTCGCCGCGCGCGCATATTCCATGGCGGCAAAACTCCAGAGCGAATAGCGCTCATACACCAGGTCATAAGGCAATTCGCGCGCCAGCGCGGCGCGCAATTCCCCGTTGGCGGCCAGCGCGGCTTGCTCGCGAGCGGCCAGGTCGCCTTTGGGCGGACGCGGCAGCGAATGGACCCGCAGGTCTTCCAACCCCATTGGTGGGGTCCCGCTGGCGTTCGCGCTAAACACTTCCACATCGGCGCCGCGATTTTTCAGGGCGCGGACGACTTCCTGCACGTGGATCGAGCATCCTTTCCGGCCAAAAATCGGCACGCCGAGGTCCGCGCTCACATAGGCGATTCTCACCGGTTCACCTCGGTCGCGGGTTCGCGCAGATTCTTCATCTCCATGGTCTGGCCGGCTTTCGACGGTTCGGCCGGCGCCGTCCCCAACAAAAGCTCGCGCAGTTGGGCGAAGTTGCTGCGCCGGTCGAAACGCTGCTCGATGACCGTTCGCGCGCGGGCAGCCAGGCTTTCGCGGAGTTGCCTGTCCCCGAGCAGCAACTCGATGCTCGCCGCCAGTCCATTCGGGTCGCCGGGAGCAACCAACAGGCCGGTCCGGCCGTGCTCGACCAACTCCTCGATGCCATCCAGATGGGTCGTCACCACTGCCACGCCGACCGCCATCGCTTCCTTAAGGACATTGGGCAAAATATCGCGGTCGCCGTCCGGCGCCTCAATGCAGGCCAAGGCAAAAATCATGGCCCGCTCCAAAAGCGCCCGCAATTCTTGTTGCGGCAACGGGCCGACCATGCGGATGTGCTGCTGCACTCCGCAATTCCGGATCTGTTCCTTGACCGCGCCCGCCAGGCGGCCGGTGCCGACTATCTCACAGCGAAAGTTGAGTCCCTTTTCCTTCAGCAGCCGGCACGCCTCGATAAAGTCGGCAAACCCCTTCTTTTCCACCAGGCGGCCGACGCTCAGGATGAGCGGCTCGACCGGCTCGGTATTGCGCCGGGGAAAGGCATTCAAGTCGATGCCGTTGTAAATCGGGTGGACCGCCAGCTCCTCGTTGACCGCGGCGCGCAGGCAGGCGGCGCTGAAACGGCTGTTGGCGACGACGAAGCGCGCCCGGCGCATCCGTTCGTGGAGCTTGGGCGAAGTGAGTTGGTTACCCTGAAATACGTCTTTGGCATGGGTGGTGATGCTGTAAGCGACGCCCGCGATCCGGTGAGCGATCAACGCGACCTTCGCCGGGATATTAGCGTAGTGGGCGTGCAGGTGGCGGATGTCCCCCATTTCGCGGATGAGGCAGCAGGCCTGGCAGAACCGCAGCAGAGAGCTCCTGAAGGCGCCCCGCCGGGAACCACGAAACAGATGCCGGAGCGTGTGCCAATATTCGCGGCGATGCTTGAGCAAGACAACCATCTGGCCCTGCAGAACGCGTATCGGCTCGTGATGAAGTTCTTCGGGCAGATAGGTAATCGGGGACCGCACCGATTTGACCTGGGGATGCGACACGGCATCGACGGGGCGCTTGAGTGAAAAAATGTGGAGCGAGACTCCTTGCCGTTCCAGTTCCAGGATTTCGTTGAGGATAAAAGTCTCCGACAGACGGGGGAACATTTTGAGCACATAACCGATCCGCAGGCCCCCAGCCGGATTCATGAGGCGGCCCGCTCGGACGCGGCGGTGGCGGGTTCGGACTTGGTTGCCGCCAGTGCCAGCAGGTGGCTGGCGGCCTTGCGGGCGCCGTCAAAACTCAAAACTGCGTTGGCCCGATCGAGCGCTTTCTGGCGTCCATCGCGGACGGCTCCATCCACCTGGTTCCGGAGCGTTTCGGCGCTGAGCTGCTCGGGCCTGAGGGTCCGCAGCAAGCCGAGGCGCTCGAACGCCAAGGCCCGAAGCAATTGTTCGGCGCGCGGCGCAGTGCGCGGCACGCAGACGGTCGGCAAGCCCCGCGAAACTGCCTCCACCAGCGTGTTGTAGCCCCCCATGCACACCAGCCCGTCCACCGACCAAAACAGGCTGGAGAGATTCTGCACAAACGAGTGCAGCATCACTTTGGTTTCGTCGGCCAATCGCTGGAGCCGTTTGAAGTCATGGAGGGGCGTCATCGGGCCGGTGACCACGATGCCCTGCCAGGCCGCCCCCGCCGCCGCCCGCATAAAGGTTTCCAGCAGGGGGCAGCCATCTTCGCCGCCACCCGAGGTGGCCAGGACGACCGGACGCGGCCGATTCTGCAACGTCAGCGCCGACCAGCGGATGTCGCTGCGCCCTTCCGGCTCCTCGCGATTGATCACATAGCCGCAAAAGCGGGTGCGTTCCACCACGGCGGGGGAAAAGTCATATTCGGCAATCGGGTCGAAGACCGAGCGATGGCCGTACACAAAAACCAGGTCGTAGAATTCCGCAATGGCCGCTTGCAGATTCTCCGGCGCCCATTCCTGAAGCACCGTCTCGCGCTCGTCGAGAATGTCCCGCAGTCCCAGGACCGCGTGACCGCCGTAGGTTCGCACTTTTTCCAAGGCGGCCTGGAATTCACCGCCGGCGCCCAAGGGATGTTTGTCCACCAGGACCACCGTGGGGCGATAGGATTTCACCGTGGCCAGCAGCAGCGCGGAACGCAGGGCGCGAATTTGCGAAGTCGAAATGCGCAGGCGCCGCGAGACGTAGTGGTCGTTGGCGACCTTGCGAAGACAGGGCAACTTGATGACCTCGACATTGTCCGGCAGGCCCAGGCGATGCACGTCATCCGCGCCGCTGACCAACAATACCGAAGCCTCGGGAGCCAGTTCGGTCAACGCGGCGGCCAGCGCCAAATGCCGCCGAGTGTGGCCCAGACCCAGGCCATCGTGCGAGTAGAAAAGGAAGCGCATACCGGGTCCGCCGCCGTTTTTAAAGGTCGTTTTGAACATCTGAATGAGGGAACCCTAACACGAATGACCGGCCTTGGCCATCGCAAATTTCGACCCTCGACGCCATGTCAAAAACCGACTGTGACCCGCAAAGCCGCGTTGCCGAGCCGCACTCCGCATGGCGCCCCTCAACGAGGCTCTTGCCAACGCCAGAAATCGGGGTCTATAGTTGCGTTGTTAGCCCGCTTCACGAGAATGCGCGCGGTGCTCAAAAGTCTTGGCTCAGAGCGACCTTGAGGTCACACGTGATTAATCCGCTTGTGTTCATCATCGGATGTCCTCGATCTGGCACGACCTTGCTCCGTCATATCGTGGGCGCACATCCACTCATCGCGATTACGCCCGAAGCGCATTGGATTCCGAAATGGTTCGAGAAGCGACTGGGCCTGACGCCGGAGGGTCTGGTCACTCCGGACCTGATTGCCAAACTGCTCGCGCATCCCAAATTCGCTTTGTTTCGCCTCGGGCGGGAAGACCTCATGACACTCGTGAAAAACGGCGAACCGCTGTCGTACGCGTCGTTCGTGACCGGCATCTTCGATCGGTACGGGAAGAGCCACGGCAAAGTGTTGGTCGGAAACAAGACACCCGATGCCGTCCGGAAGATGGATACCTTGCACGCGCTCTGGCCCGAGGCCCGTTTCGTCCATGTGATCCGGGACGGTCGAGACGTTGCCTTGTCAATGTTCAATTGGCCGAGCGTGCAACAAAAGAAGCCGGGGACGTTCCCCACATGGCAGGACGACCCCGCGTCAACCGCGGCCCTCTGGTGGGAGCTTAATGTCCGACGGGGCCGGGAGGCTGGGGCATCGCTCGGATCCGGGCTTTACCATGAGATGCGCTATGAATCTCTGGTCGCCCAGCCGGAGCGGGATTGCGCGGCACTGTGCGCGTTTCTCGGCCTGCCCTACGATGAGGGCATGCTCCGCTTCCATGAAGCTCGCGCGAATACTTCCGAGGGCCTAAAGCCGGGCCACGGCTGGCGGCCCATCACGCCGGGTGCCAGAGACTGGAGGACGCAAATGGCCCCAGCAGATGTCGAGCGCTTCGAGGCGGCGGCCGGCGCCCTACTCGATGAACTGGGTTATCCGCAGGCTTTCCCCGAACCTCGGCCGGACGCCGTGGCACACTCGACCCTGGTTCGGAATCTGCTGGCCAATGAGCCGCGAGATGTTCGGCCTTATGGACTGGCATGAATCCCCTGCCCCGCTCCGGATGCTGGAATTCGAAGCCACCCGCGAACTTGTGTTCCAGTTAACCGTTTTAACGATACCTCGACCTACCGAATACTTATGAACAAATCGTTCTTTCCCGCCATTACCACCGCCGTGCTGTTGCTGTCAACCGGCTGGGCGAGTTCACAACCGCTCGCCAGCCCCGGGAGTTCCCGCAGCCTCGGCGAGTCCCACTTCGTTTCCTTGGGAACGAATAAGATCCACTACGTGACCGGCGGAAAGGGCAACCAGACGATCCTGTTTGTTCACGGCTGGTCGTGCAACAGCGGCTTCTGGCGCGAGCAAGTCCCGGCGCTGACAGGCAAAGCGCGGCTGATTCTCATCGACCTCCCTGGCCACGGCCAAAGTGACAAGCCGCAAGTTGATTACACTCTGGACTTCTTCGCCCGCGCCGTCCTCACGGTGCTGCGCGACGCGCGCGCTGCCAAAGCCACGCTCGTGGGCCACAGCATGGGCGCGCCGGTCATTTGCCGCGTTTATACCCAGGCCCCGGAAAAAGTCGCGGCCCTGGTCGCGGTGGACGGCCTCCTGCGCCGGCCCAAGCTGAAGCCCGAAGAGGTCGAACAATTCATCGGCCCCTATGGCACGCCCGGGTACCGTGAACACACCACGCGCTTCGTCAACTCGATGTTCCCCAATCCCGGCGCCGAAGCCCTGCGCGACCGCGTGCTCTCCGAGATCCTCGCCACGCCCCAGCACGTCATGCGCAGCGCGATGGAAGGGATGTTCGATGCGGGCCAGCCCGCGTGGGATTTGCCGAAAGTGAACGTGCCGGTGCTCGTCCTCAACGCGCAGAACCCGATGTGGACGCCCGAATACGAAACCTACGTCCTTTCCCTCTCCGCGAAGACGGACTACCGCACCATCGAGAACGTGGGTCATTTCCTCATGCTGGAGAAGCCGGCGGAATTCAACGCGGCGCTTTTGGAAATGCTGGGCAAATTCGATCTGGTGGCAAAATAAGCATGAAAGAACAGCGCTGCTCACTACAGCCTCGGCGTCGGCCAACCAAGGGAGGAAGCGCGGCCACCAAGCAAGTCCTGCGGACCAATTATCAGTGGACGACTTTCGTTGCGTTCGGTTCAACATCTATCGAGCGGGTATATGTCGGTGGCGGGCCAGGGCTTGAAAGCGGTGCAGCCCACAGTTAACGCTATGTTAGCCCACGGACCGCAGCCTTTCCCAGATCTTAACGCGAAACCTGTTTTCGACCCTTGAACTTCGCGATCGCTGATTTGAACACTCGAGCCATCACATAAAACGATAGCATCCCCGGCAAAATGACTCCGGAAGCGAACACGAATCCAAAAATGAGGTCTGGAAGCCAGTCAAGCCGCGCCGTAACTTGGGTAATTGCCCATGAAATTGGAAATCCAATACAATACAGCACCAGCCAAGCTCCCCAAGCCCCATCGTGCGCGCTGAGGCAGGCAAGGGAGTAGAATGCGATGGCAATCAGTCCATAGCCGATCGAAATACGCAATTCAGTTTTGCGCTGTCGCATCCACGTGAACAATGGTTTTTTCAGAAATGGAAAGTGGTTGGCCCGACGTAATGGCATAATTTTAATTCTGCTCCGCGGCGAGGCGGCAGTCCACGATGTGGCCGGACCTTCCTATAACCACTGGCCCAGCGATTCAGTCCAAGCTCAAGGTTGTCTCACCGCACAGCCGTGGGCCTATTTTTACCTTGGCGCGGTCCAGGTCATCCTAAGGATTCCTCACGCGCCGCTCGCCCTCTCTCATGACATGATATATCGAGCGTCAAAAGTGATTGCGCCGGGTCGGGGGACCCGGCCTACAAATTTCTGTAGGCCGCGTGCCCTCACGCGGCGGGTCTTTTGCCGTCGTGTATAGATCGTCACCGGACGCTCCGCGCTGAAACTTCTGGTCACGAAATGCACCCTGAGCCGCCCCGCCGAGAACCTCTACCCTGTAGGCAATTCCCCGCGAGCGGCCCATTTCGCCTATTTCGCGGTTCGTCCTCCCCTGACTGAAGACCCAAGCCCGATGCGAACGTCCAATGATGAATTAGCAAACGACGCCCGCCACCAGCGAACTTTGAACTTGGCGGGCGCGCGGGCTTGCCCGTTAATTCCGCCGCGCATGGATCAAAAAGCTTACGCCCGCGCCGGCGTCGATATCCACCTCGGCAACCAGGTCAAGGCCGCCCTGCCGCGCCTGCTCGCGGCGACGCGCCGCCGCGAGGTGCTCGGCCAGGTCGGCGGCTTCGGCGGCCTCTTCGCGCTCGATACCCGAAAATTCAAACAACCGGTGCTGGTTTCGAGCATGGATGGCGTCGGCACCAAATTGAAGCTCGCCTTTGCCATGGACCGGCATGACACCATCGGCGAGGACCTCGTCAATCATTGCGTGAACGACATCGCGGTGCTCGGCGCGGAGCCGCTCTTTTTCCTCGATTATCTCGGCGCCGGCAAGTTAAACCAGCCCGTTTTCACCGACATCATCAAAGGCTTCGCCCGCGGCTGCGCGGCCAACCATTGCGCGCTCATTGGGGGCGAGACCGCACAGATGCCCGGTTTTTATCAGCCGGGCGAATACGACCTGAGCGGCGCGATCGTGGGCGTCGTGGAACGAGTGCGGTTGCTGGACGGCAAAGCGATCCGCCCCGGCGACGCGGTGATCGGACTCGCCTCGAGCGGTCTCCACACCAACGGCTATTCGCTGGCGCGCAAGATTTTCTTCGAGCAAATGAAGCTCGCGCCCCGCAGTCCCGTGCCCGAACTGGGAAACACCATCGGCGATGAACTGCTCAAAGTCCACATGAGCTACGGACCGCTCGTGCAAAAGCTGTTGCGCAAGTTCAATCGCGGCAGCGGTCTGGCCTTGAAAGGCCTGGCGCACATCACCGGCGGCGGGTTTGTCGATAACATCCCGCGGGTGCTGCCGAAGAACTGCGATGTCATCATCCGCAAAGGCGCGTGGGAAATCCTCCCGATTTTCCGGCTCATCCAGGCCCAGGGCGGCCTGCCCGAAGACGAGTTATATCAGGTCTTCAACATGGGCATCGGCATGACGCTGACAGTCGCGCCCGACAAAGCGGAGGCGATGCTGACGTTCATCCGCGCCCAGAAGCAGGCCGCGTGGCAAATCGGCGAAGTGGTCAAAGGCAAAGGCGCCGCGCGGATAATCTGAGGTAGGGATGGCGTGGATTCAGGAACCGGTGCGAACGTCGTAGCCGACGAGGTAACGAGGCGGATTTTGCCATCAAACCCATTCCGCCTCGTCACCTCGGCGGCTACTCCTTCTTGCATCGGCCCCGACTGAGCGGCTGAAAAATCTTTTCCTGATTCCCTGATTTCCTGCTTCAATCCGCCTTTCAATGAAACTGTTGGTCATCGGCTCCGGCGGCCGCGAACACGCCCTGGTGTGGAAGCTGGCGCAATCGCCGCGGGTCACCCAAATGTGGTGCGCCCCGGGCAACGCGGGCATCGCCGAGGAAAAACTGGCCGGCAACAAATTACCGGTTCAATGCGTGGACATCCGCGCGGAGGATTTGCCGCAGTTGCTGGCTTTCGCCCAGGAAAAGAAGCCCGACCTGACCGTCGTGGGACCGGACAAGCCGCTCGCGCTCGGCATCGTCGATTTGTTTCAGCCGAACGGACGGCGCATCTGGGGGCCCAACCAGAAGGCGGCGCAGTTTGAATCATCGAAAGTCTTTTCGCAGAACTTCATGGAGAAATACGGCATCCCCACCGCGCGAGCCGGGACGTTTGCCGACGAAAAATCGGCGAAGAACTTCGCCGCGTCGCTCGGTGGCCGCTGTGCGGTGAAGGCCGATGGGCTGGCTTTGGGCAAAGGGGTTTTGATTTGCGCCAGTCCGGCGGAAGCGAACCAGGCCATCGAGCAAATCCTGGTGAACAAGGCCTTCGGCGCGGCAGGCGCGCGGATCGTCATCCAGGAATTTCTGGAGGGGACGGAAATCTCGCTCCACGCGCTGTGCGATGGGCAAACCGCGAAGCTCTTCCCGACCGCTCAGGACCACAAGCGGGCGCTGGAAGAGGACCAGGGCTTGAATACCGGCGGCATGGGGACCTGTTCGCCCGCCCCCTTTTTGAATGAAACGCAACTGGCCGAGGTCGGCCGGCAGATTTTGGGGCCGTGGCTCAGAGGTTGCGCGGTGGAGGGGATCGATTTTCGCGGCATCCTTTATCCAGGCGTGATGCTCACGAAAAGCGGCCCGAAAGTCCTGGAATTCAACGCCCGTTTCGGCGATCCGGAGGCGCAGGTTTATCTGGCGCGTCTGGAAAATGACCTCGTTGAATTGCTCGAGGCCAGTCTGGACGGAACGCTCGGCAAAATGGAATTGCACTGGAGTCCGATGGCCGCCGTCTGCGTGGTGATGGCGGCGGCCGGTTATCCCGGCGCTTACGCCAAAGGCCGCCCGATCAACGGCTTGGCTGAGGCGGGGCGGATGGCCCGGACCAAGGTGTTTCACGCCGGCACGGCGCGCGCCGGCGATCGCGTGGTGACCAGCGGCGGGCGGGTGCTGGGTGTCACGGCGTGGGCGGCGGATCTGGCGCGGGCGCGTGAGGCCGCTTACGCGGCGGTGGACAAAATTAGATTCGACGGCGCGCAGTATCGGCGCGATATTGCCGCGAAGGCGCTGCGATCAGCGCCCAATTTTTGATGAAATACAAGACAGTGTTGGGAGTTTGTCTCCTTCCTCTCTGCCTCGCCGTGCTGAATGTCCGCGCGGCCGCCGAAGGTCCGCCGCCCGATCTCAACGAAGTCTATGGCCTGCTTCGCGCGAACCTCACCGCCATGAGCGAAGCCGAGCTGAGCCGCGCCGCCGTGCAGGGGTTGCTCAGCCAGCTCAACGGGCGGGCGACCCTCGTCGAGCCGGAGGCGCTAGACCACGCGCCGGGCGGTGCGCCGATCCGCACCGCGGTTTATGACGGCGCCTACGGTTGCCTGCGCGTCGGGCAGCTCAGCGCCGGCGGCGACGAGCAGTGCGCCTCAGCCTTGCGCGGGCTGCTGGCCACTAACCGGCTCAAAGGGATCGTTTTCGACCTCCGGGCCGCCGACGGCGACGGGTACGCGGCCGCCGCGGCGATCACCGACTCTTTCTGCGCCGGCGGAAAGCCGCTGCTCGATTGGGGCGATGGATTGAAAAAGTCAACGGACAAAACCAATGTTCTCTCGCTGCCGGTGGCCGTGTTGGTGGACCGAAAGACCCGCGGCGCGGCCGAGGCATTGGCCGGGATTCTGCGCCAGACCGATACCGCGCTTCTGATCGGCGCGACCACCGCCGGCCAGGCCAGCATCACCAAGGATTTTCCTCTGAAAAACGGTCAGCACCTGCACATCGCCACCGCCCCCATCCGCCTGGGCGATGGCCGGCCCTTCCCGCTTTCGGGGCTAAAACCGGACATCGAGGTGCAAGCCAGTTCGGAAGGGGAACTCAACTCGCTTGAAGCGGCCGACAAGGCGCCGTCGCAAACCAACCGCCTGGCGAGCGCGCGCGGCGCTTCGACCAATCTGAATTTGTCCGCCACCAACCGCCCGCGACCCCGCGTCAACGAAGCCGAACTGGTCCGTATGCTGCGGGATGGAGAACCGCTGGAGGGCGACCGGCCCAGCGCCCTGTTCCGCGCGAGCGAACCAGCTGGCCCGGCCGGGCTGCCCGTGGCGGATCCAGCCCTGGCCCGCGCGCTGGATTTGCTCAAAGGGCTGGCCGTGGTCCAGCCGTTCCGTCCCCGCTGATTTCACCGTTGACCAGTGCGCAGCCCCCTCCCAAGTTGAGCCTACGAATTGCGGCATGAAGACGATTTTGTTCGTATGTACCGGCAACATTTGTCGCAGCCCGATGGCCGAGGGGCTTTTTCGCCACGCGGTCAAGGGCCGCAGCGATTTCCGCGTGCTTTCCGCCGGCGTGGGCGCGGTCGAGGGCTTGCCGCCCAGCGAACATGCCGTCCGCGCGCTCCTGGAACTGGGGATTGATATTTCCAAGCAGCGCAGCCGGATGCTCACGGCCGACCTGGTCGAACAGGCGACCTACATCTTCGGCATGACCCACCACCACGCCGATGCCATCCGGCTGCTCTACCCGCACGCCGCCGAGAAAACGTTTCTGCTGCGCGAATTTGACGAGACGCTCGATAGCTACGAGAACGACATCAGCGATCCCATCGGCGGATCGTACGAAGTCTATTTGAATTGCCGCGACCAGATCGAACAAGGCATCGCCTCCATGCTCAACTTCATCGAACAGACCTCGCTGATCCAGGGCGCCGAGCGTCCCGTCGCCACCAGGACCACCGTCGCCCTGGGCGCGGACCACGGCGGCTTCGAGTTGAAAGAAATCCTCAAGCGGCATTTGCAGAAGCAAGGCATCGGCGTCACCGATTTTGGCGCCCCTTCCAAGGAAGCGAGCGACTATCCGGACTATGCGCAGGCCGTCGCCCGCAGCGTGGCCGAGCACCAACACGATCTGGGCTTGTTGGTCTGCGCTTCCGGCATCGGCATGAGCATCGCCGCCAACAAAGTGCCCGGCGCGCGCGCCGCCCTGGTCTGGGACGAGCAGACCGCCCAACTATCCCGCGAACATAACAACGCCAACGTCCTTTGCCTCGCCGGCCGCGGGACCGAGCCGGATCAGGCCCGCAGGATCGTCGATGCCTTCCTCGCCGCGGGCTTTGAAGGCGGGCGCCATGAATACCGCGTGGGCAAGCTGGAGTCGGAGGACCCGCTGATGAATCTGAAACTCGAACTGGTCGATCCGCAGGTGGCCGGGGCCATCGCGCGCGAACGCCGGCGCCAGCAGGAAAACATCGAACTGATCGCCAGCGAAAACTTCACCAGCCCCGCCGTGATGGAGGCGCAAGGCTCGGTGCTTACCAACAAATACGCGGAAGGATACCCCAAAAAACGCTGGTACGGCGGCTGCGAGAACGTGGACATCGTGGAGCAGCTCGCCATCGACCGGGCCAAGGCGCTGTTCGGCGCCGAACACGCCAACGTCCAGCCTCACTCCGGCAGCAGCGCGAACATGGCGGTTTATTTCGCCTTCCTCAGACCGGGTGACAAAATGCTGACGATGGACCTGAGCCACGGCGGCCATCTGACCCACGGCCACAAAGCGAACTTCTCCGGCCGATTTTTCGAGATTGTTCACTACGGCGTCCGCAAAGAAGACGAGCGCATCGACTACGACCAGCTCGCCAAAATGGCCCGCGAGCACCGCCCGAAAATGATAACCGTCGGAGCCAGCGCCTATCCGCGGATCATCGAGTTTGCGCGCCTGGGCCAGATCGCGCGGGAGATCGGCGCGTACTTGCTGGCGGACATGGCGCACATCGCCGGCCTCATCGCCGCGGGCCTCCACCCCAACCCGGTCGAACACGCCGATTTTGTCACCACGACCACCCACAAGACGTTGCGCGGCCCGCGCGGGGGGTTGGTTTTGTGCAAGGAAAAGTACGCGAAAGAGATTGATTCCCAAACGTTTCCGGGAATCCAAGGCGGGCCGCTAATGCAGGTCATCGCCGCCAAAGCGGTCTGCCTCCTCGAAGCGGCGCGCCCCGGTTTTAAACTCTATCAGCAACAGATCGTGCGCAACGCCCGCGCGCTGGCCGAGGGAATGAAGCGCAACGGCTTCCGCCTCGTCAGCGGGGGGACGGATAACCACCTGATGCTCGTCGATGTCGGCGGGCGCGGCCTCACGGGCAAGGATTGCCAGACCGCGCTGGATGAGGCCGGCATTACCGTCAACAAGAACACCATCCCCTTCGAAACCCGCTCGCCGTTCCAAGCCAGCGGGATCCGCCTCGGCACCCCCGCCGTGACCACTCGGGGCATGAAAGAAGGAGAGATGGCCGCCATCGCTGACATGATCAGCGAGGTTTTGATGGATATAAAGAATGTTGACGCGGGCCGTTCCGTGCGCCAACGTGTACGGGAACTGACGGCCAGGTTTCCCTTGCCGTATAGTTGAAGTGCAATCGGCCGGTCCCCGTCTTTGATTGAGCCGGCATGCGGAATTGAACTTGGGCAAATCCAGCGGCGCGAAGGCAGCGTTCGCAACGGGTTCACTTGCACGCCTACCGCTTAACTTGATTTAATTTTTAGCTTATGGCGAAACCGAAAAAATCGGTGGCGGCCAAACCCGCCAGGCCCAATGTCGGAAATGAACCGGCGCCGGGTGACGCGGAGCCGCTAGGCGGCGCCGCCACCGCCACCGACACGCTGGAACTGGAGCCCCCGACCGCGGCGCTGGAAGTCCCGTCCCAAGAAGCGCCCGCCGCCGGCAAAACGGAGGCCAGGCACAAAAACCGCGGCAAGCGGCCTGGCAAAGAACCCTCGGCCGCGGCGGCCGGGCCGACAGCCGCGCCACCCGCCGCCGGCCCCGCCGGCGCGCAGCCCGCGACAACGGTCAACATCGCCAAGCTCCAGGCCATGTCGATGATCGAACTCAATCAGATGGCCAAGGAGATGGGCATCGAGAACTTCGGCACCATGCGCAAGCACGAAGTTATCTTCCATGTCCTCCAAAAAAATGCCGAGCGCAGCGGGGTGCTGTTCTCCGAGGGCGTGCTCGAAGTGTTGCCCGAAGGTTTTGGTTTCCTGCGCTCGCAGAGTTTCAACTATCTGCCTTGCCCGGAGGACATCTACGTTTCCCCTTCGCAGATCCGGCGCTTCGACCTGCAGACCGGCAATCTGGTCGCCGGCCAAATCCGCCCGCCCAAAGAAAAGGAGCGCTTCTTCGCGCTGCTCAAAGTCGAAGCGGTGGACCAGGAAGACCCCGACAAGGCGAAGGACAAAATACATTTCGACAACCTCACGCCGCTCTTTCCGAACAAGCGTTACTTGCTCGAAACGGTCGGCGAGGAGCTTTCCACCCGCGTGCTGGACCTGGTCTGCCCGATCGGCAAAGGCAGCCGCGGGTTGATCGTCGCCCCGCCGCGCACCGGCAAAACCGTGCTCATGCAGAAGCTCGCCAACGCCATCCTCAAGAACAATCCGGAGGCCTACCTCTTCATCCTGCTCATCGACGAACGGCCCGAGGAAGTCACCGACATGGAGCGCTCCTGCAAACCGGCCGAAGTGATCAGCTCGACCTTCGACGAACCGCCCGAGCGGCACGTGCAGGTGGCCGAAATGGTCATCGAAAAGGCCAAGCGCATGGTCGAGCACAAACGCGACGTGGTGATCCTCCTCGATTCGATTACCCGCCTGGCCCGCGCCTACAACACCGTGCAGCCGCACTCCGGAAAGATCCTCTCCGGCGGCGTCGATGCCAACGCGCTGCACAAGCCCAAGCGGTTCTTCGGCGCCGCGCGCAACATCGAGGAAGGCGGCTCGCTCAGCATCATTGCCACGGCCCTGATCGATACCGGTTCGCGCATGGACGAAGTGATCTTCGAAGAGTTCAAGGGCACGGGGAACATGGAAGTCTCGCTGGACCGCCATCTCGTGGATCGCCGCATTTTCCCTTCCATCAACATCGAGCTTTCTGGCACCCGCAAAGAAGAATTGCTCTACCATCCGCAGGAATATCAAAAGGTCGTCATCCTGCGCCGCGCGTTGACGGGTGTGCCGCCGGTGGAGGCGATGGAATTGATGCTCAACAAGCTCAAGAAGACCAAGAGCAACATCGAATTCCTGCTCGGCATGGCCATGGGTTGACCGCTCAGCGATGCTCACCCCTCCCGCGCATCCGCTTGGAAAGCAGATGCTTCGTCCGCCGCTTGCTGTCTGCTGTAGGTCCGGCGCGGGGGTGAAGAACTCTGGGGTCTTCGCAGTCCAACCTTCCTTCCGAACGGCGCTTGCGGTGTGGATCCCCGGCCAGTAAAAGAATGAAGATGACTGTACTGTCAATCCTTCGCCCTGCTGTTTCGCGGCGGGCAAGCTGGGTTGGGTTGTGCTTGATGTCGCTGGTGGCGGGCTGCCGCCGGGAGGACATCCGGGTTTATACCGCCCCGAAGGACGCTCCCACCCCTCCGCCGCGGATGGCGCGCGGCCCGGCGCGCGGGGCGCGTCCCAGCCTGAGTTGGAAGCTGCCGAACGGCTGGCGCGAGACCGGACCGGGCGAGATGAGTCTGGCGAGTTTCTCCATCGGCGACGGCAGCGGGCCGGAGGCGCAGGTGTCCATCACTCCGCTGGGTCATTTGACCGGACACGAGACGATGATCGTGAACATGTGGCGCCAGCAGGTCGGACTGCCGACCAACAGCGAAGAGGAAGTCGCCCAGCAGCTCCAACCCGTCGAGGTCGGCGGCGAGAAGGGAAGCTTGTTCGAGGTTACCGGCAAAACCGACGACGGGGGTTCGGTGCGGATCGTCACCGCGATGGTGCATCGGTCGGATGCGAGCTGGTTTTTCAAATTAGCGGGTGACGCGGCGCTGGTCGCGGCGCAGAAGCCGGTTTTCATTGAGTTCCTAAAATCGGTCCTGATCCGGCAAGCCGCTCCCGCGGATGACACGGCCGACGCGGATTCAACCGCTCCGCAGCCAACTTGGGAAGTGCCGGCCCGCTGGAAAGAGCTTTCCGCCGGGCGGATGCAAGTCGCCCGGTTCGCCGTGCCGGACCGCGGCGCCGCCAAGGCCGAGGTGTCGATCAGCGTTTTCCCAAGCGACACCGGCGGCACGCTCGCCAACGTGAACCGTTGGCGGCGGCAAATCGGCCTGGGCGAAGTGAGCGAAAGCGGCCTCGCTCCGCTCGTATCGCCGCTTGACCCCGCCATTCCCGAAGCGATCTTAATTGATATGATGAATAACACTCGGCGGCTGGTCGGCGCGATCGTCCCGCGCGGCGGCAGCTATTGGTTTTACAAGCTGCTCGGCGACGCGGACGCCGTCGCGCCGGAGAAAGAAGCGTTCGTGACGTTTGCCAAGTCCAAGCCCTGACATGCTCCACCGCGTCATCAAAATCTTCACCTCGCTCCGGCTCACGGTCACCCTGCTGGCGTTCGGCATCCTGCTAGTCTGGGTCGGCACCGTGGCACAGGCCGACGAGGGGCTTTACCAGGCGCAGACTCGTTACTTCCGACACTGGTTCGTGTGGGGCATCACGATGTTCGGGCATAAAATCCCGGTCGGACTGCCTGGCGGCTACCTCCTCGGCACGCTGCTGCTCATCAACCTAACCGCCGCGCATATCCAACGGTTTCAGTGGACCTGGAAAAAATTCGGCATCCACCTTACCCACGCCGGGGTCATCCTGCTTCTCGTCGGCCAGCTCACGACCGACTTGTTGTCCCGCGAGACG
>Ga0137380_10002131_pt1 | contig 16636 bp, 9 predicted proteins | sample SagtaG_17_FD_104809 | JGI IMG/M metagenome (GOLD analysis project Ga0137380, IMG submission 104809) | Vadose zone soil microbial communities from Sagehorn Ranch, Mendocino, California, USA - Sage2_L_100_16 metaG | ecosystem: Environmental > Terrestrial > Soil > Vadose zone | place: USA...
ACGCCCTGCTGGCCGGGCTCGACGACGTCATCCGGCCGGGCACGCTGGACGGCAACGCCCATGTCTGGCATCTCTACGTGATCCGGGTGCCAGATCGCGACCGGGTACTGGGGGAGCTGCACGCGGCCGGCATCGGGGCGGGTGTCCACTATCCGGTGCCGGTGCACCTGACCCCGGCCTTCGCCTGGCTCGGCTACCGCGAAGGGGCGTTTCCGGTGGCCGAGCGGAATGCCGGCGAGCTGCTCAGCCTGCCGCTGTTCGCCGAGATCACGCCGGGCCAGCAGGAGCAGGTCGTGTCCGTGCTCGCCGCCGCGCTGCGGTGACCGGCGGCGGGCCCGCCGCCGTCAGGCCGGCCCGGTGAGCACCTCGCGCAGCCTGGCCAGCAGCGCGGACTTGGAGAACGGCTTCTCGATCAGGTTGACCCCGGGCTCCAGCGCACCCTGGGCGCTGAGCAGGCCCTGGGTAAAGCCGGACATGAACAATACCCGGGTGCCCGGCGCGGCGGCCCGGATCCGCTCCGCTACCTCCTTGCCCAGCATCTTCGGCATCACGATGTCGGTCAGCAGCACGTCGACGCGGCCGGGCTGGCCGGTGACGATGTCCACTGCCTCGGCGCCGCTGGCGACGGCCAGCACCCGGTAGCCGCTGCGGTCCAGCATCCGCCGGGTCACCTCGCGCATGGCCGGCTCGTCCTCGACGACGAGGACGACCTCGCCGACGCCGTGCTCCGACTCCGCCTCGGCGGGCGCCGCGGCGCCGAGCTGCCCGGTGGCCGGCAGCAGCACGGTCAGCGTGGTGCCCATCCCCGGCTCGGAATAGATCCGCACGGTCCCGCCCGCCTGCGCGACGATCCCGTAGACGGTGGCCAGCCCAAGACCGGTTCCCTCGCCCTCGGGCTTGGTGGTGAAGAAGGGCTCGAAGACCCGCTCGATGACGTCTTTCGGTATCCCCGTGCCGGTATCGCTGACCTTGAGGCATGCGTAGCGGCCCGGCTGCAGGTCGGCGCGGTCAACTGCGTGCGCCTCATCCACCTGGGTGCTGGCCGTCTCCAGCGACAGCAGCCCGCCGCCGGGCATCGCGTCCCTGGCGTTGACCGCCAGGTTGATCACGACCTGCTCGAGCTGGCCGCGGTCGGCCAGCACCGGGCCGACGCCCTGGTCCAGCTTGATGACCAGCTCGACGTGCTCGCCGAGCGTGCGGATGAGCAGTTGCTCCAGGCCGGTGATCAGGTCATTGAGGCCGAGCACGCGCGGCTGGACGACTTCGCGGCGGGCGAACGCGAGCAGCTGGTGGGTCAGGCCGGCCGCGCGCCCGGCAGCCATCTCGACCTGCTCGATGTCCTCGCGGACGGCCTCCAGCTGGATCTGGGCCGGCTCCTTCGCCACTTCCTCACGGACGAACGCCGCGTAGTTCGAGATGACGCCGAGCAGGTTGTTGAAGTCGTGCGCCACCCCGCCCGCTAGCTGGCCCAGGCTCTCCAGCCGCTGCGACTGCTGCAGCTGGCCCTCCAGCCGGTCCCGCTCCGCCTGCGACCTGAGCCGCTCGCGCTCCCGCTGGGTCTCCAGCCGCTCGGTGATGTCCCGCACGGCGGCGATGATCAGGGTTCCGTCGCCGGTCTCGACGGCCGACAGCGCGATCTCCGCGGGGAAGACGCGGCCGTCCTTGCGGCGGGCTGCCAGTTCCAGCCCGGCGCCCATCGGCCGCGGCACCGGGTTGGCCAGGTAGCCGGCCCGGTGCCGTTCGTGCAGGCCGCGGACGGCCTCGGGGACCAGGACCTCGACCGGCTGGCCGACGAGCTCGCCGCGGGAGTAGCCGAACAGCCGCTCAGCCTGGGCGTTGACCATGGCAATCCGGCCGCCAGCGATCACGCAGACCATTGCGTCCGGGGCGGCCTCCAGCAGCGCGAATGATCGTTGACCGTCGAGGTCTCTCACGCTGGCACCTTGACTATCCGTTACCAATCACAGTCATTCCGCAGGCTGCACGTCGGTGCCTGGCTGCGGGGACGGGCATTAAGGGCCGTCTTCTCACCGCGGACGTGTCTGGTTTGCTGACACTCGATCGTAATGTAACTGTCAGTGTGTTCTTGATTACGAAGGGTATCATAGTGGCTGATGGTTCGCTCCGAGGCGGCGATGGCGGAGGGCTAGCCAGCGCGGCGGGTCGCTCACCGCCACTCGCGAGCGGCCAGGCGGGGGGAGGTCGTCAGATGACGAGGAACGGCGACGGGAAGGCCAGCGCTGGGCGGGATCGGATCAGCGTGTTCCTCCTCGACGATCACGAGATCGTGCGGCGCGGCCTACGCGATCTGCTGACCGCCGAGCCGGACATCGATGTCGTGGGCGAGGCAGCGACGGTGGCGTCGGCGCTGGAGCAGATGCCCGGCCTGCAGCCGGACGTCGCCCTGCTTGACGTGCGGCTGCCGGACGGCGACGGCGTGTCGGTCTGCCGCGAGATCCGGTCCACCCTGCCGGGGACCGGGTGCCTGATGCTCACCTCCAACGGCGATGACCAGGCGCTGCTGAGCGCGATCATGGCGGGCGCGGCGGGTTACGTGCTGACGCAGACAGGCGGATCGGACCTGGTCAACGCGGTGCGTATGGTGGCGGCCGGGCTGTTCGCGCTGGACGCGCACGCGGCCCAGCGGGTGATAGCGCGGCTGCGCGACCAGATGACGCTGGTGGACCCGCTGTCGGCGCTGACCAGGCAGGAGAAAATCGTGCTCGACCTGGTCGGCGAGGGCCTGACCAACCGGCAGATCGCCGAGCGGATGTCGCTCGCCGAGAAGACCGCCAAGAACTACGTGTCGTCGCTGCTCACCAAGCTGGGCATGCAGCGCCGCGCGCAGGCGGCCGCGTTCGCCGCGCGGCTTGCCGAGCACCAGGCCGACTAGCCTCACGCCGGCAGATTCAGATACCTCGCCGGGCCCACGACTGCCACCACCACCAGGTTTGTGCCTTGCGCCCAATGGCCGACCAGATGAAGGGCTGGAGGTAGGGCATGATGCGCGGGCCGAGTCGCTGGCGAAGTTGAAGGCCCCGGTAGACGGGCAGCTTGTTTGCCTGCGGCCAGCAGTCGAAGGCGAAAGCGATCAGTTCCTCTAGTGGCGTCTGCCCGGTCCGCCCGCGGTCGTAAGCCCGGGCGGCAGCCCATAGCGCCTCCCAGCAGAGCCTGCGGTGCACGACGTCGGACAGCCAGGCTGCGTCAGGCAACGCGCCTGCGCAGTGTTCCAGGACTGCCTCGTAGGCCAGCCGCCGCTGGCTCAGGTCCACCAGCCGTGTCCGCGACTTGGTCATGTTCTGTCCGTGGATGCGATAGAACGCCTGGTCAGCGCCGCGCACGTAGCCGACATCCGCGTGCGCCGCAAGGCGCAGCCACATCTCGATGTCAGCCGTGTGCGGCAGCCGCGGGTCGTACCCGCCAACGTGGCGCTGAAGTGACGTCCGCACCATGACTTCCGGAGAGGTGATGCAGGACACCGACTCACGAAATCGTCGTCTCAGCCACCAGTGGCCGGGCCAGACCGACCAGCCGCGCACCGTGGTGCGGGCGGCGGGCGGGCTGGTGCCGTCGGCGAACCGGGCCGGGTGCCCGTAGGCGAACCCGACGCTCGGGTGAGCATTCAGCAGTTCCATGGCGCGGCCGAGCGCGCCGGGCGCCAGGCGGTCGTCCGCCGACAGCAGCACCGTGTAGTCACCGTCGGCCCAGTCGAGCAGGCCCTCGTTGTAGGTGGCGATGTGCCCCCGGTTGACCGGGTGCGCGGCCACCTCCACCCGGGCATCGCCCGCCGCGATCGCCCTGGCCACGTCAGCGCTGCCATCGGTGGACGCGTCGTCGATGACGAGTACCCGCACGTCGATGCCCGGCTGGTCGTCGAGCGCACTGCTGACGGCGTCCGGGAGGAAATGACCGTAGTTGTAGCACGGGATGACGACGCTGACCGAATTCATCGCGAATCTCCCGGGCTCCCAGGTTGGCGGCAAGCAAGAGCCAACTCTACTGCGCCGGTCACCAGAATGAACGCCTTGTAGCGCCATCTGGCTGGGCGGTGGACATGAGCCTGGGAAACACTGGTACGATCACGATTGTTCAGCGTGTTGCGAAATTTTACTAATGAAATAGGATATACATCGCCATCGGGTGTCATGCGCGTTGGTTGTCGTCTGCGGCGGGCCACCTGGGGCCGGCCGGGCGCGTTCCCGCGGTCAGGGGCTTATGGCCCTGGCCACAATGCCTGGCCCGTTATAACCGGGTTCAAACACCTGGGCTCAACGGACCGGGATAATGGCCCCGCCCAGGACAGGGAATTTTCCTCTAGAAATTATCTGACTAATAAAAGAGCGTAGTTATGACCGTGCAACAGGCAAGAGAAAGCAGGGAACCCTATGGCCGACAGGAGCTCTCGAATCACGGAATTCGCCCGCCGCCATGTCCGGCTGAGCGCCGCCGCGATTGCGGTCGTCCTGGTAGCCGGGGTGGTCGTGGGCCTGGCGATCAGCGGCGTCTTGGGGCGAGCTCATGCGGGGGTCCTGACGTACTGCGCGCCGACGCCGAGCAAGTGCGGTTTCCCTGATGCCACGAACACCGGGCCGCCTGCTGGCGCGACCCTGCAGACCGTCCCCGGCCAGGTGTCATCCGGGCTGGGATGGAAGTTCAGCAGTTACTACAACGAGGTTGAAGTCACCGGGAACGGCGCGGTGCTGACGGCCCTTTACATTCCCTACCCGCTGAATATCACCGCGAGCAACGTCACCGTCAATGCCGTAAAGGTCATCGCGAGCGGGACATTCGGAGTCACCCTGCGGCACACCACGGGCGTCACCATCGAGAACTCCATCATCAGTGGCCAGAACGCGACCTCCGGCCGGGTCTCCAACGCCCTTGACGACGTCTACGGCGACTCCACCGGCATGGTGATCAAGAACAACAACATCTCTTACTACCGCACCGCCATCGCGGTAACCACCGGCGTGATCACCGGCAACTACATCCACAACCCCGGCTATGTCTACGGCGACCACACCAACGGCATCTTCGACAACGGGAGCACGCAGCAGCTGACGATCAGCGGTAACACCATCTTCAACAGCCTGGGCCAGACCGACGCGATCAGCCTGAACACCACGGCCGGCGGCCAGGTCGCCAACAAGACCGTTACCGGGAACCTGATCGCGGGCGGCGGCTACGCCATCTATGGCGGCGCCAGCCTCGGCAACGCGAACAGCAACATCGACATCACGAACAACGACTTCGGCCAGCTCTACTACCCCAGGAGCGGCCAGTACGGGGCCGTGGCGTACTTCAACAGCAGCGCCTCGGGCAGCTCCTGGTCCGGGAACACCTGGGACAGCACGGGAGCGACGGTCCCGGCACCGTGACCCCGCAGTGCGGTCGCCGCCGCCCGCCCCGGGCGGGGCGGGCGGCGGCCTGAGCCGGGCGGCAGTCCGGCGCTCACCCCCGCTTGCCGCGGCGCACGATGGCGGCGTGCATGTCCGCTGCCCGGCGCGGCCACGAGTGCTCCGCGGCGAACGCCTGCCGGGCCCGCACAAGCTCCGGGGTGCGCGGCTGGCTGAGCGCCTTTTCGACGGCGCCGGCAAACGCCTCCGGGCCGTCCGCGATCGTGATCAGGTGAGTGTTCAGCCAGCGCGTGGCGGGCAGGGGAGTGGACACGACATCTCTTCCCGCAGCGAGGTACTCCAGGGTCTTGAGCGGGAAAGATCCTCTATTGAACGAAGTGTCCGCATAAGGGACCAGGCCTACGTCGATGCGGCGCAGATAGCCCGGGATGGCGCTCGCTGGCCTGCGGCCGGTCCACTGCACGGTGCTGCGTGCGCACAGAGCCCTGAAGCGCCGGGAGGTGACGAGTTCCGGGCTAGCGGGTCCCACCAGGAGTAGCGAGCAGCGGCGCTCCGTGATGGCCTCAAGAAGGGCCAGATCCGTACGGCCGTTGAGACGGCCAGTGAGTCCGGCGACTGGTGCCGGGAGCTCGACGTCATCAGGGACGGGGGAGCTGTCCACGTTCTGGAGGCCATCGGTATCAGCGCCGTTGGGGATGAGCACGACCTCGTGGCCCCGGTTTGCCCACACATCCCGCAGGACAAGGCTGACGACGACGACCAGATCCGATGCCGCGGCTGTCTTCCGCTCGCGGTGCGCCAGCATTGCTGGGTCGAGGCCGAGAAGTTCCGCTCCCCCGACGTAGTCATCCTGGGCCCAGTAGACGCTCACGTCCTCCCCGCACGCGCCGAGGACAGGGAACTGCGGCCAGGCGGTAATGACCGCGCTGACCTTCCCGCCGAGACGCGTCGTCGCGCTGCGGAGGTAGTGGCGGAGTATGCCGGAGGTGATGGCGGTCATCCCAGGGCGGGACGGGAACGGCAGCACCGCGGGCGTCAGCCGCGCCAGAGAGGCCGACACCATCCGCAGCCGCGGCGCCCGCGCCGCGCCGCGCCGCTTCAGCCGGGAGACGGGCGGGTCAACATACAGCACAGGGATGAGGCGCGACAGGTTCCGCGCCATGTGCCAGTCGGTCATCCCCGGTTCGTCGTAGCCGTTCGCCGCGCAGAGCACGATCATGCCGTCCTGCCAGCAGGATGCCATTGGGGAACTTTAGCGACGCGCCGCCGCCGCCGTTGAGAGAATCGCTGACAATGCGTCCGGGTAACAACAAGGTCCGAAGATATCTGGACAAGTATCATCGACCGCCTCACAACCGGCGCTTATGGCAGAAGTGTGGCCAAAATCTGCAGCCGGCCCGTTGATGCGCTGGTTCAGGCGCATTGCAACCCTCGGCGAACAACACTCCGGGTTGAAATGCACATGGTAGTGTCCGGCTAACTCAGCGAATTCGCTGCGCGTGGGTCTGCCGGTACTGCGGGACGTGCAGGGCCGGGCGATTACCCCCTGGTGGACGTGCGGCTTGCCACCGGACAGAAGCGAGGATCTGCCACATGCGCCTTGTTACCCTCGGGTTCGCCGCGACGCTGGTCGCCGGGATCGGGTCGGCCTTCTTCTTATATTTCCATCAGGCCCCGGTACCTTCGCCTCGGCCGGTCTCCGCCGTGTCGGTGCAGGCGGGATGCGCGGCGGTGCCGCACGTGTGCGGCTTCCCCGATGGGACGACAACCGGGGTGCCTTCCGGGATGACCCTGAAGGCCGTTCCCGGCCAGGTTTCCAGCGGGCCAGGCTGGCACAGCGCCCCGGACGGCTCGGTGAAGGTCACCGGCAACGGCGCGGTGCTCAGCGGCCTGTCCATTCATGACAACCTGGATATCACGGCTTCCCACGTGACGATCAAAAACGTTCAGGTCACTACCTCCGGGTTCTTTGCCATCAGCCTGCGGCATACCGCCGGCGTCATCATCGAGAACTCCTCGATCAGCGGGACGAATGCGGCCGCGGGCCGGGTCAGCGTCGCGATCGACGATGTCTATGGGGACTCGACGGGGATGGTGATCGCCGCCAATAACATCTGGTATGCCAGGACCGGAGTGCAGGTTTCAACCGGCCTCGTCGCCAGCAACTACCTGCACAGTTTCGGATACATTGCCGGGGATCACACGAACGGGGTCTTCGACGCCGGCTCGACCCAGCCGCTGATGATCTATCACAACACGATACTCAACAACTACGGGCAGACCGACGCGGTGAGCCTGAATGCCACCGGCGCAGGCCAGCCGGTGGCGAACAAATCCGTCGAAGGAAACCTGCTGGCCGGCGGCAGTTACGCGATTTACGGCGGCAGCAGCCATAATAACCCGATCTCGAACATCATCATCGAGGACAATACGTTCAGCCAGGTCTATTATCCCAAGAGCGGTCAGTACGGCGCCATCGCCTATTTCGGGCAGGGAAAGGGAAACGGCTGGTCCGGCAACATCTGGGACCTCACCGGCCAGATCATCTCGCTGCCATGAAGCTGGCGATGACTGAACATGGCCGGGGCCAGGCGGTGCTGTTCGAGCGCCCGCACCCCGATGTCAGCGCCCGTCCCGCCGGTTTCGACGCGGTCACGCTGCTGACCTGGTACCTGGTCCTGCTGATGGCCATCCCCCCGTACCTCGTGGTCGGGTCGCTCGGCGCGGCCGGCGCGCCGGCCGCGCTGTTCGCGGTTGCGCTGCTGTGCTGGTACCTGATGGCGCGCCGCCATCCCGCCTTTCGCCTGGACGCCCGGCGGCAACCGGTCCGCGTTGCGGCAGTCCTGTTCGGCTGCTCGGTCATCGCCGCGTACGTATCGGCCAACCGCGGCACGCTGCCCGCGCCGCAGGGCAGCGGCGCCGACCGTGGCCTGATCCTGCTGGCCGGATGGCTCGGGGTGCTGCTGCTTGCGGCCGACGGGATCGACCGGGCGGACCGGCTGACGGCGATGCTCCGCCGGATTGTCACCGGTGCTACCGCGATGGCGGTCCTGGGGATAACGGAATTCTTCACCGGCCTTGAGCCGTCGAAGTACATCTTCGTCCCCGGGCTCACCGTGCACGCGCAGGTGACCGACCTTGCGGACCGCGCGGGTCTGGTCCGGGTCAACGGAATAGCCGCGCATCCGCTGGAGTTCGCCGCGGTGCTGGCGGTGAGCCTGCCGCTCGCCATTCACCAGGCCCGGTTCGCGCCCGCCGAGCGGCGGAAACGCCGGTGGCTGCAAGTGGCCCTGATCGGCGCGGCGATGCCGCTGACGGTGTCACGTTCCGCCGTTATCGAGCTTGCCGTCGTTGCTGCCGTGCTTATCCCTACGTGGCCCAGGCGTGACCGGAGACGTGCTTACGCCGTCCTGCTGGCCGCGCCATTGCTGGTATGGCAGGCAAAGCCGGGGATACTGACCGGATTCGGCTCACTATTCGGCCAGCTCGGCACGGACCAGAGCAGCATATCGAGAACCGGGGCGTTCTCCGCCGCTGCGCCCTATATCGCCCACCATCCATGGTTCGGCCAGGGGTTCCAGACCTTCTTTCCGCAAACATACTTCTTTATCGACGACCAGTACCTCACCTCGCTCGTCGAGACCGGGATCGCCGGTGCTATCGCACTGGCCGCGCTTTTCGCCACCGGCTGGTTCACCGCGCGCAGCGCGCGTCTCGCGACCGCCGATGCGCAAGCACGTGACCTCGGGCAATGCCTGGCCGCAGCGGTAGCGGCCGCGGCCGTGTCGTTCGCGTGTTTCGACGCGCTGTCGTTCTCGATCGCGTCCGGCCTGTGCTTCCTGCTGCTCGGCTGCGTGGGCGCGACATGGCGGCTGGCACGCGCGCAGCACCGGGCCCGCAGCCAGAATCTGTGATCCGGCCGACATACCGCGGCAATGCCGCGCCGAGCCGCGCCGACTGCTTTATAGTTTAAGCAATGGGGCCCGAGCACAATTAATGAGCCAATCGGGCCGGGGGAAGCGGGTATTGCCATGATAGTCATGCGTTTGCGCAGATTGTGCCGCCAGCGGGGCGGCCGGCGGAAACGCTCCAGGCTGCTGGCCGCCGGGGCAGCGGCGCTGATCGCGGCGGCGCTGACCGAGATCGGGTCGGCGCCGCAGGCCGCCACGGCAGCGGCCACGCCATTCCCGGCGGCGGCGAGCGTGACCCCGCCGGACATGAAGATACTTGTCCCGGCAAATCAGATATCCATTGGCACGAATTCGGCAAATGGTGACAGGCAGCTGCAATTTACCCACGTCACCTGGGACGCGGGCACCGGGCCGTTCGAGATTGACCCGACGTATAACTCCGCGACCGGCATCGCCAGCTTCGCGCAGGCGATCTATAACAGCCCGAGCCCGGGCGTATGGCAATTCGATCACTCGGTGCCGCTGGCGGCAAACGGCGTCTTCGACCCGCCGGACGACTACCGGTTCCCGCTGAACAGCTTCAGCCTGAACAAGGTCAACGCCGACGGGTCGGTCGGCAGCGTCGTTACCGTCAGCCCGAAGACCGACTACTGCATCACCGGGGACGCCTACGTCGGCGGCGTCCCGAACACCCCCAGCCAGACCTACATCCCGCAGAGCAACTGCGCTAACCCGGCGAAGCCGCTGGGCTGGTCGGTGGGCTGGGGAGACCAGTACGACCAGACTGACGATGGCCAGCCGATCGACCTGACCGCCGTGCCGAACGGCACCTACTTCCTGCGGGGCACGGTCGACCCCGAGCACGTGCTGACCGAGAGCGATCCCAGCGACAACGTCGTGGACACCAAGCTGACGATCAACGGCACCTCGGTGACGGTCTTGTCCCAGGCGAGCCCCGTGGTAACGCCGCCGGTCGTGGCGCTGACCAGCCCGGCGGACGGCTCGAGCGTGTCCGGCACCGTCACGCTGCAGGCCACCGCGTCGGCCACCGCGCCGGCCGCCGTGGCGTCGGTGCAGTACCTGCTGGACGGCCAGCCGCTCGGCGCGCCGGTCACCGCCGCGCCCTACACGTTCTCCTGGGTGGTCGGCAGCACGCCGCCGGGAGCTCACCGGCTCAGCGCCAGGGTGACCGACACCAGCGGCAACCTGGGTACCGCGCCGGTGCGCAGCGTCACCGTGGTCAGTTCCGGCGGTTCCGGCGGGCCGGCGCTGGACCAGTCGGTCACCAAGACCGGCACCGGCGCGCTCACCACGGGCGCATTCTCGACCGCCAGCGCCGGCGAGGTCGCGCTCGCGTTCGCCGGAAGCGACGGGCCGGCCGGGGCGGGAAAGCAGCAAGTCACGGTCAGCGGCGCGGGCCTGAGCTGGCGGCTGGTGCGCCGGTCCAACGGCCGGTCGGGCGACAGCGAGATCTGGGCGGCGACGGCCGCTAGCAAGCTGGCCGGCGCCACCGTGACCGCCACGCCGGCCGTCGGCGGCTTCGATCAGCAGCTCACCGTGCTGACGTTCCAGAACGCGGCCGGCGTGGGCGCCTCGGCGGCCGCGTCGGCGGCCTCCGGCGCTCCGAGCGTCAGCCTGACAACGACCGCGGCCGGCTCGCTGTCGTACGCCGTCGGCAACGACTACGACCATGCCATCGGCCGCACCGTCGGCGCCGGGCAGGCGCTGGTCAGCCAGTGGGTCGACACGGCCACCGGCGACACCTACTGGGTCCAGGGGACCACCGCGGCCAGTTCCGCCGGCGGGCAGGGCGTGACCCTCAGTGACACCGCGCCCACCACTGACCAGTGGAATCTGGCCGCCGTGGAGGTCACGCCGGCGCCGGACAGCACCCCGCCGACGGTGAGCATCACCAACCCGGCCGGCGGGCAGACCGTCTCGGGCACGGTGCCGGTGACGGCCAATGCCAGCGACAACGTCGCCCTCGCCGCGGTGCAGTTCTTCCTCGACGGCAAGTCGCTCGGCGGGCCGGTGGCCACGCCGCCCTATGCGGTCCAGTGGGATACCACCCAGGCGGCGAACGGGTCGCACGTGCTGACCGCCCAGGCCACCGACACCAGCAACAACGTCGGCACGTCAGCGGGGGTCACCGTGACGGTGCAGAACCCGGCCCCGCCGATGACCTGCTTCGTGCTGCAGGCGCAGGAAAGCGTGCACGGGCACGGCACCGTCACCACGCCCGCGTTCCACACTGCCGCCGCGGGCGAGACGCTGCTGGCCTTCGTCGGCAGCGACGGCCCGAACGCGCCGTCGGCGCAGAGCGTCACCGTCAGCGGCGCCGGCCTGACCTGGACCCTGGTCCGGCGGGCCAACGGGCAGGCGGGCGATGCGGAGGTGTGGAAGGCCACCGCGCCGACCGTGCTGGCCAGCGCCACCGTCACGTCGACGCCGGCCAGAGCAGGCTACGGCCAGGACCTGACGGTCATCGCGATGGAGGGCACCGGCGGCACCGGCGCGTCGGCCGCCGCCTCGGCGCCCTCCGGCGCGCCGCACGTGAGCCTGACCACGACGAAGGCCACCTCGCTGGTTTTCGCCGTGGGCAATGACTGGGATACCGCCACCGCGCGCACCCTGCCGCCCGGCTGGGTAGCGCTGGACCAGTGGCTGGACACCGGGACCGGGGACACCTACTGGTCCCAGTACACCAACGTGCCCGTCCCCGCGGCCGGCACGGTCGTCACCGCCAGCGACAGCGCGCCGACGGGTGACCGGTGGAACATGGTGGCCGTCGAGGTGACCAGCGACGACAGCTAGCGGCCCGGCCAGCATGGCCGACACGCTGTTCGTGACACCATGCCTGCGTTACTATAAGTATTAGTTGAACTACGCTACGTGACATCAGCTCAGTTCCTGATGTCCCATGTCCGAGGGGTGCTCCATCGCTCCGTCGCCGTCCCATATCCGCAGGCAGACGCGAAGGCTCAGCGCCGTCGCCATCGCGGCGCTGCTGGCCTGCGCGCTGACCGGCGCGGCGCCCAGGCTGGCCGCCGCGCAGGCCAGTTGCGCCAACCCGGTCGCCTGCGAGAACGCGCTGCCGGGCTCGCCCCCGTCGGTCTGGGACGTGGCGAAGGGCCAGGGGACCACCATCTCGGGCTTCGCCGACCCGTTCAGCGTCGACGTCGGGCAGTCGATCAGCTTCAAGATCCAGTCACCGGCCACGGCATACGCGATCGACATCTACCGGATGGGCTACTACGGCGGCAACGGCGCCCGCCTGGAGGCCAGCGTCACGCCCGATATCACGGCGTCGCAGAATCAGCCGACCTGCTCCACCGACCCCGCGACCGGCCTGGTCGACTGCGGCAACTGGAGTGCGTCCGCGACCTGGAACGTTCCCGCCACCGCTGTCTCCGGCGTCTACTTCGCGCACATCTACCGGACCGACGGCACCAGCGATGAGAACCAGATCCCGTTCGTGGTGACCAACAACGCCAGCCACTCCGACATGGTGGTCATGACCTCCGACGAGACCTGGCAGGCCTATAACGACTGGGGCGGCTACAGCCTTTACACCGGCAACGCGACCCTCACGGCGCGCAGCCCGCTCAATCCCGGCCGCGCCGTCCAGGTCAGCTACAACCGGCCGTTCGCGACCCGCTTCGACACCTCCGGCGGGCAGGACTTCTTCTTCAACACCGAGTTCCCGCTTGTCCAGTTCCTGGAGAAGAACGGCTACGACATCAGCTACGTGAGCCAGGAGGACGTGTCCGCCCCGGGCGCCGCTGCGATGCTGGAGCAGCACAAGGTGTTCGTGAACTCCGGGCACTCGGAGTACTGGGACAGCGGCGATCGCGCCAACGTCACCGCCGCCAGGAACGCCGGTGTCAGCCTCGCGTTCTTCGCCGGCAACCTGATGTGGTGGAAGACCCGGTGGGCGGCCAGCCAGTACGGTAATGAGGCCAACCGCACGCTGATCACATATAAGGAGAGCCTGGACAGCCGCCAGACCGATCCGGCCGATCCGCCGACCTGGACGGGAGCCTGGCGAGACCCCCGGTTCAGCCCGCCGGGCGACGGCGGGCAGCCGGAGAACACGCTGACCGGCCAGCTCTGGATGGTGAACTGCTGCTCGTACTCGCTGCAGGTGCCGGCCGCGTACTCCAGGCTGCGGTTCTGGCGGAATACCAGCGTCGCCGCCCTGCAGCCCGGCCAGACCGCCACCATGCCCACCGAGACGCTCGGCTACGAGTGGGACTCCGACATCGACAACGGGTTCCGCCCGGCCGGCGAGATCGACATGTCGAAGACGACCGAGAGCGTGTCGCAGCTCCTGCTGACCCCCACCGAGCAGCTCGGCTCGGGCACCGCGACCAACAGCCTGACGCTGTACCGCGCGCCGAGCGGCGCGCTGGTGTTCGACGCGGGCACCGTCCAGTGGGACTGGGGGCTCGCGTCCTTCCACGACGGGGACGCAAGGCCCGCGCCAAGCCCGGCCATGCAGCAGGCGACCGTCAACCTGCTCGCCGACATGGGCGCCCAGCCCGCGACGCTGGAAAGCGACCTGGCGCCGGTCACCGCATCGACCGACACCACCGCGCCGACCTCATCGATCACCTCGCCGTCCGCCGGCGACATGTTCGCCAGCGGCAACAGCGTGACCGTCAGCGGCACCGCGACCGACGCCGGCGGCGGCGTGGTGGCCGGCGTGGAGGTGTCCACCGACGGCGGCGCGACCTGGCACCCCGCGACGACCATGTCACCGGCCGACTCCGGCGTCACCTGGACCTATACCTGGCCGGCCGCGGGCAACGGCCCGGTCACGATCGAATCGCGCGCGACCGACGACAGCGGCAACATCGAGACACCGGGGCCGGGCGTCGGGGTCACGGTCTCCTGTCCGTGCAGCCTCTTCAGCAGCAGCTACACCCCGGCGGTCACCTCGGCGAGCGACTCCACCGCGCTGGAGCTCGGGATGAAGTTCCAGTCGGCCGTGCCCGGCTGGATCGCGGGCGTGCGGTTCTACAAGGGCGCGGGGAACAGCGGAACGCACACCGGCTCGCTGTGGACCTCGTCCGGGTCACTGCTCGCGACCGGAACCTTCACGAACGAGACCGGCAGCGGCTGGCAGGCGATGGAGTTCGCCAGCCCGGTGCAGATCAGCGCGAACACCACCTACGTCGTCTCGTACTACGGCCCCACCGGTCACTACTCGGCGGACAGCGACCTGTTCGACCAGCCGCTGAACACGCCGCCCCTCACCGCGCTGAAATCGGCCTACCTCCCCGGCTCCAGCGGCGGCAACGGCGTCTACGCCGTCGGCGGTCATGCCTTCCCCACGTCTACCTTCCACGGCACGAGCTACGCCGTCGACGTGATCTTCGCCACCACCCAGCCGAACGGATCGCCGCCCACGATAACCAGCGTCACGCCCTACCCGGGCTCGTCAAGCAACCCGGTCTCGGTCGCCCCCACGGCAACGTTCTCCAAGCCGATGATGCCGAACCTGTCGTTCACCGTGACCGACCCGAACGGCAACGCGGTCACGGGCACCACGACCTTTGACAGCACCAGCACGGTCGCCACCTTCACCCCGGCGAGCTCGCTGGCGGCGCACGCCACCTACACCGTCACCATCAGCGGGGCGCGGGACAGCTTCGGCCAGCCCATGACGCCGGGTACGTACACCTATACGTTCACGACCAGCCAGGCATTTCCGGCGGGCCAGTGTCCCTGCGTCATCTGGCCCGACGTCCCGCCGCCGGGTGCCGCCGAAGCGGCCGACAAGTCCGCCACCGAGCTCGGCGTCAAGTTCCGGGCCGCCAGCAGCGGGACCATCTCGGGAATCCGCTTCTACAAGGAGCCTGATAACACCGGCACCCATACCGGGAACCTGTGGACATCCACCGGGACCCTGCTGGCGACCGGCACCTTCACCAGCGAGTCCACCCAGGGGTGGCAGGAGCTGGACTTCGCCACGCCGGTGGCCATCACCTCGGGCACCATCTACGTGGCCTCGTACTTCGCCCCCGGCGGTCACTATGCGGTCACCGCGGGCGGCCTGTCTTCCGCGGTGACCAGCGGGCCGCTCACGGTGCCAGCCAACGGCGGCGTCTACGCGTACAGCAGCGCCAGCACCTTCCCGACGCGCACGTTCAACAGCTCGAACTACTGGGTCGACGTCGTCTACACCCCCACCGCGGACCAGGTCGCGCCGACGGTGACGTCCACCACCCCGCTGAACGGCCAGACGAGCGTGTCGACCGGCACCGCGATCTCGTTCACGTTCAGCAAGCCGGTGCAGGCCAGCACGATCGGTTTCACCCTGACCGGCCCGGGCAACGTCGCCGTGCCGGGAACCCTGACCTACAACTCTTCGAACAACAGCGCGACGTTCGTCCCGACGAGCGCGGTGACCGGCACGCCGGCGCTGGCGCCGGGCACGACGTACACGGCCACCGTGTCGGGCGCCCAGAACATCTCGGGAACCCCGATGGCGAGCCCGTACACCTGGAGCTTCACGACCGCCCCCGCCCCGCCGCCGCCGGGCCAGTGCCCCTGCTCGATCTGGCCGGCCACCGCGCAGCCGTCGGTGGCCTCGGCGAACGACTCGAACGCGGTGAACCTGGGCGTCAAGTTCACGTCGGACAGCGCCGGGTGGGTCACCGGCATCCGCTTCTACAAGGGAACGGCCAACACCGGCACGCACATCGGGAGCCTGTGGAGCGCCAGCGGCACGCTGCTCAGGCAGGTGACCTTCACCGGCGAGTCGACGGCCGGCTGGCAGGAGGCCGACTTCTCGACGCCGATCGCGATATCCGCCGGCACGACGTACGTCGCCTCCTACTTCGCGCCGCACGGCGGTTACGCGGCCACCTCGGGCGCGTTCTCGAGCGCGGGCGTGGACAATCCTCCGCTGCACGCGCTGAAATCCGTCACCGGTAACGGCAACGGCGTGTACCTGTACAAGAGCTCGGCCGCGTTCCCGACCATCACGTACAACGCGACCAATTACTGGGTGGATCTTGTCTTCACCACGACGGCACCGTCGTGACCGCGCGGCCGTCACCGGATCCGCGGCGCGATGTCCGGGAGGGACGTCATGGCTAGCCCCGGCGAGGCAGGCGAGGCACAGGCGACCCGGCGGCACGTCCGCCGGCCCGGTCGGCGTGCGGCGCCGCGTGCGCCCGCGCGGCTAGGGGGCCACGGCCGGCGGGCGGCCCTGGCGGCCAGCGTCGCGCTCGCCGGCCTGGCCGCGGCCTGCCTGCCGGGCAGCAGCTCCGGCGCCGGGGCCATGCCGGGCGCCCGCCCGCTGGGGGCGACCGCGGCCGCCGCGGCCGGCCGGGCAGCCCTGGCCGGCCATGCCGCACT
>Ga0137380_10002139_pt1 | contig 16609 bp, 17 predicted proteins | sample SagtaG_17_FD_104809 | JGI IMG/M metagenome (GOLD analysis project Ga0137380, IMG submission 104809) | Vadose zone soil microbial communities from Sagehorn Ranch, Mendocino, California, USA - Sage2_L_100_16 metaG | ecosystem: Environmental > Terrestrial > Soil > Vadose zone | place: USA...
GCAAGGAAAGCGTTGAACTTAATACGATAGTCCAGGAGTCTTGCCCAAATAGGCGTTTTCAGTAAGCTGCGCCAGCATGAAGTCGGCCACGTCCGCGCGCGAGATTCGGCCGCGAATGGACTTGTCCGCGACGCTGAACCCGCAGCGATATACGGCTGTTCGCGGGCCATTGGTAAGCCTCGCGGGCCGCACGATGACCCAATCCAGCTTGCTGTCTTTGATGATCTTCTCCTGCATCTCTTTATCCGCAAAAACGTTCCGCAGGAATAGCGGAATCAAAATAAAATTGTAGAGAAATCCCAGCTGCCCTTTGCTGTCGCCGATTCCCAGCGAAGACTCGCAGATGAAGCGCTTAACGCCAAGCTTTTCCATCGCTTGGACGATATTCTTGGTGCCCTCCGAGAGTGTGGTTTTCTTCCTGCCAGCAATCAGAATGGCCAAAACCGGCACGCCCACTCGAACAAACCAACCCCACGGCCCCGATGGCGCGGCAAATCTCGCAAAAACTTGACAGGCGACCGCTAGCACGACGATGAATCCAACCCGCACTCTTATGCCGAGAGCGGACAATACCGCCTCCTGGCCCTTTATCGCGGCCTCAACCGACTGGTAGTTCAAGATGTCGCCCTTCACCACCACTAGATCTTTGTGTGCAGCTTGGATCTTTGTGGGGTCGCGCGCAAAGGCGGTTACCACGTGTCCGCGCGCCAGCGCCTGTTGAATCAGCGCCCGACCCGTTCCGCCTGTAGCGCCGAGAATAAGCACATTCATCGTCTTGCCACGCTTTGCCAAGCGCTCTCCTGATACTGCAAGGGATGGCAGTGGTTTTGACTAGGTTGCGGGGCGGTTATACGGGCACAATTGCCCAGAAGTAACCACGAAGCCTCTCTGCTCGTCATCCAAACACTGTTGAGGTGGGTGTCTGGATCAGCCGCAATCGTCAGCGCGCTGGGGACTTCTCTTTAGACTCTGGCACAAGCCTAAGGGCGGCCGAGTTAATGCAGTGACGCATGCCCGTGGGCGCCGGGCCGTCGGGAAAGACGTGACCGAGATGGGCGTCGCAGCGGGCACAGCGCACTTCAGTTCTCGTCATTCCAGAGCTACGATCAGTTTCTTTTGCTATGCCCGCGTCATTGATCGGGGCCCAAAAGCTTGGCCACCCCGTACCGGAGTCAAACTTCGTTTCTGAGCTGTAGAGCGGCTCGCCACAGCAGACGCACGTGTAGGTCCCTTTTGTTTTGGTATTCCAATACTCGCCGCTGAAAGCCCGCTCGGTGGCATGCTCGCGCGTGATCTGGTACTGCTCGGGCGAAAGCTCTTTCGCCCATTCTGCTTTGGTTCTTGCGACCGGATTTGCCATTAGCCTCCTAGTGCCTCTCACGCGCTCTTTTTGGAGGTTACGGCGTAAACGGTCGATACCCGCTGATTGACCTTGCGGCTGGCGCACTTGGGGCACGCGATCTTTCCCTTTTCGTACTCCGCGAGTGTCAGTGTTGTCACAAACGGTTTTTTGCAGGCCGTGCATACGAATTCATACTGAGGCATTGCGATACTCCTGAGGCGGGAATTGCGCAAGGAATTGTAGATGGTGGAACGATGCTATTCAACTCACGCGCCGCCTCATTTGTCCTGCAGCCCGGGAGAAAGATGATCAATTAGGCTTGCAATTATTTTACCGTCAGCGTCAGCATGCTGGAATGCTGTAGCGCTCCCGAAGCGCCGAGGATGGTAATGGTGTAGCTCCCCACGGGCGTTCCACCACTGGGTGGTGGTGAAGGAACCGGGGTTGAGGGCGGAGTGCTGGCGCCCCCGCCACAAGCCTGGATGAAAATTACGCCTGTTGCGACCACGGCTACAACCGCAAAGAGTGCCATTTTTCTTTTGCGATCAGTCGGGTTGGCGCCGCTTCCAACCAGAGCGAGACCAACCGGAATCCAGAAGGCGTACATTGGAACTTGCGATCTCGAACCCACAGGGTTCGCGAAATGTTCGAGTTTCGCCGATGCCGCCGTGGTGCTAATGGTCAGATTCGCGCTGGCTGGCGCTTCCGCGGGCGTGATCGGATTCGGAGCGAAGAGGCAGCTTGCTCCTGCCGGCAATCCCGTACACGAGAGCGTTACTGCAGCGTTGAATCCGGAGATCGGTGTCACTGTGATTACGAACGCAGCCGCCTGCCCGCGGCTCACGCTGCTGCTGTCCGGAGATGCTGTCAACCCGAAATCCGCAGTCATTACCGGGGCGGTGGCGCGTATGCGAATAACGCGGTCATCGTCAGGAGTAGCGGCAGCGGATGCCTGCCGGTTATCAGTCGTGAAATAAAGATTTCCATCCGCGCCTTCGATCACTTCGCGAAGCCTCCCGAACTGCCCCTTAAAGAGCTGCTCTTCTTGGACAATCTGGGTGCCGCCGGGCCGGTCGAAAAGGATGCGATGCAGATGACGCGCGGCGGCCGCGTTGCTATCAATGCCCAGCACGGCGAAGAAGAAGCTCCCATTCCAGGGTAGCGCTGTGCCGCTGTAGAAGGTCGCCCCTGAAGGCGGAACGGTTTCCGGGAAGAACAAGCGAATGGGATCAATGAAGGCGGGGTTGTTGCAAATTCCTACACAGGTCGGCCAGCCATAATTGCCGCCGCTGCGGATGATATCGACCTCGTCATTCGAAGTCGGCCCGTGATCGGTCGCATAGAGTTGGCCGGAGCTGTCAAAGGCGATCCCTTGCGGATCGCGCAAACCCAGCGCATACACATAGGGCGCCTGCGGGATGGGATTGCCGGGCGCGGGCGTGCCATCCAACTGCATGCGCAGGATCTTGCCTCCGGTGGAGCTGAGACTCTGGGCCCGGTTAGGATCGTTCTCGCCCCCGAACGATCCGTCTCCCACCGCGGCGTAAAGAAAACCGTCAGGGCCGATCTTGATACGCCCGGCATTGTGGTGCAGGCCACCATCAATGCTCTCCAGGATCACGCGATCCACGGTTGCATGGTTATTGTTTTCCAGCAGGCGGATGACGCGGTTTTTTATTCCTGTCGGAGTGTTGTAGGAATGAAATACGTAGAGGAAGTGGTTGCTGAGGAAGTTGGGGTCCACCGCCAGTCCCAGCATGCCAGCTTCGCCACCGGGAACAATGGACGTGAGATCGAGCACGGGGTCGGCACGCAAGCCCGAGGCATCAATTACTCGCAGCCGCCCCGGCTGCTCTGTTAGAAACAGCCGGCCATCGGGAGCAAAGGCCAGCGCCCACGGACCCACCAGACCACTGGCTACTGTTTCCGTGGTGACCTCGGCGGTTTGCCCGCGCGACGCTGGAGCGGCAAAAATAAAAACGAAGATTAGTAGCAGCAACATTCCCGCGAGGCTAAGCGGCCCAACACTCGGCCACAAATTCGAAAGTCTTGCCGCGAATGACCAGTGACGCACCGAGACTTCCTTCAGGGGAAAGATGCTGGCCACCAGCATCAACACAGGTTTGTAATTATTTAGAGCACCCGGTGCAGGCGCGGGTTGGACTTCGGGGCCCGATCATAGAATCAGCAACTCAGGAGATTCGCTTTGTGCATTCTGAGCACGGCAATCAAGAATGCCAAGAGCTCGCGAAGGGAAAACTTCGGATGGCGCAGCCGCAAGGTAGCTTTGTACGTCTGATTATTACCGAATTCTTCTACGCCGCCTCTTTCAACCCCGCCAGCATCTCTTCCGCCCACAGCGGGCTCTCGGGACGTTCCTCGTGCTTGAAGTAAGCAAAGACGTCGCGGCCTTCGCCAATCTTAGCTGCAATCTTGTCCGCCAACTCACTGCGCGTTTCCGCCGGGTAGTCGGACTTGCGAAAACGGTAGTAATAAAAATCTGCGGTGCGGACTTCGGGCGTGCTGCGCTCCTCGCTCTCTGCCAGGCACAGTCCGCAGTTATGTCTCTCCAGCACCGCGAAGATCTGGTCGGTAAACCATGATGGATGGCGGAATTCAAGGCTGGTGCGCAAGGCAAAAGATTTCGGCAGCGTGCCCAGAAAATCATCCAGCAGCGCGGCATCGGCCTTGAACGTCGGGGGCAACTGCAAAAGCACGGGCCCTAGCTTGCCGGCGGCTGCCAGAGGTTCAATCGAGCTCAGGAAGCGCTTCACAATCTCCTCCGCATTCTTCAATTTGCGAATGTGAGTGATTGCCTGGTGGGCTTTCACCGAAAAACGAAAACCCGTCGGCGTCTCCGCCTTCCATGACTCAATCGTCTTTTCTGAAATCATGCGGCGGAAGCTGTAGTTCACCTCTACCGTATTCAGCCGGGTGGCGTAATGCTCTAGGAATTTCTTTTGCGGCAGCTTGGCAGGATAAAAAACGGGCTTCCACGCCGCATACGCCCATCCCGATGTTCCCACGTAAAGCGACATGACCACATTTTACGACGCCCGCCGCTGCGCGCTCGGGGTCGCTTTGTCTGAGGCCGTTTTGCTTGACTTCGCCCCGCGCCGTAGGCCGCGCGTCAGCCCGCCAGCAGCCGCCTCCAGCTCGCTCACCTTGGGGAGCTTCTGCTTGAGCTTCAATACCGGCTCGAACAAGTCGCCCATACGCTCCACTCTTTGCAGCGCTTTCTCAGAATCAAAAACCAGTGCGCCGGGATCCGCTTTCTTCAATGCCCGTTCCACCTCCGCCCAGCTCACCGGTGTAGAAACCGTGGGGCGGTCCTTGGCCCGCAGCGAATACACGCACACCGTCGTCTTGTGGTCATCGTTCTGGCTCCAGTCCACGAAGACTTTTCCGGTGCGCAGCGCCTTTTTCATGTCCGACACCACCAGGTCGGCATGCTGCCTGGCAATAATGCGCGCAATCTCGTGCGCGAAAGGTTTGGTCTGGTCGTAGGTAACGGCTGTGTTCAAGGGGACGTATACCTGCAAGCCCTTGGAGCCCGAAGTTTTTGGGAAGCACTCCAGGCCCAGCCGCTCGAAGATCTGCCGCAACCACAACCCTACTTGGCAACACAGCACGATATCGGCTGGCGGCCCGGGATCAAGGTCAAATACCAGCACGGTCGGCCGCATGATGTCGGCAGCCAAGGAAAGCGAAGTGTGCAGCTCCAAGTCGGCCAGGTTCGCCGCCCATACCAGCGTGGGCAGATCCTGCGCCAGGCAATAGTCCATCCAGCGATTGTTTCCCTCACTCCAAATCGGCGCCGTCTTCACCCATTGCGGACGGTGTGTTGGGCAGTTCTTTTCGTAGAAGTGCATCCCCGTCACCCCGTTGGGATAGCGCTTCATGGTCAGCGGCCGTCCGCGCAGATGCGGCAGCAGCACCGGCGCCACCCGCACGTAGTAGTCGATGACCTGTCCCTTGGTGAATCCGGCCTCCGGATAGAGCACCTTTTCCAGGTTGGATACCTGCAACTGCTTGCCCTGGATATCAATCGTCTCGCTGGTTTTTGCCATGGTCCTCGCTGGCTTCCTGGATTCTAAAGTTAAAAGCCCCGCAACGCTCTCTCATGCGAAGAGCTTTGCCCATGCGGAGTTGCATGCACTTTTTGCCTGAACTCGAACGCTCACGCCTGGTGACCGAGCTCCCGCCGCGTTTTGCGCTTTACCCTGCCACAACTACTCTGCCGCCCTGACCATCCAAGTCTCTGTGCCGAAGGAAGATTACAAGCCGTTACCGGTCAGCTCCTCGACAGCGCCGGACTTCCCCCAACAACAGCGCAGCCTGTTTCGCGAGGTGCTCACCCTGTTAAATGAGCGTGGTGTGCCCTATGTTGTCTCCGGGGCCTTCGCTCTCCAGGAGCACACCGGCATTTGGCGCGATACCAAAGACCTTGATCTCTTCTTCGCCCCTGAGGATGTTCCCAGCGCCCTCCGCTATTTGCAGCAAGATGGATTCGAGTGCGAGATACGCGACCCCGTCTGGCTGGCCAAAGCCCATCGCGAAGATTTTTTCGTGGACTTGATCACCGGCATGAGTAACGCCGCCATCACCGTCGACCGCTCCTGGGTGGAACGCGGGCGGCCATTCATCGCAGTGGGCGTGCCTACCCGGGTGCTCGCGCCCGAGGAGCTGATAGCTTCCAAGTTGTTTGTCACCCGCCGCGAGCGCTTCGATGGCGCCGACATCGTCCACGTCATCCACGGCACCCAGGGACGCATTGATTGGGCCCGCATTCTCCATCTGGTCGGCGAGCACTGGGAGGTGCTGCTCTGGGCGCTGGTCCTCTTTCATTACGTTTATCCCGCTAATACCGATTACGTTCCCCGTAGCCTGTGGGATGATCTCCTGGGCCGCTTGCAGCGGGAAATTGCCGCTCCCAATCCTAAGGCTATGTTTCGCGGCAGCCTGATTGACGAGAATATGTTTGCCATTGACGTAAAGGAGTGGGGCTTGGACGACATCCTGAAAACTTATCGTGCCCGGCGCCAGGGAAAAATTCCCGAGTCCTGTCTGGCCGCCTGAAGCCAATGCGTCAGAACTGCCATTTTGGGTTATGAGAATCGCCGCTACCGCCGATTTGCACTTTTCGCCCCAGAGCTACGACCATGTCCGGGAGCAGATGGGCCGCGTCCGCGACGAAGCCGACCTGCTTGTCATCGCCGGCGATCTCACTAACTATGGCAAGCCGCCGGAAATGGAGTCGCTGCTCAATGCCCTGGTGCGGTTGCGCCTTCCCATCGTCGCCGTGCTTGGCAACCACGACTGCGAGAGCGGCCACGAGTCTGACCTCATCAACATGATGACCGCCGAAGGCATCAAGGTGCTCGATGGCACCGGCTACGAGCGTGATGGCGTCGGTTTCGCCGGCACTAAGGGATTTGTCGGCGGCTTTGGCCGCGGCGTCCTCACCGCCTTCGGCGAGCCCCAGGTGAAAGCCTTTGTGCAGGCCGCCATCGACGAGGCCATGAAGTTGGAACGCGCCCTGATGCAATTGCGCGCCGAAAAACGCGTCGTCGTCTTGCACTATGCCCCGATTTTGGATACCGTACGCGGTGAGCCGGAGCAGATTTTTCCCTACCTCGGTAGCTCCCGTCTCGCCGAAGTTGTTGACCGCCACGGCGCCCAGTTGGTCGTGCATGGCCACGCTCACCACGGCTCCATGCAGGGAAAGACTACTGCTGGCGTTCCTGTGCACAATGTTTCACTCTCGCTGCTCCAGGCCCAGCAGCCTCCCTGCGTCTATCGGGTTTTTGATATTTAAATCGGCTCAATCTTCAGTCACTTGCGCGTTCGCTGCTGAGTCTTCCACAGTTTCCACAATTGCAGCCGCTTCCCATTTTGCTACTCTGCTTCCTACCTCTTATGCCATCCTTAATAGATCCTCAGGAATACACGCGCAAAATACGGCACCACTCCCAGGAAGTCACTCAACGAGCCATCGCACTCCAGCGCACTGCGAAAGAGCTCCGCCAAAGGCTGGCTCAATTGCGGCAGGAGTGCGCTAGGCTGCGAAACGGCTCAGTTCATGCGCCCCATTTCAAACTGCACCGCTACCGCCCTCTTTCGCATTGAGGTCTCGCGCCAGATCGGCTTCTTCGGCTGACCTACTGTTGCTGACTTGCTAGTGCTAAAGCGAGTACACTTTTGATATCCCAAGCTATTCTTGCTGATTGCACAAAAGAGACCTCTATGATCAGCCGAATTTGTACCTTCCTGGTGGCGCTTGTAATCTGCCTGCCGGTAATGCCTAAAACGGTACTGGCCCAGGGACAGGGCGGCGGCAAAGCGAAGGCTAAGCACAAAGTCGAAAGTGATAACAGCGATCGCGATAACGACCGTCAGAGGGCAGTTTTTACGCCGCGAGACCGCGATATCATCCGTCAATACTTTCGAGGTCGCTATTCCAATCTGCCTCCGGGGCTGGCAAAACGAGGCGGCGATTTGCCTCCCGGACTCAAGAAACACCTGGAGCGCAACGGCACTTTGCCTCCCGGTTTACAAAAACGTCTGACTCCATTTCCTGACGATCTGGACCGCCGATTGCCACCACTTCCGGCCATTTATCGCCGAGGCAGTATCGGGCAGGACGTGGTGATTGTGGATACTCGGACGCAGCGAGTGCTGGATATAATTCACGCTATCCTGCGGCCATGACCCCTTTGGCAAAAAAGTAGGGTTTAGCCCGGAGGGAGTTTTTAAAAGAGTCCTTATCCGCAAGCAGCCGCGCAAATCCGCGGCGAACCAAATTCCGGACGGCCGCTCACGGCCATCTACATCTCGGAGATACGAACATGAAACGGACATTCTTCCCACTACTACTGCTGATCTTTGCGGCTAACGCTTGGGCACAGAACAAAGAACAAGGAAGACTCCACGAGTCGGCCACCGTGCTCAAGGAGATCCTGGGTATGCCGGACGGAATTCCCAAGGACCTGCTCAACAAAGCTGATTGCGTAGCCGTCTTCCCTTCCGTCAAAAAATTCGCCATCGGTATTGGCGGCAGCTATGGACGCGGCGCCATCACTTGTCGCACCGGAATGAATTTCCGGGGGCCGTGGAGCGCTCCTGCCATGTTCGCATTGGAAGCCGGCAACATCGGGTTGCAATTGGGCGGCCAGGCCACCGATTTCGTGCTGTTGGTGATGAACGAGAAAGGCGCGAATTCGGTTCTTACCAGCAAAGTCAAGCTGGGTGCGGATGCCGCCGCTGCCGCCGGGCCTAAGGGACGTAATGCCGCCGCCGCCACCGACGTGGTGATGAAGGCGGAGATACTTTCCTATTCGCGCTCACGTGGGCTTTTTGCCGGCATATCGTTGGAAGGCTCAACCCTGCGCTCCGATATTCCGCCAACAAGAAAATCTATGGTAAGGAATTGACTGCCAAACAAATTGTCCGCGAGGGTAAGGTTGCAGTTCCCCCCGCAGGCAAAGAGCTGATCAATGTACTGAATCAGAGCTCCGGCAGGCGTCGCACCTGAGCCACGCCAAAACTTGGCGATGGACGATGGCAAAAGCAACAAGGATAAGACTATCCCAGAACTGTCCTGGCGTGCATTGACATCTCCCGCTAGACCGCGTAATTTCGGCTTTTTCCATCCTCCTTCCCGAAATGATTTGCCGGAGGCTTATGAAACACTCTCCCTCTAAGCTCGCCCTCTTTCTCGTGATCATCGTTGCTTGCGGAAAAAGCTCTGCGCAGGACCTTGCCTCTTTTGAAAAGCGCATCACCGTCAAGCAGCTTCAAAACGGGCTTACCCTGGTGGTGCTAGAGCGTCCCGAAGCTCCGGTGTTCTCCTTCTTCACCCACGTGGATGCCGGCTCCACCCAGGATCCGCAAGGCATGACCGGGCTGGCGCACATGTTCGAACACATGGCCTTCAAGGGCACCGACAAGATTGGCACTACCAACTACGCCGGCGAAAAAGCGGCCTTGCAAAAAGTGGAAACCGCCTACGCTGCCTATAACACCGAGCGCCTCAAGACCGTCGGGCGCGATCCCCAAAAACTTGCCTCCTTGGAAAAAGCCTGGAAAGACGCCATTGCCGAGGCCGACAAGTACGTCATCAAGAACCAGTTTGACGAAATTGTCGAACGCCAGGGGGGCGTGGGTGTAAATGCCTTCACCAGCGATGACGAAACCGGCTACCACTACTCCATGCCCTCCAACCGGCTGGAGCTCTGGGCCTACCTGGAGTCGGAGCGCTTCCTGCATCCGGTGATGCGCGAGTTTTACAAGGAACGCGACGTGGTCTTCGAAGAGCGCCGCATGCGCACTGATAGTCAGCCCATCGGCCGCCTGGTCGAGCAATTTTTGGCGATGGCCTTTGTCGCCCATCCTTATCACCGGCCCACTGTGGGCTGGGCTTCGGATCTGGTGACCTTTTCTGCCAGCGACGCGGAAAAATTTTTCAACCAGTACTATGTGCCCTCAAACATGGTCGTGGCGGTGGTTGGAGATGTGAAGGCATCCGAGGCTCTCCCCCTCCTGGAAAAATATTTCTCGCGCCTCCCTGCCCGCCCCAAGCCTCTGCCGCTGGATACCGTAGAGCCTCTTCAAAGAGCGCAACGCGACGTGGTGCTGCGGGAAACCACCCAGCCTCTCTATCTCGAGGGCTATCACCGCCCCGATTTCCGCGATCCCGATGATGCCGTCTACGACGCCATCTCCGACCTCATGTCCAATGGACGCACCTCCCGGCTCTATCGCGCACTGGTGCGCGACAAAAAAATCGCCGCCGATGCCGAAGGCTTTAGCGGCTGGCCGGGCAGCAAATATCCGCACCTGTTTGCCTTCTACTCCGTCCCCACTCCCGGACACAAGCCCGACGAGTTGCGCAATGCTATCCATGCCGAGATCGAGAGAGTCAAAAAGGAAGACATTACCGACGACGAACTCCGCATGATCAAGACTCGCGCCAAAGCCAATCTCATCCGCAGCCTGGGGAGCAATACTGGCCTCGCCCAGGATTTGGCGATTGTGCAGGCGCGTTACGGCGATTGGCGCGAACTCTTCCGCCAGGTGGACCGGATAGATAAAGTTACCAAGGCGGATATCCGTCGCGTCGCCAACCAGACTTTTACCGACGGGAACCGCACCGTGGGCGTCATCGAGAGCACCAGCATGGCTGGCGCCACTTCTCAGGAAGCAAAGGGGAAACCATGACCGTGTCGCCAACTATGCCAGGCCGCATCCGCGCGCTCGCCCTTCTCTCCGCCGTGCTGTTTCCGCTGTTTTTGTTGCCCCCGGCCTCCGCCCAGGTCCAGGACTGGAAGCAAATCAAGAATCCTCCGCTGCATGAGTTTCATCCCCAGCAACCTCGGCGCGTGGAACTGCCCAACGGTATGGTGGTATTTCTCCAGGAAGATCATGAGCTGCCGCTGATTGGTGGCAGCGCCCGCATCCGCGGCGGCTCGCGTGAAGAGCCCGCTGCCAAAATCGGCATGGTCTCCATCTATGGCGAAGCCTGGCGCACCGGAGGCAGCACCGTCCGCACCGGCGATCAGCTTGATGACTTTCTGGAAGCGCGCGCCGCCAAAATCGAAACCGGCAGCGGCGTGGATTCCACTTCCATCTCCTGGTCATGCCTCAAGGGCGACTTCGACGACGTCTTCAAGGCGTTTCTCGAGCTCATGCGCCAGCCCGCCTTCCGCCAGGACAAGATTGATCTGGCTAAAGACCAGATGAACACCGACATCGCACGCCGCAATGACGACATCAACCAGATTGCCGGGCGCGAGGCCGCCCGCCTCGCTTACGGCCCCGATAATCCATATGCGCGCATTCCGCAGTACGCCACCGTCGGCGCGGTCGTTCGCCAGGACTTGCTTGAGTGGCATAAAAAATATCTCCAGCCCAACAACATAATTCTGGGCGTCGTGGGTGACTTCGATTCCGGGACCATGGAAGCGCGCCTGCGCCAAGCGTTTGAATCCTGGCCCAAGGGTCAGCCCGCAGTTCCTTCCCAGATTACATTCAGCGCTCCCAACCCCGGCCTCTATCTCATTCCCAAGGAGGAGGTGAACCAGAGCGCCATTCGCATGGTGGACTTGGGAATCACCCGTAATAATCCCGACTACTTCGCCGTTGAAGTCATGAATGAAGTGCTGGGCGGCGGCTTCACCTCACGCCTGGTTACCAATATCCGCACGAGGAAAGGCTTGGCCTATTCCGTTGGCGGCGGCGTGGGCGCGGCTTTCGACCATCCCGGGATGTTTCGCGTGAGCATGGGCACCAAGAGCCAGACCACGGCCGAGTCCATCCAGGCGCTCTACGAAGAACTGGACAATATCGTCAAGAATCCCGCCACCGAGGAAGAACTCAAGCGCGCCAAAGAATCCATCCTCAACTCCTTCATCTTCAACTTCGATTCCAAGGAAAAAGTCCTGCAAGAGCGGATGCGCTACGAGTTCTACGGCTATCCTGCCGATTTCCTGGAACGCTACCGTGCGGGAATTGAAAAGACCACCACCCAGGACGTTGCGCGCGTGGCCCAGAAATACGTGCATCGCGGCAAGCTCGCCGTGCTGGTAGTCGGCAACGATAAGGAATTCGACAAGCAATTTGCCGCGCTGGGTCCGGCCACGCCCATAGACATCACCATTCCTTCTCCTGCCGGCGAAAAGAAGCGCGAGGCAGGCGCAAGCGCTTCCAATCCGGAGGGCCGCGCCCTGGTCGGCAAAGTGGTGCAGGCGCTCGGTGGCCAAGCCAAAGTGCAATCGGTGAAGTCCATTCGTCAGAAGGCCACCACGCTTCGAAAAACGCCGCAAGGGGACATTCCCATCGAAGCCGAGCGCGTCGTGGTTTTTCCCGACCGCACTTTTATCAGAATGAAGGCACCGCAAGGCGAAATGACGATGACCGTTTCGCCCGCGGCGGCCTTTGTAGGAATGCCGGGCACGGGCGCTCAAGACCTGCCCGCTTCTCGCAAAGAAGAAACCCTCAAGGACCTCAAACGCGACCTGCTTTACGTGGCCCAGCATGCCGGCGATCCCAAGTTCACCTTCGCCGTCGCCGGCTCGGAGAAGATCGGCGACGTGGATGCCAAAATTCTCGATATCTCCGGCGAAGGCGCCGAAACCCGCTGGTACGTGGATCCGCAGAGCGGGCACGTCTTGCGCGCCATCTATAGCGCCATGGGAATGAACGGCCCGGCGCAGCAATCGGCCGAGTATTCCGATTGGAAAACAACCGATGGCCTCACCCTGCCCATGAAGGCAAAACTCTTCGAAAACGGCAAAGACAGTGGGTTGACCGAAGTACAAGAGCTGCAAGTGAATCCGGCGATTGATCCCAAGATGTTTGAAAAACCGGCGCAGCCGCCCCCAGCCAAGGGCCCGGGTGACTAAAGATTCGCTGCAAGGGCGCTGGACAAGTCGGAAGTGCAAGAGCGGCGCTTGTAGTCTTGAGCGCAAGCGACCGATGTTTTGTTGGTTTTGGTGGAAGAGCGGGGCTTTAGCCCCGCGTTTAAATCCGTTTAGGATGGGGCTTCCGCCCCGGAGCATTGTCATCCCGAGCACAAGCGAGGGATCCGCAGTTGGTTTCCGCGGAACAGAGGAGCTTTTACCCGGCAACTAGAACCATGTTTCCCCAACTAACTCGCTTCGCCGATTTCGGACTCCTCTTGTTGAGGCTGATGGTCGGCGTGGTTTTCATCTCCAGCGGATGGAACCACGTCAAGGATCCAGCAGCACGGGGCAAGAGCATCGGCATGGGCAGGAATTTTACTTTGTTCCTGGGCATCGCTGAAATCGCAGGAAGTCTCGGCGTGATCTTCGGTATCCTGACCCAGCTTGCCGCTTTGGGACTCATCCTCACTATGCTCGGTGCCATCCAGAAAAAAATCTTCGCCTGGCACACCGGTTTCTGGGGCAAGAGCGGCTACGGCTGGCATTACGACTTGGTGTTCGTCGTAATGAATCTGGTCATCATCTTTACCAATGGTGGTAGCTACGTTTTGTGGAAATGAGACGCCTTCCGCCCGGTCCCTAGCCGCCATTGACAAACCGCCCTCCGCCAAGCTATTCTTTGTGGCGAATAAAAAGCGAAGAATCGCCCACGCATGACCTCTCTCTTCTCGCTTTCCGAAAACCCGCAAAAGCCGCCACTGGTAGGCATCGCCCGCCTGGCGTCATTAGGCGAGAACGTAGGCCAAGGCCACGACGTTGAATATTTAGCCCTGCCGGTGCGCTCGCTCCTCAACCGCTGCACCTCGCCACGAATGCCTTTCACTTGGACCATCAACCCTTATCGTGGCTGCGAATTTGCCTGCAAATATTGTTATGCGCGCTACACCCATGAGTTCATGGAACTGCGCGACGGCGTAGATTTCGAGCGTAAGATCTACGTCAAGCAGCAGGCTGCGCATCTGCTTCGTCGTGACCTACGCAGGGTGAAGCCGGGAGAGGAGATCGCGATTGGCACTGCCACCGATCCTTTTCAACCGGCGGAGCGCCGCTACCAAATTACCCGCGCCATTCTGGAAGAGCTAGTGCAACACAAGGGCCTCGAGCTTGGCATCGTCACTAAGTCGAACCTGGTGCTGCGCGATATCGAAATTCTGCGGCAGATCTCAGAACACAACCAGCTCTTCGTCAACCTCACCATCACCACCCTCGATGCCAGCTTGGCGCGCATCCTGGAGCCGCGTGCGCCCCGTCCTGACCTGCGTCTGCAAGCGGTAAAAGAATTAAATCTCGCGGGGGTCAATGCGGGCGTGATCTGCGCGCCGGTCGTCCCCGGCATCACCGATTCGCCGCGCGCTCTGGATGAACTGGTTCGCGCCACCGCCCAGGCTGGCGGCCAATACATTTACGCTAATCCGCTCTTTCTCAAGCCTTGCTCGGCGAATGTCTTCCTGCCCTTTCTGGAAAAAGAATTTCCCCATCTAGTGGAAAAATATCGCCAGCGCTATGCCGGACGTGCGTTTCTCGATTCCGCTTATCGCAAGCGGATTTCGCAGCTCATGGCACGGCTCCGCCAGAAACACGGCTTCAGCAGCAAACACGCGCACGCCAGCCAATATCAAAAATTGCAGCCGGAGTCTCGGGCGGAGCCGCAGCTCTCATTGTTCCAATTGTGAGCAGTCAACGCTCGCCCATCCACTCACTGTACAAGCGGTGAAAATTGTGGACGCATTTTTCCGGCTTCACGCTGAAGCGTCCGCGGTAAAAGCTGCGCGAATGCAGGTTGCGGTGGACGACTTCGCAAATTCGCCCATCTTCCAACTGGATTTCATCGCTGAATTTCACTGTGCGTTGTGGCACCTCTGTCGCCAGGGCCTCTTCTGAGAAATACCATTCAAAGATAGCCACCGTTCGGTCCACTGAGAGCGGAACAATAATGTTGAGCGAAACATTGTCGGGATAGCAGTTCAACATCCAGTTGGGAAATATCCAGAAGTACTCGGCGACCTCATTCTTGCCAACGCTCTGGTATCGCCTCTTGCTCCCATCCTCATTCTCTGCGCCGCGAATTGGGCTCCACTGGCGGCAGTAGCTGGAATAGGTTTCGGTGGCGTAACCGCCATAGTCCAGCTCGCGGTTCAAGCTGGGATGGACGCTAGGCAGGTGATAGCCTTCGAGAAAATTATCTATGTATACCTTCCAGTTGCATTCCATCAGGTAGTCGCGGCGTTCGAAGAGCTTCATGCCTCCAAGCCGAAACGTTTCGTCTGCGGCGAGAGCTGGCCAAGGCTAACGCCCAGCGGCTGAGCTTGCTCATCGAGGTTCGCGAAGATCAGCCCCGACCATTCTTCAGTGCGTGCTGGGACCAGACCGAACTCTTCGCGGCGAAAATTTTCCACTCCCTCAAATTCCGGCGCGCTGATTAAGTGTCCGTCGAGACCGTACGTCCAGCCATGATATCCACAGCGAAAAAGCTTGCGCGAGCCACAGCCCTCGGCCGGCGGCCCGGCTCGATGCCGGCAAACGTTGTAAAAGCCCCGCAGCTTCCCTTCCGAATCGCGCGCAAGCAATAGCGGCTCGCCCACAAGTTGGGTAGTGAAATAGTCGCCCGGATTTGCCAGTTGTGCGGCGCGCCCAACCGGCTGCCAGGTGCGCGAAAAGATGCGCTTTTGCCCTGCCGCCAGTCTGCCAGAATCGGTGTAGGCCTCTGCCGGCAACGTCCACGCGGAGGCCAGCCGCGCGTCAATCCCCAGACCAACAACCTTGTTGACCCTCGCGTCCATCTTTCGCATCCGTGCTGCCGATTATAAGACTTGGTTTGGATGAAGAGGGCTTCCGGGCCGTCAATCCGCGGCCAAAGAAGTTTTGCGGTGTCCATTCAGCGCAGTTGCGAGAATCCTTAAATCTTCCACAAAGCGCTCCATCTCCCGGTGGCGGGTGGCATCGTCGGGCGCGCGCAATATAGAGGATGGATGCACCGTAGCCATCATGTAGGGCGCCAGCTCCGATTTCAAAAGCTTTCCTCTCTGCTGGGTTACCCGGAAAGATTTCCCCAGCAATGCCTGTGCCGCCGTCGCTCCCAAGCAGACGATCACCTTCGGCTTGACCACTGCGATCTCTGCATCCAGCCACGGCCGGCAGGCGGCAATTTCGATTGCGTTTGGTTTTTTATGGATGCGCCGCTTCCCGCGCGGCTCCCACTTGAAGTGCTTCACTACGTTGGTCACATAGACCAGTTTGCGATCGATGCCCGCCTCCGCCAGACACTTGTCCAGCAGCCATCCTGCCGGCCCCACAAATGGACGCCCCGCCAGGTCTTCTTTATCTCCCGGCTGCTCGCCCACAAAGATGACCTCTGCCTCCCGCGTGCCCTCGCCAAAAACCGTCTGGGTGCCGCGCTTCCACAGCTCACAGGCTTGGCAGCCTTTGGCTGTGTCTCGCAATTTCGGCAACGTGGGTCGCTCCGGGACAAGCGGCGCGGCAGTGGTGAACGGATTTTGTGACATGCTCTTCGGCATGGAGGTAGTAGCTGTTATATCGCTCGATGCATCTGGCTGGCTCCAGGTGGCCACGCCTCTTCATCTGCTCCCCAAAATCAGCTCACGCGCCGAATAGAACTTTAGTAGGCAAATACCAATCCCCCGGAAAATCTCGAATTGTTTTGCCAAGCTGTCGGCGTCAAATGGGAGCGGATGTAGTCTGTCTGGCCGAGCCGGATTGCCAGATGCCGGCTCGCGCGCACATCTAAGCCTCCGCCAACCAGGAAACTGAAGTCGTTATCCGTGTCACTGAAAGTTGGGACCCGCAC
>Ga0137380_10002145_pt1 | contig 16586 bp, 18 predicted proteins | sample SagtaG_17_FD_104809 | JGI IMG/M metagenome (GOLD analysis project Ga0137380, IMG submission 104809) | Vadose zone soil microbial communities from Sagehorn Ranch, Mendocino, California, USA - Sage2_L_100_16 metaG | ecosystem: Environmental > Terrestrial > Soil > Vadose zone | place: USA...
AAGCTCAGTATTCGCGAGCCAACCTTGGTTATCCATAGAAGGAAGGCGGAACGCAAACTGCTTGCGCAAGTGCTCGGCGTAGTATAGGCCCTATTCACTCCCATCGGTCCCCGGTATACCTTTCAGAGTAGAAAAGGTAGTTTAGGAACACAAAATCTCAGCTGCAAAAATCGCCCAGAATAAGCCTGGATCAGCTATCGGGGAGGACGTTCCATATGATGCCGAGTTTACGCGTGCATCATGCCATCATTACGCTAATCCAGAATTACCAACTCGGCTGTTCTGCGCGCAGTAGCGATGATCTCGCCCAGAAACGCTTCAGTAAGCGAATGGACCCTTCCCAGAATTTTGAAAATAAAAATTTCCCGCGACACAAAACAGCCCTTTGGGGAATCCCTCTGGGTTTGTTATCTTTTCTTTTTCAACTAACTATTTCTCGACCCCCCCGGGGTATGTCAAAACAAGAAAAGTCCTTCACACCTTGAATGGTCTCTTTAGGGATAGACTCTGTTGATGAGACGGGGAAAAGCAATCGCGTCCCGAATATGTTCAAGCTTGCAGACCCAGGATACAACTCTCTCCAGTCCCATCCCGAATCCTGAGTGAGGGACGCTGCCAAATTTCCGCAGATCCAAGTACCACGCGTAGCTCTTCGGGTCCAAGCCCTCTTCTCTGATCCTCGCCACAAGCCCATCGTAATCCTCTATCCTCTGCCCTCCACCAGTAATCTCGCCGTAGCCTTCTGGCGCCAAAAGGTCGACAGATAACGTGAGTTCGGGATTCAGTGGATCCGGCTTGTGATAGAACGCCTTCGCCTTCTTGGGATACCGGGTGACAAAGAAGGGCCGATCGAAATGCGTCGTCAGAATCTTCTCCTGCTCATATCCCAGATCATCACCCCATTTGATTCCCGCCTTTTCTCCCCCAATCATCTTGAATGCATCATCATAGGTGATCCGAGGAAATGGGGGCTTGACCTTCTCCAGATCCTCTCGCTTCCTCTCGAACAAGGCCAATTGCTCGCCCGTTCGCTCTAGCAACTGTCCAACGACGTGGCTCAACATTTGCTCCTCAACTTCCATTATGCGGTCAAGGTCTACGTACGGCGCCTCCGCCTCAAGATGCCAGTACTCAGTAAGATGCCTACGGGTCCGGGACTTTTCCGCCCGGAACGAGGGAGCGATCGTGTAGATCTTGCCGACGGCCGCGATCAACGCTTCCGCGTATAGTTGCCAGCTTTGCGTGAGGTACGCCCTCTCATCGAAGTATTTCACCTCAAACAGCGTCGCCCCACCTTCCACAGCTGCTGATGTTAGCGTCGGAACCTGGACCTCTAGGTAATCGTGAGAGTCGAGCCACGAGCGAGCAGCTGACAGTATTACTGCCCGGATTTTGAGAACGGCTCGCATCTTGTCACTTCTAACAAAGAGATGTCTCTTATCCAGTAGAAAGTCAGGCCCTTGGAACTGCTTCGCAATCGGAAACTCCTCCAAGGCCGCGGAGTCCACCTTGCCTGAGTGAACAACGATCTCTCTTCCACCCGGAGCACGCGGATCAGTCTTGACCTCCCCCTCAACCTGTATGCTGGACTCTATTCGAGTCGAGAGAAAGACATCGAACACCTTAGCGTCAACCTGTCCCTTCCGGACAGTACACTGTACAACACCCGAACCGTCCCGAATAAAGAGGAAGACGATTCCTCCACTGGAGCGTTTGTTCTGAAGCCACCCTCGGACCAGAACCTCTTTGCCATCGAGGCTACCTGTGAGAACATCCTGGACCCGGACAGCTTCCTCCAACCAATTCACCAGACGAGAGCGCGAAAGTGCGGGAATGTATTATTTAAGAATCCCAGAAACGGGATTGGCAGCGGGACGATTGTCAGATACTCAAGAGAAGACCACCAAACGCCTAGCCGAACTCAAATCCTATCTCGAAAAGAAAGTCGCGGAACACCAAAACGAGACCCACAACCTACAATCGTTCCTCGAAACCGTAGACAACATTCTCGCAGAGAAGAGCTACAGACGGGTCCAACTACCGAAATCTCTGCCTAACTCGCCGACAGTGATCAACTCGAATCCTCCCCAGACGATCAGAACGATCAGCGGAGTGCTTCTGGCTGACATTTTTGTCGAGGGCCAGGATCTCAGAATCGTCCCGTCGAAGGATATCAAGTTCGACGCAAACGCTCCGCCGCTTCGATCATTCCTAGTAGGCAAGGTTCTCGAACCCCTGCACGTGAAGGATGAGGAATCGACAAGAACCCAACAGCTCTCGCCTGACCAGGTATTGTCCTACGAGATTGACCGAGAAGCGACCAGCCTCAAACAAATCCATGTCAAGAACTACGGCGATGAGCGGCGGCTCAACGAACTGAAGAATGCGCTTCGCTGGACATTCAGACGAATGTATGAAAAGACAATTGGGACGCAGTAGCGTTTCAGGAGCCGCCGACTGAGCGGTTCTGTAACTCGCTCATAGCGACCCCAGCGTAGTCCACACCATAGGTTCGCTGCAGGTAATCTCTCAAAGCCATAGCGGACCTCGCCTCTGAGATGAAACCTTCCTTAGGAAACTGAAAGCTCTGAGTAGAGCCGCAAGAACGACATTTGGCTACCACGCTGTCATAGATCATCCCGCCGCTTCGACCAAAGTCATGATCGACCGGCTCCAACGGACCACCACAATGGCATTGGGTCTTCAAGACTGTCGCGTAGGTGGCTTGTATCTCACGGAAATGCCCGTCGGCATCTTGTAAGAGCTGGACCTTCAGCTCTGCATACTTTTGATCGTTAGCTATCTCAGGCCTATCCCTCTCGATCTTGCGAAGACTGAATTCGAGCAGGTAGGCCATCGGGTTCTCTGGAGTAGCCATGAGAAGAAACCGTTAGACCATTTGAAAAGAGGAGATTGGTACCTTTGCCTCAATGGACGGGTTCTAAGAATCCCTGTCCAATGTTCCAAACCCTTCAAAAGCACCAAACGAGGCTTGCGCACGTCGCGATTTCCGGTTTCTGGTCCATTGATCGAGTAAACCTTAAGAAACGCTGTTTTCAAACTACACTGGAATTCAGAATTCAAAGAGGTTTGAATGAATGTCAGCACAAACAATCGGGGGAACTCCCGTACTAATCCTCAAGGAAGGAACGGGACGATCTACTGGGAAAGAAGCCCAGAGAAATAATATTACTGCCGCGAAAATCATTGCTGAAACCGTCAGAACGACTCTTGGTCCCAGAGGAATGGACAAGATGCTCGTCAGCACAATAGGCGATGTGACCATCACGAACGATGGCGCGACCATAATGAAAGAACTTGACGTTCAGCACCCAGCGGCCAAGATGCTGGTTGAGGTTTCCAAGACACAAGACAACGAGGTTGGAGACGGCACGACTACCGCCGTCCTATTGTCTGGAGAGTTGCTGGAAAAAGCTGAGAAACTTCTCGACAAGGACGTCCATCCGACCGTTATCGTTGACGGTTACAAGAAAGCGGCCGAAAAGGCGATAGAGATTCTCGACAAACTCTCAATGCCAGTTGCAGAGAAAGATGATGCTACGCTCCGTCACGTCGCCATGACATCGATGTACAGCAAGGGAATAGTCGTGGCGAAAGAGCATTTCGCTGACATTGCCGTAAAGGCCGTTAAACAGGTTTCAGAGAAGGTCGACGGAAAAATAAAGGCCGACATTGATCTTGTCAAGATCGTAAAGAAACACGGTAAGGGTCTTGAAGAGACAGAACTCGTGAGAGGCATCGTCATCGACAAGGAGATCTCTCACGCTCAGATGCCGAAGAAAATAGAAATCGCCAAGATTGCTCTGCTCAACGCTAAACTAGAAAACGAAAAAACAGAATTCGACGCAAAGATCAACATCAACAACCCTGATCAGATGCACCTCTTTATCGAGGAAGAGGAAAAGATGCTGAAGGACATGGTCTCACAGATCGAGAAGACTGGCGCGAATGTCGTGTTCTCAGAGAAGGGAATAGATGATGTTGCCTTGCACTTCCTATCGAAGAGCGGAATCGCGGCCATCAAGAACGTCAGCAGTGGAGACCTTGAGAAATTGTCCAAAGCTACTGGAGGAAGAATAGTTGCTAGCGTCAAAGAGCTCACGAAGGACGCTCTGGGTGAGGCCAAACTGATCGAAGAGATCAAGATTGGAGATGACAAGCTTGTTTACGTACGGGACGCCAAGAATCCCAAGGCAGTCACAATCGTAATACGCGGTGGCACTGAACATGTGGTCGACGAGGCTGACAGATCTCTGCACGACGCGTTATCCGTCGTACGAAACGCGCTTGAGGATGGCAAGATCCTCGCAGGGGGAGGCGCTCCGGAAGCAGAACTCGCAAAGCGCCTAAGGGAATATGCAGTAAAGGTTGGAGGACGGGAGCAACTCGCAATTGAGGCGTTTGCCGAGGCTATGGAGGCGGTGCCGACTACTCTTGCTGAAAACGCGGGATTAGACCCTATCGACATACTGGTTGAACTAAGATCAAAGCACGAGCGCGCAGTTAATCCATGGTTTGGCGTCGATGTTTATTCCGGCGAAATTAAGGACATGAAGAAGCTGAACGTCCTCGAACCTCTCAGAGTCAAGCAACAAGTCGTAAAGTCGGCGTCCGAAGCCGCGTCCATGATTCTGAGAATAGATGATGTAATAGCGTCCAAGGGAGTCGATAAGGGCGGCCCAGGTGGTGGAAAGGACTCTCCGATGCCTGGCGGGGACGACGAGTACTAAGCCCACTCAGCCCAACCCTCACGCCATTGACCTAAGGTCAGAGCTTCCGAGTTGACTCTAGGCTTCCAGCAGCCTCTTCCGAACGTTATGTAGAATGTTTGGCGGAGTCCAGACCGAGAACACTCGGACGTATCTAGGCGAGGCCGCCTTTCTCAAGACCCGGGCGGACCCTTTCTCTAGGTACCCGCTAACAAATGCTTCAACGTATCCTAACAAAGCATTGTTGAATGGCAACCAGTAGTGTCCCGAGTAGAACAAGAATTCGGCGACGTCCCAACCATAATCCCCGTTGTATCGTGCCTGCTCTAAATCGACCAGAGTAACTTTGCCATCGCGATCGACAATGAAGTTCTCAGGCTTGGTGTCCCCTAGGGCAGCCTCTAGCTCGTGGGAGCTAGCCATCAGCAATCCTGCCGTGCGAGCTGCTTCCTTTTCTCGCTGTCCGATCTGGGTCGACTGAGCCAGTTTTGCCAGAAGAGTCGACAATCCGTCGCCTGGAATGTATGAGAACAGAATTGCTCTTGATTTCGTGTCCGCGCCGAGAATCTCTGGGACCCTTAGTCCCCGCCGCGAGAGAAGATAGTTGAAAGCGTACTCTGCCTCCATTCGCCGCCGGCCCGAGATCGAGAATCGAACACTGCCAAGACCATAGAGGCTGAGTGTGACCCATTTTAGTGAAATCCAATTCGTGTATCGTTTAGCAACGAACTTCTCACCGTCAACGTTGACCAGAAAGACGTCGTTGACGAAGCTTCCGATTCTTCTTATCGAAATACGACCATTAGGTCTGTAAGTTCTGACAAGCTTCAGAATCTGGTCTGTCTCTTCAGGAAAGGCTCGCTACCTCCTAACTGGGTCTTTGGTTACCTGGGACCAGTTCTCCTAAATATGGTAGATTGAACCGGACCTCTATTGGAGCGACTTGGGATCGAAACCTTCCGACTCCCACAATCGCAGAGACTTTCTCATCTGCTCTATAGCATCGTTCTTACTATTCCTAATCGGTTCGGTGCAACTTCTATCTTATCGCATCTTGTCTTTAGAACTCGGCATTATCAATGCGATCGTGATTTCACTACTCGCGATCCCTCTTGGTTACGCGTACATGTATTTCTTTGGAGGGTTCGTGTCCACTAGGGCCATCAAACTCTACCTCTTGATTACTCGAGGAACACACATCGTCACAGCAAAGGTATCCGAGCTCGAATCGATAAGATCTGGAAAAGGGGCTAGACTGACTCTCCGCCGCCAGCTGACCTACTTCCCATTCATTCTGGCTGTCATCGTGTCCTTCGCGATCTATCTGTCGAAACACCATCTCGTGCCAGTTGTCTCGCCTTTGGCGAAAACGTCGGATGTGATCTCTCTGATCACCGAGGACCAGATCACCTTAACAATGTTAGGGTCGCTGATGGTTCCAGTAGTTGCGCTTGCACTTCCCTACCTTGGTGGCTTGAGGCTTCGAACGATAGACGTTGGTCCGTTTCATACGACCATTCTCTCACTTGTCGTGGGAGTGTCTGGGGGTTTCACTCTTCTCTACTCGATTCTCACTCAGCCTATCATTAGCAGTCTAATCCACTACCTGCTATTGTTCATGGGGGTCTGCTGGTGCTTTGCGATAGGCTGTAACCTCGCTGCTGATCTGGCGAACAGACAGATCGTCAGGAGCGTTCTTTCGGAGAAGATCTCGTCCAATCTGATATCGTCTAAGATATGGCTTCAAACTCCCCAGGGTGAGTTTAGAGAAGTCTAGACCGTCTTTCGAGATACTGCTTTTATATGTTCAACGGACTGAAAACCCTTGGCATTCTTCTTGGACAGAGTTCCTACCGGCATCAAGGGCTTAGACGAGCTTCTAGGAGGAGGATTCCCTGATGGAAGATGCATCCTGATCGTGGGGAGCCCTGGCTCGGGAAAGACTACCTTCGCTCTGCAATATCTGTATCATGGCGCGATGCTCGGCGAAACGGGACTCTACGTTACACTGGACGAACATCCTGATCACGTGAAGAGAAATCTACAATCTTACGATTGGGACATAGATGGAATGGAGAAGAAGGGAAAGCTGCTCTTCATCGATGCAAGCGGCTTGAGAAGAGCGGTAGGCGAAAGCAACCGTTTATCCCCATATGGCGGGTCCGCGACTGACGTTTCAGACTTTACTGAACTTTTGAAGACTATCAACAAGGTTGTAGAGGGAGAGAATGTTCGAAGGATCGCGTTGGACCCGGTTACTTCTCTTATGCTTCGCTACGTAGAGGAGTTGAAGAAGCGGAGAGCGACCGTCGCGTTTTTTGACGCACTAGCAGACTCCGGTTGTACCTCACTGATAACCAGCGAGTTGAAGACGTCGTTGATGGATAGACGATTCCAGCTGGAGGAATTCCTTTCCCATGGAGTCGTCCTCCTCCATACTCTCTTCCATGAAGGCAATGTCGTGAGGGCAGTCCAGATAGAGAAGATGCGGGGAATAGCTCACGACACGCAGATACGGCCATACCAGTTTGGAGTCACAGGAATAGAAGTCTTCCCGAGAGACAAGGTATTCTAGCACATCAAGTCCTGGACTTCTTAGAGTAGAATATTATCCCCTTGTTGTCTTCCACAGTAAAGGTTACCCAGCCCTCATGAAAACGTCTATTCCTGAACTTGACAATGCGCATCCTTCGCCTCCTTTGGCCACCTTCTTCAAAAGCTTCCATCTGAATTATGCAGTCCGAGGCTTCCTCGAGTTGTCTCAAAATCAACTCGTCTAAGCTCGATCCAACTGTAAAGAAGATCTTGCCTCCGCTTCCTCTTGCCTTCGCTCCAATGGTCTGAGCGAAGGAAACGATGCTTTCGGACTTGGACCGCGGAGCAAGAGGAGTAAGAGAGTCAAAGTACACGCTTGCACCTTCGCCCGGTGCGGACATTGCAGACGAGATCTTAACGCCTAGAGACGTAAGATCTCCACCAGAAGAGACGTAGAATTTCTCCTGAGATGGTTGACCCGCTTCCATTGAGTAGGAATCGACAAACTTCAGAGACTCTTTGCTCTCATAGGGTTCAGTCTCTAATCCCAAAGACCGCATTCCACCTCGAATCTTTGCAGGAAAGTCGGCGGTTGAGACGAAAACGCAAGGTCGCCCCGCCTTTAGGTCATCGTACATGAGCTGTTCTGTCAACAAAGTCTTGCCCGCACCTGTGTTACCTTCCACCGTAACCATTGTGCCTTGAGGGAAGCTACCCCCAGTCAAAGAGTAGAAGTGGTCGAATGGTGCCAGATACTCCTTCCTCCTCCGTCTCTTGATGTAGAATGTACCCGCGACGATTCCCCCAGCCGCACCCACGACATAGGGTATCAGATCCAAGGGATGAATGCCCGGTTTGAATAACCCGAAACCGAAGGGACCGTGAAGGCTGAAGGCGACATTCCCCTGTATATCGACAATGTCGATCCAAACTAGGTAGTTCCCCTCAGACAGGTTCGGGGGATAAATCCACTCCGCAACATAGGGATACGTCTGTTGAGGCTGAGAAATCGGAGGAATTTGGAAAAACGGAATATTGATCGCACTAGTGACCGATCGGCCGGAAGAATCTACAATCGTGAGATTTACGCTTCGAACGTCGTCTTTGCCGAACGCTGAGGTCACAGGTGCTTGCACTAGGACAGTGTTTTGTCCTTTGGTTGCATTGAGATTGAAGCTTGCGGCAGCGTTGCCGGCCCAATCTAGAATCTGGACCTGTCCAACCGAAGAATAGCCTGACAAAGGTAGCTGTACAAACGAAGGAGTCGAAGGTTCGCCCCAATACATCGTTACGAGCATCCTGGCTGGAATCGTTGCGTTGATACCTACGCGAATTTGAGTACCGAACGCGAGCGAGAGCCCGAACGGCTGAGCATAATTGAGAGTGCACGCCGCCGTCGAACGACTCATTGGGCATGGCACCGGCAGAGTACTGGAATTAGACCATAAGCCATTCAGGGGCTTCCAACTGAAAACGCCTTGCACCTGGACTGATGTGATAGCCGAAGCATTTCCTGATAGCCATATCGTGAAGGTGGGTAATCCTGACACAGTGAGGGATGAGAGCAAGAACGACGGGAGGACGAAGAACGTGGGAACGCGAGAGAGATTGTCACTGATCGCGGGCCCAGTGAGAGGACTGCTACTGAGGGATCCTGGAATTGAGGCGTTGGGATGAGATACACCGGAAAAGTAGAAGGATCTGCTTACGGTAGGAGCCAGTGCAGAAGCATGCGCCTCTCTCGACGGCAAAGCGGCGATAAGGAGAATAAAGAAAAGTGGAACGATAATTATCGATGCTCGACGGTGCAATCTACTAAGGAAAAGTCGACTTCGAAGTTAAAAGGTTCTGCGAACGTCGGGTTCTCCAAGAAAACGAGAGAAGGAGTGGCCAGTGTGAGGGAAGGGGCTCGTTATGCTTTCCCTATGCGGAAGACTGAGGTTCCGCAGTTTGGGCAGACGCCTTTGACGGCGGGTTTGCCGTTCTTGAGCGTCACGTTCTGTGGGTTCTTGATCTCGATGCTTGTCTTGCATTTTACGCAGTATGCTGTTGGCATTTCGTTCTCAACTGAGCGTGGTTGAGCAGTGTGGGGGTATAAAACACTCGCGCAGAAAGGCGGAGACCCCACGAGGAGGACAGGTCGAACGGATGCCATTTCAAGCCGTTAGGAGTGGGTTTAGCCTGGAAACTCGGTATTCTCGCGCACGACGACGATTATGAAGTCGAATATGAAATATTATTCTTGATATGAGCAGAATTGAGCTCGGACAAAACGCCGCTATCCTGAAGGCTCCTCGTTCACGAGGAGGATCGAAATCGAGGGATTCAGCTCAGGAATCCCTTTTTGATCGGCGCACGAGGGAGTCGTATGCATCCTTGATTTGTCTCTGAATCGCATAGTTGCGGAGCTTCTGGGACCACGTCTGTTCGAAGAGTTCCTTCAAGCTCAGGTTTCGTAGACGGTCCAAATCGATTCTCTTGCCATTCTCCATTAGGTCATTGACGAGGGCCGAGAACTCTTCGAAGCTCGGAGGCTCTTGATGCATTCCCTTCTCGCGCGCCTCTCGCTGACGCTCCTTCACCAGCCGGGAAGCAGCCCTCACAGACTTCTGAAGGAGGAGGTCAATTCTCTCACCGAATCCATGTTGCATTCTAGGCTTCCCTTCGACCAACGGTGATTGTGCGCGTTCGTTGTTTGAGTGTCACGAGTTGCCTCGCGTGAGAGCCGCGCAATGAAGACTAGAGCCTGTCGAATTTGACTTTAGAGTCTTTTGGTGAAGTTGCTTGTCTTATCGGGGAACGACTATCGTCTTGACAGCAGTCTTCGATGTCTTGGCGAATTCCATCGCCTTCTCGGCGTCTCTGAGCTTGAACCGGTCTGACACCAGACTCTTCAAGTCTAGTCTCTTCTCGGAGACGAGCTCTACCGCTTCTTCCATCTCCGCCTCGATGCAAGAGTAGCTGGAGAGCAGTGTGATCTGGCGGGAGAAGAGGTCGCTTACGTTAAGCTGATACAAGGCTCCCTGGGAGGGGGCTCCGAACAGAAGTATTCTGCCGCCTTTCCGTGATGAGTTGAAGGCTTGGCTGAGCGCCTTCTCGTTGCCGGTCGAGACTATTGCGAGGTCGACTCCTTCTCTCGTGATCTTCCTAACATGGGCCGGTACGTCCTCTGTGAGAGCGTTGATTGTTAGGTCTGCACTTAGCTTCTTGCCGAGTTTGAGCCTCGTATCGATGATGTCCGTGCCGATTATTTTTCCAGTCGTTGCGTTGCGGAGTAGCTGAATCTGAGTTAGGCCTGCTGGTCCGAGTCCGACGACGAGGACGTTGTCTGATTTCTGGACATGGGCTCTGCGTATTGCTCGGACACAGCACGCCGTAGGTTCGATCATGGCGCCTTCTTCGAACGAGAGTTCTGGGGGCAACGGGATTACTGCCCCTCTGGCCACGTTGTACTGTGGGACGCGGAAGTATTCTGCGAACCCGCACGGGTCGATGTTGGTCTTCTTGAATTCGTCGCAGATCGTATAGTCGCCGTTGGAACAACTTGCGCAACGGTAGCATGGGACATGATGGTGTGCTACTACTCGATCGCCTGATTTGTGGGCAGTCACGTCGTCTGCGACTTCTTGGATTGTGCCGCTGACCTCATGTCCTAGAATGCCTCCTGGGCCGAGCTGGCCCCCGATTTTCTCTAGATCAGTTCCGCAGATGCCGCTGGCCTCCATCCGGACGAGAATGTCGCCTGCTCCTAGTTTCGGGATGGGCACGTCTCTGACCGCGACTCGCTTTGGGGCTTCTAGGAAGCATGCTAGCATGGTTGTGGCAATTGTTGGGTTGTGATTTAATGGATTGGCGGGGATTGTACGTTATTCTATAGGAAGGGTAGGTGAGCCATGTATAGCCGGAGCGTGTTGGGGTGGTTCCAGGGCGTTGATCGCAGGTGCGCGACGGGAAAGAGTCAGTGAAATTTATGCAGGTGCTTGATCGTGGAATATTCCTGAAACTGAAGCAGCTGGCGAAGAGCCGGGGCGTTACTGTCCAGGAGCTGATTCGTGTTCTTGTGATTCCTGACTGGATGCGCAAGTCTCAGGAAGAACTTAAGAGGACTGAGCAGAGGAGACGGCATCGCAGGTTGGAGGGTCCGGCTCGCGCCCCAGTTCAAGCTGTTGCTTCGGTTCGGCCGGAGCGGCGCAAGCGGTAGGATTCTGGATTAGGGTTCTCGTCGCTACGCGCCGGTCTAAAGTGTGAAGGAGTTTTTTTGTTTTGACATACCCCAGGGGGGGTCGAGGAAAAGATAACGGAAAACATTAGCTAGCAGAAAAAGAAAGATAACCGAAAAACAAGATCGTGGAAAAGAGAAAGATAGTAAACGACTTTCGGAAGAGAAAAGATCCCTGGAGAGCTGTTTTGTGTCGCGGGAAGTTTTCATTTTCAAAATTCTAGGACGGGTCCATTCGCTTACTGAAGCGTTTCTGGGCGAGATTATCAGTTTTTCGCCCAGAACAGGCTGATCAGCCGATTTCAATCCGGGCATTTATTGGATGATGGAAGCGTGAACTGGGCAGCATATGGGACCCTCGTGCCTGATTGCCGGTCCGGGCTTGTTCTGAACGATTTCGATTGCTTCCACTGTCGAACCCTGAAGCACTTATAGAATGGAGTTTGTGCGTCCCCGGCAAGGTCTGCTGCGGTGAAGGCATTCGTGCTCGCAGGCGGAGCAGGAACCCGCCTCTCCCCTTTGACGAGCTACGTCCCAAAGGGAATGATACCGATCGGGGGGAAGCCGTTCATCGACTATGTGGTCAGCTACCTTTCGAAGCATGGTATCAAGAATATCATGATGCTGTTGTCGGATGCTGACTCCGAGGTTTTCAGGAACCATCTTGATGATGGTTCGAAGTTCGGCGTGAATATCGGGTATAGTATTACTCCGCGTATGGGAACGGCTGCCGCGTTGAAGGAAGCGTCCGCACACGTTGACGGCACGTTCGTCGTCTATTATGGAGATGTGTTCACCGATCTCGACTTGAGTGAGATGATACGATACCACAAGGCAAAGGGGGCGATCTGCACCATGGCATTGAGCACGGGTGTCAAGATCGATTATGGAGTCGGCAGGGTCGACCGCGAAGGTCGAATAGAGTATTTTGCTGAGAAGCCGATTCTGCCCGAATACCCGGTCTCGATTGGAGTCTATGTCTGTGAGCCTGGATTCTTGACATACTTGTCTGCCGGGACGGACCTGGCTGCGGATGTCCTCCCAAAGGTTATCGCGAAGGGGGAGAAAGTCTACGGGTTCCTGACGAAGGAGCGCCACTACGACATTGGTTCATTCAAACAGCTGGATGAGGCGAAAGACATCCTCAAGCCTGAGAAGCTAAAGAAGAAACAGCCTGTCTCCTCCTGAGCTAATTACAGCGCCTCGTCTTCTACTGTCACGCCTGCTTTCTGCATCTGTTCTCTAATCCGATCCGATAACGCGTATTCGCGCTTGGCGCGAAGCTCATTCCTTAGTGCGGTCAAGAGATTCACAAGCTGGAGAAATTCTTGTCTCGGAACCGACTCGGTCTCCAACAGTCCGAGTACTGAAGCAAGATCTTTCATGGCGTCGAGAAGCATCGATGCGGACCCGGTGCTCAGTGACTTTCCATGTTCCTCCACTAATCCAACGATTCTGATGTAGGCCGCGAGAGCCCCGGGAGTATTGAAATCGTCATCCAGCGCAGCAAAGAACTCCGTTCGCGCTTCATCCACCTGTCGGTTCAATGGCTCGTCGGCGGCCTTACTCTCGGCTTTTGCCCCTGTGACTCTCTGCAGTTGTTCGTAGGCCCGTCGGAACCGGCGTGCGAGACTTGCCGCCTGGACAAGCGTATCTTCAGTGTAGTCCAGTGGGCTGCGGTAGTGGGTTGATGCGTAGAGAACGCGTAGTGCTTCCACGCCTACCTTCTGGATGGCGTCTTGTACTGGGACAAAGTTGCTGAGTGACTTGTGCATCTCCTGCCCCTTGATGCTAAGCAGCCCTGTGTGGGCCCAATATTTTGCCAACGGCTTGTTTCCGGTCAGTCCTTCGGCTTGCGCGATCTCTGCTTCGTGATGTGGAAAGATTAGCTCCGTCCCTCCGCCGTGAAGATCATACGTGGGGCCGAAATGTGTGAGTGTTATCGCGGTGTCTTCGATGTGCCAGCCTGGTCGTCCCTTGCCCCAAGGACTGTCCCAGGCGATCTCTCTAGGCTTCTGACTCTTCCAGAGGACGAAGTCGCCAGGATTTCGTTTTTCCGGATCCGGGTCTACCCGGTGAACTGTCATCTGTTCTAGGTTCTGTCTTGATAGTTTGCCGTATTCGGGGAACTTGGAGATGTCGTAGTAGACTCCTCCCGCTATCTTGTACCCTATTCCCTTGTCGACTAGTCCCTGGATCTGGTTGATAATCTCGGGAATGTAGTCTGAGGCTTTCGCGTAGAGGTTTACGCTCGTGACGTGTAGATCTTTCATGTCCTTGTAGAATGCTTGGGCGTATCTCTCGGATAGTTTGAGAGGGTCTTCCCCGGTCTCCTTTGCTCTGTTAATTATCTTGTCGTCGATGTCTGTGATGTTCAGGACGAAGAATACGCTGTATCCTTTCTTTCGGAGATATCGGGCGATGATGTCGTACGCGACGTAGCTCTTTCCGTGTCCGATGTGGGATACGTCGTAGACTGTTGGGCCGCAGACGAACATGTTGACCCTCCCTGGATGGATGGGTTCGAAGTCGTCTAGGTGTCGGGTTAGCGTATTGTAGACTTTCAATCGCGACTGCTTTGATTGGGACATGTTAAGGGTCCTAGCGAAGGCTCTCGGTCATTCTCGCTACACAGGGGGCGGGGTCTTTGGCTGGTTTGCTTTCGCTTGTATCATGTTCCAAGCCTTGGTCAACATATCCTTCTCGTTCGGATACGAAAGCGTCGGCAACGCTTTTTCGTAGGGCATCCATTCCATTGCGTCGTGCTCTGTTCCCACTTTCGCGTCCGCCTGGTCTGTCTCGAAGAGGAAGAAGTGGACTGTCTTATCGAACGTTTTTGCACGGAATCCGAACTGGTACTTGATTTGCCCCACCTTTCCGCGGAGCTTGACACGACTTACGCCGGTTTCCTCTCTAACCTCTCTCATCGCAGTCGTGACCTCGTCTTCATTCTCTTCGATCAGCCCTTTGGGCAGGCACCAGATTCCCCGCTTGTTGCTGGTCAAGAGGAGGAAGAGAGGGATGCCGTTCTCAACCCGGTAGACGACTCCTCCGGATGAGATGACTTTGATTCTGGGTCTGGGCTGCATCCCCGTCCAGTCTGCCATCTATGAGATTCCTTCCGTGATCATATCTGCAGATCTTTTTGTAAGTGTGTAAGATTCTCTGAGGGTGAGCCGACTACGACTATGTCTTCGATTCTTACTCCCCCAACCTTGGGGTCGTAGAGTCCTGGTTCGATCGTCACGACCGAGTTCTTTCTCAACCTCTCCTTGCCGTAAAGACTCAGGTAGGGTCTCTCGCCAATCGTCAAACCGACTCCGTGGCCAAGACCATGCATGAACCCCCTGAATCTCGCTTCCTTGTTGCCTTTGGATAGTAATCGGGCGGTCGGGTAGCCTTTCTTCTCAAACAGTTTGCAGACGTGGATCATCATTTCGCTACAGGAAGCTTGTTCCCGCACCATGTCGAGCGCAGAAGTCTGTGCCTCTAGCACTGCATCGTACATCTCCTTGACTTTCTTCTGCGGGGATGAGAACGCGTAGGTTCTGGTGCAATCGTGCCAGTACCCGTCGGGTTCGGATGGGAATATGTCGAATACTATCGGTTCACCCGTACGGATCGTGTCACCGGCTTTCCCATCATAATGTGGGTCGCTCGATTTTCTTCCTGGTGCGAAGATAGTATCCTCCGGGGCAATAATCCCCTCTTCGGCCAAGAGGCGGTTGATGACTCTCTTGACCGTGTGAACGGTCAATGGTCTCGACTTGAGAGTGACCTTCGTGCCTCGAGATGTGGCTTTTGACAGAAAACGAATTGTCTTCTCAACGACCTTGCTCGTCTTTTTGCCCATTTCCCGCAGTTTCTCGATCTCACTCCGCTCTTTTGTCTCCCTAGCGACCTCCAATATCGTCGGGGTCTTCTCGCCCACGACCTTGATTCCCTTCTTGCGCAGAGCGTCGATAAGCAGGAGTGAATTTGATGTCTCGTTTCGTCCAGCCAGCACTATGGGCCCGCTCGCACTGGTGTCCCTGATTATTTTCTCATAGAACCGTGCTCTGGCCTCGTCCCGATCGTATCGTCCCGACAGACGCTCAAGTCCGTAATCAGAATATGTTCGAATGTTCCGGACCCGCCCCAAGCGGGCGCTACCAACGTCGATGTTGCTGACGATAAGCGTGGGGTCATGCGTCTTCCGCTTGACATAGATTCCTCCTCTCGCAAGTGACGCTCCGACAACATAGCGAAGATCAGGGTTTCCAACCGTCGCATCCCCGAATACCAGAATGGACTCGACTTTCTTCTTCTCCATCTCCCGGTCGATATCGGCAATCAGGATGATGACCCGCTTGTTGCAGGTTGCCGGGGAGCATATATTACCGTTGAGTGAGGCGGTTCCTAGAAAATGTAGCCGAGAACAGAGCTATTGTCGATTCTGACTAATCGTAACCCTTGACGGTAGGACTTCTTCAAGGGTCTTCAAGGATCCTGCCAAATCGTTCCGCTCAGCGATCAGGGGATGTAAGGTTGGCTCTATGGAACCTTGAGCCATTTTTAGTGACTCTTCATCGAGTTCGCCGCTCTTGTGATCCAGTTTGGCATTCACTAGGTATCGCGTGAGACTGGAAATCTGGCCTGCTACCTCTGAGAGTCGATGCTTCATCGATGCTGACAGGGCTTCTCCCGTCTTCACTTTGTCGTAATAGCCTGCTTTTTGTGAGTCCAGCAGTTCCGTGTAGATCTCTCCCTCTATCTCCTTCGTGTCTTTCAACGACTCTAGAGCGCTGATTCGCTTGCGCAACAGGGAAAGTTCGGAGATGATGTCGACCGCCTCGAGTTTCCAGTCCGGTGTCAGCGTAATGATTTTCGGCGTGAGCCCCAGCTGCCTGGCTTTCGCGCTAACGATGAGCCCTCCTGCAGCCTCGACTTGGACCCCTTCGAGTTCCCCGAAGGCGTTTCTTTCGATTCCGATTACTCGCCCGAGGCTCCTTCCATAGATATCCACCACCGGGCGCCCAAGGAATGCTCTGGTCTCAAGCTCTGGTGAGAGCACAGTTAGATTACCTCACCCTGTGGGCGTCGATGGGAATCTGCGGAATCTC
>Ga0137380_10002178_pt1 | contig 16480 bp, 14 predicted proteins | sample SagtaG_17_FD_104809 | JGI IMG/M metagenome (GOLD analysis project Ga0137380, IMG submission 104809) | Vadose zone soil microbial communities from Sagehorn Ranch, Mendocino, California, USA - Sage2_L_100_16 metaG | ecosystem: Environmental > Terrestrial > Soil > Vadose zone | place: USA...
CGCCAATGTTAACGGGCTCCCGCATAGGTCGATTTCGGGTAACAGGAAACGACCGGCTTCCCAGCCCCCCACCACCGCCCAAACACGCCACCCGCGAACACTCGATATAAGAATGGTGCCTCAACGCGCCAAATCAACCAAATAACGATTACAGGCAATAGTCCCACTCTTATGCGACAACTTGAACGAGAGCACGGTTATCGTGCGGGGAACTGGAGCGTTTGGTCTTGCGGCCACGAAGGAAGAAGGACCCGGCTCGGGCGGCTGAACGTGGTCTTGTCAGCGTTTCACGAAGGGCGGGACGCGCGAAAAACAGACCCCTAGGGGGGTCACAGATTAGTTAACAGAAAAAAATAGTTAGCGAGCGAGAAAAGCTACAAAAAAGTGGTTTAAGGAAAATAATCTAGAGTCACGCTCTAAATCACTGGCTCAGTCTCTTTCGTTTCCGCTGGCCGCAGACATAGCCCTCGACTTGAAGTCCTGGTTTGTCCTGGTTCTGTCCGCGTGCGATTGAACGCGTTGAGCTGCTTCCTTAGTCATCTTACCAGCTTTGTCTAAAGCACGAATGGCGTTGACCCTGTCCACCGCCAACTTGCTGGACTTTGATTCCTTTGAGCCTCGTTGGCCCGAGGATTTGGATCCGTAATCTCTATCCGAGCCCATTACGATCGTAAGGCGGAGCTTTCAGACTTAAATCGTTACCTGCCCGGGCCGTGCAAGGTGGAATGGAAGAGTCCGCGCTAGAACTGTCTGCCCAAGAATGGCCAGACAAACCCACACCCTGGACGAGGGAAGGAACAGGGGAGCACGGTGTCGTCCTGTCAGCAATACTGCCGACAGATAAGATTCTTGCACGACTGATACGGAAGCTTTGGAAAAGAGAACTCAGGCTATGGTGGTCTGCCTGGACGGATGGACTCCATATCCTGGAACCTCGATCGTGGTGGATTTCAGGTCGGTGGTTTCTTGTTTGGTGTGTTTCCTCAAGTCGCACACCACTAAGTGTCTTTGGTCCGGATAATGCCTCTGAGAGCACGGAGGCTCACGATATTGTGTCCGCACTCCATTCCAGAAGGCAGGCTCATGGGTCCTTACACGAGTCCGCTTTCCTGCAGGGAAGCGAAATCCTTGAGCTAGCGCCTCCTCTTAGTCGAACGATTCTGACGATTTCGATGAAGGAACGGGCAAGATCAGACGAGGGTTTCTTCGCTCAGCACACTTCCGAAGAGGCTCGGCCAACCGCCGAGTCCAAGTGGGCGTCCGAGGTCCTGGCGACACTTAGCGCAGAAACGCTGTCGTTCTACGAATTGCTCTACTATTGCCAAGTGGAGAGGGAAAGGGTCGATGGATTCCCGGCGGACTCCCTCGTTCTCCGTCTGTTCAGGAAAGAGCCTCATCCCACAATCGGTTCGCTGAGGCGCATGACTGCCTCTTCATTCTATCTCTCAATGTTGAGGGAGATGGAGGGCGAACAACTCAGCTTAGTGCTGAGCTCATCTATCGATCCTTTCGGGACGGGTGGGACGGTCGCTCCTGTCCTCGGCGACCATCCAAAAGATGAGGACTGTCTCATCATCATGCCGGACCTGTCTAAGAGATTTCACTTCGAGAAAGGGTGGTGCCATCCAAGAGACATTGGAACGTCCCACTTAATGAGCAGAAAAAGGGACACGCTTTCGAGGGCAGTTCAACGCAGGCATATTGTTCGATGGACCGATCTTCACCAAAAACGATCAGAAGTGAACGTAGACCGAGCGTCACTTCCCTCCACGATTCTGATGAATGAGGGGATCTTCTGCGTTCAAGGACCGCCAGGGACGGGGAAGACTCACTTGGCATGCGATGTTGCCGGGGCACTCCTAGAAGAAGACGAGGATGCCAGAATACTTGTATGCGCCAAGGAACACCAGGCGTTGCGAATACTCCGGGAAAAACTACTCAATAGATTCTCTAATAGAATCGAAACCCATGTCTTGGTCTCGCAGCCGAGAGACATGTCAAGCCGAACGGAAGAGGGGACTGCATTCGGTTTGGCGAAGCAGATCATTCGCAAAGAGTCTCCAGACAGTTCCCTGCCCTCGTGGAGGGCCATTGTCTCGGAATGGAATGGACAACCCCCACCTATTCTAGAACGCCTCTGTGAAGACTCGGCGCAGGTAGTTTTTGCAACCACGACATCATGGCCGATGAACGCTGGAAGGTTCAGCCCCTCTTTCGAGCCCTTCGATCTTGTTATCGTTGAGGAGGCTGGAAAGTGCTATCCCTCGGAGATATTCGCGCCGTTGGCGGTGTCACGCCGGGCATTGCTCATTGGCGATCAAAGTCAGCTCCCACCATTTCAGCTTGATGAGACCCGTGCTGCCGTCGGACACCTGAACGAGATGAGCCGCAAGGCCACGACGGCTGTGGGAACCAGGATTGAAGAGCTTGTGGGAAGAATGGACATGGGCGCAGTTGACTGGGACGGGGTCAGAGCATGGCTCCAACCGTTCGCCAACTTCCAACGTGCATGTCCTTCTTTTCTGCTGCATGACCAGTACAGAATGGTCCCCGTGCTGTCTGATCTCATCGGCCTGACCTTCTATTCAAGAAAATTCTTCAATCATAGGAGCGATGACGATTGCAAGCCAATCTTCTACCATCCACTCATGAAGGAAATGAGACTGGTGTGGATAGATGTGCCATATTGGTCAGAATACCCCAAGGCTCGTGAGGACCTCACAGGCCATCGGTTCAACAGGATGGAGATGGCGATTATCGCGAAGCTCTTTCGCGACCTAGAGTTTCGTGAGGGTGGTGTCCCAGACATTGCGATCCTATCCCCGTATAACGCCCAGGTGGACAGATTGGCGGGTAACATGGGGCTCGGGGCCACGTTGCCCGATGCCTGCGAGAGTGTCCCTGGCTTCAATCCGAGAAAGGTGGTAAGAACCGTGGACAGCTTCCAAGGCAATGAGGCCGATCTTGTAGTGGTAAGTCTTGTCCGAAACAATCCCTTCGGCAACCCCCATAACGCATGGGGGTTCATTCTCAGTCCAGAACGGCTGAACGTTATGCTATCCAGGGGAAGACGCCACCTAGTCGTTATTGGTTGCTCGAAAATGATCGACTTGTATTCAGGATACGATGAGGTGAAACCTCTCGCGAATGTGCTCCATTATTTCAGGGAACGTGGGTCCGTATTTGACTGCAGAAGCCTCGGTGTAGTCGCTCCATGAGTCAGGGCCACTTCAGATTGATCATTCCGATCGCATTGCTCCGCGGAAATCTACACTATCACACGGGGAGAAAGGACTCCGTCATGATGAAGGCTCTGCTTGAAGTGGTTGAAGTAGCGAATGGCTCAATTTCGAGCCTGCAAACAGGCATGGGCCTTCCAGGTGGGGTCATTGACGCTCTGATCGCCTCAGCAGTAAGAGCCGGCTTCCTAACTTTGCAAGGGGAGCGGATTGTCCTGACCGACTTGTCCTCCAATGCTCTCCGGGAGAGTCGGATGGACTCGCTCTTCCGAGGTGAGACTACCTCTGAACGCTGTGAGTGGGCAATGGATCTTTTCAGAGGTTTAACTCACGATTTCGATTGGATTCTCGCAAACAGGAAGATCGACAGCGGATTGGGTGATGTGGTCCTGGAACCTGAGATAAACGCGGACAAAACGACAGCACTGACCAAAGAGAAACGCCTCGGAGACTTGATTCGAGTTTCCTCCCAAGGTCAGTTGCTTACCAACCGAGAGGCCGAGCCCAGAATCACCATCGAGAACATCGATAGGATTGACGGCGTCGAAGTCGAAGAACAGATCGAGGTTGCGGTGCCGGTGACCGAGAACCACTCAGGCGAGGTCACTCGGTGGCTGTTACCCCATAACGCTCCTGGATCCATAATCGATCTCTTGATTCAGAAGAAACCCGAACTCTTCGCGATAAAGTACGAGCTGAAGGAGACTGGAGAGAGATGGGCTCCGACGCAGGCATCGGTCCTGCTTGAGAGGATCGACAGACTCTGGGAAAAAGTACAGAACGGAGTGCTCCCAAGGACGACCTTTCAGGACAGGACTGAGCTGGCCCATATTGCGCTCGACGAGGTCAAGCGATGGAGAGCATCTTGGAACGAGGAGAGGATCCCATACTCGGACATCAAATCGATCGACACTTGGAGCGGGCCTGGTTCCGAACAAGGGAGAGAGCTCTCGAAGTTCATGAAGCGGGTCCGAAAGCGCGTCGTGATACTGACCTCCTTCCTCAACCGAAAATATGTCTCATGGATCGGAGGGATCCTGTCGAGTCTTCCGAAGAACGCGAAGGTGCTGATTCTGTATGGTCACGCCAATGAAGAAACGCCAGGTGAGCAAGAAGCGGAGGCGAAGGCCTACAGGGATGAGCTCCTGCGTTATCTGCGAAGCGATATTTTACTCAGCGTAAGTCCAACGACAAGAAGAACGCATGAGAAGATCGTAATCTCTGATACCAGTAACTGCATGGTAGGAAGCTGGAACATATGTTCTAGCAACCCGAACAGCGCACACTTGGAGGTCAATGTTGATCTGGAGTCTAGAAGTGTCGCCACGGAACTCTGCTCCGTATTGGAGGCTTATGCCATTGGGCAAGACGCGGAGTTCATCAAGGTTCTATGCGACTCACTCGAAAAGACGAACGGGAGGAAGGGTGACGGGCTGGAGCGTCAGCTCGACTCACTCGTCTGGCTAGCTGAGACCCTGGCGAAGAAGCCGGAGGGAGAGGCGCTCCGGGGATGGCGCCAATGGCGGATACAACTCCTGCGGTTGAGAGACCTGCTCTGGACACACTTTGACTCGCCACCCGTTGCCGTCGTTACAACTGAGAACCTCCGAGATGCATTCGTCGAGCAAATTCGGGCCTCGACTCGGAGCCTCCTCATTACAACAGATCGTGTCAACTTCAATGGGCTTGACGCATCTCTGGTACAGCACCTTTTCGAGAGGGAGAGGCTGATCCGCATCATGTGGGGCATGGAGTCTCCCGAATGGGACTTCTCGGACGAGCATGAAGTTCAGGAAGAGCTCGACATCGCCACCGACACTCTGAGAGCCGTCGTCAAACACAGTCGCGGAAATGTTCTAACCAGTTTGAAGCCCATGCTCAACCATAGCAAGGTCTTGATTGTCGATGAAAATAGGGCCCTGATCTCTAGCACCAATTTTCTAGCAAGAGGAACGGAGCCGAAGGAGGATTCTAGCCGGGAGATAGGAATCTTGATCGAGTCCCCATTGATTGCAAGGCAGTTGCTGGGACGGCTCATGTTGCACTCAGAACCTCTGAGAGGTAACATCATGCTCAGACAGCTCGCTGGACAGCCCTGGGACTTGTTTGAATTGGTGAGACAAACAGTTGAGGAACTGTGGGAAGACAAAGAGATCGAACACCCTGGGAGGCCGGACTTGGTCAGTTTTGCCGTTAAGAGTAGGTTTCGAGAGTTCACGCAGGAAGGTCGAATAGTTGGAGACGACCAAGATCAATACCGGCCTATCGATGTCTCATTGAGCAACAGATGGGAAAACTGCCTTACCTTTCTCGGAAAGGGACGGATCAAAGCACCTTCAGGGTTTGCGTTGCCGATCTACGAGGAGAATTTCTACATGCGCGTATGTGAGATGGTCGGGATACAGCGACGCTGGAGTGAAAGGAGCTATACCATTCATCCGAGGTTGAGAGGGACGTTTGTACTCCCCCTCCTGTTTCCGCGAAAACAGGAAAAGTCCGCATTCCCAGCCAAAGTAGGGTCCGAGAAAGGGTTGAGGCAGTCTGATGAAATTGATATCCAGCGTGAGATGGCCTACAACCTTTGGATCGGCAGGACACAGGGTCGGGCTAGAAGCGAAATGCCGTTGGAGAGCAGCCAAGAGTCGGTGGACTTATGAATTGCTAGGACAGCATTTGATGTTGGAACGGGGTTCCACAAATTTTGTAAGGCGTAGGACTTGATTTGCAACAGCGGTCATTCAAAGTGTGTCTAACTCAGCTGGGAGGTCTCTCCATGGTTTCATACTCTTCGGGTCGAAGATGACGACTGGATTCAGGTCCCATTCTTTTTTCTTCGAAACAGTTCTCGCTGGAAGCTTGATGAATTTTCCCTGGTCGCTTTGGAATGACCAGATTGCAACATAGACTGGCAATTTGAGTTTGTTACTCCACTCCAGGTAACCATTGTAAGCTCTCTCGTTTATCATCCAGTAGTCTTTGCTCTTACCCTTCCAATCGACGAGAGCAATCTCCCGACCGTTCTTCAGTATCCTACGATCAGGCTTGTCCTTACCCATTTCCCACACTCGTTCGTTTCGTCTATCTTCTCCAAAGGGGACGGGATCGAATCTACGTTTCCGGAGCATATCATCACCCATTTGGGCGGCCCGGTCAGAGAGTTCGTAGTGTTCTAGGAATCTCCGTTTGCTCTTGACGGGGTCGAAGTCGAGTTTCTTCAGAGGGTTCTTACTTCCCACAGGGGCCCGCGGGACACGTCTATCCTTACCAGAGCTGCTTCGTCATGATCTCGTTGACCTTGGGCCAGTCTGGGACTAGCCCGAATTTTCGAAGATAATAGCTTCCACCGAACCGGTTCAATATTCGAAAGCCTCCACCCCAGAGAGACATCATCTTCGTTATTTCCTTGCGCACTCCAGGTGGTTTGCCAAATCCCAGAGACACGAGCCTGTCACGCATCAGGTCGAGGTAGTTGTTGACTGAGTCATGAATGACCTTCTCATCGATTAGCTTGATCTGGATATCCCAAATGAACTTCATTAGAACCAGGTGCTTTCCCATTTCGAAATATGCCCTAGCGATCGCTGCCCTGAATTGTTCCGTGTCCCATCCGTAAGTTTCCGCTATCTGGTATAGTCGAACCCCTTTCAATGTAAGTTTCCCATCTGCACCCCATAATTCACAATGCTCGTAAGGCAAATGATAGTTCGTAAACCACGAGGAAAAATCCAGATCTTGTTTCAGGACCCTATGGTTTCTATCGTTTGCGTAGGTCTTTCCTTTCTTCATCAGATCAAAGACCTTTGTGAATACCTCCTTTCGAATGTCGCCTTTCTTGCCCTTCATTTCATACGCTGTTTTGAGCATGAGGTAAAACTCATTGATCGACTGATCCATCCAGAAGGCCCAGAATGTGCTACTCAAACTAGCTTTTCCTTGAAGAGGCCCTACTGGTTGCGTGGGAGGGTCATGAATCAGGCGAAGATTACCTACGTCGTCGCGGTCATAAGATACGATTCCAATCTGAAGAGGGATTCCCTCAGCTAGTTCCGCGAGGTACGCTGCGATCTTGAAACCTTCAGCCTCCTCCGGGACGATCAATAGAGCTTGTTCAAACCGCTTGAGGTATCCAAGTGTTTGACCCAGACCTGTGAGATACTCTCTCCTCTCTTGACCCGGCGGCTTGAACTCGAATCCATACGTGATTCTTGTAGACGGATCGCTGAATACGAAGTCTGGCTCTGGCCAGTCGGAAGAAGATGTGATTACGATATCGTTTCCAAAGACGCGGGACCATGGGGTTTGGCCTTTGACTGCGAGGTCGCGCATCTGAGTGGCTGCGCGAATAGCCATTTCGTCGTGAGTGAGAGTAAGGACAGCGCTCATGAGATTGAACGAGTTATGATGATTCCTTTCGAAAGATTAGACAGTATTGGTGATGCCTGTTCCCAACCCAGGCGTTGAAGACTCCGAGGGGAAGAAGGGCCTTATCGTCTTGCAACCATATTCTCTCGTCCTTGGGGGTCCATCTGTAGGGTCCTTGGGAAAGAGTTGACACTGTGTCGAAGGCCAACGGGTACATTTTGCCCTCAAAAAACACGTTATTCGTGATGACAGTGAGGTATCCGTTGGGCTTCATCACCTTGTGGACTTCGTCGAAGATGATCTTCATTTCCCGAAGAAATTCGTGGTAGTCATCTATGTTCCCAATATCTTCGGGGTCAGTACTGTACACCGTGTCCAGACCCTTCTCAACGCGATCCTTCTGACGAATGTGATTTCTCTTGAGCTGACTCCAATACGGAGGAGAGGTTATGCAATAATCAGCTGGAGGGAAACTTCTCTCCTGCCAAATCTTTGAAAGTTCTTTCGAATTGCCTTGGATCACATCGGCCCAAGTGGCTTTTTCACCGGTGAGTGTTACTCGTCCCCTCTTTTCGTTGAGGACCTCTGCGACTCGCTTCCTCGAGATCTCGGCGTATTTGTCGACAATTTCAAACCCTACTCCGGCTCGGTCAGCCTCCAATGATGCTATGAGGGTGCTTCCAGTTCCGAGGAAGGGGTCTACGACGAGTTGTCCTTTCTTTGTGAAAAAGAGGATGAATTCTCGAACCAGAGATTCAGGGAAGGAAGCTGGGTGGCGAATTTTCTGGTCGCCGCGGGGCTTGGGTCGATGGATGAACCAGGATTTTGTAAATTTTATCCATTCGGTGCCAGATAATTCGTTTAGCTTATTCTCTCGGACACCGGGCCTCTCGGACTCTTCAAGAGAAGCTTGGGACTCTACCATGAAAGCTGCTCCGTATGTGTGCCCAAGTTTTCCCTATCCAAATCGTTCGACCTTAAGACGCATGCGACGAGCAACCGAAAAAGGCATCGAGTTATTCTACCTTCCTCTGTTTTCATGCTAGGTCAGGTAATAATAGGGCACTCAAACAGAATCCCGAGTATCTTGAGCAGCTCCGAAACCACTTCTCAAAGAGAGCAAAAAGCAATCAAGCACATCGTTGCTACCATATTCTCTGCCCAGGATGCGCTTCGAGACCTTGCTCCTGAACAACGCTGGGCTGGAATGGGGAATCTTCTCGGAGACTACGGAGAATACATTGCTCTATCCAACTACAATCTCAAGAAGGCTCCCGGAGGGGCAGATGGTTACGATGCTGTCACCGCTGATGGTTTGAAGGTTCAGATCAAAGCGAACCATTCATCCTCAACCATAGGTTTCCGGGGCGAGGCGGATCTGCTCTTGGTGTTGAAGGTCGAGAGCAACGCAGAATGGAGAGAACTCTACTACGGACCCTTCAAACCAGTCAAAGAGAAAGCAACATACTCGAAAAGAGACAACAAACACATGATCCCCGTAGCGAAGCTCCAGGAGCTGGCCAAACGCAAATCTGACTTCGATTAACTAGTAAATTCCAAAATTCGAATCGGTCGTGCATTTAACAATCAACGCATGACAGTTTCAGAGTGAAACTATCTCCGATATGATCGAGGCAAGCTCTTGCGGGACTTTCTCGATGGTCGTTGCCACGAATCTCCCGGTCAATATCTTGTTATTTCCATAAAGTTCACTTGCTTCTTTCAGAGTCGGCTCGTATCCTTTGAGCCTGAGATAGCCTTCGAAGTCAGGTGCCACAACGTCAAAGCTCAGTTTCCGCGCGATTGCGTTAAGGTCGTCGAATAACTCGTCCTGGTAGTACACCGTTTTCTGTCCCTTGTTGTTTGTTTGGGTCACCGTGCTCTCTTGGCAATTCCACAGTATCTCTAACTCGTGGTCTCCGAGTTGTCCCAGTTGAAACGCGGTCCGGAATATGGAGCTAGCCTTTGTTTCTTGAATCCCGGAACCAAGACTACCATCGACTTTCATGAGCAAGTCCGCATCACACATGACTCGAAAGGGAAAATTGAATCCCTTGAGAATTTTCATAAACAGCCCAAAATGGTGTCCACCTACGCTGACCACGGACACCCCATTTTCGTCGAAACTCTTGCCAAGTTTCTTCGCTAGGATTGGCATTGCGCCGTATTCGGTCTCGCCTTCAACCAATAACACTCGCCGCGAAAATAGGAATTCTTTGTCCTCGGACCAGACGATCTTTGATGCCTTCGCCTCCTCCTCTTTGCTCAGGTAGCCAGTCGGAAGTCTTACCACAGTGCTTCGACCAGAGTTCTCTCTGACTAACAAGATGCTGTGAAGGTCCCCGAAGTCAACAAACTGAGGGGAATGAGTTATGACTAGAAACTGGTTCTTGCTGGAAGACCTTACGAGTTCGTCGGCGAGGACTCTTTGGGAGTGAGGGTGCAGGTGAGCCTCAGGTTCATCAATCGTAAAGATTTTGTCCCGTTGATCCACGACATGGGTCAGAACAAGAAGCATCTCAAGAATGCCCCCACCTAGTTCTGCTAGAGGTAACTCATGATTTGTTTCTGATCTCTTAATCACTACGATTGGTTGATTCGCTTTCTTGATTGCCTGCAACTCCAGTTTGGAGAATATCGAGTGGAAGCTGTGCTGGACCCTTTCGAAAATGGTTCTGTCTACCAACGGTCCATTCTTCAATCTGTATAGCACTGCCGCTAGGCGTATTCCTTCTGTGGATCGCGGGCTATCTTCGTCTCCGATTTCTCCGCTACTTGGCCTTTGGCGGAACTCCGGGAAATGAAACCCTTCTTCAATCAGAGTTTTTTGGACGAGTGAGTAGGTTGGATTGACCGCGGTCCCGATTACAATAGCTCCATCGGGGTCAGTAGTATATCCACCTAGATTCGGCCTGAAGCGAGCGGAGGTCTTCCCCGTCGAAGGATCAACGAACTCAACTTTGGTTTCCGTGGTTTGTGTAGGGCTTTGGCAAATCGTTGAAAGAAGCAGATGGTCTTTGAGGGCGGTTTTTTGCGGATTTGGAAGACTCGCTGAGAGTTTCTCAAGCTCGTCCTTGGTAAGAACAAGTTCAGCCAAAATAGAAAGAGGGCCCTTGGGGTTACCGTCTGGCCAATAATCTCGTGACAACTGAGACCCCGTTGGTAAGCTCATAACGAGTTGCACGGCTTGCATGAGGCTTGATTTTCCAACATTGTTCTCTCCCACAATCACGTTCATGCCAGGGCTCAATTCCAAGTCCAGGCTCTCGTAGGCACGGTAGTTTCTCAAGCTCAATCGAGAAATTCTCATTAATCCTCTTGCCGCCTGGACTTCGCAAACCGACTGGAGGGTTATAGTATTTCCAATGTCGCCTAAGAATTAAGATAAGAGGGAGAGCCTCGGGGCTTGTCTCCGTGGGCACTCTTGTTGCGCCAAGGGCGCTTCCTGAAAGGTTCACATCTAGACGTTCGAAGAGACTCAGTTCGACTCTCCCACGAGTGGCTTTCACAGCGGAGGAGTCGTTCTATTATTGCGCCGTCAAGCTTTTGCGTGCCCACTAAGACGCGTATAGTCACTTTGCGAATTGGGCGTTGTGAAATCTGTGGAAAACGAAAGTCGAACATAACAGATCACCACCTATCGGAGTGGGGCTTAAATGGGGTGATGATGGTCTGCCGGGACTGCCACGTTCTCATTAATCAATTCAAAGAGGCACTGGACAAAGCGCGGAAGCTCCAATAGTCGACCCAGAGTTAGGCAGAGATGAATACCCTTGAGGGAAAGGTGACAGTAGACGAAATTGAAGTAGCATGTGCTCTAACTGAGCCTCCCTCCGGAAGCAGACCTCATCTCTTGATTATTCTCTCGCTGCTAGAACGGTCGCCTAACAGACAGAGAGAGTTGTATCTTCCCTTACAATCACACTTCTTCTTCCTTCGAAATGGTTCCTTGCCTACCGTGATAGGTCCTGGGATTGACCTTACTGCGTATCCTCCGACCGGCCTCGCCGACGCGACCATACCTCGCAATCAGCCAATGACCCTGAGCAGCGGAGTCGGGCTTGACGCTTCCACTATTAGTGCTATCAGTACTACGGTTCGACAGATGAGTGCCGTCACCTTCGAAGTCAGATTCGTCGCTCCGCTTCTGAACAACGTTAGAACACTAAATCAACGAATGTTTGCTTTCGCTCTTCCATTCAGGTTCACATTGGATCTCTCAACTTGGAATGTCTGGCTGTCTCGGTGGCGTGAAACATATCTCTCTTCTGATCTCTCAAATACCGTCCCGTCAGAAATCGCGGCTGATTTTTCCGAGGGAGCAAGATGTCTCTCCGTGGAAGCATTCCGCGCCTGCGTAGTTATGCTTCGAAGGAGCCTCGAATCTGCCGCAAACGAAAAAGGCGGAGCCGGACGAAACTTGCTTTCCAAGCTTCAAAGTCTCGTTGAAAAACGAATACTGAGCGATGCAGATCACGCCTTGGCTCAAGGGGTAAGAATATTTGGAAACTACGGAGCTCATCCGTCTACGGATCAATTATCATCCGTTACAAGGGAGGATGCTGAGCTGGTCTTGCAGGTCGCCAGGCGACTGCTCAAGAAGATGTTTGGGACAGATCCATAATTCTCCCAGGGCATTTGCCCGTAATCCTTGGAAAGGGTTTGAACGGCTCCAGCCGTCCGAGTTAGAGCAGAGACTGCCCCTTGCTCACATCAAAGACCTTTCTCACGTACCCATCGGGAATACGTGTTTTGGACTGGATGTATTTACCCACATTCTCACTTTCGATCAGCTTCCTTCTGATGCTTGCCGCTTCGAGAGCGTGTCTCTCAACATTAAACAGTTTCTCCAGATTACCAACCTTGTTGCCGGTCATGTCGGCTGTAAAGTCGTCGAAGGAAATCGCAGTAGGTTGAGTCTCCTTCAACATTTCACCTAGACCGGTTACATTATCTCTGTAATAGCCGTAGTCCTTTCTGTTGAAAAGCCTGAAAGGCCGTTTAGCCGTCGAGCGTAACTTCTCAGCGATATCATCAGGCAATCGGCGTCGTACATGCGATGAACCAAAGCAATTGAAGCCCATCTCGAAGAGAAGGATGTCCTTAGCAGGAACCACCGGCTTGTTCTGATGGGCTTTCGTCGTTGGTACGTTGATCGCGTGAAGGAAGCAAGGCGCACCACTCTGTTTCTCAATCAGGTCGATCATCCTTACCGTCTCGTTGATGTTTCCCACCATGTCGAGAGGATGCTTGCCAGCAAAATCCATGACAAAGTAGTTCAACCCAAGTTGAGCGTAAAGATCGCGGAGTTGTCTTATTTCCAGCCTCGCTATGTGAGGAACCAGTCCAGCGCAACAAACTTTCTGATACGATCCCGCCTGGGAATAGAAGTCTCGAAGGTAGGGTAAGTATGACCGGCCAGATAGCTCCGGCAAAATCGGGGGAATCCAAATATCGTTGAGTGGATGGTTCAGTAAACCACAAAGATATTCAGTCTCCATCGACGCCGGCTGCCGGTTTCTTCCATCTCTTTCTCTGTTATTATACGAGAAAATGAAAGCAGTGAGGTCAGTGTTTGTGTCTATTCCAGTGAACCTGTAGCGAATGTCTCGATAGAAGGTCTCTTGTTTTTCCTTGTCACTGTCGATGTCGTCGAGTTTGGCCTTGTCGATTTCACGAGGCAATTCGTTAATTCCAGTTGCCTCATCATTATTTCGGAGCGCTTTCGCCTCCGAATTCTGATCCTGTGTCAGGCATAGTGAGCGTCTTGGAGTAACAACAGTCTTCGATCGAACTCCGAGGCGAACCAGGCGGGCACGAACTTCCTTGTCCTCACGATCCACGAGGACACTGACTTGTGACAACTTTCACCTACCTCAAAGCTATTAACTATAAGAGTATTCATGGGAGGTCATGTGAGCATGCCAATAGATCAGCTGGATACCGTGGAACGGTACTTGCTTCTCTTGCTTTACGCTCCTGATCACACGGACATGTTTGCTCGACCAGTCCGAGGAAGGACTTGGCTTCAAAAGGAGATGTTTCTGCTTTCCAAGCTCACGGGCGAGTTGGAGGAGAAAACCGAGTACGACCCTAACATCATGGGGTCATACAGTCAGATAGTTGATGAAGTTGAAGACCAATTTTACATCTCGGAATACGAAGAGAGAATTGGCGATTCAATGAAACTGTCACTCGAAGGCAAGAAGCTTGCTGAAGAAGTCTGGATTGGAGCCAGCGATCGCGAGAAGCGCATTGTGGCCGGTGTGAAAACTCTTCTGAACGACATGTCCCAGCTCGAACTGCTTGGGTTCATCTACACAGAGTATCCTGAGACCGCGGTTAACTCTGAGAAGAAGGCTGAAGTTGAGGCGAGACGATTGGATATTGCAATCAGTCTATTCCAGAAAGGAAAGGTGCCACTTGACAAGGCTGCCGAGGTAGCCAAGCTGTCAGCCGACGCATTTCGTCAAGAACTGAAGAGAAGAGGCATCGACCTAACCGAAACGGAGACGAAGAGTGTGCTGTCAGATCCTGTTCTACTGGAGGAAATCGAGCGCAGCAAGGAAGAGTCCAAGCACGGCCAGTTGGTTCCATGGGAAACGATACGAAACAGCCCTTAGCCTACAAGATCTTTTTCACGAAGAGATGCGAGCACCGATTTCGGAAACTGCAGGACTCAGTCAAGAGAGAAGTGGGCAAGGTGCTCGATAACATAGGGGCCGACCCAAGGCTGGGATACCCACTCAAAGATCCCGTTCTGAAAGACCTCTATTCTATTCACTGCGCTGATCTGAGGATTATCTACAAATTCACTGAAGATCCAGCTGAAATTGAGTTGTGGGCAATTGAACATAGAAAGCACGTCTACGAAGAGCTGATGCGATACAAGTCGTCAACCAAGCGGATCGTCCAAGTCTGTTAGTTTCAATAGATCCAAACTAGAGCGTGTCCTAATCAGGAGATCAAATTGAAGAATGAGGCCATATACGCAACGCGAGGTATGATGCCAGAGCCAGAAATCCAGGAATGATTGCTATCCAGTAGTCTGGAACCCCAAAGAGTGACGCCGGAGCCCAGCCCTTCCCGTACCATGGCGGGAAGATTATCGAAAGGTAGGTTAGAGGCAAGGAAAAAACCAGAATTGGTAATACGAGAAGATGAATCAATAGTTTACTTCTGTTGACACTGATTTCTGCCATTCGGTGTGACATTCTATCAAGATATGCAATGCCAGCCAGAATTCCTCCCGCAGCATACTCCTCTGCAATATTCTCGGCAATCACAGTTGGACCAGAGATGGCGGCCGAGCCTGAGTAGCCGTGATAACTAGCTTCGAATAGGACTCCTATGGTATCAGATGGAATCGGAGGAAACCAGCCCATCCGAGCTATTTCGAGTCATTACGGCCTTGGTTCCGTCTTTCAAGGTCGCGATCATAGTTACGGTTGAGTTCACACCAACCTTTGTCGTGTTCCCAGGAGAAGACAAGTAAGATGCTACAGACCAAGATCCAGACAGAGGAATTGCATTGGGAGTCACGTCCAATGTGAGTTGTGGACCTGGTTGTACAAGGGATAATTGAAGAAACCCCGAGAGGTAAAGAGCGAGGATAATGAATGCTACTATTACGATAACGACGGCTGTGAAAGTCGAAGAGCTTGCTGACACTCTTCTGGATAGCACGGGATCGGTTATAGAATTTGCGAGCCTGATGAATAGTCGGCCGCTCAATTAGGCGGCAGATTCATCTATTCACGCAAAAGTCGGGAATTTTAAAGGGACTCGAAAAGTTGTTCAGTCACAAAGGTGGTGCGAGTCATCTGCCGTTTGCGTACTCTAGTGAGGTTCGGTTCAGGTGTTGCTTGTGGCGTTGTGTGGCTTCGTTTTGTAGGATCATTATGAGTTCTTGGATTTTCATTGGCACGGTGTCCTTTCCGTTCCAGTTTTCGTAGGCGTCGAGGACTTGTCGTACGAACCATGTTGTTATTCTGATGTAGTCGTCCATTTCCGTAGCAACCGGGAATGCAGATAGGCCTGTTTAGAGTGGTAAGTTCGCTGAAAATAATCTCGATGACTCTAAGGTCACAGGCAGAGAACCGAGTTCCAAAACTAAGCTTCTAGCTTATACGCTTCTTTACCTTGAAAGTGCCAAGGCGGCTAGCTTGTCGGTAAAGCGTGCTGTTGATTGGGGAGCCCTCAGCTTCTTTCTCGGAATTCTTTCTTTTCTATACTCCCGGAGGGACTACCTTCTCAAGTGGCTTCATCGGCCTTCCAAGGTACAATTGACATTGTTCTCGTTCTCATCTATTTGGCTCTTAGTAACCCGGTTAGCTTCGCAACTGCCCGTCTTCTCCAACGAGTATGCCTTGGTTCCCTTTGAAACGCTCTCCATATTTCTCATCATCGTGCTTCCCACCAACCTTGTGACAAATTATCTGGAGAAGAAGGCCTCGAAGCACAAACCGGTAACTTGGCAGTACCTGCGAAGAACCCCCGCGGCTTCCGTCATGTGACCTGAGCCAGGTTGTCAGTCGGTTCTCTGCGCAAGAATTCGGGCGGTTTCCTGGAGAGTCCTCCGTGGCAAATTTGAAACCTCTAACTGAAGAACCCTGCGATTAGAACGTAGAGTGTTGCTATGACTGAATTGTAGAATATCCAGGTCGTAACATAGAACTCCGATTCCATCTTGCTTCCCGACATGTAGCTAACGAATGCCGACAAGCCGAAGATCAATCCTATACTGGCATACAATTGCAGTGGCCAGGGAGCAATGTCCCAATGGTGAGCCGTGGATGAAAAGATTGAAACCGTGTTGGCTAGTATGGACGCTCTTCCTTGGTAATGCTTTTCGGCTTTCAAACTTATGATAATAATGA
>Ga0137380_10002182_pt1 | contig 16468 bp, 15 predicted proteins | sample SagtaG_17_FD_104809 | JGI IMG/M metagenome (GOLD analysis project Ga0137380, IMG submission 104809) | Vadose zone soil microbial communities from Sagehorn Ranch, Mendocino, California, USA - Sage2_L_100_16 metaG | ecosystem: Environmental > Terrestrial > Soil > Vadose zone | place: USA...
CCGAGAAGGCTAGAACGGGGGAGGTCGACGCTGTGCCTCGAGGGTAGAATTCGGCTCCGGCCCAGCCTTCGTCTCAAAGGAGAGCTCTTTTGCAGGAACTCGAGAAGATCTGGATGAACGGCGGGCTCGTCGACTGGGCCGACGCCAAGATCCATGTCGGATCACACGGACTCCACTACGGCTCCGGCGTGTTCGAGGGGATCCGCGCTTACGAGACGCCGAAGGGTAGTGCCGTCTTCAGGCTGACCGAGCACCTGCAGCGTCTGCACAACTCCGCGCAGGTCCTGAACATGGAGCTCCCGTACACGGTCGAGGAGCTTCGATCGGCCACGATGGAGCTCATCGGCGCGAACGGCGTGGCCGAGTGTTACATCAGGCCGATTGCATTCTTCGGTTTCGGCGAGCTGGGCGTCGCTTCGTCCGGCAATCCCGTCGACGTCGCGATCATGAGCTGGCCTTGGGGAACGTATCTCGGCGCGGATGCCCTGGCGAACGGCATCACTGCCAAGATCTCGTCGTGGACGCGGGTCGGGCCGAACGTCATCCCGCACGTCGCGAAGGCAACGGGCACCTATTTGAACTCGATGCTCGCGGTCATGGAGGCGAATCGCGCGGGCTACGACGAGGCGATCCTGCTCACCGACGACGGCTTCATCGCGGACGGCTCCGGGGAGAACATCTTCATCGTGAAGGACGGGACGATCTACACGCCTGATCTCTCGGCATCGATTCTGCAGGGCATCACGCGCGACACGATCATCCAGATCGCGCAGGACCTCGGCCACACGGTCGTCGAGAAGCAGCTGATCCGCACCGATCTCTATCTCGCGGACGAGGTCTTCATGACCGGCACCGCTGCCGAGGTCACGCCGCTGCGCGCGGTCGACGATCAGCCGGTCGGCCCGCCTGGGCCCGTAACGCTGGCGATCCAGAAGGCGTACCTCGACACCGTGCGCGGTGGAAGCGAGCGCTGGTCACACTGGCTCGAGTACGCATCGACGGAACCGGCGCGAGCCAAGGCATGACCGAAGCAATCCGGGAGCTCCCACTCTCCCGGCCGTGGCTCGACGAGCGTGAGGAGGAGCTCGTCCTGGAAGTGCTGCGGTCCGGCCGCCTTTCGCTCGGCCCGTGGATCGACCGCTTCGAGGAGCAGATCGCAGACCGGGTCGGCGCGCCCTATGCGGCGGCGCTCTCCAGCGGCACCGCCGGGTTGCACCTGCTCTGCAAGATCGCAGCGCTCGGATCCGGCGATGAGGTGATCACGTCGCCGCTCTCGTTCGTCTCCTCGGCCAACTGCTTCATCCTCGAAGGTGCGACGCCCGTCTTCGCGGACGTCGACCCGATCACGCTCAATCTCGATCCGGCTGCGGTCGAGGCGGCGATCACGGACCGCACCCGCGCGATTGTGGCGGTCGACATGTTCGGGCTGCCGTGCGAGCTCGACGAACTGCGGACGATCGCCGACCGGCACGGCCTCACGTTGATCGAGGACGCGTGCGAGTCCCTCGGTGCGGAGTATCGCGGCAGGCCTCTTGGAGCGCACGGGCCCTCCGCGGTCTTCGCCTTCTATCCGAACAAGCAGATGGCGACCGGCGAAGGTGGAGTTGTCGCGACCCACTCCGAAGAGGAGTGGCAGTTACTCCGCAGCCTCCGCAACCAGGGCCGTTCATATGACGGAGGCGGCGGCTGGTTCAATCACGTTCGGCTCGGCATGAACTACCGCTGGACGGACGTTCAGGCTGCGATCGGGATTGCTCAGCTCGAGAAGCTCGACCGTATCCTCGAGCTCCGCGAGGCAGCGTCACAACGCTACGGCGAGCTGCTCGAGGACCTGAACGGTGTCGAGGCTCCGTCCGGTGCCGACGCCGATCACAAGCGCTCGTGGTTCGTGTACGTGGTGAAGCTCGACGCAGGGCTCGACCGTGCTGCCGTGATGGACGCGCTGAGGCGGGAGGGAATTGCGACGGCGGAGTACGTGCCATGTATCCATCTGCAGTCGTACATGCGCGAACGGTACGGGTTTGCGCCTGGCCTTTGCCCGGTCGCGGAGGACACGTCGAGCCGGACGCTCGCCCTCCCGTTCTTCACGCAGATCGACGCCTCCGATCAGCACCGTGTCGTCGAGGTGCTGGGCGCCGCAGTCGCAAACGCTGCGTAGCCTGCGCCGGGCGAGATGGAGGTCACATCGCTCACGAGTGTCGCGGCCTTCACGACGAAGGACGGCTCGACAATCCAGGAGCTGCACCACACGGCGCTGCAGAGTCTCGCGCAGGCGACGCTCGACTCCGGGCAGACGACACAGCGTCACTATCATCGCCGCAGCGAGGAGATCTACTTCGTGCTCGAAGGCGAAGCCGAGATGGAGCTCGAGGGGGATCGGCGGATGCTCGCCGTAGGCGACGCTGTGTTGATTCCGCCGGGCGCGTGGCACGAGATCCGGGCAATCGGGCGCATTCGCTTCCTTTGCTGCTGTGCCCCGCCGTACGCCCATGAAGATACGTACTTCGAATAGCGGCGAAGAAATATTGGCGCAGAATCGACACAGGGCCGTGCACTCCGCACCGATATCGTCGACGGTAGCTGGGTGGTGGGTGTCTCACCCCACCCTGATGATGGGTGGGAGTGCGCGCTTCAGGTGCTGCTCTAGTTGTCCGTTGCGCCCGCTGCCTGCTCGAGCGCAGCGAGCACGCGGCTCTGCAGCGTCTTGAGCGTGAACGGCTTCATGATGTAGTCGTCGGCGCCCGCCTCGTAACCTTTCTCGACGTCCGACGCCTCGGAACGCGCCGTGAAGAGGATCACGACGGTGTCCTAGTGTCGCGGGGTCGTTCTTCAGCGCGGCCGTCACCTCGTACCCGTCCGGCGCGGGCATTGCGATGTCGAGCAAAGCTAGCGTGGATAATGCGGCGCGTGGCCGACGCGACCCGGCGGACCTTCCTCGGCTTCGGTACGGACGACGCCAAGCTGTTTTGACGGACGAACCCGGGGTCGCTGCGGCTGAGCGCCGTGGCTTGCGTCAACGAGCTTCGCGGTTCGCGCTCGACGTCACGCCGCTTCGCCGCTATCCCGCGTTCAGGCGGCTCTGGTTCGGGCAGGGCGTCTCGTTCATCGGGACGGAGATAGCCGAGGTCGCGCTCGCCTACCAGATGTACCAGCTGACCGGCTCGACGCTCGCAGTCGGCCTCATCTCGCTCACGCACCTCGTCCCGTTGACGACGCTGACCGTGATCGGCGGGGCGTTCGCCGATGCGTTCGATCGTCGTCGCGTGATGCTCGTGCAGCAGCTGGGGATGGTCGCCGGCAGCCTCGGGCTCGCGGCGAACGCAGCGCTCAGCCATCCGCGCGTCTGGACGTTGTACGTGTTCCAGTTCGTGATCTCCGCCGCCTTCAGCATCGGCGTGGGCGCACAGCGGTCGATGACGCCACAACTCGTCGACGAGTCGCACTTCATGGCGGCCTCGGCGCTGAACAGCGTCACGTCCCAATTCGGTGCAGTAGGCGGCCCGGCGCTCGCCGGTCTTCTGATCAAGTTCGTCGACCTGAAGTGGGTCTACCTAGGCGACTCCCTCTCTTATGTCGGCGCGCTTGCTGCGGTCGCGCTCTTGCCCCGGCTCGTCGCGACAGAGGACGCCGACCGCCCGAGCTGGAGCTCGATCGTGGCCGGCTTTCGGTATGTGCGCAGCCAGCCGGTGATCCTCGGGTTCTTCCTCGTCGACACCAACGCGATGATCTTCGGGATGCCGAGCGCTCTGTTCCCGGCGATCGCGGCACACCGGTTCGGCGACCCATCGCTGGTCGGTTACCTCTACATGGCGCCCGCGGCCGGCGCCTTGCTCGTCTCGTTGCTCTCCGGGCCCTTACGGCATGTGCGCCGCCAAGGTCTCGGAGTCGTCATCACCGCTTCGCTCTGGGGGCTGGCGATCGCGGCCTTCGGCTTCGCCCAACAGCTCTGGCTGGCACTGCTGCTGTTGGCGCTGGCCGGCCTCGGCGATCAGATCAGCGCGATCCTGCGCTCGGTCATGCTCTACCGGATCACTCCCAAGGCGGTGCTCGGTCGTGTCTCCGGGATCGAGTTCATGCAGGTCGCCGCAGCGCCGTCGCTCGGGAACCTCGAAGCGGGCGCGCTCGCGTCGGTGACCAGCCTGCGCTTCTCGATCGTTTCGGGGGGCGTCGCATGCGTTGCCGGCTGCCTGCTCCTCGCGGCTGCGTTTCCGGCGCTTCTCCGCTACGACGCGCAGGCGAATGCTGAAGCGTGACTTCTTCGCGCGGAGCGTCCACGAGGTTGCACCGGACCTGATCGGCGCGACGCTGCTCGTCGACGGTGTCGGCGGCCGGATCGTGGAGGTGGAGGCGTACGACCAAGAGGATCCCGCCAGTCACGGCTATCGCGGGCGAACGGCGCGCAATGCGGCGATGTTCGGCCCGCCCGGGCATGCGTACGTCTACCGCTCGTACGGCGTGCATTGGTGTCTGAATCTCGTCTGTGGAGAGAGCGGCGTGCCTGAGGCCGCGCTCATCCGGGCGCTGGAGCCGACGAGCGGGCTGGACGTCCAGCAGAGCCGGCGCGGGGTGAAGGACGTGCAGGCACTCTGCTCAGGGCCGGGAAAGCTCTGCCAAGCGCTCGGGATCACGGGTGAGCACGACAGGCTCGCGCTCGACGTCCCGCCGTTCGAGCTCGAGGCGCGCGCTGAGATCCCCGAGATCGTCACGGGACCGCGCATCGGCATCACACGTGCGACCGAGCTGAGGTGGCGCTACATGAGTGCCGGCTCGCCCTTTCTCAGCCGCGGCCTACGACGAGCCTGATCTTCATGCCCGGCGCAGCTGCGACGCCGGCGACCGGCATCTGCGCGAGCACGCGGTCGGCGCGGCCGTGTACGAAGCGCTCGATCACCAGCACCAGGCCTCGCGCACGTAGTCGACGCCGTGCGTCTCCGAGCGACAGCCCGATCAGCTTCGGCACCACACCGTGCAGCGGCTTCGCGAGGACGAGCGTCACGGTGTCGTACGAAGAGAGGTGCCCCTTGCGTGGAAACTGATCGAGGACGAGGTCGACGCGCTGCTTTGCCTGCGCCGGCTTGTAGACCACGTTCGACGTGAGGGGCTGCGCGCCGAGCCGGATCTTCGCGCGCGCGAGCGACATGCCGATCACGCGCGGCACCTCGACCTCGTTCGGCTTGCAGTCGGCGGGGCGGCTCGGCCCGTGTCCGACGAAGTAGGAGACCAACTCGGTCTCGCGGCAATTGCCGTTGTCGAGCCGGAGGACGCCGTCGCGCCACACCACACGCTTGGCCGAGGAGTACTGGTACGAGTACGGCGGGAACGACTGAGGCGTCGTCCCGGCCAGCGCGAGCTGGTTGAAGACGCGCCAGATGTCGGCGGGAAAGGTCCCGCCGGCCACCGCCTGACCGTGGTATTGGCTCAACATCGGCGTCAGCCTGTTCGGGTACCCGACCCACACCGCGGTGGCGAGCTGCGGCGTGTAGCCGACGAACCACGCATCACCGTAGTTCTCGGTCGTGCCGGTCTTACCCGCGACAGTGCGGCCCGCCAGCCTGGCGCGTCTGCCGGTCCCGGAGCGGATGACGCCCTCGAGGATGCTCGTGAGCAGCGCGTTCTGATCGCGGTCGAGAACGACGCGGTTCACCGGCCGGTTGTCTTCCACCATGTTTCCCTCGGCGTTGCTGATGCGTGCGATCGCGCGAGGACGGTTCCCGAATCCAGAGCTGTCCACCCGGCGGCCACCGTTCGCGAACGTGGAGAACGCACGCGCCATCTCGAGCGGGCTGACGGCATCGGCGCCGAGCCCGATCGCGAAGTAGGGATTCAGGTGCCGTGTGATACCGAGCTCATGCGCGGTCCGCGCCACGTTGGCCGGTCCCACCAGGCGGGTCAGCTGCGCGAAGATGCTGTTGTCCGAAACGATGGTCGCGGTGGCGAGGTCGGCAGAGCCGATGTAGTCGTTCTCGTAGTTGTGTACCGGCCAGTACTTGTCGCCCATGAAGATGAGAACGGGCTTCGACGGGAAGGTCGTCACCGGCGAGATGCCCTGCTTGAGCGCGGTCGCGAGCACGAACGGCTTGAAGGACGAGCCCGGCTGCCTCTCTCCCTGCACCGCGAGGTTGAACTGGCTCTGGCGGAAATTGTCGCCGCCGTACATGGCAACCACTTCTCCGGTGGCCGGGCGGATGGATACCAGCGCAGCCGACGGCCCGTTCGGTTCCTTGAGTACGGTCTCGATGGCCCGTCTCGCGAATTTTTGGAGCCGCAGATCGATCGTCGACTGAACGTTGAGGCCGCCGCCAAAGACGCGCCGCGTTCCGTACTTCTCGATCAGCTGCTGCTTCACGTAGTTGACGAAGTAGGGCGCGGGTCCCTGAATTCCCGGCAGGTGGACGTCGGCCGCTCGGGGCAGCGGTGTTCGCGCAGCCCATCTGAGGTCGCGCGCGGAGATCTCGTCTTGCGCGAACATTGCTTTCAGGACTTCCAGTCGACGTGCTCGCGCAGTCCGGGGATTCGCCACCGGATCGAAACGTGAGGGATCCGCAGGGATCCCGGCGAGCAATGCCGCCTGCGGGAGGGTCAGCCTCGACGCCGTCGTGTTGAAGTACGTCTGCGCCGCGCGTTGGATGCCGTAGGCACCGTTTCCGAAGTAGATCGTGTTGAGGTAGGCGGTGAGAATGCGCAGCTTCGGCCAGCGCTGCTCGAGCTGCCAGGCGAGTGCGGCCTCCTTCAGCTTGCGGCTGATCGTCCGGGCGGATGTGACACAGGAATTCTTGACGAACTGCTGCGTGATCGTCGATCCGCCCTGCACGACCTTCTTGCTCGAGACGTCCGCCCAGACGGCGCGCCCGATGCCACGCAGATCGACGCCGTTGTGCTCGTAGAAGCGTTTGTCTTCGACCGCGACGATCGCCTGCTGCATGATTGGCGCGACATCGTTCGTGCCGATGAGGATGCGGCTCTCGGAGCCGCGCAACGTGGCGAGAATGGTGTGCCCGTCGTTCGCGTAGATGTGACCGTCGACCTCGCGCTGAACGTGGCCGGGATCACAGGTCGGAATCTGACTCGCGACCGCGGTGATGAGCCCGAACGTGAAGGAGGTCAGGCCGAGCAGAACGAGGAGCAGGAGGAGGGCTGCGAGGCGGAGCTTGCGGATCCTCCGCCGATGCCCGTTGGCAGCGGGCACGCGGGCGCTACGTCTGCGGCGAAGCAAGCGCCCGATTCTAGCTCTGAGGCGCGTTCCTGACGATCAGGAACGGCGCCTGCGAAGGAGCTTCCGTCCCGCCTGCCTTCTCCTCGGTGACCATCACGGTTGCCCCCTCCCGCACCGGTTGGTCGAGTGGGACTGCGACCGTCGTTCCTCCTGCGAACAACCCGGCGGGCTGTGGAGCACCGCCGTCCGCGACCCACGCTTCATAGGTGCGGTCGGACCCGGGGTCGGCAAGCTTGTTCAGCACCAGAGCACCGCTCCCGTCAGGGGCCACGACGAGCGTCCCGCGCGAGAACGAGATCTTGTGCGAGCCGGGTTGCGCGAGGATCTGCGCCACGCGCTCGTGAGCCGCCAGAGCAGCGTCCCTGCGATCGAGCTTGCTCGAGAGGGAGAGCGCCCAGAGCCCCAGCACGATCGCGGCGCACGCGGCCACCGCGGCGGCAGCGATGACGGGACGGAGCCAGCGCGGCCGCAGCGGCACGACATTGGGCCGCTCCGCCTTCGCCTGGTCGAGAATCCGGCCGCGAAGGTCAGCCGACGGCATCGGTGCCTCGGAGGCGTACGCAAGTGCACCCGCAGACTCGGACAGCTCTGCGAGCTCGCGCTGGCAACGCTCGCAATGCGCCAGGTGTCTTTCGTACCGGCGCGCGTCCTCGGCGTCGAGGGCGTCGAGCGCGTACGCAGCGGTCAGGTCGTGTAGGGCGTCGGCTTCCATGCCGTTTCTCCGGGTCTGGGGTCTGCCAGCAGCTCGCGCAGCCGCGCGAGGCCGGTGAACATCCTGCTCTTGATCGTACCCACGGGCTCTCCGAGCCTCTCCGCGAGCTCGGACTGTGTGAAGCCACCGTAGTAGGCGAGCTCCAGTGCTTCTCGTTGCTGATCCGGAAGCTGCTTCAGTGCTGTTTGTACTCGCTCCCGCTCGAAACGTAGCCACGCGTCGTCCTCAGCCGAACCGGCGGAGGGAGGTTCGACGCCCTCCGTCAAGGGCTCCGCCCGTCGCCGATCCTCGCGTCGCACGAGATCGACCGCGCGGCGGTGGACGAGCGTCAACAGCCACGTGCTGGCCTTGCCGCGCTCGGGGATGAAGCGGTCAGCGTTGCGCCACGCGGAGAGGAACCCTTCCTGCACTGCGTCCTCGGCCAGCTTGTCGTCGCGCAAGATGCGCAGAGCGAGGCCGTAAGCGACCCGCCCGAAGCGGTCGTAGAGCTCCGCCAGTGCGGACTCGTCGGATCGGGCGAGGAGGGCGACGACCGCTTCGTCGGAGAGGTGGGCGAACGAGCGCGGCATCAGCCGAGGAGTCTTGCTCATCGTCTTGCATTCGCGTCGCAGGGCATTTCGGTTCGGTCCGAACCGGTCCGGCGTATGCGGCGAACCAGCACTGAACATGACGGCCACCGCAGACCCCGACCGGCCGTCTGAAAGGAGCAGGGAGGACGTATGCGAAAGCTGGCAGTTCTGGTCCTGACGGCCGCAGCCTTGGGAGCGCTCTTCGCAGCGCTCGCGTCGCGGGGTGGAAGCCCTTCGGCCGCCCAGGCATCGAGCCACCGGGAAGCACCGTTGATCTCGGAAGATCCCTCCGCGGACAACACGGATACCTACGCGTTCCGGAGCCCTGACCGGCCGGACACTGTGTCGATCATCTCCAACTACATCCCCGGAGAGGATCCTGCAGCGGGACCCAACTGGTACACGTTCTCGCCGTCGGCGCGCTACGTCGTTTACGCCGACAAGAACGGGGACGGCAAACCGGACGTCACCTGGCGGTTCCGCTTCAAGAACCAGGCGCCGGTCGCGTTTCTGCAGAACACGCAGCAGTCGTACACCGTCACCCGTGTCGAGGGGAATTCTTCCCGCGTCGTGGGCGAGGGGCTGCTGACGCCGCCCGACAACATCGGGCCGCGGTCGACCCCGAACTACCACTCGCTCGCGATGGCGGGCGTGCACGAGCTGAACGATGGATCGAAGGTCTTCGCGGGTCAGCGCGACGACGGGTTCTTCGGCGACATCGGCGCGGCGTTCGACCTCGTTGCGATTCGCAGCGGCACCGGTGCGACCGGCGGCGGCAAGGACTTCTTCGCCGGGTACGGGGTGCACTCCATTTCGCTGCAGGTACCGCTATCCCAGCTCGACAACGGAGGTAATCACGTCGTAGGCATCTGGTCGGCGGCAGAACGGCCCGTCGTCAAGGTCAAGCTGGCGAAATGGAAGGGGCGCAAGTTCTTGCATAAGACCACCGAGTGGCAGCAGGTCTCGCGGCTCGGCAATCCGCTGATCAACGAGCTGCTCATCCCAACGCAGCTCAAGGACAAATGGAACGCGGCGGACCCGGACAAGGACAAGCAATTCGAGCAGTACTACTCCAGTCCGATCCTCGCCAAGCTGCTGAACCAGCTGTACCCGCAGTTCGGCCCGTTCCAGGAGAACAACCGCACCGATCTCGTTTCGGTGCTGCTCACCGGCCTGAAGGAGCCGAACCTGAACTTCACCGGCGACACACGGGCTGATGAGATCCGCCTGAACCTGGCGATCGCCCCGACGGCGCCCGTGGGGCACGGCAACCGGCTGGGCGTGCTCGGCGGCGATCTCGCCGGCTGGCCCAACGGCCGGCGCCTGGAGGACGACGTCATCGACATCGCCGAGCGCGTTGTCGGCGGCGTTCTGATCGGACACAGCCTGCCGCTCGGCGACGGCGTAGACGCGAACGACGTGTCGTACATGACGTCATTCCCGTACCAGGCTGATCCGTTCAGTGGCTACGACAACACCAAGGGCCAGCAGAAGCCGTAATGGCGGCGAAGCGGCTCATCCTCGGAGGGCTGGCGGCGGGTTTGACCGCCGCTGCCCTCCTGTTGGGCGGTGTGCTGACGGATGGTTCAGCGCAGGAGGCGGGCATCGTCCGGGTTGCAGCCGGTATCGGCGAAAGCGGGGGCGCGTTGCTGCCGCAGTTGCAACAGCAGGTGCGGGCGAATCCCGCCGACGTCGTCGGTCTGGGACTACTCGGGCTCGCATACCAGCAGCGCGCGCGAGAGACCGGCGACCCGAGCTACTACACGAAGTCCGAAGGGGTATTGCGTCTGGCCCTGCGCTATGCGCCTGAGGATCTCGTCGCCACCGGCGGCCTGGGCAGCCTTGCACTTTCCCGTCATCGTTTTCGTGAGGCGCTCGCACTCGGACGACGGGCCGTCGCGCTGTCGCCGTCCACCGCACGGGGCTACGGCGTCGTCGGCGACGCGCTGGTCGAGCTCGGCCGCTACCGGGAGGCCTTCGCGGCTTTCGACCAGATGGCTTCCCTGAGGCCGAGCCTTTCCTCTTACGCGCGCGTCTCCTATGCGCGCGAGCTCCTCGGGGATGTCCGCGGTGCGGCGCAGGCGATGCGTCTTGCGATCGACGCGGCTGTCGGCCAGCCGGAGGCGCTTGCATGGTCACACACGCAGCTCGGGAAGCTGATGTGGTCCCAGGGCCGTGTTGCAGCAGCGGAGCGGGAGTATCGCGGTGCGCTGGCGGTGCGCCCGGGCTACGTCTACGCATTCGACGGGCTCGCGCAGGTGGAAGTCGCCCGAGCCCATCTTCACCGTGCTCTCGCATACGAGCGACGAGCGGTCGAGACGATCCCGCTACCTCAGTTCGTCGCTGCGCTCGGTGATCTCGAGCAGGTGGCCGGCAACGAGACCGGGGCGCGCCGGCAGTACGCACTCATCGGTGCGATCCAAAAGCTGCTGCGCGCAAACGGCGTCAGGACGGATCTCGAGACCGCACTGTTCGACGTGGATCACGCGGTGCGGCTACCGAACGCACTGGCTCTGGCAAGGGCGGCGCACGGCGAACGTCCATCGATCGACGGAGACGACGTGCTGGCATGGGCGTTGGCGCGCAACGGTCAGTGCACTGACGCGCTGCACTACTCGAAGCGCGCGTTGCGGCTCGGGACGCTCGACGCCTCGAAGTTCTTCCACCGCGGCATGGTCGAACGCTGTCTCGGCCACCGGGCTGATGCCAAGACCTGGTTCCGGCGCGCCCTCTCGCTCAACCCGCACTTCTCCCTCCTGTGGGCGCCGGTCGCTCGGAGGTACGCGGCGTGAAGCGGCTCGTGCTCGTGTCTGCCGCACTCGCCGCGCTCGTGCTACCCGTAGCCGCGTCGGCTCATCCGCTCGGCAACTTCACGATCAACCGTTTCAGCCGGATCGAAGTCGCCGGACCGCGGATCTACGTGCGCTACGTGCTCGATCTCGCCGAGATTCCAACGTTCCAGGCGGGCAAGATCGACGCGCACGAGTATGCGCGGCGCATCGCGCGCGGCGCTCAACTGACGGTGGACGGGCGTCGCGTGCGGTTGGTCCCCACGGAGACTGCACTCGCGCACCCTGCCGGCGCCGGCGGATTGAAGACGACTCGATTCGAGGTCGTGCTGCGCGGCCCTGCACTCAACGGTCGCAGCGAGGTCGAGTATCGAGACACCAACTATGCGAACCGGATCGGCTGGAAGGAAGTGCTTGTCGGTTCTGCGCCGAGCCGGAGTCGCGAGCTTCGCGCCTATCCGAAAGACCTCCTCTCGAGTCCACTGAGCGTCACGACTGTCCGAACAAGCCTCGTTCCAGGGACAGTCCCTCGGACAGGTCCGCACGTAACGCGCGGAGCCGGATTGCGGGCACCGGACCGCGTAGCCGACTCGGGCTTCGCCGCGCTCGTCGGTCGAGATCAACTCGGCTTCTGGGTGATTGCGGCGTCGCTCGGCGCAGCCCTCTTCTGGGGCATGGCGCACGCGCTTTCCCCCGGACATGGCAAGACGATCGTCACGGCATACCTCGTCGGGCAGCGCGGAACGCCGCGGCACGCAGCGCTCCTCGGCCTGGTCGTCACCGCAACGCATACGGTCGGCGTCTTCGCACTCGGCGCGATCACGCTGCTGCTCTCCCGATTCATCGTGCCGGATCAGCTCTACCCCTGGCTCAACTTCGTCTCGGGCCTCCTCGTCGTCCTGATCGGCGCGTCCGTGCTACGCGCTCGCTGGCGGCACAGTCGCGCGCACGCGCACGGGCTTGAACACCATCACCACCATCACGAAGACGGCCTGAGTCGGCGGTCACTCGTCGCCGTCGGCGTCTCCGGTGGACTGCTGCCGTGTCCTTCAGCGCTGGTCGTCCTGCTCGCGGCGATCTCGTTGCACCGCGTCGCCTTCGGAATGCTGCTCGTCGTCGCCTTCAGCGCCGGTCTGGCGCTGACGATCACCGGCATCGGCCTCGCGGCGGTGCTGGCGCGCGGGGCGTTCCGCCGACTCAGCTTCAACGGTCGCGTGTTGTCGCTGCTCCCGAGCGCGAGCGCCCTGGTGATCCTTGCAGCGGGCCTGCTCATGACCCTCCACGCTTTGCCGCAGGTCGGCTAGCCATGTTCGGATTGGACCAGCGCATTGCCACGTTCTCGAACGGGACGACCCTGCTCATCGTCGTTGCGGTATCGGTGCTGCTCGGACTGCGCCATGCCGGCGACCCCGATCACCTCGCCGCTGTGACGACGATGATCGCCTCCGGAAAGGGGAAAGCCGCTCGACGCGCCGCCCGACTCGGCTTCACCTGGGGCCTCGGCCACGCGACCTCGTTGTTCGTGTTCGGTCTACCCGTGATCCTGTACAGCGCCTATCTGCCGAAACCGGTGCAGACCGCAGCGGAGACGAGCGTCGGCTTCGTGATCGTGCTGCTCTCGCTCCTCCTGCTGCTGCGTTGGCGCCGCGGTGTGTACAGCCACACGACTTCGCATGTGCACGGGACGAGAACCGGACCGCAGGCCTACGGGATCGGGCTGGTCCACGGCATGGGCGGGACGGCCGGCGTCGGTCTGCTTCTGCTTGCGACGATTCAGAGCCACGTGCTGGCGATCGCGGCCCTCGCCGTCTTCGCGCTCTGCACCGCGCTGTCGATGGCGGCGCTTTCCACGGGGTTTGGCCTCGCCCTCGCGAGCGCGCCGGTTCGGCGGTCCTTTCATGTGCTGGCACCGGCGCTCGGGTCGGCGAGTCTGGCTTTCGGCGTGTGGTATGCCCTCGGCGCGCAAGGACTCGTGCCTTACGTCTTCTAGTTCGATACGTTCCACACGGTGGCAACGATCGCCCCTTACGGGTCCTGGGCATCCCCGATCACGACCGACCTCGTCGCCAGTGAAGGAGGCGTCTCGTTCGGATACCTCGACATCGGCGACGAGGGGGTCTACTGGACGGAAGGCCGGCCGCAGGAACAAGGAAGGACCGCCCTTGTCTTCCGCCCGCACGGCGGCGAACCCACCGACGTCGTCCCCGCGGGCTTCAACGTGCGCACGCGCGTCCACGAATACGGCGGAGGTGCCTGGTTCCGCCACGGACCCGTCGTTTTCTGCTCGAACTTCGATGACAGCCGGCTGTACCGCATCGACGAGCCCGGCGCCGAGCCGCGGCCGATCACCCCGGAGCCTCCCGAGCCGCATGCGCTGCGCTACGCCGACGGCCGAGTCTTCGACGATGGCCGCTTGATCGTCTGCGTCCGCGAGTTGCACGGCGACGGAGAACCCGTCAACGAACTGGTGGTCCTGCCCGCGGACGGATCGTCGGAGCCGCGGGTCGTCGAGACCGGCCGCGATTTCTACGCCGCCCCGCGCCCGAGCCCTCACGGCGCGTGCCTTGCGTGGCTCGCGTGGGATCACCCGCACATGCCGTTCGAAGGAACGGATCTCTGCGTTGGCCAACTCGCTTCCGACGGGTCGGTCTCGAACGAGCGGCGTGTGGCCGGCTCGGAAAACGAGTCGATCTTCCAGCCCGAATGGAGCAGCGACGGTCTGCTCTACTTTGTCTCGGATCGCACCGGCTGGTCGAACCTGTACTTCGAGCGCGAGGGCGGAGTGCACGCGGTGACCAGCGAAGAGGCCGAGCTGGGCTACCCGCAGTGGGTCTTCGATCTCTCCCGGTATGCGTTCCTCGCGGACGGGCGCATTGCCTGCATCTTCACGCGATCCGCGATCGACGGTCTCGAGCTGCTCGACCCGCAGACCGGGAAGCTCGAGCGGGTCGATCTTCCCTACTCGAGCTACTCGTCACCGTCAATCAGGAGTCACGGCAGTCGACTCGTCTTTTCGGCCTCCTCGCCGACCGAGCCGACCGCGGTCATAGAGCTCGAGCTCAGCTCGGGCAACAGGGAGATCCTGCGCCGTTCGACCGAGCTCGAACTGGACGAGCGCTACATCTCAGTGGCGCAGGCGGTCGAGTTCCCGGGTGCCGACGGCCAGATCTCGCACGGGTTCTACTACGCGCCTGCGAATCCGGAGTATTCCGGTCCGACCGACGAGCTGCCTCCGCTTGTCGTGTCCGTCCACGGAGGACCGACGGCGCACGTCACAACCGCTCTCGACCTTCAGGTCCAGCTCTTCACGAGCCGCGGCATCGCCGTCGTCGACCTCAATTACGGCGGCAGCACCGGCTACGGGCGTGAGTACAGGGACCGGCTTCGCGGACGGTGGGGCGAGGTCGACGTCGAAGACAGTGCAGCCGCCGCGCGCTATCTCGGCGAGCGCGGAGACGTCGACGCCGCGCATGTTCAGATCACGGGCGGGAGCGCTGGTGGCTACACGACTCTGATGGCGATGGCCGTGCGTGATGAGTTCGCTTCAGGTGCGTCGTACTTCGGCGTTGCAGATCTCGTCTCGTTCCACGATGACACGCACAAGTTCGAATCGCACTACGACGAGTACCTCGTCGGCCCCTGGCCCGGGGCGATCGACCTCTACCGCGAGCGCTCTCCGATCGCGCATGCCGACTCGATCTCGGATCCACTCCTCCTGCTGCAAGGCCTGGATGACAAGGTCGTGCCGCCGTCGCAGTCCGAAGTGATCCTGGACGCCCTGAAGGACCGCGGCATCCCGTACGTGTACATCGCCTTCGCAGGTGAGGGTCACGGCTTCCGCAAGGCCGAGAACATCAAGCGCGCGAGCGAGGCACACCTCTCGTTTCTAGGACGGGTATCGGGCTTCGAGCCGGCCGACGAGCTCGAGCCGGTCGAGATCGAGAATCTCGACTCAGTCGCGCAATAGACTCGCTGCCATGAGTGTGGCCGACCTCACGCGCAATGCGGTCGACGTGCTTCCCAAGGGCGAGCTCGAGAAGAAGCTCAAGCTGGGGCGGCCGCTCCGGGTCAAGCTCGGCATCGACGTCACCGCGCCGCACATCACCCTCGGCAACGGCATCCCGCTGCAGCGCATGCGGGCATTCCAGGACGCGGGCCACACCGGCGTGCTGATCGTCGGCGACTACACGGCGCGCATCGGCGATCCGTCGGGAGCATCGGCGGAACGGCCGATCATCGCGCCGGAGGAGATCGACCGCATGGCCGCGCGTTTCTTCGAGTCGGCCTACACGATTCTCATCCCCGAGCGAACCGAAGTGCGCTTCAACGGGGAGTGGCTGGCAAAGGTCGACTTTGCCGAGGTCCTCCGCCTGACGCGCACTGTGACCGTCGCGCGGATCCTCGAACGTGACGACTTCGCGAAGCGCTTCGCGGCGCAACAGTCAATCTCCGTCTCGGAGCTGCTGTATCCGCTCATGCAGGCTTATGACTCGGTTGCAGTCGAGGCCGACGTCGAGCTCGGCGGCACCGACCAGCTGTACAACCTGCTCACCGGCCGCGACGTCATGGAGGCGTACGGGCTCGAGCCGCAGATCGTTTTGACGACGCCGCTGATCGACTCGTGGGACGGAACAAAGATGAGCGGCTCGAAAGGCAACTACATCGCACTCAGCGAGAACCCGAACGAGCAATTCGGAAAGACCATGCGTCTGCCGGATGAGCTGCTGGAGACCTACTACCGACTGGTCATGGAGCAAGAGGCCCCGAACGCCGATCCGCTGGAGGCTAAGCTCGCACTCGCGCGGTTCATCGTCGAGCGCGCGCACGGGCCGGAAGCCGCGACCCAAGCCGAGCAGCACTTCACGCGTGTTGTGCGCGAAGGCGAGGCTCCGACAGAGGTTCCAGAAGCCAAGCTGCCGGCGGGAGATCCACTTCATTTGCCGGCTCTCCTGGTCGAGCACTTCGGATTGGGCTCGACGAGCGAGGCGAGGCGCCTGATCTCCCAGGGCGGGGTCAAGATCGACGGCCGGCCGGCGACCGAGATCGACGTCCCGAGGGCCCGGCTCGAAGGGGCCCTCGTCCAGGCCGGAAAGCGGCGATTCATGCGGTTTCCCGCTGCTTGACGGGGGGCTTCGTGTTGCTATCATTCCTCGGCTGCCCGAGAGGGCGGTGCAGGACGTCCCCG
>Ga0137380_10002183_pt1 | contig 16467 bp, 18 predicted proteins | sample SagtaG_17_FD_104809 | JGI IMG/M metagenome (GOLD analysis project Ga0137380, IMG submission 104809) | Vadose zone soil microbial communities from Sagehorn Ranch, Mendocino, California, USA - Sage2_L_100_16 metaG | ecosystem: Environmental > Terrestrial > Soil > Vadose zone | place: USA...
ACTCGAGCGCCAGGCAGTTCTCACGAAAACTGTTGTTTTATGGGGCAATTTCGCAAATTTATGACCATCCAACCGATTTTTGACGCCACGGCTCGAACTTCTTTGAACAATGGCTTGGGTGGGCCCAAGTTTCTCTTTAATTCCTCGTTGCGCTGATGCTCGGCCAGCCTTGAGAGCTTGCCGCTCGGAAGTTTCAAGAATTTCCCTATCTTGTCGTAGATGTCTGTCCGGCCAGGCTCCGGGGGCAATTTCTTCCCCGTCAGCAGCTGCGAAATATAGGATTCGGTAACTTCGGCGGCGGTCGCCAAATCTCGCTGTTCAAACCCTAGTTCTCGCAGCCGCTGTTTAATCACCAAGCAAACATCCACAGGCGCCTCCGTGGAATTAACTCCATCTGATTAATTGTAGGGATAGTCTCAGATTTCACTTGACAGGTCAAGTTAATTAACCTACGGTGGTTAAGGAACTGAGGGCGCTTTCAGAATGTCTATACCAAAGCAAGTTATCTGAATCCCCCTTGGTCAGCCAACCAAGGAGGTTGACATGTTTGCACGCAAAGTCACTATGCATCTGAAGGGCAGCATTCCGGAGTTCACCCAGACTCTGGAAAGGGAAGTCATTCCCCTTCTTCGGAAACAAAAGGGATTCCTGGACGAAATCACGTTTGTCGCACCGGGAGGCAAGGGATTTGGCATCAGTTTGTGGGACCGGGCAGAGAACGCGGAAAACTACAACCGCGAAAGTTACGCCGAAGTGGCGAAGGCTCTGGCGAAGGTGATTGACGGAACCCCTCAGGTCGAGACCTATGAGGTTGCCAATTCCACATTCCACAAGATCGCCGCTGCTTCAGCGGCCTGAAGCCAATAGGTCTCTTTGTTTGGGGGGCGGGCCAAGTCCGCCCCTTGGTTTTCGACAAGGGACACTACAAGAAGAGTTTTCGATGTGCATGAGAGCTACAAAGCGGGCTAGCAAGGTCCCAGTGAGAGATAAGCCCCGCCGGAAGCGCGAGGCGAGCTTCCGCACCTTAGTCGAGACTCTTGCATCGCCGGTATTCGTTAGCTGCGGAAAGCGGTTCCATTATGTGAATCATGCCGCAGAGGCCATCACTGGTTATACACGAGCGGAACTCGTATCAATGGATTTCTGCGATCTTGTCCAGCCTGATGCTCAAGAGGCAGTCATAGCGCGGGGCGCGCGCGAAGAGGAGACTGGCTTCGCTTCGCGGCGTGAGGTCAGAATTCTAACGAAGAATCACGAGGAGCGTTGGCTTGAGATCATTGCAGCAAAGATTGACTTCGATGGCGTGCCGGCCAAGCTATTCTCGGCTTTCGACCTGACCAAGCGTAAACGAGCGGAACCGCAGGCACGACTCTTGGCCATTACCGATCCCCTTACCGGCCTTGGCAACTATGGTCGGATCCTAGACGTCCTCCGTGCGGAGATGGAAAGATCGAGGCGCACGCGACGGCCGTTTGCTGTTCTGCTGCTGGACTTGGATGGGCTGAAGAATATCAATGACCGCTACGGCCACCTGGTAGGCAGCCGGGCACTGTGCCGCATTAGCGGAGTGCTCCGTTTGTTTTGCCGGGCGGTTGACACGGCCGCGCGATATGGTCGCGATGAGTTTGCTGTCATCTTGCCCGAGACGACCGCCAGTGCCGCAGCGTTTGTTGCCTCTCGTATCCGCGAGCGGATAGCAACGGACAGTGAGCAACCGACTCTTTCCGCAAGCATCGGAGTGGCTGTTTACCCGCGGGACGGTGAGACGATTGAAGACCTCCTACAAGCAGCAGACCGTGAGTTGTACAAGAGGAAGAGCCAGAGTACGGAACAAGCTTCGTTGCTCGTGACCGAGTGAATTCGCAACCAGCTGCGGGTAAAGAAAGTGTCCTCTGAGGGAGGCACGAATTAGCCAGTCGCAATGAAGGAGATCGGAAGATTCGATCAAGGGAGGGATGTATGCATTTACTTGCATGGGCAGGCATTGGCGCAGTCGTTGGCTGGGGAGCCGGCAGAATTTTTCAGGGCGATAGCTATGGTCCGTTTATGGCCATCCTTTATGGGTATTGGTGGCGCTGTGGTAGGCGGGCTTCTGACACGTTCCGTGGGCTTCGGCTACGGCGGAACGATTATCACCACGCTGGTTGCAATGATTAGCGCGGCCCTTGTGACCATGGTGGCTGCTTACGTGAACGGCAGAAGAGCTTACGCCCGTCGGCTCTAAGCATCCCGGCACACGAACGCCGAGGGATCTTGGGCCAATCTCAAGCGTCGCGGTTGCATGCAAGGAATGCGAGCCGAGGCTTTCAAGCTGTTATGCAGTTCTGTCGCGGACCATAGCTATTGTCAATTGATGCCTGCGTTTTCAAGCCCTAGGGAAGGTCAAATGTCAGACAACAACACGCCTGAAACTATTCTCATCAGGGAGAGCACGCTCTTGCCAGCAGGCTTGGCAGTCGAGAGTGAAGTTTTCTTGCCTGGGTGGAGAGTCGTCAAGAATCTTGATCGTTCTACACTGGCTCGAAACATCGAGAGTGCGAATTGGACCTCCTTCTGCATGGGTCGTGAAATCAGAACGACGGTCTTCGGTATTGACGAAAAAAAGATGGTCGTCAGGGCAACCAAGGAGATCTTGGCGAGACTCAAGTCGGAGAAATTTAATTCCTTGGAAATCACTCGGGTCACTTCGGTGACGTCGGAGCGTTTCCTGGGCGTTCGCTCCCTAACGGTTTCCGCCCAATCAAGGCTCATCCAAAAAGCCGTTGTCTAATCCTGCAAAGGATTTTGTCCCGACGATGTTTGATGCCGGAGCAGAATCCGGGCGGGGAAGCGGCGGGGGACAGGATCACGGAGACGCGCCCACAAAGCTGTATACGGCTCTGATTTCAAATTCTTAGGAATTCGTGGGAGATGCAAAAATGAAAACGCTGCACAGCGCGATCCTTTGTCTTGTTGTCCTGCTCCTTACGGCGCCATTGCTTTCTGCACAGGACTTTTCTAAGTATCGGCACTCTATATATCTTGGGAATGAACTTGACCACATTGCTGGAACGTACTGGCCAAAAGATGGCCGACGTAAAGATGATTCATGGCCGTCCAGCGTTAATTCAGGAACTGACTTGGTGGCCCCAGAACATCCCCGGGACGTCCCTCCGATCGGACAGCGTCCAACAGATTCTCTTCTCTTTCTACAATGGCGAACTGTACAAGATTTCAGTGAATTACGATCCATCTTCCACCGCAGGGCTCACTGAGGGAGATATGGTGAAGTCCATTTCGGCGAAGTACGGTCCGGCCACAATTGTCCCGCCGGAGATTGGCTCAGGGGTGGACACCGCATATGACACACAGCAAAAGCCCGTCGCGTCGTGGGAGGATGGGCAGTACGCCCTCAAACTGGTCCGTTCCTTTTTCAGCGATGTGTTTGGGCTGGTCGTTTTTTCGAAATGGGCCAATGCACAAGCCGAACTCGCCATTGCTGAAGCCGTGAAACTCGACGAGCAAGAGGGCCCAAAAAGAGAAGCCGAACGTCGGAAAAAACAAACGGACGACCTGGAAATGGCGCGCCAGAAGAATCAGAAAAGTTTTCGTCCGTAGTTGCAAGCACCCCAATCATTGGTGACTACGGACTGGACGTGCCTCCCATCGCGCTTCCTTTTCGGGAGAAACCAAACCGGTCGGCGTCGCCCAGCGATTTCCTACGAAACGAGCTCGCTGCTCTAGGCTATCCCGGCTTCGCTTACCTTCATCGCGGGCGACGAGTCCGGCACAACCCGGCGGAGGTTCTGTTTACCGCCCTCGATGAACCGGACTTGGATGTGCGAGTTGTTGAGGGCTCCGTGGTTGGCCTTCACCTTCGCAGACCTTGATTGGAACTGGTTGGTCAGAAATGCGAAACTGCATGATCGCCAGAATCGTCTCGGATTCACTGCTACGCTCGCGAAGGAGTTGGCATGGAGAGTCGGCGATCAAAACCGAATGGACAATCTTTCACAGAAAGAGAGGTTGCTCCAGCCGTCGCTTCTGGCGAAGGAAGACACGTATTGCCATGATTCCTTGACGAGAGTCGAGCGCGATTGGCTGCGAGAGCATCGCGCTCCCGAAGCACGCAAATGGAATATGCTTTCCGACCTGGGCGTCGAACGTCTCTCCCATGCGACATCCGATTCCGTCCCCGAGCCCCGGCGCTCCTTCCTGCAAGAATTGGACGAGGCTGTTGGGGAGGAAGTCCGCCTGGTATGATGGGTGGGTTTGTTATCACGCAGCTTTACGGGTTTTCTAGATCAACGGTGGACATCGACACGCTCTCAATCGTTCCACGAGACCCAGCGGCAATCATTCGAGGAATGGGCTACCTCCCTGGGAATGAATTAACCATTTTAAGAACTACGTATACGCGGAGCCATAAGTGTGTCATCATAGTTCTGGCCGCGTTCGTTGCCTTTCGACACCTCTCATTTCTACGAGGCTCCTAAGTCCAACTTGCGCCTGCCTTTCGATCAGAAATGACGGCATTCGTGGAACAACCCATCGTCCTGCAATACTTCGAGTTTGGGACCAAGGGAGCACTCCGCGAATACGCTTTCAGTCTTCGCGGACTCGGCGGCGAATCGTCGTGACCATCCCGAACGAAGCGCTTTCGGCACACCGCGCGCGCCACCAAGATGCGCCCGCCATCTGCTCCGTCAGGCTTCGCCGCGAATTTGCCACGCCGGCCGGTCATCCTGCCTCTTCCACGTTCTCGGTGACCGACGCGGAGCTTGCTGCCTACAAGGGCGCACACACTCCCAAGGCCAGGCCCAGCCGCTCGAAGCCCAGAGACGACGAAACCTTTTGATGTCGCTTGCAAAATTATTCGGTTCCAGCAAGCAGAGGAGCATTCTTGGCGCGGCCCATTGAAGACGAGTTCGGTTATTTCCAGCAACTCCTGGTTATCGGAAAGGAGCGCGGCTATCTCCTCTATGACGAGATCAACGAATGCCTTCCCCCAGATCTGCTTTCGTCTCAGGAAATCGACGATCTGTTGGCGCTCTTGGAGCGCCAAGGAATCGAAATACACGAAGACCTGAGTGCGGCAAATGGCGCCCGCGCCGCAACCGCGGTGGACGCTTCTGAAGCGGACCACAAAGAGGAATTCGTCGCGGACTCCGCTCTCGACCTGAGCATCGGTGAGGACTCCAAGTCTCAGGACGCCGTCCGCATCTATCTCCGCGAAATGGGTTCCGTGCCTTTGCTCACTCGCGAAGGCGAAGTGGCCCTCGCCAAACGCATCGAGTGCGGCCAGCTGGTCGTTATGAAGGCCATCACCCGCTCACCCATCGTCGTCAAGGAACTTATTTCCGTCGCGGCCGCTTTGCGACAGGGTGACCGCTCCATCAAGGAAGTGGTGCAATTCCCTGACGAGGAGATCACGGAAGAGAAAATTGCCTTCAAGACGAGACAAACTCTCCGGCAAATCGACTCTATCGCTCTGCTCTACGAGGCCGCCCTCCGCCAGGCGGAAAAATTCGCGGCAACCCCTAAATGGAAAAGGCAAGCCCACATTCGCGCCAAATGGGCGCTGGCTCGCACTCGCGTCCGGATTTCTCTCGAAGCCCGCGGAATTCCTTTCCATTGGCGCGAACGCAGGCGCCTGGTGGATCACTTTCGCGCGTTCCTTGAGCGCCTGCACACACTGGAACGCGACGTTCGACGGCTTCAGCGCCGCATCGACCTCGCCCATGGAGAAGTTGCCGCGGAAGCGCGCAAACAGCTTCGTTCCAATCGCGCCGCTCTCAACGAAATTGCTCTATCTAGTCAGACAGGTTTGACCGCTCTTAAGCGCACGCTGACTGTTATTCAACGCGGCGAAGCCCAAGCCCAGCAGGCCAAGCAGGAACTCACCGCAGCCAACCTTCGCCTCGTGGTCTCTATTGCCAAAAAATATACCCATTATGGCCTGCAGTTCCTCGATCTCATTCAGGAAGGCAATCTCGGCCTGATGAGAGGTGCCGACAAGTTCGATTGGCGGCGGGGCTACAAATTCTCAACCTACGCCACCTGGTGGATTCGCCAGGGCATCACTCGCGCGATTGCCGACCAGGCACGCACGATCCGCGTTCCCGTCCACATGATCGAGGTTATTAACAAGCTGGCCCGCTGCACCCGGCAGCTCGTTCAAGAACTTGGCCGCGAGCCTACCTCGGAAGAGTTGGCCATGCGCATGGATGTCACCATCGAAAAAGTCCGCAGCACCCGCAAAATTGCTCAGACTCCCGTCTCGTTTGAGACGCCAATCGGCGAAGAGGAAGAATCCCACCTCGGCGACTTTATTGAAGATAAAGGCGTGGCCTCTCCCTCGGACACCGCCATCCGCCTCAGCCTCCAGAAAAACGTCGCTTGCATGTTGAAGCACTTGAATCCGCGCGAAGAGCGCATCATCCGCATGCGTTTTGGTTTTGAGGACGGTAATCCGCGCACTCTCGAAGAAGTCGGTCAGACTTTTGACGTCACTCGCGAGCGCATCCGCCAGATTGAAGCGAAGGCCCTGCGCAAACTCCGTCATCCCACACGTTCCCGTCTGGTCCGCCCGTTCTATAAAGATTCTTGGTGAGACAGAGCCCATGAACAGACTTTGCCTGCACCGGGAAAGTACAAATGGAGAGGTCGTATGAAAAGTCTTTTTGTCGGAAATATGAGTTTTCAAACCACGGAAGCAGATTTGACTGCGCTGTTCCAGCCCTTCGGCCAGATCGGGCGCATTCATATTGTCACCGATCGCGAAACCGGCAGGGCTCGCGGCTTCGCCTTTGTCGAAATGCCCAATGATGCGGAAGCCGCCAACGCTATCGCGGGCCTCGATGGCAAAGAGTTCGGCGGCCGCAATCTCAAGGTCAACGAAGCCCGGCCGAAAGGCGACCGCCCCCGCGGTAATGGCGGCGGACGCCCCGGCGGTGGACATGGCCGCGGCCGATTTTCCAACGAGGACTATCGCGAATCCGCGCGGCAGCCGCGCGAACCCCGCTGGTAGCTCACATTCGTCTTCGTTATTGACCCGGGTTAATCGGACTTGCGAGGAGGCTCTGTGACCGTCACGTTCCAAAAGCGCCAAAAGGAAATGAAACGTCTGGAAAAGCAGCGCGCCAAAGCTGAAAAGCGCGCCCAAAAAAAAGAGGCTAGACGCGCCGCAAAAGAAGCCAACACCGCAGCGCCGCCCAATCCCACCGTCTCTACCGAACCCCAGCATCCCTCACCAGAAGATTAGCCGGGCGACCGATTGGCAAGAGCGACGGCCGTTAACCAAAGCTGACATACGGTGGCTCTCGGTTTGCATGCTCCAGTGCCGGGCAGCACGGCGTCAGGGCAACGGTCTGAATGCATTCAGGCCGGTGTCCGATAACTGTGAACGTGTTTCAAGTGTATGTGCGCTTGTATCGGTGCCTATCGAGAATCTTGAACTGTCTGAGCCGATTGGGGTTATATTTTCTTTTATGATTCTCGCCGATGCTCATTTCTCTCACCCTACTCCTGGCAACTTTGCCCTCGCTTTGCGTTCACGTGCTGCCATTCAGCTCGAGAACTTCGCTCGGGGCCAGCAAAAATGGCGGACCGTACGGGCAAAACGAAGGATTGAAGAGCAACCATGATGAAACGTCGGGACGAGGAATCATTTTTGGCGTGCATTCAGCTCGTCGAGCTTGCGCTTTAACTGTTCAAGCTTCTGCCCAGCCTCGCCGAGCTTGCCCTCGGCTGTCAGTCGCTGGTAGTCGGCGAGATCTTTGGCGGCACCGGCGATGAGCGCGTTCAGATCCGACGTAGGCCTTTTCGTGGCAGAAGATGGCGGTGCGTTTCCTGCCGCTTCCACTGGAGGCGCGGACAGCGACGAGGCCTCTCCTCCAAACAGACCCTTCATCGCCGAGTCGAACGTCGGTCCGTAGGCAAGCCGTTCTTGCAGCACAAGCACCACCAGGCGTAACTCCGGCATCGGGCTACGTTCGGCCTGCAGATAAATCGGCTCCGCATATAACAACGCGCGCCCACATGGAATAACCAGCAGAGTGCCGCGTCGGACATGGGAACCTTGTTGATTCCACAACGTCAATTGTCCCGACAATTGGGCGTTCTGATCGATACGCGCTTCGACCTGCAGAGGGCCGTCTACCAGCTTGTTTTTCGGGAAGTCGTAGACTATCGACGTACCATACTGTGCACCGTCACTGCGTCCAGCAATCCAGCCAATCAGGTTGTTCCGGTTGGCCGGCGTGAAAGGCAGAATCTCAACGAACTCGGCGTTGGTTTCGCCCGGCAGTTTCATAAGCACGAAATTCGGTTCTATAGCCAGGGTTTTCTGCTGACCGGACTCGTCCATGCCGACTTCTGAAGCGACGGTCCATAGGTCCTCACGGTTATAGAACACTTGCGGATCCGTCATGTGATAAACGGCGTAAGTGGCCGCCTGCAACTTAAGCAAGAGTTCGGGATAGCGCACGTGTTTGCGCAGCGCTGGTGGCATGGCCGTTGCGTCCTTGAGCAAGGCCGGAAAAATCCGCCGATATGCCGCGATTATTGGGTCCTGTGGGTCAAACACGTACAAGGCGGTGGTTCCATTGTAGGCGTCGATGACGACCTTAACGCTGTTCCGCACATAATTAACCGGGGTACTGCTGAGAGTGTAATGCGTCGAATAGGGGTAGCTGTCCGAGGTCGTGAACGCGTCGATAATCCAGAAAAGCCGCCCGCCGTCACCAATGATGATGTAGGGGTCCGAATCGTAAGTCAAGAATGGCGCTAGCGTGGCTACGCGTTCACGGACGTTCCGCCTCATCAGCAACTGGCTCTGCTCCGTGACATCATCGCTAAAAGGGAGCTTGGTAATGTCGCCGCGGTCGAATGCGATGAGGACGCGTCGGAGGAAACCGCCGATCTGGATTCCGCCGGTGCCCTCGTAGGACGTCAGGCTGTTCGTTTCGCCCTGTGGGTAATTGAATTCCTGTTGCCGCGTCTTTACATACACGTCAGTGTTGGTGAGTTCGCCGAAATAAATCTCTGGGCGTGTTACAACGATGCTCGGCACGGCACTCTGAATGGGCATGTTACTCAGAATGAGCGTCGGCAGCCCTTCCGGGGTGAAGCCATTCACCGGGTTCATGGTAATACCGTAGCCGTGCGTATAGATAAGCTTTTCGTTGATCCAGTTGCGGCTGCTCTCCGGGAGCCTATCGATGTTCAACTCGCGTGTGGCAAGCATTACCTCACGCATGGTGTTGTTGATCTCATACCGATCAATGTCGATGTCGGGAAAATCGTAGTAGCTGCGGATCTCCTGAATCTGGCGTAGCGTGTCTTGCAGTGCACGCCAATCCCACAGACGGATATTTTGGAGCGTAGCTTGATTGTTCGCAACGTCAACCGCCTCGACGGTAGTCTCCGCGGGAAATTCGCGCGGCAAGAGCTGGTTCAATCCATAGGCTTGCCGTGTGAAGGCAATGTTGTAAGCAATGTAGGGTCGCTCGCGAGCCAGCTCGTTTGGCTTCACAATGAAGCTGCTTACGTACCAGGCCAGGATCTGAACGGCGAGGTAACCGACCACTGCTGGAGCCACGGCTACGAGTAGCCAGCGTAGGCGCGGCACCGACACCACATTGATGTAGGCAATCGCGGCGCCCAGAACGAGCGCCGCAGAGACCACGAGCATGCCGGTCACCATGACGTGGGCATCCGTGTAGGTCACACCATCAAAAATCGTATGATTGTCCAATAATTGCTCGAACCGGCCAATATAGGTGCGCATCGCGACCGTGAGCAGTAAGAAACCAAACGCGAGGGAGAATCCGCGCCACGGCAATGAGGTGTATCTGCCTCGGCCCCCCGCCAGCATCCGGGTGCTGCCGGTGACAAAAACAAAGAAAACGGCGAATAGACAGGCAATCACAGACAGGGTCACCAGCCAGCCCGCAACGAACTGCCACGCGGGAAGTGTGAACAGATAGAAGTTGATCGGCTTGTTGAAGATTGGATCCAGCACGCCGTCGGTCGTGCGCGGCGCATACCAATACAGGGCAAACGTTGGCCACTCCGTCATGCTGCTGGTACCGGTTATCAGGGCGACGACGAGCGAAGCCAAGAGCCCCATGAAGCCCAGGATGCGCTCGGCTGGCAGCCTGAACGGTTGCCCCCCGATGAAGATTGTGCTGCCAGTCGGCAAGTCGCGGGCGTATACCCGCCACAACGCTAGGAACGAACCGTACAGAATGAGAAATGTGACTGCAGAGAATGCCAGAAACACTGTCCACTGAAGGGCCAATGTTTTCCGGAATGCGTCTTCGTAGCCGAGCGATCCGAACCACAGCGCCTCGACATAGTAGGACAATACGGTCCGGCTACTAAAAATGAGAGCGAGAACGACAGCCAGCATGAAGATAAATAGGCGGCGTCGCCGCGGCTGTGGTTGATGCCAGTCGACGATCTCAGCCATAACTGGATTTCCTTTCACATGCGCTTCCGGAGGAGTTCCAACGAGTGCAATTGTACGCTGTCTCTGATTCAGGAGTGGAGATGCATTTGGGAGTGTCGGCGGGGCCATTGCCTGGGTTCTCAGATTCACTTCACCACTACAATCATGTCCTGACCTTCGCCAAAATTCTGGGAGTGTTCAATTCACGCCCAGTGACGACGTTACAAGCCTCCTTTGGGAATTCCTTGATTTTGAGCCTGGGAGCGCGTGCCTGTGAATGTGCTGTTCTATCCGGATGCGCAATTCCAGGAATCTTGGTGGTTGCTGGCCCCCCCACAGTGAGGCGCTTCCACCGATCAAGACGGTGCGGCGCTTGTATCGGGAACGCATGCAAGTCGAACAGAGTTTCCGCGACTTTAAAACTCATTTTAGGGCTACGCGGTCTGCGCCTGAAGGTGGACATCGCGGACCGCACCGGTCGCCTCTCGCTGGCCTTTACCATGGCCTATTGCAATTCTGCGGCCGAGCACGCTCGCAGGGATCTCGAGATTCCTGGTCGCCTTCTTCGTCACGAGAGTTGTCGAACCCTGAGTGTGTTGTACCTATCCACTCCAGGCCGCTTCTCGAAAAGACGGGGGGTGGGCAAGGGTTTCCTTCAAGCCGCCTCCCCGTTCGTGGACGGCCCTATGATTTTCGAAGGCGGGGGCTATCCCGATGGGGCCGCTCCTTCGGTCGGCGGCTTTCCGGTGTCCTAGTTTTTGGAGAGTACTTGCGATTGCGCATGGACAGAGTTAAAGCCAATGGCGTATCTACGACCTACAGGCAGAGCCATGGAATCGGAGAAGTCGCATGGTGCAACAAATTGAGGGGTTGCGCGACGAGGTGCGTTGTCGCATGGGGGTCGACTTAGCCGAACTTGCAAACGACCAGAACGTGACACGCGATGGATGGATTCGCTGTATCCGTGCCGCCAGTGATTTTGAGGACGCGGTCGAGGTGATCCTGAACGACGCCTGGATACCCAACTCCTTGCCGCAGCTTACCGCGTTTCTTATTTGCATAACGGACAATATTCGCAAAACCCGGGCCAACGTCGATTTCGGACGCGACCTTGCTCTAAAAGACGGCCCTGACTTGTGGTTCTGCATGCATATGGCCCGCAATTTTGAAAAGCTGCTTGAAATGCAGCGTGAGGTTCTGATGGATGCGGTGGTTAAGCTCACGCCGCCGGCTAAGTGGGCGAACTAATGGAATCGAAACACTGCCACAAGCAGAGCCACATAAGGAATTGGCGCGAAGACCGAAGCCCTACCGCTTGGTCAGAAGCTTGAGTTGCGGCTGCAGGCTTGCGGTCGGTTCTTCCAGAAATACCCGTGTATCCATCACCGTCTCTGACCGAATTGCCATTCGATGATTGTTTGGACCTTGGTAAAGGTTCTCCGGCTGCAGCCGTTTGAACAGTCCAAGCTCACGTATCGCGGCGAGTAGCTTTTCCCGTTCCAGTCAGTCGGCCATACTCCGGTATTGCGTCAGCAATACAATGGAGTTCTCATTGCCCAACTTGTGGCTCGCACCTCTCTTGGCCCACAGGACGCGAGGGGAGCTTTACGGGCCGCCAGCAGAATCAGTAATTGGATTTGGCGGGCGGCTGCAACGCCTTGAAATCGCGGGACTTAGAATTATAGGGTCGTGTTCGAATCCCGCCGGCCCTAGCAACCATCCCGTTTGCCGAGAATGACGGCCACTCTCGCAAGGCGGCAAAACGCGGCAATCAGAAAGAAAACGAGCCTCAGGCCCGAGCCTATGACCGAGCCCTCCATCGGTTGGACGGTGATTCGGTTGCCAATGCTGACTCCCGCGCGGTTCAGCGGCGAGTCAACGCGCGATCGCAAGGAATCGTTCATCCCAGAGAACGACGTGCTCCTGAAAGCGCTCGACCTCCTTCTCCGTGCCTAATCGAAGAATCGGGAGCGCGCTCATTCAGTCTTCCATTCTGCGGCCCTTCGAGCGATCCGGGACCAACGCATGCGCGAATACCTGGCGCCGACTATTCGCCCGTTTCACTTAAGCATCTCCTATCCGAATTCCGGTCCCAGAATCGCGCAAACCAGCTCAGGCTGGCCGGGATACTCATTTCGCCCGCGAAACATTCTCGCGAGCGGCCGCGAGTACTCGAATCCTCGAGCCTGCAGAATCCTCTTTATAAACGGGTTTGCGTTACTGCAATCTGTCAGGACAACTTCCCTAGAGGATTGCGCAAGAAATCTGTCGAGAATTCTATGGCCCGTCGCCTCATCCTTGGCGATCCACGGCCCAAGGTGATCAGCAAACGAACCGCGCCTTCCGAACGCGTAGCCTTCCATACCGCCCGCATTCCACACGCTATCCGTGAAACGCGGCGCCGCGCGATTCACCGCTCTCAATACCGCACTTCGGTCTGCACCAAACACTTCGCGATCGGCTTTCAAAACGTTTTCTAGCAGAGGCGCGGGCATGAACTCGTCCGGATCGGTTTGACCTTGACGTGGTAAATCCTCTCTCCTTCTCTTCAGCGTCCATCTCTCGAGTTCATACTCGCTTGCAAAGCCAAGCCCTTCATAAATTGGTTTCCCGAGCGGTGTTGCGTCCAATTTGATGCACGGCACTTGAATGGAATCGAGATACTCAAGGCATTTCTTCAATAGCGTTGTTCCAATCCCATGGCCTCGATTTTCCGGATCCACCAGCACCATGCCCACCCACGCAAAACGTCCTCCATAGACGATCGTCGCCGCAGTTCCGCGCACGACGTCATCTACTTCTGCCACAAAACATCCATCGCGGCCGGCATTCAGAAATATCCGCCAGTCCGCCTCTGTCTGGTTCCATCCTGCGATGTCCTTCAGTCGCGTTCCCGCAGGAATATCCTTCTCCGTCATGGTCCGAATCTGCATCAGCCGTTGCCTGCCTCAGCGCGTCGCGGCTTCAGAAAAGCCGCGGTACCGAAAAAAGAGGGATTTTGCTGTATTCCGCCAAATGCGGCTAATGTTTCTTTATCCATTCGAGTACAATTCCGCCTCTGTATTCTTGCAAGCGGGAAACGCGCGTGATTCCACACAATGAAAGGTCAATCGCTAGCATTGACGAGCTCGAACTTCTTCTCAGCGAACCCCATGAGTCCACGGTCCGCGCACTCGCCCGGCTCCCCGGTGACGTTCTCGTTCTTGGTGCGGGCGGCAAGATGGGACCAACTCTCGCGCGCATGGCCAAAACCGCCTCGGATCTGACGGCAACTCCCCGCCGTGTCATCGCCGTTTCCCGCTTCCCCTCTTCGCAGCTTCGCGAGCGTTTGCAGTCCTGGGGCATTGAAACCATCGGTTGCGATCTGCTCGATCCGGCATCGCTCGCCCGTCTACCCGATGCGCCGAATGTCATCTACATGGCGGGAATGAAATTTGGCGCTACCGGGAACGAATCGCTCACCTGGGCTATGAATTCCTTGTTGCCCGGCCTGGTCAGCGAGCGGTTCCGCCATAGCCGGATTGCTGCATTTTCCACTGGAAATATCTACGGACTGACTCCCGTTGCTCGCGGCGGCTCGCTCGAGACCGATGCGCCGAATCCCGCCGGTGAATACGCCATGAGTTGTCTCGGCCGCGAACGCGTCTTGGAGCATTTCAGCCGGACTGCAAATACCAAAGTCTCCATTCTCCGCCTCAACTATGCCACAGAGCTTCGCTACGGTGTTCTCGTGGATATCGCCCAGCGCGTTTATTCCGGCAAGTCCGTCGCGATTTCCATGGGCTATCTCAATGCCATCTGGCAAGCCGACGCTTCCGCCGTCGCTCTGGCATCGTTGCTTCACGCCTCCTCACCCGCATTTGTTGTCAACATCACCGGCCCGGAGGTGCTCAGCGTACGCCGGTTAGCCGAAGATTTTAGCGTGCGCTTCGGCAAGCCGGTGCACTTCGACGGAGTGGAGGCGTCCGACGCGCTGCTCAGCAACGCTGAAAAGGCGTTTCAAATCTTCGGCAAACCACGCGTTTCTTATCAACAGATGATGACTTGGATCGCGGATTGGATCGAACGGGGCGGCGAGACGCTGGCGAAGCCAACTCATTTTGAAGAGCGTGCAGGCCGTTTTTAGCTGGTCGCTCCAGTCGCCAGAAAGGTGCATCGTGGGAGTGCTCCTGTCGCCCGGAGATCTGTTTTTCGAAGGAATTCACTAATAAACTATGCTCGTGCCACTCCGACTCGATCTTCACCGACTCCTCGCCCGCGGCACGGTCATCCCAGCGCATCCTCTCGCGCTTGATTCCCGTCGCCGCCTGGACGAACGCCGCCAGCGCACCCTCACTCGCTACTACATTGCGGCGGGCGCGGGCGGACTAGCCATCGGTGTTCACACAACGCAATTCGCCATCCGCCAGCCGCGTATCGGCCTCTTCGAACCCGTCCTGAAAATCGCCGCTGAAGAGATGAATCGTGCTGATCGCAGCCGTTCTGTTCCTCTCTTGCGCATCGGTGGAATCTGCGGAGACACGTCGCAAGCTATTTGCGAAGCCGGCGTCCTCGCTGATCTTGGTTACCACGCGGGCCTTTTGAGCCTCGCCGCTCTGAAGGATGCCAGCGACGCAGAGCTTCTCTCCCACTCCCGCGCCGTGGCGCAAATTCTGCCTGTCGTTGGTTTCTATTTGCAACCTGCCGTCGGCGGCCGCGGTCTCTCCTACAAATTCTGGCGCCAATTCGCGGAGATCGAAAACGTCGTTGCCATCAAAATCGCACCTTTCAACCGCTACCAAACCCTCGATGTCGTGCGTGCTGTCGCCGAGTCCGGCCGCGACATCGCCTTATATACCGGCAACGATGACAACATCGTGATGGATTTGCTCAGTCCCTTTGTTTTCCGGTCGAACGGCCGCATCATCGAACGCCGCATCGTCGGCGGCCTTCTCGGTCATTGGGCTATCTGGACTCGCAAAGCAGTGGAACTCCTCGAGGAGTGCCACCTAGCGGTCGACGCTCCGGCCGGTATTCCAGGGGAACTTCTTCGCAGGGGTGTCGAAGTCACGGATTCCAACGCAGCCTTCTTCGACGCCGCCAATCATTTTTCCGGCTGCACTGCCGGTCTACACGAAGTCCTGCGCCGCCAGGGATTGCTCGAAGGCATCTGGTGCCTGGATCCCAATGAAACGCTCAGCCCCGGGCAGTTCGAGGAAATCTCCCGGGTTTATGCCAGGTATCCTCATCTCAACGACGACAACTTCGTCCGTGAGCATCTCGACTCCTGGCTCGCTCCGTGAAGATGAAGAACACAAGGACGCGTCAAAAGCCGCCGTTACGACCGGTACCGTTTATGCTTTGGCCCGAATCAGTTCGAGATTTAGATCGTTTGGCCGAAGCAAGTGCCAGGGTTCACATGGCGAGGAGCATGCAACCTGACTTCCGGCCCACCATCTTAAGCCGGGCTCGCTTTGTCTCTCCCTGGTCGCACACTGTTTCGCCAGGAGACGGGAATTCTCTCGATCATTACTCATTGCCTGGTTTTGGATTCATGCCTCGATTTGTTACAGGCTGTCTGTTTTTTCTACTTTTGATGTCGCCTGGAGTCTTCGCCCAGGAGTGGCGATCCTATGGAGGCGATGTCGGCGGGACGCGTTTCTCTACGCTCCGGCAGATTAACCGCAGCAACGTCGCCAGATTGAAAAGAGCGTGGACTTATCACATGGGAGAAATGGATCGCGGCGCCAATGAAACCGACCGGCACCACGTCGCCCCATTTGAATCCACTCCTCTCGTGATTGATGGCGTGTTGTACTTCTCTACTCCTTCGAACCGCGTGATTGCGCTCGATGCGGAAAGTAGCAAAGAGATTTGGCAGTTTGATCCTCAGGCCGGGCAGACCGGTCGACGCCAGTACTTCCAGCATCGCGGGGTCGCGTACTGGGAGAACAAGAAAGGAGACGACCGGAGAATTCTATTCGGTACTTTTGATGGGCGCTTGATCGCGCTGGACGCTAAGACGGGAAAACCTTGCCACGACTTTGGAAACAATG
>Ga0137380_10002184_pt1 | contig 16464 bp, 20 predicted proteins | sample SagtaG_17_FD_104809 | JGI IMG/M metagenome (GOLD analysis project Ga0137380, IMG submission 104809) | Vadose zone soil microbial communities from Sagehorn Ranch, Mendocino, California, USA - Sage2_L_100_16 metaG | ecosystem: Environmental > Terrestrial > Soil > Vadose zone | place: USA...
ACCTGGAACGCGCCTCTGGACGCCGGCGGGTTCGTGCTCAGCTCGAACGTTCGCCTGGAGATCGAGGTCGAGCTCGTGCGCCAGTAGCCGCGCCGTTCACAGAGCCTGCGGCCGTGACGACGCGGCCGATGCGCCTATGGCTCCGGACTCATCCTGCTCCTTGCAATGCACGCAGGGCTTGCCGGCAGATGCCCCGCCGTGCCTCGACGCCCCTGCGGTCTGACGAATTCCGTGCACGATCCGGAAGATCGATCGCTTGGATGCTCAGCTTACGTCCAGAGGGGGCGATCCCGAACCGCCCTGGTTCGATACAGGGACCGTGGCGGCTGGGTTCGGGCCGGTTCTATCCATGCCTGCCCGCTCCGCGACGCTGCAGGCTGCAGGCGTGTCCCAGATGAGCAGTGAGGGAATCCCGCTGTCCGGGGGGAACATGAGCAGCGGCGTCGTGCGGTTGGGCGACACGGTGCGCCGCCCGGCGGGTCCCTGGACGCCTGCTGTCCATGCGCTGCTTGCCCACCTGCACGCGGCCGGCTTCCGCGGTGCACCCCGGCCCCTTGGTGTTGACGAGCAAGGCCGGGAGGTCCTCAGCTTCATCCCCGGCGCCGTCCCCTGGCCGGACCCCTTTGACCTGCTCGAACCCGACCGGCAGCTGGCCCAGGCCGCGCGGCTCATCCGCCGCTTCCATGACGCGGTCGCCGGCTTCACTCCACCGCCAGACGCACGGTGGCAGGCCCTGATCCCCGCCGACGGGCTCCGACATCATTGCCCACCACGACCTGGCCCCCTGGAACCTTGTCATCAACGACGTGCAGTGGGCCTTTATCGACTGGGATGCCGCCGCGCCCGGGTCCCGGCTCTGGGATCTTGCTTACGCCCTGCACGGGTTCGTCCCGCTCTCGGCGGCCCCACGCTGGCAACGCGATGACGCTGGCCATCGGCTGCGCGTCTTCGTCGATGCCTACGGCTTGGACGGACCGCAGCGCGGCGGCCTCATCCCGCTGCTTGCCCGCCGAACCCGGGCCATCCATGACTTCCTCGCCGAGCAGGCCGCCAACGGCACGCAACCCTGGACACGGCTGTGGCGGGGCGGCCACGGCGGGGCCTGGCGTGCCGACGCCGATTACATCGAGCAGCGCACAGCCTGGTGGAGCCGGGCGCTGCTCGAATAGCCAGCATTCCCGGCCCGCGAATGCGGGCTGCGCGCTGTGCGAGCCGGAGATCGCGCGCGGGACCGCGAGGGCGAGTTCGCCCGTCGGGCCGGCCGGCTGGGCTTGCGGCCCTTTGATCTTCGCCGTGAGCTCCTCCGCCCGCGGCACCATCAGCTGCGCGGCCGGCAGGTTGAGGTATCATCCGACCTGTCCAGCCGCTGGCAACTTGTCGCCGGGGGCGCCGGGCAGGGCGGGGCTGGCGAGCAGGAGCGGCGGTGACCGGGCGTGCCCGGCCCCCGGCGGGCAGATGTGCCCGCTCGGCGGCGCATTCAACGAAGCCAAGACCCAGATCGTCCCCGTCACTGAGGGGTTCGATTTCCTCGGATTCAATCTCCGCCGCTACCCCAACGGCAAGTTGCTCATCAAGCCGGGCGCCACGGCCGTCAAGAGGTTCCGAGACGGGCTTGCGAAGGAGTTCCGGTCACTCCGCGGGTCCAACGTCGCAGCGGTACTGGCGAAGATCGCCCCGATCGCGCGGGGCTGGGTCGCCTACTACCGGACGGTGGTGTCGCCCAGGGGGTTCGCTGCCCTGACCGATCACCTGTGGAAGCTCACCTGTAAGTGGGCGTGCTGGAGCCACCCGAACAAGCCCAGGCACTGGATCATCGGCCGGTATTTCGGAAAGCTCAGCAAGTTCGGAAACGACCAGTGGGTATTCGGCGATAAAGCGGCACACCTTGGTCAAAGGCGGGACATCACCCGATGACCCCGCCCTGGCCGGGTACCGGGCGCAACGCCGCCAGAAGGTCAAACCCCCGCTGGACTCCTGCACCGTGCGCCTGCTGTCCAGGCAGGACGGGCGGTGCAGCCTATGCGGGGAAGACCTGCTGACCCCTGACCAGCTCCCCCAGTCCCCCCAGGGCTGGGAACACTGGTTCCTGCGGGTCACCAAGAAGGCGATCACGGCGGACTACCTGGTCTGCCACGACACGCCCAGCGCCGCGCGCAGCAACCGGACACACCTCGTACACGCCACCTGCCACCGAACGAAACATCCGTCCCGGCTGGCAGGAGACACCGTGCTGCAGCAGAAGACCTGAACCGCCCAAGCGGCTCGCTTGGGCCGTGCCGTGATGAGTGGCATGCGCGGTCCTGAGGGGGCCCCGGTGCAGCAATGCACCGGGGCTACCCGGCGGTTGCGTCGGTGAGCGCCGCGATCTCGGCGCTGGCCGGCGACCGGCCTGCCCGGTTCGGGCAGGCCCGCTTCCGGGTGACCAGCCGGCGGTGCCACCGCAGGACGGTACCCGGGGTGACCAGCCGGTGCATCCGCAGCCTCCGCGGCAGGAGGCGGATCAGCGCGGCGAGCACAGCGCGGCCGGCCCAGTCCAGGCGAGGCCGCGGATTGGTGCGGCGCGGCACGGCGACCTCGTGCCGCAGCACCACCAGCAACACCGCGTTCTTGGAGGCGGGCGAGCGGCCGGGCAGGACCGGCCCGCCGCACAGCCGGGTGAAGATCAGATAGAGCAGACGGAGGGACACGGCTGATCATCATGGCCTACCGCTGACCCCGGTGCATCGCTGCAGCTCACCGGCCAGGCAGGCTTCTGGCACCCCACAGGGTGGCTAAGTAGTGTCAGAGCCTCATCGTTAGCCCTTGAACGGGGCGCGATATCCGCCTTCGTTCTGGACGCTGTAACCGGATTGGCTTACTGTGCGCCGTGCGCGCGCGAACGGGCATTCTGGTGTCGCTGGCGATCCAGCGGCACGGTCTTGGCGTTCAGGCCGGGCGGAAGTGTTTAGCCCAGGTCGAGGACTAGGCCGGGCGTGGCTATGTTGATGTCCCCGTCGTATTGGGCACGGGCGGCTGCGTGTGCGGCCTGGTGGTCTGTGCCGGGCAGCAGGTGCGTCAGTACCAGGTGTCCGGCACCGGCGTTCGCGGCCTGCCGCCCCGCGTGACGCGCGCTGGACAGGTAGCGCTGGGAATCTTCAGGGACATCGTCGATATAGCTGGACTCGGCGACCAGCAGGTCGGCGTGGCGGGCCAGTTCCGCGATCAGCGGGCAGGGGCCGCTGTCACCGGTGTAGGCAACTACCTGGCTGCCGGCGGCGAGCCGCACGCCGACGTTGGGCACCCAATGCGGGAGCAGACGCGTCGCGGTGCGGAACGGGCCGATATCCAGGCTGGCGCCGGCGCTGAACTCGTGCAGCGCGCAGGCACCCGCCAGCATTCCTGGGTGGTCGAGTGCCAGCACCGCGTCGAGCGCGCCTGGCAGCGCGTAAACGGGCAGTGGCGGCATCGGGTCATCGCGCAGCGCCCGCGCCCGCAGCAGCGGGTTCAGGTCCGCGCAATGGTCGGGGTGGCCGTGGCTGATGAATACCGCGTCGACCTGGCCGGGGGTTACCCGTTCCAGCAGCCGGGGCAGGGTTGCGAAGCCAGCGTCGACCAGCAGCCAGAAGCCGTCATGTTCAATGAGGTAGCCGCTGCAGGCCTGGCCTGCCGCCGGCCAGGCGCCGCACCCGCCAAGCACCGTGACCCGCATCACGCCAGCTTAATAGCCGGGCTGGCTCGCTGATCCCGGGAAAGGCGTGCCGCCAGGGCGGTGCCGGGTCGGCGGCGAGAACCCGATGACTACATTCACGCTGGCGGGATCAGCGCGCCAGGCGGCGTGCCAGGGTCGCGCCTGGTCCGGCGGTGTCGAACTCGAGGCTGAAGCTGCCGGGCTTCCCCGGCTGAACGTGGGAACCGGCCGCGTCCTGGTCCCGGGCACCGCGACCCCCAGCCGACGGTAGAAGGTCGGGCTGGCGGCCATGACGGTAACGGCCAGGTTGAGCATGTGCAGGTCGGGCGTCCTGTCACTCACGGCCGGTTTGGCGGTCACTTCTCGCCCGGGCTATGTGGAGGCCTGTGCCCTCGGCAACCGGGGACGGGTGAGCTGGAGCCGGTGCCTTGCTCGCGTCATCGAGGGGTTCGACCAGGCCGGCGCTGCCGTCGACAGTGATCACCTGGCTGTCGTGCAGGCGGCTGGTGGCGTCGCCGGTGCCGACCACGGCGGGGATGCCGTATTCGCGCGCGACCAGGGAGGCGTGGGCGGCCAGGGTGCCACCGTCGGTAACCACGGCGACGGCGCGGGCAAACAGCGGTGTCCACGCCGGGGTGGTGGCCCGGGCCACCAGCACCTCGCCGGCTTGGAAGCCGTCGAAGTCGCCGGGTCCGTTGACGATCCGGGCCGGGCCGGTGGCGCGGCCGGGGCTCGCTGGCTGCCCGACGATCGCGCCCTCAGGTGCCGGGCCGCCGGTGCGCACGGCCTCCACGGCGGCCAGCAGCTCCTTGGCGAGCAGCCGGGGTGGCCGGCCGATGGTCAGCGGAGCGGGCAGCCGCCGCTGCCGCTCCCAGGTGGCCCGACGCCGGCTGACCACGTCTTGCGAGGGCGTACGGGAGCCGAGCTCGGCGCGGGTCAGGAAGAACACGTCCTCGGCCTGGTCGATCACGCCGCTTGCGCGGAGCGTCTGGCCCAGCCGTAGCGCGCAGCGGCGCAGCAGTGGCCAGCCGAGAGTAAGGTGGCGTGCTTGCTGCTCGCGGATGGTGACGTAGCGCTGGGTGACCTCCAGCAGCGCCCGGAACTGCTCCTGCAGCCGCGGCCGGCCGGCGAGCGCCGCGGTGAACTGGGCGGTGAGGGCCTCGCGGCGGGCGGCCAGCTCGCGGTGGCGGTCCGATGGCCGGGGTGGCGGCCAGCCCAGCTCGCCAGCCGTGGGATGGGCCCAGTCGAGGCTCTGCACCGCGTGGGCGGGCAGGTCGGGTTGGGTGCCGGGCAGCCCCGCGAGCAGCCGCTGGACACTGGTGCCGGCCGTCGAGGCCAGGTGCTGGCGGTAGAAGCGGGCCAGGGCGCCTTCCATCTTCCACGCCGAGCCGCCCACCACCTCCAGCGACCACAGCTGCTCGCCGGCGGCGGCGCCGACCTGGTCGATGATGCCGGCCAGCTGCTCGGGCGAGGCGGCTTGCAGCTGCTGCTCCCCCGCCAGGACCAGCCGCCGGTAGCGGGGCAGCAGCTCCGCGTGCCACTCCTCGGCCAGGCTTGCCAGCAGGTGCCGGTCAGCGGCGACCGGGTCGCGGGACGGGCCGAGCACCCCGTAGCGCAGGAAGCGCAGCAGCCGGCCACGGCCCTGCAGCAGGGCGGCAAGGATCGTCCGTGGCGACAGCGGCGGCGTGGCCAGGTAGTACCAGCCGTTGATCGCTGCGTGCGGGAACTGCAGCATCCCGCCAAGGTGGTCGCGGGTTGCCTGCAGCTCGCCGTGATCGACCCGTTCCAGCAGCCAGTCGGCGAACAGCGGCGTCATGGGCTCGGGGAGCCACTCGCCCAGACGCAGGTTGCGCATCCAGTAGCCGCGGGCAGGCGGTGTCCAGGCGACCGGGTCGGGCAGTGCCGTCATCGGCCGGGCCTGCAGCAGCCACAACCTGCCGTTGGCGCGGGCGGTGCCGGCGGAGATCGCCCATTCCAGGTCCTGCGGGCTGGTGAAGTGGGCGTGGACGCGGCGCGCGAGCGTGGCGATCTGGCGGGCCTGGCCGCCGGTGATCGCCTGCTCGGCCGCCCGGGTGCACCTGGCCTGGCCGTCGCGGACGATCCACTGGTCGCCGGTGGCCTGGCCGGCCACCAGCCGCTCGCCCAGGCCGCGCACGGCGGTGATGACGACCTCCTCGCGGTCGCCCGTCAGCGGGTTGGCGGTGAAGGCGACCCCGGCCGCGTCGGCCGCCACCATGACCTGGATCAGGACCGCCATCCCGGCGCCGGCCCCGGAGGAATCACCCGCGGGGGCGGCGGCCGCCTCGGGGTGGGCCCGGCGGTAGGCGGACACGCGCGCCGAAGCCGCCGAGTCGAGCACACGCCGCACGGCGCCGGGCAGCTCGTCGATGCCGACGTCCAGGACGGTCTCGTACTGGCCCGCGAACGACGCGCCCGCCAGGTCCTCTGCGGTGCCTGAGGAGCGCACCGCGAACCGCTGGCCAGTCCCGCCACCGAGCTCGGCAACGGCGCGGCCTAGCCGCGCGCATGCCCGCTCCCAGTCCGCCGCGGCCGTCGGGGTCACCACCACCCCGGCCGGCACCGGGAAGCCGGCCACGGCCAGCCGCGCAAGATTCGCCGCCTTGTTGCCGAGCAGCGCCTCCATCCGCGTGGGCTCGAGGCCGGCGGCCTCGGCGAGGGTGACCACCAGCGGGACCATGTCACCCTGGATCTCGTCGGCCTGGGTCAGTCCGGCCATCGTGCTTGCTCCTTACTCTGCTAGCGATGCTGGCGGTGGTGGTGCTCACCCTCGCCGGGGTCATGGCCCGCAGCCAGATCCCGGCCAGCTCGTCGGCGACCTCCCCCACGGGAACGGTCTCGCCATGGCCAGGGCCGGACTGCGACTCGGCCGGCGCCCGCATCAGCAGATGCATCACGATCGGGCCGACAAGCGCCTGCACTGCCAGGAGCGGGTCCATCCGGCGCAGGCGGCCGGCCGCCATCTGCTGGTCCAGGTAGCCGGTCACCAGCGGCAGGGTCCGCATCGCGTTGGCCGCATCTTCCTGGAAGCCGGCACCGGCGTGGCTGCCCGGACCGCTGCGGGAGACCTCGAACAGCAGCTGCAGCAGCAGGCCGACGCGGCCCTCCATGGCCATGGCCATGGCGTTGGCGACGGCGCGGATGACCTCGGCCGGGGGCCGGTCGCCCATGGTCTCCAGTACTGCCGCGATCGGCTCGAAGGGGGAAAAGCGCCGGACCAGCTCGGCAAACAGCGCCGCCTTGCCGGGAAACAGCCGGTACAGGGTGGCTCGGGACACCGCGGCCCTAGCGGCCAGCTCGTCCATGGACAGCTCGCCCAGGCCGTGGCGGCCCACCATGTCCAGGGCGGTGTCGAGGACGCGGCTGCGCACGATCGGCGGCGGTTCAACGCCCATTTCTTGGAGCACTTGCTGCTGACTGCCGAACAGGCGGTACAGGGTGGCGCGAGAGATCCCGGCGAGGGCGGCCAGCTCGTCCATGGACAAGCCGGCCAGGGAGTCTCGGCCCTGCTCTTGCCGGGCCTGACCGGCGGCGAGGGCCGCCAGGGCCTGCTGTCTGGTGATCGCCGGCGGTGGCATGAGATAAGACTAGACGAGACGTCGCGACGCGTCTAGTATCTAAACGGCTGGATGTCAGCCAGCCGCGACATCACGGGCACGCATCCCCCGTGCAACCGACAGCGGCCATAACCGGCTGCCCGGCGCCCAGCCGGCGTCGTCGACAGATCGACACACTCACTTATCACCCGCTCGGTGCGCCGACGCGTGTGAAGCTAGTGGGATGGCTACATTCCGGGCGGAGCAGTTCAGCGTCAGAGTGGGAGAGGAGGTCCTCGCCGACCTGCGTGCGCGGATCGCTAACACGCGGTGGCCGGGGCCGGCGCCCGGTGCGCCGTGGGAGCAGGGCACAGACCTCGGTTACCTGCGGGACCTGCTGGGGTACTGGGCGGACGGCTTCGACTGGCGCGCGCAGGAACGCTGGCTGAACGGGTTCGGTCACTTCCGGGCCGGTATCGACGGTGTCCGGGTGCATTTCGTGCACGAGCGGGCACGCGGCGGCCGCGGAATCCCGCTGATCTTGACAAATGGCTGGCCGAGTTGCTTCGCCGAGTTCCTGCCGCTCGTCCCGCGGCTGACGGACCCGGCGGCGCATGGCATTGACGGCCCGGGTTTTGACGTGGTGATCCCCTCGCTGCCTGGCTACGGATTCTCTGATAGGCCGGCCCGGACGGGGGTGACGTGCCGCTATACGGCGGGGCTGTGGCACAGCCTGATGCGCGGCCTGGGATATCAGCGGTACGGCGCGCACGGCGGCGACTTCGGCTCCGCCGTCACCACGTTCATGGCGCTGGACGATCCAGCGCCTATGCTCGGCATTCACCTGTCCAACCTTGATATAGCGCCCTATACCGGGCCAGGGTCGCGCCCGCTGTCCGCGGCTGAGCGGGCCTACCTGGCCCAGTACCAGCGATGGCGTGAAGACGATCGCGGCTACGGCGCGATCCAGTCGACGCGGCCTCAGACGCTCAGCTACGGCCTCAACGACTCGCCCGCTGGCCTAGCTGGCTGGGTGCTGGAGAAATGGCGAGGCTGGGCCGATTCCGGCGGGGACATCGACGCCACTTTCTCCCGCGACTTCCTGCTCACCGTGGTGACCCTGTACTGGGCCACCCAGACGATCGCGTCCTCCATGCGGGACTACGTTGACAACCGCTGGCTGGCAGCCGAACTGGGCCTCGCCGACGCGGTCACGGTACCCACCGCGATGGCTGTCTTCAGCCACCAGTTCATCGACGACGGCACGCCTCCCCGCGAGTGGGCCGAACGTCTTTACAACATCCGGCGGTGGACGCCGATGCCCAGTGGCGGCCACTTCCCATCCGCCGAGCAACCCGACCTGCTCAGCCGTGACATCGCTGCCTTCTTCAGCGACCTCAGCGCGGCGATCAGCCAATAAAGCGCTTCGCGGTGTTGCGCTGAGCGAGCCGCAGGTTCTTGCTGCTTGCCCGAACAGGCCGGGGAAAGCGCCGGCAACTCAGCCAGCCAGCGCCCCGTTCGTCCGCCTGAGTGTTAGCACCGCGGATCCGCCGGGGGCCGGGCCCGCGCGACGCGTCGGCGGCTACCCAACGGTCCCGCGGTTAGCCTGGCGGCCATGGTCAGATACCTCACTATTGACCAGTTCAGCGCCGGCTACGCCGCCCGGCCGGCCGTGACCGACGCGGACGTCGCGCCGCTGGTGCCGGCCTCCGTTGCCGAGGTCCTGGGCGTCGCCGAGATGTGGCTGGGCTGGGACGGCCGTCCAGTCTGCCGGGACGGGAACGCCTGGACGCCGCATAAGGCTCTGCGCCGGGTCGCGGACCATTTGCTCGATCATCTGGCGGAGATCGAGTGCCGCCTGGCGGGCCAGCTCACGCTGCCGGACCGGTGGCACGGCCGGATGGTGACGCTGGACGCTGACTTCGCGCGCTTCACCGAGGTTGACCTCGACGAGGCGACCAGCCGGCTAACCCGTCTGGGGGCGTGCCATCAGGCCAGGCTGAGCCAGCTCGACGCGCTTGCTCTTGATGCTCGCCCGGCGGCTGAGATCTGGACGATCCGCGAGATCGTCCATCACGTCAGCGGAGTGACCGAATACGCGCACATGATCGGCGGTCCGCGACCGCGGGACGGTAGCGCTCAGGGCCCGCCGCCCCCGGGCACGGGCGCGCCGTAGCAGCACCGGGCATAGCCGGCTGGCATCGACTTGGCTGGGCGGCGAACGGCTACCAGGGAGCGTTCTACCCCTGGACCGCCGGGGACGACGGATATACCAGCGCGGATTGCTACGGGACCACCACGGACTCGAGCGACACGATCACCTCGGATCCGAACATCAATTGCAGCCAGGAACTGCACCTGCAGGCCGACATCGCCCTGGCGCAATGGGAGTACTTCGAGGCCACCGGCGATGTCACCGCGGCTGGCCGGTCCTCCAGGCGCTGGCGCAGTTCTGGGTCAGCAAGGCGAGTCCGGACCCGAACGGCTGCTACGACATCAACACGGTGCAGCCGCCGGCCGATCTGCAGGGTCCGGCGATGACGGCCGCGATCCACTCGATCGACGCCTCGGCGCTCAACGCGCCCGGCTGCTCCGCCTACACCTACCTGCTACGCCGCTACGAGCCGTTCCTCAGGGGGCCGGATGACCAGTTCGCCGAGACCCGCGGCGGAAACAACACCGGCTTCAACTTCCTCACCGGTGTCGGCGGGTTCCTGCAGGTCTTCGACTACGGCTACTCGGGACTGCGTTCACGCCGAACGCGACCGAGCTCGATCCGAGCCTGTCGCCGCAGCTGCACGGGATCACGCTGAACGATCTGCGGTGGCAGGGGCGGCTGTTCACGGTCACCATCGGTTTGCGGTCCACCCAGGTGCGGCTCACCTCAGGCTCGGCGCTCCCGGTGCAGACACCGGCCGGGCTGATGACGGTGGCGCCGGGGCAGAGCATCACGATCCCGACCCGCCGCCCTGACCTCCAGTCCACCACTGACCTCGCGCGCTGCCAGCAGGTCACCGCCAGCTCGCGCGTGCCGGGTGACGATCCGGTCGCGGCCGTCGACGGGAGCACGGCGGCCCCGTGGCAGGCTACTGGCGCGCAGGCCACGGTCACAATGCGGCTCGCCAGGAAGACGGCCATCGACTCGGTGACCGTCACCCGCGGCAGCACCGGCTCGTTCGGCTGCAACGTCGAGACGTCCGCCGATGGCAGCGTCTGGCACGTCGTCGCGACCGCTCAAGCCACCTCGACGGGCACCGACCAGTTCACCTTCACGCCCGCCCAGGCGCAGTTCGTGCGGCTCGATTTCCCGGGCGGAACCGATGCCAGCACGCCCGACACCGACGAGCCTCTCGGTGAGCGCTCCGTGATGCCTGCCGCGGGGCAGGCCTGATGGGCCCGCCGGCCTGATGGCATTCCGTGGCTGCTGTCTTGGCGGCAGCATCGTCCGCCGGTAAGGTTGTCGCCGTACGGCTAAGCAGCCAGCCGAAGGCATTGTGACCGGTCTGGTTCCCTGTCTGGGCCGCCGGGTCACGGGGCCTGCGGGACAGGGAGGTCAGGGCCGTGCTGCAGGAGCGGGATGAGCGTGTCGCGGCTGCCGATGTCGAGTTCGCCGATGGTACTGCCGTGGTCAGGCTGCGCGGTGATCTGGATATCTCGATGCGAGCCGCGCTCTCGGCGCAGCTGGCGGGACTGATAGCGATGAAGCCGGACCGGCTCATCTTCGATATGGCCGCGGTAAGTTACCTGGATTGCGCTGTTGCCGCCGCGATCTTCGGCGCATCCGGGTCTGTGGTTCCCGCGAGGAAGCCGGTCATCCGTTCACCTTGCCCGCTGGTGCAAAGGCTGCTGGAACTGACGGGCCTGGATAGGCAGTGCGAGCTGGAGGGATGAGGTTTCCCGCCCGGCGGCGAAGGTCCGCGCACCCGCCGTTGCCGCTGTGGTAAGTCTCCCGGGCTGGTTCCTGGCTAGTGCCGACCGGGGCCCGGCCCCCTCGCAGCCTGGTCTCTGGCCGTTTCCACCAGGTCACTGGCCACCTCGCGCAGCTTGATGTGGGCGCGCTGCGACATGCCGACCAGCAGCTGGAACGCCTGCTCTGCCGTGCAGCCCTGCCGGGCCATCAAGATGCCCTTGGCCTTCCTCGCAGAGACCGTCGATCGCCGCCGCGAGCCGTGGCGGCGCTGGTTCGGGCCGCAAAGACGGGACCAGCTCGCTCGCCTGAAGACCAGCTTCGCCAAGGTCAGCGTGGAGGACTGCCGAGAGCTCCTGTACCGGGGGATGGTGGCTGAGCCGGGCAACCCTCTCCCCCTCAGCGGACAGCTCCGTCGTCCCACTCATGGCCTGGTCTCGCATCCGCCTCGCCGGACTCGAGCACGCCCTGCTGGCCGCCGCCGAACGTGGCAGTTCGGCAGAAATCAACTCACACATCGCCCGGACCTGCCGAAGCCAGCCTCACTCGCCGCCAAAGCTCCCAGTGAATTGACGCCATATCATTCCGGCGCAGTTGATCTTGTGCTTCTGAGAGGGCGATTCTGCGGCCTCGTGGATGCCGGACATCCAGACACCACGCCGCAACGTCCGCGATGAGGACAATTACGAGGGCAAGCTGCCAGCCGCCACTGGTTGATGCTGCCCGGGTATCAGTGCCAGGCGGTGCCATTCCACTGCAACATCAGCGTTCCGCGGTCCGTGCCGCCGACCGCCCAGGCGCGGCCTGACGGCGGGATGAACGCGACACCCCCCAGGAAGGTCGTCGGCTGGGGGATCATGACCTGCTTCCAGCTATGTCCGTTCCAGTGCAGCGCCAAGGCTCTTTCGGCAGAACTGCCCACGGCCCAGGCATTGTCGGCCGATGACGCGCTGACGGCAAAAAGAGACCTGCCGGGCAGATCGCGGTGCATTTTCGGGCTGAGAGCGCACGTCCACCTCAGGCCGTTCCAGTGCAGGATCACCGCCCTGGCCGAACCGGTGGACCCGACGGCCCAGGCATTCTTGGCTGAGGTGGCGGCCACGTCATAGAGCCGGTAGGACATTCCGATAGCCGGCGTGACGACATCTCCCCACCGCCTGCCGTTCCAGTGCACGATCCTTGCCTTGATGCCGGGGAGGACGACACCATTCTCGGGGTTCAGGATGGCCCACGCGTTCGTCGCGGACGTGGCGGCCACGCCAGCGAAACCGCCGCGCCCCGCCGCGGCGGGCAGCGGCACGCGCTTCCACGCCGCCCCGTTCCAGTGCAAGATCAGCGGGCCATGAGCGCTGTAACCGACCGCCCACGCGTTCGCCGCCGATGTGGCGGCCACGTCGTCCAGGGAGCCGTAAACCGGACCAGGGACCGGCACCCGCCGCACCGTCGTGCCGGTCACCCGCACGATGAGCTGCCTGGCAACTCCTCCTCCGTCACCGTGCTCCCTTAGACCGTACTCGCCAACAACCCACGCGCCGCCAGGGAACTCGGCCACGGCGCCCAAGCCACTCCGGCGCGGCAGCGCCCGCGTGCTCAACGTCGTCCAGGCTGCGCCGTTCCACAGCGCGACCAGAGCCCTCGAATGGCGGGCGCCGGGCGAGCTCGAACCGACGGCCAAGGCGCTGCTGGACGACTGAGCCGCGACGTCGCTCAAGAATCCTGGAACCGACAGCCAGTCCGGCCGCGCGTGCTGGCCGCTAGCCCCGGCGGCCGACGTGCTGGCGATGGGCAAGGTCGTGCAGGCGAGTTCCAGGACAGCTGGGGGCGAGGCAGCTGGGGACGAGGCAGCTGGGGACGAGGCCGTGCACGCAGCCGTCAAGGCAGCCACCGCCAGGATTCCCGCCAGTCGCCGAAGCTTGCTACTGGGCTTCATCTGTCCAGCCGTTCCAGGGCCTTATCACCCCTAAGACGCCCGGTCATACAGCCAGGTTTACTCACCTGGTTGCTGCATCTCAATTTCGCATGAGCAAACCGCGGTTAGCGCAGCGTTTTTGCCAGGTACTCGCGCGCGGGTCCGAACATGCCGTGGGGCTGCATCAGCTGGTCGGCTTCGGACAGGCTGACCCATCGGACCTCGGCGAGCTCGTCGCGGTCGCCGGCGAAGATGTCGGTGCCGTGCGTGGGCCTGGCGGCCATGTAGATCATGGTGCGACCGGTGGCCGGGTGGACGCGGCGGCCGATCTCCTGGCCGGCTTCGTGACCTACGTTGCCGAACCCGGCATGAAAGCCGTCAACGAGGTCATCAGCGTCACGTCACCGGTCCCGGAACCGATCCGTGCGCCTCGATCGCCCCCGGCACCCCCATTGTCTTCGACAAGATGCGGGTCGGGTTCTCGGTGCCCGAAGCCCGCGAGAACGGGCGCGGCATCCGCGGCGGCCGTCCCTGCTACCAGGCGAGCAACTGCACCAGCAGCCTCAGCGGCGAACCGCTAAGCAGGCGCGCAATAATTAGTTCCCGCTGACCGGGCGTGTCGCCTCGCGGGGCGGTGCTGCCGGGATGGTGTAGTTCCAGTCGCCGTGGAACTCATGGCGCCGCAGGTGCCGGGCTCGAACGCTTTCATGTCCTTGTCCGGGGTCGGCAGCCAGTGCCGCTCGGCGGTCTCGGCCGCCCCGCGGGGCGCTGCGGCGTGAGCTGACGGCCTGCCTGCGCACCGGCCGGGTGCTTCGCGTCCCCCGGGCGCGCACGCGCGGCCGCGGCAAGAAGTTCGTGACACCCGAGATCATGATCAGCGAGCGGCCCGCCGAGGCCGCGGACCGGGCGGTGCCCGGGCACTGGGAAGGAGACCTGATCGTGGGGCTGAACAGCTCGGCGATCGGCACCCTGGTCGAGCGCACGACCCGGTTCACGATGCTGCTGCCTGCCCCTGCCGCCCATGGAAGGCCACGGCACCATCCCCAGGGCCAGCGCGGACAATTTCCCAAAGCCATGATTGCCCACAGGGGCCCGCCAACCATGCGCGCCGAGGGGGAGCACCTGGCGAGCGCCGAGGCGGCGCGGATGTGCCGCGAGCGGATCGAGGCCCTCGACGCTGACCTGCGCGCGATCGCCTGGCACGCCGCGGGCACCCGGCAGCGGCGGACTCCACGGCCGCCGGCGCCGCGCTGGACGGTTTCGCCCTCGGCGTCAAGGACATCATCGACGTCGCCGGCATGCCGACCCGCTGCGGCTCGGCCCTGACGGCCGCGGAGCCGGCCCCGGCGGACGCGACTGTGGTCGGCCGGCTGCGGTCCGCCGGCGCGGCGATCATCGGCAAGACCCACTGCACCGAGTGAGCCCTGAACGACCCGGCGCCGACCCGCAACCCGTGGGACGACAGCCGCACCCCGGGCGGCTCGAGCGCGGGCTCGGCAGTTGCGGTCGCAGCCGGCATGTGCCGTGCCACCGTGGACACCCAGACCGCCGGCGATGTCCTGCGGCCCGCCGCCTACAACGGCGTGGTCGGGTTCAAGCCAACGGCCGGCTGGGCGCCACTGGACGGTGTCATCCCGGTGGCGCCGACGATCGACACGATCGGGATCACCGCGAGCTGCGGCCCCCGGTCGATCTCTGGGACGTTCACGCCGCCCACCGGGTCATCACCTTCGCCGAATGCGCCTGGTACCACCGTGGCCGCTATAGCCCGCGCCGCCGGCGTTACGGGATCCGGGCGCGGGAGCTGATCGACCTCGGGCTCACCACATTTGCCCATTCCTACCTCGACGCTCAGCGCGTGCGACGGCACGCCGCCGCCAGCGGTGCTGGCGGGCAGAGCCAGCGCCGCGGTGACGGCATGCGGCTTCCACGCCGGGCGGGAAGGGGATGGCCCAGCGCCCGGCCGGGCCGCGGCGGGCGCGCAGGTATCCGGTGCTGATCCCGTAGTGGATGGTGCCGGTGGACACGCCGATGATCTGGGCGATCCGGTGCGGGGGTGTGCTCGCCGGCTTCCAGCAGCCCGTGCCCGCCAGCACCGCATGCACAGGCCGCGGCGACCTCACCCTGCCCGCAGCCATTTTGATCACGGACAAGCCGCATGGGCGGGCGGCAGGGCCACCGCGCCCCGATTACCGGGAAAACTCCTCAGGCAGAAATCGGGCCAGAAACCCTCCTTCCGAGAATGGCCGGCGGATCCAGGCCGGGCCGCCGACTCTCCCGCATGCGGGGCGGCCCCAGCGTTTTAGCGAGCTCGAGGCCAGGATCAAGGATGACACGCTCCTGCACTTGACGTAGCGGACGCGTCCCTGTAACGTCCGAACATGAGAACGAACGTTACGTAATTGGCGCGTATGAGGCGCGCGCAGGTGTGCGCCAGCACGTGCGAGCAGGCGTTGCCGGGCAGAAATCCGTTCACCCTCGACCGGGCGGCTGGCAATGAACTGGGCGCGGCCGATCCGGCTCGCGGGTGGTGCAGGAGATGGGGAGTCTTCATTCCCGAGGTCGCGTTACGCCGGTGGCCTGCCCTATCACCCGCATGGCCGCTGTCAGCCGCAGACGGCAGGCTTCTGGGCATACTCCGGCAGGAGTGGATGTGAATGCGGGAGAACAGCTGGGTGGCGTTGGTGACCGGGGCTGCGTCCGGTATCGGCGCGGCCACCCGATCCGGCTCGCCCATGACGGCGCGTCTGTCGCGATTGTTGACATGAACCGCGAACACCTGGAGAACGTGACAGATCAGATTCGCAAGACGGGTCAGCAGGCGCATCCCGTCGTGGTTGACCTTCGCGAGCCCGAGGCGGCCGACATGGCAGTCCGATCGGCCGTCGATACCTTCGGTGGACTGGATGCGCTAGTGACGGCCGCAGGGATCAGCCGGCGTAGCTCGATCGTCGACACCAGCGAAGAGCTCTGGAACCACGTCATAACGGTGAACTTGACGTCCGTTTTCAGGTGCTGCAAGGCAGCCATCCCATGGATGCGTCAAAAACCGGGCGGTGCGATCGTCACAGTCGGGTCGGCCTGGGGAGTTGCCGGGGGCCCACGCGCGGCAGCGTATGCGGCGTCAAAGGGTGCCGTGGTCAACCTGACGCGGGCCCTGGCAATCGACCATGGACCGGAGGGAATTCGCGCGAACTCAGTCTGCCCGGGGGACATCGACACCCCGCTGCTGCGTTCGGAGATGGAGCAGGTGGGCATCGATCCCAAGGAAGGCTTGCTGGAGTCGGCTGCAAGTCGGCCCGTCAGACGAGTGGGAACGGTCGAAGATGTGGCCGCCGCTATCTCGTTCCTTGCCTCTCCTGAGAGCGCATACATCACAGGAACGACGCTTGTCATCGACGGCGGCTGGCTTGCCGGCGGCTAGCCG
>Ga0137380_10002195_pt1 | contig 16428 bp, 18 predicted proteins | sample SagtaG_17_FD_104809 | JGI IMG/M metagenome (GOLD analysis project Ga0137380, IMG submission 104809) | Vadose zone soil microbial communities from Sagehorn Ranch, Mendocino, California, USA - Sage2_L_100_16 metaG | ecosystem: Environmental > Terrestrial > Soil > Vadose zone | place: USA...
ATTTTCTCTTTTGCAAGCACAAAATGCGTGTTAGACTAAATTTGTTTAACGGAGGTCTTACATGAAGGTGGCAGTTCAAGAGAAAACCGACACGAATCCAGAGATATGGAATGCTAGACAAGTAGCCGAATACCTGAATATTTCCTTGAAAAGCGTGTATCAGGGCTGCGAAAAGGGCAACATCCCCCACGCAATTATCGGAGAGAAAATCTTTCGTTTCTCCAGAGAAAAGATCGTGAATCTGGTCTGATTTTGTGTTAGGTTGCCTGAATGCGATATCAACAAGGCAGTATCGAGGAAGTTAAGACCGCCCAGGGGATCACCTATTACATCAGGTTCACTGTTGACGGTAAGCGGCCGAGGTTCAGGATCGGGCTGAAGTCGCAGCTCAAGACGGAATCCGCGGCCTCGCGGGCGGCCCAGCACATCCGTGACCGGGTAAATACCGGGATAATACCGGCTAAATTCCGCACCTTTGGCGAGGTAATTGCCCGGTATGAGAACGAGGAGATGCCGTCTCGGTACTCGACTCGCCGGGGGTATATGCAGATCCACCGGCTGTATCTGTTGCCGAAGTGGGGAACAACGCCTTTGGAATCAATGAACACCATGGAGGTAAGGGCATGGCTTTTAGGTCTCGATTTCTCAACCCGTACACGGGGCCACATCCATGGGCAGATGCGCGTACTTTTCCGGTTCGCAATGCTCTGGAGCTGGCTGCCCGCCGCCGTCAATCCGATGTCGCTGTTTTCAATTCCAGGCGCAACCAAACGGACCCGCAAGCCTCGCGTGATAACGCCGGCACAGTTCCGCCAGCTCCTCAAGAATGAGCCTGACATCCGAATCCGCACAATGTACATCGGGGCCTATTGCCTCGGTCTGCGAGTCTCTGAGCTGTTCGGGCTGAAGTGGGCTGATTTCGATCATCTCGGCTCTAAGGTCCATATCCATAGGGCCATTGTGGACGGCAGGGTGGGGCCGGTGAAAACGGAGCGGTCAGACGCACCCCTTCCCCTAGCTGAAGCCGTGGGTGCGGCATTCCTTGCTCACAGGCAGCGTTCCATGTTCAAAGAGGATGGGGATTGGGTGTTTGCTTCCGAGGCCCTACTTGGGAAAAGACCCTCCAACTCTCAGCATATCCAATACAACACGCTCAGAGCTGCAGGGAAGGCTATCGGGCTGGACTTCAACCTTGGTTGGCATACGTTCCGGCATTCATACAAGGTGCTGCTAGAGCGCAGCGGGGCAGACATTACAGTACAGCGGGATTTGATGAGACATGCGGACACCCATACCACCTCACAGGTCTATGGAGAGGTGGAGTTCGACAGGATGAGGACGGCAAACGATGCGGCCGTCGCACTGGCTTTTGGAAAGGAATAGCAATGATGCTTGCTAAGAAACAGATTATCTACGGCTGCGAGTCTCGGGGGGACGGCGACAGCCCCTACCTGACTCGTTATGCATCCCCACGACTCGGCCCGTTTCGGGTTTGCCTACATGTCTTCCATCGGTCCGATGCGGACGAGTTGCACGATCATCCGTGGGGCTTTGCTTCGCTATTGCTATGGCGTGGCTATGTAGAACAGACTCCGCAGGGGCGTAAGCGAAAATGGCCGGGTATGATCCTATTTCGTCGGGCAACGCACTCGCATCGAGTGGAGCTCATCGACGGCAAGCGGGCTGTAAGCTTGGTTGTGATGGGGCCACGCAGGCGAGAGTGGGGATTCTTTACGCCGCAGGGCTGGCAGCAATGGAAGGCCTATTTCCTCGATAAGGGATGCTGAGGCGTTCCGCGTATCTGCACTTTGTCCTGCCCACTGCTGAAATCGGCTCAACAGAATCAATGGTTTATGGTGGGCAGTGAGGGACTCGAACCCCCGGTTTTGTCTGAATTCAGTTACTTGTAGATAAGAGAATGGAGGATTTTGTACCATTTTGTACCCCATGGAATCCTATCTGCCCTCTATCTGCCCAGAGCTAATCCACCGTAGGCAAGCGTTTGCCTGCCAATTTTAGGGATATCTTTCCCATGGGGGTTAATGTTATATACACAACACTAGTAAAACCGGTTACCTTCACTGGTTACCAGAATGAGGCTCCCCTGCTTTGAACTCCTTGGAAGGCTCCCTTCGTAGCGTACCCTGCCTTGTAGTAAATGAAACGAAACTCTCACCCGCCGATGTTGATTCAATAAAACATAACTTAAAAGTCATCACAAATAAATTTCGCGACTTGACGCACGGAATGAACAAAGAGTTATATCATTTACAAAATTGTCGTAGATTTTGTCTTGACTCCCGGGACATTAAGTATTTCGTAAGGCTCATAGAAGCCGAGTTAAAAGACCCCAGAGAACAGCAGATGCTGAATTACAGCTTCGCGGTCCTCTGGCTTCACGGTGAACAAACCCTGCTCCTTCAGGAGATTGAGGAATTTACAAATGATACGAGAAGAACTCGTTTCCAGGTTAGAGGAACTGGAACAAGAAGCCAAGACATACCGAAAGCTATTGCAGGTGCTGGATAGGAGCGGCCTAGCGCAGCGCACCGGGCCGGCCATGCGCTTCTTCAACGCGCGGCCCCAGATCGCTATCGAAGCACTGTTACGCGAGAAGGGGCCGCAAACACAAGAGAAGTTGATGAACGAGCTGCAGGCTGGTGGAATCGCGGTCGGACGGAAACGTGGAATGCACAACACGCGGATTTCGATTGAGAAGACGCTAAAGACCGGCGCATTGAAGAAGGTCGGTGATTTGATCGGCCTGCCTGAGTGGTCAGATGAGAAGTTCAAAGAAAAAGGGCGACTAATCCCGAAGGACTAGCCGCTAGGAGGAAAGTGAAATGACAAATATGGAAGCAGTGAAGGCCCGCTATCCGAAAGCGTTCTCCGCAGAGTGGCAGGGCGTGTGGAGAGTCTACAAGGATGATCTGGTTTACGAGTCTCGCCTTATATTCTTGGGGTGTGATTCGGAGGAGCAAGCGTGGGAAGATGCGCGGGAACTCGTTGAACACCAAATCCAAGAATCTACCCTTTATCCATGACCCTCAGACTCCTTAGAGCTATCCTCCGAACGATTGCCAGTTGGTGGCGCTAGCGTATACTAAACTTGCGGCAACGCGGATGGACGTGTGAAATTGGCGGCGTAATGCAGGCGTAGTTTCCGAGAGGATTGTCCCCTGATACGGGATGCTGACCTATAGCTGGTATCAAGCCCAGCCCGCGAAAGTAGTTCAGTCAGAGCCTCTGGTGGAGTAGTACTCCATATCCCGCGGAACGGCGGCTTGGTGATTGAATATACAGATAGGCCCTTTCCGGGGCCTTTTCTGTTGCCTAAGCAGCTTGCCAGTTGGTTGAAGTGATCTGGCACCACTCAAGGACAAAGCCGCTCTCTGATTCCGAACCCATGCCCGCAGAATAGACAAGCGTGTCGCCTTTCACGCAGATGTAGCAGCCGGCAAGCCAGTGAGAGAGCCGTACTTTTCCGCCAGCCTTCAGTATCGCTAAGGCCCATTCAAAGCGGTGCGGTGTTTCCTTTGCCGGCCGTCCCCAGATGTCCAGCTTTACCAGAGGGTCCGCATAGCCCCCACCGCCGCAAGACCCTTCATTACCGTTTGAAACTTTACCCCGTGCCACCTGTAGGGACTCACTAACAGGTGTGCTTGCTCGTGCAGCAACGTCATGCGCCATGATCTTCCTTCAATCGCGTATTTCGGGTCGATGGTCAGCAACCACCCGCCAGTTTCTAATTCGACAATCCCCATGCAGTTGGGCGTTGGGGCAAACATGCAATCGCAATCTTCAGGCAATGCCCCATAAAACCACCGCTGATTGTAGGCGTGGTACACCCTTTGGAGTTCGCGGTGACATAGGTTATTCGGCATCTCCCCTCACGTAGTTCAATGCGGCTTGTAGATTCCAGAAGGGTATAAATTCGTGTCGGTCATGGCGCAAGACCACACAGGGGAAGATGGGGAGAGTGAATATGGAGAAGTAGCGTTCGGCGTATTGGGATTTGAGTTGCAGCGTGCTGGAGGTCATCGCCAGCCTTACCGTGCCGCTCTCGTAATATTGCGAAATGGCGGGGCGGTGCAGATCGGCCTGAAATCCTATCTCTCGATCGCTCGATTCCATCCGCATATATCGTTTCGGGCCAAAGTTTGCATCAAAGATCGAGGCTCCGCGAAACTTGTGGCTGGCCGCGGCCCGATACGTCTGTTCCCCAACGTGTATATCGGGCTGGCCGATGCCGCCGAAGTAGACGGCTTCGCCGGCGAACATATCTCTCACGCTGTTGAGCCCGGAGAACTTCTCTTCCCTGTCGGTCTCGTGATTACCCCAGCAACTAAATGCCACCTTGGGCATGATTCGTTTCAGCCATGAGCGCAGGAAGTCCATCTGGTTTGATGGAGACAATACCTGCCCCATGACTTCAGTCACGCCGCGCATATTGATGGCCATTTCTATCAAATCGCCCATCAGCGCAACGTATACGCCCTCCGTCTCACATATCTCTTTTGTGATAGATCGAAGAAGGGCATAGTCGGCACCCCACGAGCCTATATGCGTGTCGCCCAGTTGAAAGAGGATGACCGGCTTTGTTCCATCACCTAAGCGAATGTTGGCTTGAGTATGGTTTTTAGACGCCTTCTTCTGGAGTTCCTGCCCGTCTTCAATCCACTCGCACCACTCTTCCCAGTCGAACTCGGCAGTCTTCTTATCCGATTCCACTAGAACGGGAGTCCTATCTGCCACCACCCTAATATCGCGGCTATATTTCGCTGCCGAGCCGTTGCTGGTGCCGGTCATCTCCGCAATTCTTTCGGTTGGTATTCCCTGCTTCCGTAATTCCCTGATTTGCTCTATCTTTTCTTGCGATAGCGTCGGACTTGGCATGAATCTCCTAGAAGACTTCGGGATGGGAGTGAAGTATTGCAATGCACTGCTCGCCCCGCGTTGGGCCTGTAGACCATGTGCGCGAGACCTGGGTTAGAAAGTCTTCTGGGTTGGTTGCAGCAAGGGCCGCGGCATAATGCGGGTAGGACGGTGCCAGAGTCCTTAGCGTATTCATGCGATCGGCAAAGCAATCCGCCATCGTTGGATACTTCACAAACGGCGCATTGACTGTTACCCATCTGTTACCCAGAAACTCCTTTGTCGGTAACGTCACCGTAACGAAGATTGGGTGCTGGTGCTGCTTCATCCCGAATAAGTTGCAGTCCTCGACTCCAAGCTCTGACGTTAGCCAGGTCGTCTCTACCATCGCTTCGCAGGCCTGCGCCTGCGGCCATAGGCATCCGGATTCCTTCGCTGACGCATAGACCTTCGCCAGCGCTGCTAACTGCTGTGGGCTTGCCATGTTGTCCTCTTATTGTTTGATTTTTACGCCCGAGATCCTGATCCCCTTAAGGGTGACCGTAGACGACACGGCGCCCAGGGGCTCAAGCGCACCAATTGATGTCAGGCTGGAACGACTGACACCATTGATGTCGGTAGCCGGCGTAAAGGCGTTGACCACACCAGCGTGATAGGCCGCACTGCTGCTGGTGATGTTTACGTTCCAGCTCAGCGCGTTCGCTTCGTTCGCAAACGTACTAATGTCGGGAACGCACAGGATGATGGGGCAGGTTCCCAGAGTCCAACTGTTTCCACTTCCGCCAGCTGGGGGATTGCGCGTGTTGAATGCCGCGTTATTCTTCCACGACCATGCCGGAGTGACGCCGTTGTCGGCAAAATAGACGAAGGGAACAGAACCATCCCAGCCAGGGTTATTGGTATCGTTGAATCCTACGTGTAGCGAGTTCTGCGCAATATAGCTGGCCATCGGCAGGCCGGGATTACATCCGATTGCATCGCTGCAATTATCGTCCCAGATGCCGTTCTGGTTGCCCGGGCCCCAAGTCAGATTGCTCAGAGTCATCTTTGACCATGCGCGAGAGTAGAGGCCGAAGAAGCCGTTAGCACGGCAAGGCATGGCGAGATATTGGTTGTAGTCGGGTGGTTTGTTTGGATCTGGTGCCAAGAGGACCGAACAATTTGCTAGTAGAACGTCGTTCCACATATTGACGGTATCTGCGTTGCCCAGCTTGGCCGGTGCGCCTTCGTTGCTGTCCGCAATAGAGTTGGTGAGGGTCGATTTCACCATGACGGAATGCAACATATCCCAGCCGTCCTGAAAATTCCCGGAGAAATGGCACTTGTCGCAGAACCACGTGCCGATGGTATTGTTGCCCGAACCAACACCGTCACCATTAGCCCCGGCGTCTCCCTGATCGAAGCCGCGGTGCGCAGGGTGGACAAATGAAGCTGTCCCTACTACAGATGCCGACTCGGAAGCTCCTGCTGCCGTAGCTACCAGGGCATTTGCAGTCTTGGCGGTACAGGTGCCCGTGCAGGTCACCGAGACTGGCGTGGAGCTCGCTACCCAATTTGGACGAGAGATTGCCGAAGCGATGATCGAGAACTGGTTGGTTCCTACTGAGTAAACCTCATAGGTGTTGGTACCGGTGTTGATCGAAGGGCTGAAGGTTCCGACGAGTTGAACAAAGGCCCCAATTCCGAAGGCGGGTGTGGCGCTAGTGGTGAAGACGCACTTGTCGGGATATTGGCCAGAATTGATTTCGGTGCAGGTTGCCCCAGTGATGGTTACGGACTGCTGATTGAAGGTGATGCTCGATACCGGAAACGTGCCGTTCAAGTCACCGGGAGTCATGCCCGCCAACACAAGGTTGGTCCCAACCAGATAGTTCACGTTCTGGCCGGCCGCAAAGGTTATGTTGAGATTCCCCGCCCCATCGCGACTGACGGCACTTAGAGACTTGGGCTGAGACTCCGTGGAGCCGTTATAGCTTGCCGTAAGTCCGGTTGCCGTGAATCCATCCGTGCGGTTGCCATTGAAGCCGTATGGGTTGTCGAAGTTGAACCCATCGAGATTCCCCATCTCTGAGGAGACGTTGGTGAAGACGACTCCCGGCCCCGGCGTTCCTGTCCATGATGTGTTGTAGCCATGAATCCGCAGGGCGTTCCACTGGATATTGGAAGTGAAGTCATCGGAGATCGTCCAGAAGGCAACGTGCCCAGTGGGACACTCAAAGTCCATCTGCCCGCCCGTCAGGCCGTGGTTGCAGTCCTCTCCCGAGGTAATGTCGAAGCCATCAGAGGAGGTGTTTTGCGTCTCATAAAGGACGTTCGCGTTACCCGATCCGAAGGTGTTGATTAACACCCTATTTCCTGCATTGTCCGGGTCGGTCGAGCAACTTGGCGAACAGGCTGCAATCAGCTTAGTCGGGTGCGCCGGAGTCCCAGAAGGCATCCCCAGGCCGCCCGAGGGACTGATCCATGCAGTCGAGAAGTTCTTGTTGCCTACCGTGTACGTCTTGCCGGGGTGGACGAAGCAGGTATCTCCCGCCTGCACGAGTCCGGTGTAGACGCTCGAACTCGACTCGTCGGTGAAGCAGTACATGATTTCATTGACGGCGGAACATGTACCCGTTCCCGAACCGGGATAGTCAACGTCGCAGAGTCCGGTAGACTGTGTGCGATTGCCGCCACCCGGTCGTACATAGTAGGTGTTGAGCGCTGTGGATGGGTTGGTGATGTTTACGACGCGGCCGATGCTTTGGCCCGCTAAAGTGCAGGTGATGGTAGCTGAACCTACAGCAACGCCGGTTACCTCGCCAATGTTATTGACTGTCGCCTTAGTTGCGTCTGAAGTCGTCCAAGCGCATAAATCACCCACGCTATCGTTGAAGTTGTCCACCGCCGAGAGCAGGATCGTGGAGCCCGCGACAATATGGGAACTGCCAGTTTCGGGGCGGCTGGTCAGACTGGCGATAACCGCCCCGTCAATCAAAAGCTGGTGATGCCCGATGATCGAACCGTTGTAGGCGTAAGCTTCTGGCATACTCCCTGTGGCCCCGCCAGCGCCAGTGACAAGCCCAGAGGAGTTCACCGTCATCAGCGTTGGCGCAGTCGATCCCCACGTCAGGGTGATACCCGATGCCGCGCAGTTGTCAGTAGCGCCACCGACATAGGTACAGAGTGGGGTCAATTGCGCCGTGGCGACGTTGCTGGTCAGGTTGTAGCCGTTGACTGGGGGTAGAAGGGTGATCGACTGCAGGGTGACCGCGAGCGCAGATGGGCACAGGGACGCGATAACCGCTAGTTTTGGGAGGATTTTCATTGGTTACCCCGAAGATTGATACAATTGCGCGATGAAAAGGAGTCGTGCATGTTGAACTGGATCAGTAGGTTATGGAAACGGTTGTCAGCGGAAAGAGAGCCGATAGGCTGTCCGTGTGATAAGTGTCAGAAGGGCTTCGTGCAGGATGGGAGGCGCTTCTGTTCGGAGGAGGCGTACAGGGATTTCAGGGAGTGGAGTAATCCCTTCTAATGCGAACCTACATAAAGCTTATTGTTATCGTCGGGGCGTTCTTCGCCCTCGCCTATTTGTTAGCCGGGCTTCCACGGCTAACGCGCTAGTTTCTGCCAATCGCAATGTAGTTAATGACATCCGTGCCCGTGCCTGCGATTGTGATTGTCGTGGTCGATGCAGAGCATTTGACTGCGGCTATCGCCGTCGTATCGGTGCAGACCACAATAGGTGCGGAGGTATAGGTTCCAGTGAGTGCCTGCGTTCCAGCGCCAGCCACAAGCGTCACCTGACCCGCCAGGTCTGTATTGCTTGCCGTGCCTGTAGCAATAGAGGTCGGGCCAGAGATGGAAAGGGGCTCTGTAATCGTGACAGTCGTTCCGTTATCACATACTGTGGAGTTGACAAGGGAGTGAGTACCGCTAGCTTTCGGAAGACAATTTGTAGTCAAAGCGGCCGAGGTTGTCAGCGTGCTCGAAGCTATGCCACTGTCCGCGAGGTGGCCGGTGGTGGTGTCGAAGTAGGCGAGATCGTTTGCGACTGTGGACGCCAGCACCCTAGCGCTCTGCGTCGCCAACGCGGGGGTGGCTACATCACCGACAAATGCTACGTGTTGAGTACCAATCGAATCCTGATATTGCGTGAAAGACAGCGCATCATTCCCGTTGTAAAACTTCATGTAATAGTTGCTGCTGAAGTCATGCCCAGAGCAGATGCGCCCTGTCTCTGTTAGCGCGAATGAGGGGAGACTATCGAACGTTCCAAACACTAGTCCTTTACAGGAGGTATTGTTGAATTGCTCACCCACGGTGTACGGATTCGCCGCATCCGATACCAGGTTGGTGGTTTTGAAAGATTTTCCCGTAATCGCGCTGGCGGAGGTCATGTTGCCGTCGGCAACGAAGTTGCCAGTGATGTGGAGGCCTGCACCAGTAAAATTCCATCCACTGGAGCGGTCCAAGGTGATGTTGCCAAGCGGCATGGTTAGCACATTTTCCGTATCAGTGCATATGCCTAGGGCAAAGGGAGTGGTGTTGTACCCCAACATACAGTCGAATCTCATCGCCCATTGATTGGGGTCGAGGGGAACGGTACTGGCGATCGTCCCATTGTTCGGCCCCTGTAGGGCTAGCCATTGGGGGGCGTATATGCTCCCACCACACCCGGTATACATTGCGCACGCGTTGAGGTTGTATAGGCGGATTGGGTAGAAGCTGCTGTTGATGCCAGCACCTTTGTAGGTATGAAAGTATCCGGCGTTTCCGGCGTGAGGGTTTGGGTTGGTAATGCTGGTATCGACCCACTGTGCGTTATAGCCAAAGGTGGGGGGGTGGGGTTCTACAAGAGAGTCGCCGGAAGCAAACGGGACCTTATTTGGCTCCAGTGATACCTGCGTTGCCACATCCCCAGCCGCTATCTGTTCGGCGTACGGGTAAAGCTGGTAGGCAAAGTTAGACACGGGGAACCCGATGTTGCCGCTAGTGCATCCGGTGGAAGCCGTAGCATCAGTCCACGTAATGATTTGGGTGAGGAAGTCAACCTTGACTGCGGTGATCGTCCCGTCCATGCTGCCGCCAGTGCATCCCGCCGTGTTCGAGATGACTGCGGTCGCAGCGTTATTGAACGGCACAAAGGTTGATGCGAAGTCGTTGAGAGCAGCGGTTGCGGTAGTTCCACTTTTCGTGATCGTCCCGAGGCCCGCAGTCCTAATCCAGTTGGTGTCCGGTGCGGTCTCCCCGCCACCAAGTGCGATGCTGGCGGCAAGATGGGTAGAGTCCGGAGCGCCGAAGACCGTCTCCCCGTACACCACGCCAGCGCCTATGATGGAAGTGATGAATGGAGACACCTGTACCATCCCCTGTGCCGTTCCGCCTTGCCAGAGAATGAATTGACCTGAGACGTGCGGATTGCGATATGTGACGTTTACTGTCTGCGAACCCCCAGAGGGAGGATTGACAGTGATGGCGACTTGCTCTGCGTATGACCCTGAGAGCGAAGCAACACCATTGACAAACACACCGGTCGAACCAAGTGCGCCGGTTACCGTACAAGCAACAGTTTGCGGCACGGTCTGATCCGTAAGCTGCGGGAGAGTACAGACCGGCACGCCATACGCAGTCGAGGGAGTAACTGGAGTGTCAATTGGTTCACTCCAATACTTGGCCGTGCCAAGGGTCACCTGTGTGGGCAATCCAGTGAAGTGTCCGGATGCCCCTGCCTTGGATGCGTCGTACATAAAGCACCCGTCGCAAGTCTGGGTACCCGAGGTGATCGGCAAGGTGGTGCTGCCCGTCGCCGCTCCCGCCGTCGCCGTCCCCGTATAGTAACCGAACGTCTCACCCCCGTTTATCTTCGATCCGACTCCGCCTTCATCAGACGCACCCGTCAAACCGCCCACGCCATAAATCTCGTTGGTGTAGTACCCGGCAAAGTCTCCAGTAGCTCTCTTCTGTACGTTCATCGATTGGTACTGCGTGATGCCCCGGCGATTGAAATGGAATGTCCAGTAGTTGGGTTGGCTGGTAGTCCACAAATTTACTGCCCCGGGCCCATTGCCATAGTTCATGCCTCCGGGGCCACCAAACACTGACTCGCGGAACATCTCCTGCTGAGAGCTGCGTTTGTCGTTGAATACATTGGTTATACAGTCTGAAGCGCGGAAGAAGCCGCATCCGGTCGGGTTAGTTACCGCCATGTACCTCGAAGTTGACCCAAGCGTCTGGAACTGGTGGGCGACGTTATCGATCAATATATTCGGATCGGAGACGGTCCCGCTCAGTCCGGAGTTAGCCACCTGAATGCTGTTCACCGGGCTGCTCGGAGGAGCGCCACTACCGCCTCCAGACACCCCACAACCCACCCATGCGTTATTCTTGGCGCAGTACATGGCCGGGATTAACTGGCTAAGGTCTTGATAAATCATACCGTTCTGTGAGGCTCCAGAAGGAGGACCAAACCCGTAGCAGGCCTGAGACTGGCATTTTTCCAGCGTGCTCTGCGCCTGGAGGAACGAGGCAGCGAGCAGCACAAATAGACCGATTTTCTTCACGGTGGCTCCTGTTACTAAAGTTTTCTGGTTTATCTAGGGGAGGGGTTGGTACACTTCTGATCCGAGGTTCTTATGCTGACAGTTGCGCTAATAGTCCTGCCAATGTGGTTCGTTTATGTCGTGCTGTGTTGCGATACCTCATCTACTGAAACAGGCCCTTCTTCTTCGGTATCTGGAGCGCGGCGCCTGTAGCCAATGGCGTCAATGCTTTTTGCGTAATAGGCGAAGCCATCCCGCGGGCTCCCATCATTAGAGTTTTCGGTGAGGTCAGTAATTCCGGGGCGAACAGTCCCAATCCCGCACCGATCCCCGCACCTTCCAGCCCACCCTCCTTATAGCCAATGCCGCCGCCTGTTGCCGCTCCGACGAGAGCGCCGGTAGGCTTAGCAGCGCGCCCGATGACCCTCTGCATAACGCCAGCGTTCAAGTCAGCCGCACCCGCCCTCTGTGCGACTGGTAGCAAGGTAGAAATCTTGCTGTTTAGGTCTCTAAAGCCGGGGATGGATAGCTCAAGTTCATCGTTGAGCGCGGCGCGTGTGGCGTTTATCGCCGAATCACTCAGCGGTCGGGCGTTGTTCGGATTCCATGAGCCATGAAGGGTGTCAACGCCGCGGCGAAGCGCCAATGCTTCATCGGCAGAGACGCTTGAAGGAATTGGTGCGGGATCAGATGGGCGCGCGGCGAGCTGATCGCCAATTTCCCCCACCTCTCGGATCGTGGCGCGATTGTTTTGTTTCGTTGCCGTCTTGAGGAAGGATTTGGCCACATCGCGCCCCGTCGTTAGGTCAACGGGGATCTTCGAGTTCACGGCGTTGTTGTTGAGGGTATCCGTGTACCCCGTAGTCTTTGCTGATGCTTGATCCGCAATCGCTCGCGGGCTTATGCCGGTGGTCTCAGACATAATCCCTTGTCCCGGCGTGCGTCCCGCTGCCCGGTCCACAGCTCGTACGCCAAGAGCCGTCTCCGCAAGCATTGGCGCTACCTTCTGCAAGCCCATGCCAAACAATCCGCCCGCGGCGCCCGCGGCCGCACCGGTTCCGAATGAACCTCCCTGCGCCGCATTGACCGTGCCGGTGCCAAGAGCCTGAGCGCCCAGCTTCGCGACTGGCGCAGCATAGCGGCCAAGCACGGGAAGTTTGGAGGCTCCATATAAACCAAGCTTCTCCTCGCCTGCGCCGGGAATCAGGAACTGTGCGGCATTGCCTACAGCTTTTCCATAGGCCTGTTCTGGTCCATTGGTCTGCGCTATCTGATCTAGTGGTTCAGTTACATCGGATGTCCCGGGGGCAAGCTTGGCGATTCCAGAGAGCGTGCCGGGGATGCTCTTCAGTGCACCCTTATACGCTTCACCCGCCTTGAGGAGGTTGGTGGTAAGGGTTTGCCCTGCAGGTGGCTGAATTGCGCTTGTCGCCGCTGGAGACTTTGAGAAATTCGCTGGCTGGGGTAGACCCGTAGACGGAGCGCCCGCAACCTTAGACATATCAACCGGAGGTGTCGGGGTAGAGGCGAGGTGCTGCTTGATTGCACCACCGATTGCATCGTCCGACATTCCATCGGGAAACTCTACGACTGAGCCATCGGGCAATTGCACGTTTTTAGGCATTATTTGCTTATCGCCTCAATCTTTCCGGTTGCAGGGTTGAATCGGTGGGTTGGTGTCGTCCCGCCAGTCGGGGGAGGCGTAATGCCCTTCTTGCCGTTGACCGCGGGGGTGCCGAAGTTGGGTTTCCCTTGCATCCCCTGCGTATATTGCTGCTGAAGTGCTTCACGCTTGGAGTCCATCAAGTCCTGATATGTCGAGATGACACCGCGTAGCTGTGCTGGAGAGTTGGCAGAGCTTACGGCATCATTGAATTCCTTGATTTCGGCATCAGTGGCCTGCCCGCCCTTGAACGTCTTGGAGACTTCACCGGCAACGGCACTTTTGACCGCTTGGAAGTTGGTGGGCGCCGGAGAGCCGGTCTGTTTGTTGTATTCGTTGCCGATACGGTTCAAGCCCTGAATATCGTTGTTGTGGAGTGCTTCGGCAGCTTGTCCGAGAGTGGCAAGATGGGCCGATGCGGTGTTGAAGGCGTTAAGGTTCTTTGAGGCTGCGCCCGACGTGAAATCCTTCTGCAAGCCCTTCTCTGCGGCATAGTCCATGCTGGTTGGGGCGGCGGCTCCGCTCTTTATGGCGTTGCCCGCTGTCTGGTAAATGACGTTGTTGGTATTCGGATCGACCGTCTGGAGAGGTCGCGCCATCGCACCAGCAACCGCCCGAGAAACGCCCGGGTCGGTCTTGCTGGTCTTGATGTATTGCTCATAGCCAGACTTGAACGCCAGCTCGTCCGGCGTGCGTTCCGCCGCGGGCTTAGACATGATGGCAATGTACTGATCGTCGCGCTGTTTCGGCTTCAGTGCGGCAACCTCAGCCTTCGTAGCAGCTAACTTCACCTTTGTGTCGTTCGTATTCTTATTGTTGGCTTGGCTGGTGTTGTTGTTGCCAGCCTGACCCACGAGATGGTTGTAGTCCCGCGGCGTCATGCCAGTACCCTCTAGTCCAGGCTGGTTGATTGCCGCGGCCTGTTCCTTCGTCAACGGCACAGGCACAAGGTCACTGGCTTGCTGGCTTGCCTTCTCACCTAACGCATTGCGCTGGGCAGTCTGGCTTTGCGTATCAGCGAGAGCAGCGGCATCGCGTAACGGCTTGACGTTGCGGAGGTCATAGGTATTGGCATTAGCCGCTGGCACGCCTCTATCTACTGCCGCCTGCTGTGCAACCCAATCAGCACCCGCGCCAGGATCGCCCTTCAATCCTCCGGCAGCTCCCAAGAGTCCCGCCGTGCCGAAATTCAGCAAATTCCCAACAAATCCAGCTTTCTTCAGCATGGGCTTTTGATAGGCGCCCGGGTTAGCTGCTATGTCGGCATCCATTTTCGTCTGTGTGGAGAAGTTGGGCGTGGACGCTCCCATAGACGGCGGAGGGCCGGGCATAGACGGAGGCGCGATAGCCGGGGGCTGCGGAGGGTTCACGCTCGCCATCTGTGGCGGGGGTGGCAGTAAAGGCGTACCCGGAAGCGTTATGCCATCAGAGACCTTTTTCGCGTTCTGGGGATCGCCTGCCCACTCCGAGAATCCAGCGGCCGCAGGAGTTGGAGGCATCTGCATTGGAGGCGGGGGAAGGGCGTTGACGGGCTTAGGTGCCGGCGTGGGATCTTCTCCCAATCCAACGGCTCCCAGTAACGGCTTGATGTCGTCAAGTTTCAATGTCAATGCCATCAGTTATCTCCCCGCATAGGCTTGTGCGCCCGCGCTTGCCAATCCGCCTGCCGCCCCAAGAATCGAACCAAGGGCCGTCTGTTTCTGCTGGCTTGCTGTCCCATAAAGCCCGTTGTAGTTTCCGGCTGCATTCGTGTTGCCCTGAAGTGAAAGGCTGGAGGCCCCAGTTGAGTTATTCGAGAGCATTGAATTCGCGTTGTTGTACTGATTCAGGGCTTCATTGTGCTGCTGGCCAAATAGACCTGAGTAGTTCGAGGCGTTCTGCCCCGCCATATCCTGATAGGCCTTTCGCGCCTCGTCAGCCTGATAGCCAACCGGCGTCGTACCTTGGCCTTTATTGTTAGCCTGCATCTGCGAGGTCTGGACTGCTCGATCTGCCCCCTGAGCGGTCGTGTTCGCTTCGGTGTTGTAGGCGTTCGCATAGGGTCCGGTTAGGCTGGTTGTATTCAGGGAAGATGGGTCAAGGAACTGCGATTCTGTGCCACCTGAGTATTGATTCGTGTTCGGGTTATAGGTTCCGAAGAGCGTAGACCGAGACTGGTCAGCGAACTGCTGATTTTTTGCAGCATTGGCCGCAAGCTGTGTATCTTGTGCCTGCGCTCCGGTGCTCGCTGCCGTCTGGGTCTGTTGATCCTGTGCTTTACTCGGCATCGTGTCTCCTAATTACAGGTGCTTTATGAAAAATGCTGTTCCTTTGTACTGCCGAAACCAACCGAGCCGCTTCGCCCACGCTTTGACACCCTTGGAGTAGGTAACTGCGAAAAACCAGTGAATTCCCGTTCGATTAAGATCACGGTTGCCTAGCCACGCCGTAGCCACCCGATAAAGATGAAAGCAAGCTCTAGACCGCGTGATTTTGTTTTTCGTTTCTGGAAAAATCAATAGCGGCTGGAGTTGCCAGACGAGTCGAGCGCCCAAAACGCCGATAACTTTCCCGTCGTCCTCGGCTATCCAGCAGGGCATTCGCTCAAGGTCAAGAGCCTCGCTATGGTTTTCCTTGAGGCGTTGCCGAAGAGATTCAAAATCCTTCGGCTCTACATGCCGAATACTTAGTCCTTCCATCCCGCCGCAATCATTCGTTCGCGTATCACCGCCGCGGCCGTGTCTGTGTCCAATAAAAGCTGCGCAACCGCTGCGTTCACGTCCGGCACGCCAGCAAGATAGAGCGTGTGATAAGACGCCGTATTGAATTGGTCCTGGATCTGGACGACTACAGCCCCATGCGGTAGATCGAAGGTGCGCGAAATCTCAGTCGCCATAAGTCCTCATGCTGGTAGTTGCACTCCATTACCCGAACGGCTTCCGTCCGATCCGCCCGTAGCCCCGCCACCGCCCACTGTTCCGCCACCAGCGCCAGGGATAATGGTTACCGTTGGTACGGTTGCATAACCCGTCCCCGCGTTGGTGACCGTGTAACTTGTTACTTGCCCCCCGACTACGTTTGCCGTCGCTGCAGCACCAGAGCCACCACCACCCGAGATGCTCACCGTGGCACTGGTATAACCAGAACCCACCGCGGTAGCGTTGATGTTGGTTACATTGCCCGTTCCGTTGATGACTGCCGTTGCTGTAGCGCCTGAACCGACAACTCCAGTAGCCGCGGTGGTCTTTAGAGACCCGACAAACTCCCAGCCATCCGGCAAAGTCGCGGGGTAGGTCGTCACTGCAACAAATGAAGTCCCGGTCCAGAGAATCACGTAGAGCGTCGTATAAGCGAGGCCCGAGACGGTTCCGTTCGGCCTTGCCAATG